>Ga0308167_1001271_pt1 | contig 31153 bp, 26 predicted proteins | sample PhyCR1_2_FD_202138 | JGI IMG/M metagenome (GOLD analysis project Ga0308167, IMG submission 202138) | Phyllosphere microbial communities from UC Gill Tract Community Farm, Albany, California, United States - DLSLRC.R1 | ecosystem: Host-associated > Plants > Phyllosphere > Unclassified | place... | reverse complement strand
TCGCGCTCGACTGGCGGGAGCGGACCGGCGGAGCGTTCACCCCGCACCGCCCCGACGGCGTGGTCGACCTCTCGGGCGTCGTCAAGGCCCTCGCGATCCGCGACGCCGGTGCAGTCCTCGACGTCACGAGCGGCGACGGCAGCGGCGGCTGGATGATCAGCGCCGGCGGAGACGTCCTCGTCCGCGGTCACCACCGCGCAGACGAGCCGTGGAGCGTCGGCGTCGTCGACCCGTCGCGCCGGGACACCGTCGTCGGCATCGTCCGACTCGAGGCACCCCGCCGGGCGGTGGCGACCTCCGGCACCGCCGAACGCGGCGAGCACATCTGGCGCCGCGCTGCCCCGACGTTCGTCCAGGCGACCGTCATCGCCGACGACATCGTCGCGGCGGACGTCCTCGCGACCGCGGTGGTCGCCGGCGACGAGGACGACTTGCGCCGACTCACGAGCGACGCCGGCGTGGACGTGCTCGCGTTCGGGACCGACGGCACGGTCTGGGCCACCCCCGGCGCGTCCGACACCGTCCGACAGGTCCCTGCGGTCACCTGATCGATGGCGCCCGGGGTCGTGTCGTCAGGCGGGCTGCGGTGGACGGGTCCGGACCGGTGCCAGGGTGCGCGTGAGCGTCGTCGCGACGATCGCACCGGCCGCGATGATCGCGGCGAGGACGACGATCTGGAAACGCCCCGCCTCGATCGGGGAGATGCCGCCGAAGATCGCGCCGACGAACGCCCCAGGCAGCGTGACGAGGCCGGTCGTCCGGGTCTGGTCGGTGCTCGGCACCATCGCGGCGTGCACGGCGCGCCGGACCAGATCGGCAGTGGACTGCCGTGGTGTCGCGCCCAGGGCGAGCCAGCCCTCGACGTCGTCCCACCGGTCGTCGACCAACTCGACGAAGCGGCGACCGGACAGCGTGGCGCTCGTCATCGCGTTCCCGATCACGATGCCGCCCACGGCGAGCACGTAGCGCGGCGTGAACGCGATCGCCCCCGTGAGGAACACGACGCTGAGCGCGCCGACGATCCCGGCGGACATCGCGAGCGCCACCGGCAGGAACCGCGTCCGGAGCGTGCCGAGCCGTCTCGCCGCCGTCGTCGTCGCGACGCCGAACATCACCACGAGGGCTGCAGCGATCCAGAGCGGGTCCCTGATGACGCCGCTGAGGACCAGGCTGATGAGCGCCAGCTGCACCGTGCCCCGCAGGACCGCCAGCGCCGGCGCCCAGGGCGACGGCGCGCGCGCGAGCAGGAGCACGGCGGTGGCGAGGGCGACGAGCACCAGGGCGCCGAGGAGCGTCCACAGGAGACTGCTCGGATCGTTCACGGTGCGAGCCTGCCACGGCTGTGAGACCCCGGACGACGACGCGGTCCACACCGGCCGGGATCAGGTCGTGGTGACGCCGTTCAGTCGTGCCTCTTCGGCGTCGTACCCCGCCCGCACCTGCCGGAGGACGAGGTCGTCGATCTCGTCTGCGTCACGGAGCCGCAGGAGCGTCGCAGCCTTGTGCTGCACGAGCGCCAGTTCGAGGGCAACCGCGGTGTCGTGCCGCTGCAGGGCGGGGTGGTCGTCGTCGTCGTCCTCGCGCGCCTGGATGACGTCGAGGTGGGCCTCGTAGTCCTTGCGCACACGGTCGACGGTGGCGCGGTCGGCCCCGGTCGAGCGGGCGAGCCGGGGGAGGGCGTCGAGGGCCTCCTCGATCGCGGTGCGCTCGGCGTAGCGGCGTTCCTCGCCGACGGACTCGTCCTCGGGCAGGGCAGCGCGGCGCAGGACCGCGGGGAGCACGAGCGCCTGGCCGACGATGGTGACGACGACGACCCCGGCGGTGACGAAGACGATGAGATCGCGGTCCGGGAAGTCCGCGCCGGACTCGAGCATGCGCGGGACGGCGACGGCCATGGCGAGCGACACCGCACCGCGGAACCCGGCGAAGCCACTGACGAGGCGGTCGCGGTGGCCCTCGCGGGGAGCGCCACCGGTGCGACGGGTGACGAGCCGGACCGTGCCACCGGCGGCGTTCAGGAAGGCGAAGCGCACCAGGACGAGGAGCACCGCCACCGCGGCGATGACCCCGGCGGCACGGAGGAGCTCGGCGGGATCCAGGGCACGTGCGGCGACCATCGCCTCGATGCCGACCAGCACGAACAGGGCACCGTTGAGCAGGAACGTCAGGAACGACCAGAACGCCCGGACCTGCTGCCGGGTCTCGGCGCGGTCGAGCTTGGGTCCGACCTGGCTGACGACGATGCCGGCGGCCACCACGGCGAGCACGCCCGAGGCGCCGATCGCCTCGGCTGCCAGGAAGGCGCCGAACGGCACGAGCAGCGTCACGAGGTTCTCGAGCACGACGGTGTCGACGCGGCGCAGGACGACGGTGCCGACCCAGGCGGCGGCGAGTCCGGCGGCGACGCCGCCGAGGTACGACAGCACGAGCATGCCGGACACGCCCCAGAAGGTAAGCTCCTGCGTCCCGACGGTGACGGCGACCGCGATCCCGTAGACCACCAGGGTCGTGCCGTCGTTCACCAGGCTCTCGGCGCGGAGCACGGTGACGTTCCGGCGCGGCAGCATCTTCGTGAGCACGCCGACCGCGGTGGCGTCCGTCGGGGCGACGGCGGCGCCGAGCACCCACGCGGGTCCCCACGGCATGCCGAGCAGGTGCAGCAGGACTGCGACCGCGCCGGCGGTGACCACCACGAGCAGGGTGCCCATCAGGACGATCCCGCGCAGGTTCTTCCGGATCTCGCGGAGCGAGGTGGTGAGGCTCTCCCAGTAGAGCAGCGCGGGCAGGAACAGCAGGAGGACGGCATCGGCCGGCAGCTCGACGTCCGCGAACTGCGGGATGAACGCGAGTCCGGCACCGATCACGAGCAGGAGCACCGGTGGGGCGACCCGGATGCGGTCGGCGACACCGGCGGTCAGGGCGATGGCGAGGCCGAGCACCACCACCAGTTCAGGTCCCAGCACACGCACTCCTCGTTCGACCGACACCCCAGTCAACGCGGTGGGTGCTGACAGCGCACGGCAACGGGGCCGTGTCCCCACACCCCTGCGCGGACACGGCCCCGGATCGGCCCGGTCGGGCCGCTACCGCCCGGCCCGGTCGGCGCTCACCGCTCGGCCACGGCGAGCGGTGCGATGGACCGGCCGGCGGCGTCCACCCGGTCGCGGGGGAACGCGGGCAGGCGGACGCCGGTCATGGACTCGAGCACGCGGACGACTTGCCGCGAGTACCCGTGCTCGTTGTCGTACCAGACGTAGACCACCGCCGATCCGTCGCCGTCCGCGATGGTCGCCAGGCCGTCGACCACCCCGGCCTTGCGGGAGCCGAGCACGTCAGTGGACGCGAATTCCGGCGACTCGACGTAGTCGACCTGGCGCCGGAGGGACGACACCAGGGACACGTCACGCAGGAACGCGTTCAGCTCGTCGCGGTCGGGGGCACCGTCGAGCTGCAGGGACAGCACGGCGAGGGACCCGTTCGACACCGGGACCCGGATGGCGTTGCCGGTCAGTCGTCCGGCGAGCTCCGGGTACGCCGCCCCGACGGCCTTCGCCGCGCCGGTCTCGGTGATGACCATGTTGAGCGTCGCGGCCCGACCACGGCGATCGGCTCGATGGTGGTTGTCGGTGACGTTCTGGTCGTTCGTGAACGCGTGCACGGTCTCGACGTGCCCGTGCCGGACCCCGTACCGCTCGTGCAGCGCCGCCAGCACCGGCGTGACCGCGTTGGTCGTGCAGCTCGCGGCGGCGAGCACGCGTTCCACGCCGATGGAGGCGTCGTTCACCCCGTGCACGATGTTCGGGACGTCGCCCTTGGCCGCGGTCGTCAGCAGCACACGCCCGGCGCCCGGTGCCGCGAGGTGCCGTTCGAGGCCCGCCCGGTCCCGCCAGCTGCCGGTCGAGTCGACGATGACGGCGTCCTCGATCCCGTGCGCCAGGTAGTCGACGCGGTCCGGAGCCTCCGCGCGGATGACCTGGATGACGGTGCCGTTCGCGGTGATGGTCTGCGCGGCCTCGTCGATGGTGATCGTGCCGTCGAAGGGGCCGTGGATGGAGTCGCGCCGGAGCAGGCTGGCGCGCTTCGTCAGGTCGCCCGGACCGCCGGGGCGGAGGATGACGGCGCGGAGTCGCAGGCCGCTCGCTCCGCCGGCGCGGGCGAGCAGGATCCGGGTGACGAGCCGTCCGATGCGACCGAAGCCGTAGAGGACGACGTCGGTCGGGGCGAGTGCCTCCGACCCGTGGCCGACGACATCGGCGAGCTCGGCCCGTAGGAAGGCGTCGAGCTCGCTGGGAGCGGAGCCCACCGCCAGCAGTTCACGGTGGCGGCGGAGCAGTGCCGCGACGTCGACGACCGCTGGGCCCAGGTCGAGCGTGGCGAGGGCACGCAGGACCGGGAACGTCTCGGACGGGTGCAGTTCGGTACCGTCGAGGTGTCGGGCGAACCGGTGCGCCTTGAGCACCTGGTTGGCCGAGAGCCCCACGAGTCGCCGCCCGTGGATCGTGGTGACCACGTTCTGTCGGCGGTACAGGCTGCCCACGATCGGGATCGACGCCTCGGCGAGGGACTCCTCCTCGATCCAGTCGGCGAAGACGCTCACGCTGCGACCTCCCGACGCTCGGCCGTCGCAGCCGTGGCCGTTGCCACGCTGGACAGGCTGTCGAGCGCGCCGGCGATCTCGGCCGGCCCACCCCACGCGGGGGTGCTGACGGGCATCGCGGTCCCGACGCGCGCCGCGAGTGCGTCGACGTCCGCGGCACCGGCCGGGTCGGTGACGACGAACGCGTCGACGATGACGCCTCCCGAGCGCACGCCCGCGCGGGCAGCCGTGCCGTGCAGTCGGACGGCGACGGTCGCGTCCGCGGCCCCGGCAGCGGCGGGGTCGACCCCGCGGGGCAGGTAGTGGCCGTGCCGGTCGATCAGGTGCAGCGCCCGGTCGTCGTCGCTGCCAGGCCACCACACGTCGCCGACCTCGTCGAGTGCGGTGTCGACGAACACCGCGTCCCGCTCGACGTCGGCCGCCACGACCGACCTCGGTGAGAGGCCGGCCACGGGGACGACCGTGCCGTCGGTCAGTGCTCGGGCGACGACGCCGTCGGGTCCGGGGCGGACGAGCACCGGGCCCGCGGCGAGCACCTCGACGTGCTGGCCGCCGGGGGTCGTGTGGTCGAGACGGACCGCCGTGCGACCGGTGACGGCCACGGTGGTCGTGCCGTGGTCCCCGTGCACGCGCAGGAGGGTGGCCTCCACGGCGCGGTCGTCCGTGTGCGCCCGGAGCGCCTCGACGACACCGGCACCGTCGTCACCGCCGACGAGCCACGCGGTGCGCACCCCCGCGCGCTCGTCCAGGAGCACCGTGCGATCGGTCGGACGGGTGTCACACGGACTGCGGAGGCTCGTGTGGACCGTGCGCACGACGTCGGCCTCCGGGCCCATCGCGTCGAGTACGTCGACCCCGACCGTGGTGATCGCACGGAGCACGGCGACGCTCGCGGGGGAGTCGGTGACGTGCACGCCGAGGACGTCGGGTGCTTCCGGATCACCGAGCAGGAAGGGCACGACGTACATGGTCCGGCCACGCATGGACTCGGCGACGCGGTCGACGACGCCGGCTGCAGTCCGGTCCGTGACAGCAGTGCGCCCGACGCGTTCCGGCGACCGCACGAGCAGGCTCCCCGGCCGCGCCCCCGGGTCGAGCCGCACAACGTCGGCGTCCATCGTGAACCGCGTCACGAGCTCCCGCCACTGCTGCTCCGACCCGTCCACCCAGACGACCTCGTCGGCCCGGGTCAGCAGTGCCGTCCGTGCCACCCACTGCGCAGTCCCGGCGTGCGCGAGGTCGTGGCTCCGCGCACCGTCCGGCACCTCGGGCAGGGGCAGGACCCCCGCAGGCGGGAACGTGTGGCGGTGCTGAGCGGTCCGGGGCATGGTGGCCTCCTCGTCGAGATCCGTGCTGGTGTGCCACCACCCTCCGTCCGACGGATCGGTGCGGTCGAACGAACGAACCCCGAAATGCCCCGGAATTTGCGGAAACCGCTACGCAGCATCCCCGGTGTGCCGCTCCAGGAACTCGAACACCTCGGTGTCGTCCACCCCGGGGAACCGCCCCGACGGCAGCGACGCCAACACGCGGGTGTGCATCCGCGCGCTCGGCCACGCAGCGTCCGACCACCGGGACGCCAGCGGCGCCGGCGGCCGACGGCAGCACGACTCGTCCGGGCAGGTCGACACCTGCCGTTCGGTGGTCTCCCGCCCGCGGAACCACTTCGCGTCGTCGAACCGCACGCCGAACGTGATGCTGAACGCGCCATCGGGCCCGGAGCCGGTCTGTGTGGAGGACCAGTACGTCCCCGCGGTGGTGTCCGTGTACTGGTGCGCCTCGGACGTGCGGGCGCTCCGGTCCCCGGCCCACCGCGCGACCCACTTCCGGCAGACGACCTGCCCCTCGACCGCGCCGGTGACGTCGGCCGGCAGCGGCAGGTCGTCGTTCTCGTACGCCTTGTAGATCGCGCCGTCCTCACCGACCCGCAGGAAGTGCACCCGGATCCCGAGGTGCTCGGTGAGCAGGTTCGTCATGCGGAGCGCAGCCGACTCGTGGGTGACGCCGAACGCGTCGCGGAAGTCCTCGACGGCGAGGTCCCGCGACGCCTTCGCCTCGGTGAGGAACCCGACGGCCTGCTTCCGGGGCATCAGGCACGCCGCCGCGAAGTAGTTGATCTCGAGTCGCTGCTGCAGGAACTCGGCGTACGACGACGGCGGCTGGTGCCCGAGCAGCCGGTGCGCCATCGCCTGCAGCGCCATCGATCGCAGTCCGTGGCCGCCGGGGATCGACGCCGGCGGCAGGTAGATCCGTCCGTTCGCCAGGTCGGTGATGCTCCGGGTGGAGTGCGGCAGGTCGTCGACGTAGAGCAGGGTGAAGCCGAGGTGCTCCGCCATCCGGCTGACCTCGCGGTGCGTGAGTGCCCCGACCTCGTGGCCGACGGCGCCGACGACCTCCTCGGCCAGCGCGTCGATCTCCGGCATCGCGTTGTTCCGCGCGCGCATCCGCTCGCGCAGCTCGGTGTTCGCCCGACGGGCCTCCTCGGGCGTCGCCGAGGCCTCGCGTGCCTTCCGGTCGAGTTCCTGCAGGGTGCGCACCAGCGCCGCCAGCGCATCCTGCGGCAGGGACTTCGAGACCCGGACGGGCGGCACGCCCAGCGCCGCGTACTGCGGCCCGACCTGCAGCCGTTGCAGCTCCAGTTCGAGCGCGGACCGTGGGTCCGGCGCCTCCGCCTGCAGCAGGTCGAGCACCTCGACGCGGAGCGCCGATGCCAGGCCCGGCAGCTCCGCTGCACGGACCGGGCGCTTGCCGTTCTCGATGAGGGACAGGGTGCTCGCGGTGGTCCGGAGCTCGGTCGCGAGCGCGGTCAGGGTCCATCCCGCGCGGGTCCGGAAGTGCCGGATGCGTGCTCCGAGGATGCGTGCGTTGTCGTCGTCGACCTGCATGGAACGGACCGTATCCGAAAATCCGGCAGATTTCGAGGGCATTGGTCGGGTCGACGGGCCGAGCGACCCCGCACGGTTGGTGACACGCCCCGCCGGGACACGATCCCGGCGATTCAACGACGAAAGGCGACCTGATGACGATCATCGACGAACGAACGGCCGTGGCGCCGGACGTCCTGCCCCTCGACGCCGTCGGCCTGGAGGACCTCGCGACCGTCGGCGGCAAGAACGCCTCGCTCGGCGAGATGCTCCGCTCCCTGTCGGGCCTCGGCGTCCGCGTCCCGGACGGCTTCGCCACGACCGCGACCGCGTTCCGCCGCCACATGGAGCACAACGGTCTGACCTCCTGGATCAGCAGCACGCTCCTCGCGCTCGACGTCGAGGACACCGCAGCCCTCGCCACCGCCGGCGCCGAGATCCGTCGACGCGTGCTGTCGACGCCGCTCGAGCGTGGCCTCGAACAGGCCGTCCGGGACGCGTTCGCACGGCTCACCGCCGAGGCACCCGACGACACCTCGTTCGCCGTCCGGTCGTCGGCGACCGCGGAGGACCTGCCCGACGCGTCGTTCGCCGGGCAGCAGGACACGTACCTGAACATCCGGGGGATCGGGAACGTGCTCGACGCCGTGCGCCGGGTGTTCGCCTCGGTGTACACCGACCGGGCGATCGCCTACCGGGTGCACCACGGGTTCGTCCACGACGAGGTGGCGATCTCGGTCGGCGTCCAGCGGATGGTGCGCTCCGACCTGGCGTCCGCCGGGGTGCTGTTCACGCTCGACACGGAGTCCGGCTTCGACCGGGCGGTGTTCGTCACCGGCGCACACGGTCTCGGCGAGGGTGTGGTGTCCGGTGCCGTGAACCCGGACGAGTTCACGGTGTCGAAGCCCGCGCTCGCAGCGGGTCGCGCCGCGATCCTCGGACGGGTGCTCGGGTCGAAGGCCCAGCGCATGGTGTTCACCGACGACCCGGAGGTCGGCCGCACGACCGCGTTCGTGGAGACGAGCGCCGCCGAGCGTCGGCACTTCTCGTTGCGCGACGACGAGGTCACCGAGCTCGCCCGCATCGCCGTCGTCATCGAGCAGCACTACGGCCGCCCGATGGACGTCGAGTGGGGCAAGGACGGCCTCGACGGTCGCCTGTACGTCCTGCAGGCCCGGCCGGAGACGGTCGCGTCGCGTGCCTCCGCGTCCGTGATCGAACGGCACCGGCTGGCCGTGCAGCCCACGACCCCGCCGCGGCTCGAGGGGCGGGCGATCGGTCAGCGCATCGGGTCCGGTGCGGTCCGGGTCCTGGCGAGCGTCGACGAGATGCACGACTTCCGTCGCGGCGACGTCCTCGTGGCGGACATGACCGACCCGGACTGGGAGCCGATCATGCAGCGAGCATCGGCGATCGTGACGAACCGCGGAGGTCGGACCTGCCACGCGGCCATCATCGCCCGCGAACTCGGCATCCCCGCGGTCGTCGGCACCGGGACCGCCACGAGCACGCTGCACGACGGCGACCCGGTGACGGTGAGCTGCGCCGAGGGGGAGACCGGCGTCGTCCACGACGGGATCCTCGGCGTCGAGACGGAGCGCATCGAGGTCCACGACCTGCCGGACCTCGACGTCGACCTCATGCTCAACGTCGGCAACCCGGCGCAGGCGTTCTCGTTCGCCGCGCTGCCGAACGCCGGCGTGGGGCTCGCCCGCATGGAGTTCGTCGTCGGACGGCAGATTGGGGTGCACCCGAACGCCCTGCTCCGACTTTCCGACCAGCCGGCCGACGTCCGCGAGCAGATCGAGGACCGGATCGCGGCGTACGGCTCGCCCAGGGACTTCTTCGTCAAACGCCTGGCCGAGGGCGTCGCGACCCTCGCCGCGGCGTTCGACCCCAGGCCCGTCGTCGTCCGGCTGTCCGACTTCAAGTCGAACGAGTACGCGGGCCTGCTCGGCGGCGCCCGGTACGAGCCCGTCGAGGAGAACCCGATGATCGGGTTCCGCGGTGCCGCCCGGTACCTGTCCGAGGAGTTCGCGCAAGCGTTCGCCCTGGAGTGCGAGGCGATCCGCACCGTCCGCGACGTGATGGGGTTCACGAACGTGCGCGTCATGATCCCCTTCGTCCGGACCGTCGACGAAGCGCAGGCCGTCGTCGCCCTGATGGCGAAGCACGGTCTCGAGCGCGGCCGCAACGGCCTGCGCGTCGTGATGATGTGCGAGATCCCCGCGAACGCGCTCGACGCCGACCGGTTCCTCGACCACGTCGACGGCTTCTCGATCGGGTCGAACGACCTCACGCAGCTCACCCTCGGCGTGGACCGGGACTCCGCGCTCGTCGCCGAGTCGTTCGACGAACGCAACCCGGCGGTGCTCCGCCTGATCGACATGGCGATCGACGCCTGCCGCGCCCGCGGGGCGTCCGTCGGCATCTGCGGGCAGGGCCCGAGCGACCACCCGGACCTCGCGGACCACCTCCGCGCCCGCGGGGTCACGTCGATGTCGCTCAACCCCGACACGGTCGTGAGCACCTGGCAGCGGCTCGCGTCGGTGGTCTGACGCGACCACGGGACGGCCTGGAGGCGCGTGGCGGCCCCGCCCCGCGCCTCCAGACCGTCTCGGGGTGACGGAAGACCGCATCCGGTGAGCAGCAGTGGTCGGGTCACGGTTCGCGACCCGACCATTGCTGCTCACTCGATCGGCGTCCCGGCGGGGACGAGCGCGAGCGCGAGACGGCCGCGGCCGGTGAGGGACACCGGGCCGACGACCGCGTCGAACGGGGCGAGGGAACCGTCGGGGCCGGTGACCGTGCCGTCGAGCACCACAGCGATGCCCTGCACCTCGACGTCGCCGTCGACGGGCGCCACCGTCAGGGCCGGCGTGCCGGAGCCGCGGCGCGCCATGAGGTTCAGGTCCTGACCCGGTGTCGTCACGCCGACGGCGTGGACCTCGGCCTCGCCGGGGAAGGCGACCGCGTCGAACTGGTCGAGCACGGTGGGGGTGCCGTCCACGTCGAGCGTCAGGGCGTGCGGCGAGAGGTTCAGCAGGACACGGTCCACCCCGGGCAGCGACGAGAACGGCGCGTCCGAGGTGATCGTCGCGATGCTGAGCCGGGCGTCGAACGGGCCGGCCTCGGGCGTCCGCCAGAGCTCGACGGTCTCGCCGAGGCCGTTCGCCCACCGGCTGCGCGGCGCGTCGGCGAACCGGACGGTGCGGGTCACAGCTCGTCGTCGTCCATGCTCAGGTGCGAGGTCTCCGGCGCCATCAGGATCGACACGACCATGCCGATCGCCAGGATGCCGGCCAGCACGAGGAGCGTCGGCGTGATGCCCCAGGCACCGAGCGTCAGCGGCAGCAGGAACGTGCCGATCGCCGAGCCGATGCGACTGACGCCGTTCACCAGGCCGACCCCCGCCGCCCGGACGTTCGTCGGGAACAGCTCCGGCGGGTACACCTGGTCGAGGTTCGAGCTCGCCGACATCACGAACGTGAAGACGAGGAACGCCGGCAGCACGAGCCAGAGCGGTGCGTGCTCGCCGAAGGACACGATCGCGAGCGCGACCGCCATGATCCCGAACGTCCAGATGATGAGCGGTCGGCGGCCGGTCTTCGCCACGAGCCACAGGCCGACGAGCCCACCGAGCAGCAGGAACACGTTGAGGAGCGCACCGGCCGCGAAGCCGTCGGCGTCCATGCCGAGGCTCAGCAGGATGACGGGCAGGAAGCTGTAGACCGCGAAGTACGGGATGACCTGCGCGTTGTAGAACACCGACCCGAAGACCGTGCTCCGGAGGTTCTTGCCGCGGAACAGGTCGCGGTACCGACCGGGTGTCCGCCGTGCGTGGGCAGCTGCGACCGCGTCCACGTCGAGTCCCTCCGGCAGGAACTCCGCGACGATCGCCCGGGCCTCGGTGAGGCGCCCCTTGGTGATGAGCCAGCGCGGGGACTCCGGGGTGCCGAGTCGCAGCACCAGGACGGCTGCAGCGGGGATCGCACCGCTCGCGAGCAGCCAGCGCCAGCCGTCGCCCGTGCCGAGCGTGCTCACCCAGGTCCCGATGAAGTACGCCGCCGTGTAGCCCACGGTCCACGCCACCGTCAGCGTTGCGAGCAGGCCGCCACGGAACCGCGCCGGCACGAACTCCGCCACCAGGGTCGGCCCGAGCGCGTAGTCCGCCCCGACGCCGAAGCCGATCAGCAGGCGCAGGACGAACAGCGTCCCGGGGTCGTGCACGAAGAACTGCGCGGCCGAGGCGACCACGATGAGCACGAAGTCGAGCATGTACACGAGCCGACGACCGAACTTGTCGCCGAGCCACCCGCAGGTGATGCTGCCGACGAAGATGCCGATCAGGACCGAGCTCGCGATGAGTCCCGACCAGACGTCGCTCACCGGGAAGGCCTGCGGGATGAGCGTCAGCGCGATCCCGATGCTCCCCAGGGCGTACCCGTCCGAGAAGTTCGCGCCGAACGTCAGCGCGGTGATCCGCATGTGGAAGCGGCTCAGGCGCTCGGGCGGGGCCGCGGTCCGGGGTGACGACGCTGTCATGGTGCTCCGATGCTGTGGGGTGGTCATTCGAGCGGGCCCGTGACGGACTCCGCGGCGGCGACGAGGTCGTCGGACGTCAGGAAGGTGCGGAGGGCCTCGATGTCCCGGCCGAACTCGCGGTCGACCGGTGCGGTGGGGACGAACCGGCGGACGGCGTCCCGGACGGCGCGGAGGGCGGGCGAGCCGGGCGCGCCGACCTCGTCCCCGAGCAGGTCGGCGGCCTGCGCCGCCGCGAGCAGTTCGATCGCGAGCACGTACTGCAGGCGGTCGACGGCACGGTACGCCTGCTGGGCGGCGAGGTGCGCATTGCTCACCGGGTCTTCCTGGCCGGCCGACGTCGGGATCGACTCGACCGAGGCGGGGGAGACCTCGCCGCGCATCTCGAGCACGAGCGCCGCGGCCGTGTACTGCGGGATCATCAGCCCGTTGTTGAGCCCGGGGGTCGACGCGAGGAACGGCGGCAGCTCGCTCACGGTGCTGTTCACCATCCGGTCCGTCCGGCGTTCGCTGTGGTGGGCGAGCACCGCGGCGGCGGCCTTCACGGCGTCCATCGCGAGTCCCACGGAGGTCCCGTCGAAGTTGCCGGCCATGACCGCGTCGCCGTCCTCCGGGAACAGCAGGGGGTTGTCGCCGACGGAACCGAGGGACTCGTCAACGATCCGAGCGGCGTCGTCGAACGAACGCCGGACCGACCCGTGCAGCTGGGGGAGCGCACGGAGCAGGTAGGGGTCCTGGACGCGGTGGTCGCGGTGCAGCTCGGCGATCGCGCTCCCGTCGAGCAGTCGGACGAGGTTCCGCGCGGACGCGGCCTGCTCCGGGTAGCGGCGGAGTGCGTGCACCCGTGGGTCGAGCGCACGGGTGGTCCCACGGAGCGACTCGAACGCCAGCGCCCCGACGACGTCGGCCTGCCGGACCGCCCGCCGGACGTCGTTCGTGACGAGGGCGGCGACCGCGGTGATGCTCATGATGCCGTTGAGGAGCGTCAGCCCCTCCTTCGCCCGCAGCCGTACGGGCGTCAGGCCCCGGCGGCGGAGTGCTTCGGCGCCGCTCACCACGACACCGTCGACGGTCGCTCGACCACGGCCGGTGAGCACGAGGGCGATGTGCGCCTCGAGTGCCAGGTAGCCGAGCGATCCGCCGCCCGGGACGACCGGCGTGACGTGCTGCTCGAGCAGCGAGCGGATGAGTTCGAGCGTCTCCAGGCGGGTGCCGGACCGACCGGCGCCGAGGTGCGCGAGCATCACGACGAGGATCGCCCGGACCTGGTCCTCGGGGATCGGCGCGCCGACCGACACCGCGTGGGAGACGATGATGTTCTCCTGCAACCGCAGGGCGTCCTCCGGCGCGATGGTCTCGGTGTAGTTGTCGCCGAAACCGGTCGTCACGCCGTACACGACGGTGCGGTCGTCGAGGAAGCGGGTGACGAGGGCCGCGGCGGCGTCGACGCGGCGGACGTAGGCGTCCGAGAACCGCACGACGGCTCCGTGCCGCGCGACGGCGACGACCTGCTCGACGGTGAGCGGGGCCTCGTCGAGCAGCACGTCGGGGGTCACGCGGGCACCGCCGGGTAGACGGCACTCGCCTCGGCGACGAGGCGTTCGCCGATCCGGGCGACGTCGGCCGGGTCGGTGAGCCGGTAGCTCGGGACCAGGCAGGACATCGCGGCGACGACCCGGTGGCCGGCGCGCACCGGGGCGGACACCGCGGTCACGTCGCGCTCGGCACCCTCGGCCACGACGACGTACCCGTCCTCGCCGACGTCGTCGAGCAGGACCCGACCGACGGCGGTGTCGGTGAGGGGGATCGTGCGGCCGACCCACCCGACGTGCCGGATGGACTGGGTGCCCTCGGCGATGGCGAGGTGCATCGCGGTGTCGCCGACGCCGAACACGCTGAGGTAGCAGGACTCGGTCGTGCCCTGGGCGACCCGGCGCATGGCGTCGCGGGTCTGGGCGACGAGCGCGGTGTTCGACAGGGCGGCCGCGCCGAGTTGCACGAGGTGCGGGCCGGCCGTGAACGCGCCGTCGTCGTCGCGGCGGACGAACTCGCGGTGCTCGAGTGCTCGGAGGAGGCGGAGCGCGGTGCTCGCCGACAGGTCGGCCCGCCGCGCGACCTCGGTCAGCGAGATGCCGTCCGCGTCGCACACCAGGCCGAGCAGGACGAGGGCACGGTCGATCGTCCGCATGCCCTGTCCGCCCGTGGATTGCTCGGTCATGGCTGCCACCCTACGGAATCTGGTTTTCATTGAGTAGCAATGCCGTGTTTCGTTCTCGTGAAATCTGCCGGGCGCCGATCGTCAGGACGGGGCCGTGCCGAGCCGCCGGGCGAGCACGTCGGCGGTGCGACGGACCTCGGCGAGGAGCGTCGGCGGCACGCCGCCGTCCGCCGTCGACGCGTACGTCGAACCGACACTCGCGACCGGCCACCCCGTGGTGTCGAGCACCGCGACCGCGACCGACGACAACCCCGGTGTCACGGCGCCGTCCTCCGTCGCGTACCCGGTGGTGCGGACCTCCTCGAGCTCGTGCCGGAGCGTCCGCAGGTCGCCGGGGCCGGTCTCGGTCCGTCGGACGAACGCCGTGCCGGGCGGGTACAGCGCACGGAGCTGCGCCGTCGGGGTCGCCGCGAGCATGGACTTGCCGGTGGCGGTGAGATGTGCCGGCAGTCGGACCCCGACGTCCGTCACGAGCGCAGCGCGGTGCCGTGCGCGTTCCTCGACGACGTAGACGACCTCGGCGCCGTGCAGCACCCCGAGGTGGGCGCTCTCACCGGTGCGGTCGACCAGGGACGCGAGCAGCGGGGCACCGAGCAGGGTGAGCGGCTGCTGCCGGGTGAAGCCGGAGCCGAGTTCGAACGCCGCGATCCCGAGTCCGTACTTGCGCGCCTCGACGAGGTGCAGGACGAAGCCGTGCTCGGTGAGTGACGTCAGCAGCTGGTACACGGTGGACCGCGGCAGGTCGAGCCGGGTGGCGATCGTGCTGGCGGCGAGCGGACCGCGCTGCGTGGCGAGGAGCCCGAGGATGCGCAGGCCGGCGTCGAGGGCGGGGACCTTCGGCGAGGTGCTGGGCATGGTGCTCCGATGTCGGCGGCGTTTCCTGTCCGGTACCCCGGACACTATCTGGCGTCGCGGCCTCCACGCACCCCGGCCGCTCCTGTCAGATGGAGGAAGGCCGACGGGCAGGACCCGTCGGACGCCGACGGACCAGCGACGAAGGAGCCACCGTGACCGAGACAGCAGCAGACCACGCCGTGCCCACCACGGCCGACGCCGGCCCCCGCACGGTGCGCGCCGCCCGCGGCTCCGAGCTCAGCGCGAAGAGCTGGCAGACGGAGGCGCCGCTGCGCATGCTCATGAACAACCTCGACCCCGAGGTCGCCGAGCGCCCCGAGGACCTCGTCGTCTACGGCGGCACCGGCAAGGCCGCACGGAACTGGCAGGCCTTCGACGGGATCGTGCACGCGCTCCGCGACCTCGAGTCCGACGAGACGCTCCTCGTGCAGTCCGGCAAGCCCGTCGGGGTGTTCCGCACGCACGAGTGGGCGCCGCGTGTCCTCATCGCGAACTCGAACCTCGTCGGGGACTGGGCGACCTGGCCGGAGTTCCGCAAGCTCGAGGCCGAGGGGCTGACCATGTACGGGCAGATGACCGCCGGCTCGTGGATCTACATCGGCACCCAGGGCATCCTGCAGGGCACCTACGAGACCTTCGCGGCCGTCGCCGAGAAGCGGTTCGGTGGCACGCTCGCCGGGACCATCACGCTCACCGGCGGCTGCGGTGGGATGGGCGGCGCGCAGCCCCTCGCCGTCACGCTGAACGGCGGCGCCGCGATCGTCGTCGACGTCGACCGCACGCGGCTGCAGCGTCGCGTGGACCACCGCTACCTCGACGAGCTCGCCGACGACCTCGACGACGCGGTCGCCCGGGTCACCGCCGCGAAGGCCGAGCGGCGCGCGCTCAGCGTCGGACTCGTCGGCAACGCCGCGACGGTGTTCCCCGAGCTGCTGCGCCGGGGCGTCCCGATCGATGTCGTCACCGACCAGACGAGCGCCCACGACCCGCTGAGCTACCTGCCCGAGGGCTACGGCGTCGACGAGTGGGCAGCCCGCGCCGAGGCCGACCCGGAGACCTTCACCGCCGACTCCCGCCGGGCGATGGCGAAGCAGGTCGAGGCGATGGTCGGCTTCCAGGACGCCGGTGCCGAGGTCTTCGACTACGGCAACTCGATCCGCCGCGAGGCCGAACTCGGCGGCTACGACCGGGCGTTCGCGTTCCCCGGTTTCGTGCCGGCGTACATCCGCCCACTCTTCGCGGAGGGCAAGGGACCGTTCCGCTGGGCAGCGCTGTCCGGCGACCCGGCCGACATCGCCGCGACCGACCGCGCGATCCTCGAGCTGTTCCCCGAGGACGAGAAGCTGCGTCGGTGGATCACCGCAGCGGGCGAGAAGATCCAGTACGAGGGCCTGCCCGCACGCATCTGCTGGCTCGGGTACCAGGAACGCCACCTGGCGGGCCTGAAGTTCAACGAGATGGTCGCGTCCGGCGAGCTCAGCGCCCCGATCGCGATCGGCCGTGACCACCTCGACTCCGGCTCGGTCGCGTCCCCGTACCGCGAGACCGAGGCGATGGCCGACGGCTCCGACGCGATCGCCGACTGGCCGCTCCTGAACGCCCTGCTCAACACCGCCTCGGGCGCCACGTGGGTGTCGATCCACCACGGCGGCGGCGTCGGGATCGGCCGGTCCATCCACGCCGGCCAGGTCATCGTCGCCGACGGCACGGACCTCGCCGCCGAGAAGATCGCCCGCGTGCTCGTGAACGACCCCGGCACCGGCGTCATGCGCCACGTCGACGCGGGCTACGAGCGCGCCGAGGAGGTCGCCCGCGAGCGCGGCCTGCGCGTGCCGATGTGGGAGGTCTGAGCGTGACGGACTCCGACGCGACGGTGCTGCCCGGACTGGCCGAGATCGCCGAGGTCGGTCGCGACCACGTCCGCGGCGGCTACACGCGGCACCTGCTCGACGACGCCGAGCGCACCCTTCGCGACTGGTTCGTCGAGCGGGCCACCCGCCTCGGCCTCGACGTCGAGGTCGACCGGAACGGCAACACCTGGGCCTGGTGGGGCACCCCCGGCCCGGACGCGTTCGTCACCGGCTCGCACCTCGACTCGGTGCCCGGCGGCGGTGCGTTCGACGGCCCGCTCGGCGTCGTGTCGGCCCTCGACGCGGTCGCTCGGCTGCAGGCGGAGGGGCACCGTCCGTCCCGTCCGACCGCGATCGCGGTCTTCGCCGAGGAGGAGGGCTCGCGCTTCGGCGTCGCCTGCCTCGGCTCGCGTCTGCTGAGCGGCGCCATCAGCCCGGAACGTGCGCTCGCGTTGACGGACGCGGAGGGCACCAGCCTGGAGGCGGTGCTCGCCTCCGCGGGCATCGACCCGTCCGGCGTCGGTCCCGATCCGGATCGGTTGTCCGGCATCGGGACGTTCGTCGAGCTGCACGTGGAGCAGGGGCGCGGGCTGGTCGACCTCGGCGCGCCGGTCGCGTTGGCGTCGAGCATCCTCGGGCACGGCCGCTGGCGGTTCCGGTTCGCCGGCCAGGGCAACCACGCCGGGGCGACGCTGATGGACGGCCGCCGGGACCCGATGGTCGCCGCAGCCGCGGTCATCGCCGGGGTCCCTGCGCTCGCCCGGCAGCACGGTGACGCGCGAGCGACCGTCGGCCGGCTCCGCTCGGTGCCGGGCGGGACGAACGTCATCGCCTCGGCCGTCGAGTTCTGGCTCGACGCCCGCGCCGGGGACGACGGGGTCACGCAGGCCCTGGTCGCCGAGATCGCCGGCGCGGCCCGTGCGGCGGCGACCGCGAACGACTGCGAGGTCGAGGTCACCGAGGAGTCCTGGTCGGCCCGGGTCGACTTCCCGGACGGACCGCGCACCGCGATCGACCGGGTGCTCGTCGGCGCGGGTGGTCGCCCGGTCCCCGTGCTGCCGACCGGAGCCGGGCACGACGCCGGCGTGCTGTCCGCGCACGTGCCCTCGGCGATGCTGTTCGTCCGCAACCCGACCGGGGTGTCGCACGCGCCCGAGGAGTGGTCTGACGCCGACGACTGCGCCGCCGGCGTCGACGCCCTGACCCGGGTGATGCGGGAGCTGACGTGAGCGGGGTGCACTGCGCGACCGCGCTCGTCGACGGCGTGGCGCACGCTGACGTGCGGATCACCGCGGGACGCGACGGGCGGATCACCGCCGTCGACCCCGGCGTCCCCGCGGCGCCCGATGACCTCCGGCTCGGCACCGTGCTCGCCGGGTCGGGCAACGCCCACTCGCACGCCTTCCACCGGGTGCTGCGCGGTCGGACCCACGGCGACGGCGGCGACTTCTGGCAGTGGCGCACCGCGATGTACCGCGCTGCAGGGCACCTCGACCCCGACTCGTACCGTGCGCTCGCGGTCGGCGTGTTCGGAGAGATGCTCGCCGCCGGGTGGACCGCCGTGGGGGAGTTCCACTACGTGCACCACCGGCCGGACGGCACCCCGTACGACGACCCGAACGCGATCGGGCTCGCGCTGTCCGAGGCCGCCCGCGAGGTCGGGATCCGCCTCACGCTCCTGGACACCTGTTACCTGACCGGTGCGCCCGGCGAACCCCTCGCCCCCGAGCAGCGGCGCTTCGGCGACGGCACCGCGACCGCCTGGCTCGAGCGCTGGCACGCCCTCCGTGACGCCGTCGGCGACGATCCCCTCGTGACGGTCGGCGCCGCCGTGCACTCCGTCCGGGCGGTCCGACCCGACGACGTCGCCGTCATCGCCCGCGAGCTACCGGACGACGTCCCGCTGCACGTGCACCTGTCCGAGCAGCCGGCCGAGAACACGCAGAGCACCGAGGCCTGGGGTGTCCGGCCGACCGGCGTGCTCGCCCGGGCCGGGGCCCTGTCGCCGCGGCTCAGCGTCGTGCACGCCACCCACCTCGAGGACGACGAGATCGCCCTCCTCGGGTCCGCCGGGGTCAGCGCGGTGCTCTGCCCGACGACGGAGGCCGACCTCGGGGACGGCATCGGACCGGCCCGACGACTCGCGGACGCCGGAGCCACGATCGCCCTCGGGTCCGACCAGAACGCCGTGCTCGACCCGTTCCTGGAGGTCCGCGGGCTCGAGGCCGGCGAACGGCTCGCGGCACGACGGCGTGGTGTCTTCGGCCCCGCCGAGCTCGACGCCGCTCGGAGCACGGCGGGCTACCGGTCGCTCGGCCTGCGCGGCGGCATCGCGGTCGGTGCGCCGTGCGACCTCGTCGAGGTCGACCCGGCGAGTGTCCGGACGACCGGTTCCGCCGTGCCGCAGCTCGTCCTGACCGCGACCGCCTCGGACGTCCGGCGCGTGGTCGTCGGCGGAACCGTCCGCGCCGTCGACGGCAGACTGGCGGACGACCGCGCACCCGCGGACCTGCTGACGGCGTGGACGGAGGACCACCGGTGACCAGCGAGCTCATCACCGACATCGGCGAACTGCGCACGCTCGACCGACGCAAGGCCGACGACGACGCCGCGGCGGCCGCCGTCGTCCGGCACGACCAGGCGCTCGTGGTCGAGGACGGCCGGGTCGCGTGGATCGGTGCACGATCGGCAGCTCCCGCCGCCGACGTCCGGACCAGCGTCGGTGGCCGCACAGTACTGCCCGGCTGGGTCGACCCGCACACGCACCTCGTGTTCGCCGGCGACCGCTCGACCGAGTTCGTCGACCGGATGGCCGGTCGACCGTACGCGGCCGGGGGCATCATGACGACGGTCCGTGCGACCCGGGCGGCCTCGGAGCCCGACCTGCTCGCCGGTGCACGCGCGGTCGTCGACGGCGCCGCGGCCCAGGGCACGACGACCATCGAGGCGAAGACCGGGTACGGGCTCGACGTCGCGACCGAGGAGCGGCTCGCCCGGATCGCCGCCCAGGTGGCGGACGTCGTGACCTACCTCGGCGCGCACGTGGTCCCGGAGGGGACGGACCGGGACGCCTACCTCGACCTCGTCACCGGGCCGATGCTCGACGCGGTCGCCCCGCACGCGCAGTTCGTCGACGTGTTCTGCGAGGACGGTGCCTTCAGCCCGGGCGAGTCCCGCGAGGTCCTGCTCGCCGGACGTCGGGCGGGACTGGGACTCCGGGTGCACGGCAACCAGCTCGGCGAGAGCGGTGGCGTCGCCCTCGCGGTAGAGCTCGGGGCCGCGAGCGTCGACCACTGCAACCACCTGTCCGACGCCGACGTCGCGGCCCTCGCGGGGTCCTCGACGATCGCGACGCTCCTGCCGGCGTGCGACCTCTCGACCCGCGCGCCGTTCGCCCCGGCCCGACGACTCGTCGACGCCGGCGTGCGGATCGCCCTGGCGTCGAACTGCAACCCGGGCACCTCGTTCACGTCGTCGATGCAGTTCCAGGTGGCCACGGCCGTCCTGCAGCAACACCTGACGCTCGAGGAGTCGCTCGCTGCCGCCACCCTCGGCGGGGCCGCCGCACTCGGGCTCGACCGCGGGGACGACGCCGTCGGCAGCCTGCGCGTCGGGGGACCGGCCGACCTGCAGGTCCTCGATGCCCCGACCGCCGCGCACATCGCCTACCGTCCGGGCATGCCCCTGACGGTCGCGGCCTGGCGTCGTGGCGTCCGGGTCGCGGCGCCGGTCAGCCCCGTGCGATCCGGGTCCGGCCGGTGAGCCCGCGACGAGCGCGCTTCCACCACGCCCGCCACGGCAACGAGGTCGCGAGCGCCAGCCCGATCACCACGCTGCCGAACCAGCCGACCACGACGCCCGGGATCGGCACGAGCAGGCTCGTCCAGAGCAGCACCGCGAGGACCCCGAGCACGTACGCCGCCCCGGCCTTGAGGTAGCGGAGCCGCTTCAGCCCGGCGGCCTCGTCCAGCCGCGAGGTCAGCCGGGCCAGGAACACCGCCCCGACCCCGATCGCCGCCACTGCCACGGCCGCCTGCTCGAGAGCACCGAGCCCGTCACCACCGAAGAGACCAGCGCCGAGCACACCGGAGCCGGACAGGCTGTACACGCCGTCGAGGATCTCGAACAGCATGAACACGACGAGCCCCCGCTCGAAGACGACCGTCGACGCGTAGGCGTGGATCCGCCAGGCACCGCCCGTCCCCACCGACGCGGTGTCCGACGACGGCAGACCGCCGAGTGCCCACGCCGCCACGCGCTTCGACAGCAGGTACGCGCCGACGCCAGCCACCCCGCCGAGCACCACCGGCAGGAGCCTGCCCGTGGCCCACCCGGCGTCGACCCCCACCAGCACCGTGGTCAGCACCACCCCGGTGCAGGCGGTGACCAGTGACCAGACGCGAGGACGCGCGACCCGGGCGAGCCGTGCCTCCAGGCGGCCCAGCCAGGGCCTGCGCGACGCGCGGTCCGTGTTGAACAGGTACTCCGCGAAGACCAACCAGATGAAGGCGGCGCCGAAGGCGGCGAGGGCGGGTCGGACCTCGGCGAGGTGTGCCGAGAACGAGCCCGGCGCGAAGACGGCCTCGCCCACCGAGCTCGCCGGGTCGGTGGCGTCGCCGACGGCCACCGCGGCCGGCGGGAGCAGCAGGCGCATCGCGAGCACGCCCGCGACGATGCCGAGCGACAGGAACAGCCGTCGAGCGGGGGAGTGCAGCCGGCCGGCGATGCCGGCCATCGGCACGGACGAGTCTGCGGCCATCGCGATCTCGAGGAGCGCGAGCGCCACGAAGGCCAGCGCAGCAGCTGGTCCGAGCACGAACCACGCGACGGCGGCCGCCGCGACGGTGAGCAGGAGCGGGACGGTCAGGAGCGATCTCGTGGCCATCACCCCATCCAGCACCGCCGGCCTGGGTCGGCAGTGGAGCGCTCCTGGGCATCGGCCTGGAGGCACGGGTCGGTTCCCGCAGAACGGGTGACGGCCCGTCCCCACTTGCGGGGACGGGCCGTCGGGTCACGCTCGGCGCGTGTCGGCGGGCGGACCGGGTTCAGTCGTGGAACGTCTCGATCGACGCGCCGAGGGAGTTGAGGCGCTCCTGCAGCTGCTCGTACCCGCGGGCGATGATGCCGACGTTGCGCAGGACGCTCTCGCCCTTCGCCGCGAGCATCGCCAGCAGGATGACCACCGCGGGACGCAGGGCCGGCGGGCAGCTGACCTCGGCGCCGGAGAAGTGCGTCGGCCCCGTGACGTCGAGGCGGTGCGGGTCGCGCAGGGTGACGCTCGCGCCGAGGCGGGTCAGGTCGAGCAGGTGGATCGCGCGGCCCTCGTAGACCCAGTCGTGGACGAGCGTGGTCCCCTCGGCCATCGCCGCGATGACGACGAAGAACGGCAGGTTGTCGATGTTCAGGCCCGGGAACGGCATCGCGTGGATCTTGTCGATCGGGGCGTGCAGCTCGGACGGGTGCACCGTGATGTCGACCAGGCGGGTCCGACCGTTCGCGGCGGCGTACTCGTCGGAGACGTCGAAGCGCAGGCCCATCTCGGCCAGGGTCGCGAGCTCGATCTCGAGGAACTCGATCGGCGCGCGGGTGACGGTGAGCGTCGACGCGGTGACGATCCCGGCGGTGAGCAGGCTCATCGCCTCGACCGGGTCTTCGCTCGGCCAGTAGTCGACGACCTCGTCGATGCGGCTCTTGCCCGTGATGCGGAGCGTCGTCGTGCCGATGCCCTCGACGCGGACGCCGAGTAGCTCGAGGAAGAAGCAGAGGTCCTGCACCATGTAGTTCGGGCTGGCGTTCCGGATGACCGTCTCGCCGTCGCGCGCCGCTGCGGCGAGGATCGCGTTCTCGGTCACGGTGTCGCCGCGCTCGGTGAGGACGATCGACTTCGTCGGGACGTCGGTGTTCGCCACGTCGACCTCGTACCAGCCGGAGGTCGCCTCGACGTCGACGCCGAAGGGTCGCAGGGCGATGAGGTGCGGCTCGACCGTGCGGGTGCCGAGGTCGCAGCCGCCGGCGTACGGCAGCCGGAAGGACTCGTACCGACCGCTCAGCGGACCGAGGAACATCAGGACGCTGCGGGTGCGGCGGGCGGCGTCGGCGTCGATCGCGTCGAGGCGGAGGTCGGCCGGGGCGACGATCTCCAGGACCTCGCCGTCCGCCGACCACGTGACGGCCGCGCCGAGGCTGCGGAGCACGTCGATGATGCGGTCGACCTCGACGATGCGCGCGACCCGGTGCAGTCGGGTGACCCCGCGGTTGAGCAGTGAGGCGCAGAGGAGTGCGACGGCAGCGTTCTTGCTCGAGTTCACCGCGATGGAGCCGCTGAGCTTCCGGCCGCCCTGCACGCGGAGGTGGGCACGCTGCGGGGCACCGCCGATCGACACGATCTGCTGGTCGAGGGCGTCGCTGATGCGGGTGAGCATCTCGAGGGACAGGTTCTGCCCGCCCTGCTCGATGCGGTTGATCGCGCTCTGGCTGGTGCCGACGCGTTCGGCGAGCTGGGCCTGGGTCATGCTGCGGCCCTTGCGTGCGCCCCGGATGAGGGCGCCGACCTCGCGGAGGGGTGCGGCGGTGGTGGCTGCCGTGGCGGTCGGCGTGACGACGGTGGTGGTGTCGGACATGGCGCCAACGTAACACGCTCATGAGATAAACCGCGGGGGACAACGCCCAGGATTCTCAGGATCAGGCCGGGAATACACCATCGGTGAGAGTTCGGCGCTGGCCTCGGAGGGCGGAGCTAACGGCACCAGCCGGGCCGCCGATAGACCTTCGTGCAGGCCCACGGACGGGCCGCATCCCGCCCCACGGACGGCGGCGGGACGATCGAGAACCAGGACGGGCCATGATCGTCGTCACACGACTGAACGGCAGCGGATTCGCTGTGAACCCCGATCTCGTGGAGCGCATCCAGGAGACGCCGGACACGACGCTCATCATGGTCGACGGTGCCAAGTACATCGTCCGCGAGTCCATGGCCGACGTCATCGACCTCATCGCCGCGTACCGCGCCCGCATCGTCGGGATGGCCTACGGCACCGACCTGCCGACCACCCGGAACGCAACAGGCCCCCAGCCGACGCTCGCCGCGGTCGCACCCCTCCGCACGCAGGACGGGGGTCGCTGACGTGGACATCGCAACGATCATCGGCATCCTCGTCGCCTTCGGTGCCCTGTTCGGCATGGTCGAGATGGAGCACGTCGAGCTCGCCGGGCTGTTCCTGCCCGCGCCGATGCTCCTCGTGTTCGGCGCCACGATCGGCTGCGGCATCGCGAGCACCACGCTGAAGGACGCGATCGCCAGCTTCACGGCCGTGCCGAAGGCGTTCACCGGCAAGGTCACGCCCCCGCAGGCCGTCATCGACGACGTGGTCGGGCTCGCCGAGACGGCCCGCGCGAACGGCCTGCTCGCGCTCGAGCAGGAGGCCGACAAGCACGACGACCCGTTCATGAAGAAGGCCCTGCAGAACATCGCCGACGGCACCGACGGCGACGAGCTGCGGATCCTGCTCGAGGACGAGATCGAGTCGAACGCCGCCCCGGTGCGGAGCGCGAGCGCGTTCTTCATGGGCCTCGGCGGGTTCGCCCCGACGGTCGGCATCATCGGCACCGTGGTCTCGCTCACCCACGTGCTCGCGAACCTCGGCAAGCCGGACGAACTCGGCCCGCTCATCGCCAGCGCGTTCGTCGCGACGCTCTGGGGCCTGCTCACCGCGAACTTCCTCTGGCTGCCGATCGGCGGCAAGCTCCGGAAGCTCGCGCAGCTCGAGGCCGACCGGCAGACGCTCCTGATGGAGGGCCTCCTCGCGGTGCAGGCCGGCAGCCAGCCGCGACTGCTCGGTGAGCGCCTGACCGCCATGGTCCCGCCGGCAGCCCGCGGTGGGGACGCGAAGGCGAAGGGGTCCAAGAACAAGGGCAAGGGCAGCGACGCTGACCTCGACGACCAGCAGCTGGCGGCCTGACGATGAGCGCGAACCCCCGGGGCCGCGGTCGCGGCCGCTCGAAGAAGTCCCACGACGAGGCAGAACACCCCGACGAGCGCTGGATGGCGTCCTACATGGACATGATCACGGTGCTGATGTGCATGTTCCTCGTGTTGTTCGCCATGTCGACGGTCGACCAGCAGAAGTACATCGCCCTGAAGAACTCGCTCGCGACGGGCTTCGGTGAGGTGAAGTCGCAGAAGGTCGACACGGCGTCCGGCACGGTCGTGACGAAGGACGAGGTCGAGGACGGCTCCGGCTACTCCGTCGACAAGTCCCAGGCCGACCACTCCACGGCGTCGTCGGGCACGAAGGACACCAACGTCGACCCGGCCTCCACGGTGGTCCCGGCGACCGCGACGAAGGCCGACGTGGCTGCGGCCCAGAAGGAGCTCGACGACCTGAAAGCGATCGAGGCGGCGATCAAGGCGAACCTGGACAAGGCGGGACAGACCTCGAACGTGCAGTTCACCGTCGACGCCCGCGGCCTGACCGTCCGGCTCGTCGGCAGTGAGACGTACTTCACCACGAACAGCGCCGACCTGTCCGACCAGGCGAAGCGGATCATGGACGCCATCGCCCCGGTCCTGAGGACGAGCAGCCACGACGTGAGCGTCGAGGGGCACGCCGACCAGCGGAACTCGACCGCCCCGTACGCGACGAACTGGGAGCTCAGCGCGGCGCGGGCGACCGGGGTGCTGCGGGACCTCGTCGAACGCGGCGGGATGCCGGCGGACCACGTCCAGAGCGTCGGCTTCGGGTCGAGCCGGCCGCTCGCGAAGGGCGGGACCGACGCGGACCTCACCCTGAACCGCCGGGTCGACATCGTGGTGCTGTCGAACCAGGACCAGGACGTCAGCGCCCTGATGCCGGCGCTCGCGAAGGCGCAGGACGGAGCACGGAACGGGTAGCCGACGACCGCCCCCAGTACGAGGGCCAGCCGACCGGGCGCACTGACGGGTGCTCCCCGGCGGCCGACAGACGCACCCGTGACCGAGACCCTGCCAGCGCCCGAGGTGTACGACTTCGCGCGCCCGTCGACGCTCGCCCGCGAGCACGCCCGGGTCCTCGAGCTCGCCTTCGAGACGTTCGCGCGCCAGTGGGGAACGCAGCTGACCGCGAAGGTCCGCGCCGTCAGCCAGGTGACGTGCGAGCAGGTCCAGATGACGACGTACGACGAGTACGCGGCGTCGCTGCCCGCGCTCACCGGCATGGTGCTGCTCCCGATCGCCGACGTCGTACCGAAGGGCGTACTGCAGGTCCCGCTCGACGCCGCCCTGACCTGGGTGTCGCACGCGCTCGGCGCCTCGAAGCCGCTGCCGACCCCGGACCGCACGTTCACCCCGATCGAGCAGGCCCTGGTCCGCAAGATCGTCGAGGACGCCCTCGACGACCTCCGCTACTCGTTCGGCGGCCTGCTCGCGCACGACGTCACGGCCGGCGGCTTCCAGTTCAACTCGCAGTTCGCCCAGGCCGCCCAGAAGGGCGACCTGATGATCGTCGCGTCCTTCACGATCCGCGTGGGGGAGCGGGTCGCGCCCGGCACGCTCGCGTTGCCCGCCGAGGCGGTCCTGCCGCAGCTCGGCGAGGCCGCCGCGCACGTCACCCCGGCCGACGCGCGCGCCCTGGTCGACGCGCAGCTCGCGAGCGTCCCCGTCGGGGTCAGCCTGCGCTTCGCCCCGGCGACGGTCCTGCCGTCGCAGGTGCTGCGACTCGCGGTCGGCGACGTCCTGCCGCTGCCGCACCCGCAGCACCGACCCCTCACCATCGCGGTCGACGGCGAACCCGTCGGCACCGCCGCGGTCGGCGCGAACGGCTCGCGCCTCGCCGGCATCGTCGTCACCACCACATCGGAGCTCCCCGCATGACCGTCACGACCACCCTCCACACGCAGGCAGCCGAGGCCCTCGCCGCGCAGCTCCCGACGGCCGTCCCGTTGACGGTCGTGGCCCAGCCTGGAGGCGCGACCCCCGTCGCCCTCGAAGCGGCCGGTGACGCCGTGGTCGCCTCGTTCGTCGGCGGCCTGTCGGCCGATCTGGTCCTCGTGCTCACGGACCTCGAGACCGTCACCGCCGCGGGCGGCACCGAGCACGGGATCGTGGACGTCACCGACGTGCTGCGCCCCTCGCTCGAGGCAGCAGCGGGCGTGCTCGGTGTCGGCGTCCTCGGTGACGCACGGCGCGAGTCGGCATCGGCGCTCCTGGCCGACCCGGACACGGTGGTGTTCGAGCTCACGGCCGGTGGGACGCCCGGCGGCTGGTTCGCCCTGCGCGTCCGCGAGAACGGCACGGTGTCCCAGACCACGTCGGCCCCGGCCGCGACGCTGCCCGCCGGGAACCTCGGCCGGATCAACAACGTCGAGATGACCCTGACGGTCGAGATCGGCCGCACCCGGATGTCGGTCCGCGACGTGCTCGGCATGGAACCGGGCGCCGTCGTCGAGCTCGACCGCAGCGCCGGTGCGCCCGCCGACGTCCTGCTGAACGGTCGGCTCATCGCGCACGGCGAGGTCGTCGTGGTCGACCAGGACTACGCCGTCCGCATCACGAAGATCCTCGACGTCGCCGAGAGCGTCTGAGCCCGACCGTGGACACGCTCGTCATCACCCTCCGCGTCGCGCTCTCGCTCGGCGTCGTGCTCGCCCTCATGTGGGTGCTGCACCGACGCATGGCGAAGAGCGGCTTCGGCGCGGGGAAGACCAAGGGCCGTCGTTCGGCCTCGGTCGAGGTCGTCGCCCGGCAGGGCATCGGCGGCAAGGCGAGCGTCGTCGTGGTCGACGTCGAGGGGGAGCGCCTCGTGCTGGGCGTCTCCGAGCAGGGCGTCTCCCTGCTGACCAGCGGGCAGGCGCCCGCGCCCGAGCTGACGATCGTGACCGGTCCCGTCCAGCTGCCCGTGCGTCCGACCCCGTCGGCCGAGCAGTTCCGTCAGGAACTGGCGGCGCAGACCGACGCCAACACGGGCCTCCCGGCCGATCTGCCGTTGCGTCCCCGGAACCGGAACCGGAACCGTGACCGGCGCGCGGTCCCGACCGCTGCGCAGCTGCAGGGTTCGATCCTGTCGGCAGACACCTGGCGACAGGCCGCCGCGGCGCTGCGGAACGGGCGGGCCGGGTGACCGCGGCGCGGACCGGAAGACTGATCGCCCTGCTGCTCCTGGGGGTGACGGTCGTGGCCGGCTTCCTCATGCTCAGCGCAACTGGTGCCCATGCGACCGGTGCCCACGCGGCCGGCGTCGTGCAGCCGACCGCCCCCGCGACCCCGACCCCGCCGTCGACCGGCGACTTCAGCGTCAGCGTGAACGGCCCCGACGGCACGCCCTCGTCGGCCGTCGTGACGCTCATCGGCATCACGCTGCTCAGCGTCGCCCCGGCGCTCATGCTCATGATGACGTCGTTCACGAAGATCTTCGTCGTGCTCGCGATGACCCGGAACGCCCTCGCACTGCAGTCGATCCCGCCGAACCAGGTGCTCGCCGGCCTCGCGCTGTTCCTGTCGCTGTTCGTGATGGCGCCGGTGCTCGGGCACATCAACGACGACGCCCTGCAGCCCTACCTGGCCGGGCACCTCGACTTCAACCAGGCCGTCGAGATCGGCACGAAGCCGCTCCGGACCTTCATGCTGCACCAGACGCGCGAGGAGGACGTCGCGCTCATCACCCGGGCGGCCGGTCAGGACAACCCGAAGTCGATGGCCGACGTGCCGATGACGACGGTGATCCCGGCGTTCGTGATCTCGGAGCTCCGGAGCGCGTTCATCATCGGGTTCGTCATCTTCATCCCGTTCCTCGTGATCGACCTCGTCGTCTCCGCGGCGCTGATGTCGATGGGCATGATGATGCTCCCGCCGGTCATGATCTCGCTGCCGTTCAAGATCCTGCTGTTCGTCCTGGTCGACGGCTGGGGCCTCATCATCAAGTCGCTCATCGAGAGCTACCACGTTGTCTAGGGGGCACGCATGAACCAGCAGGCCGTCATCGACCTCACGCTGCAGGCGCTCCTGGTGTCGGCGAAGCTCGCCGCGCCGGTGCTCGTGACGTCGCTCGTCGTGGGCTTCGCGATCTCGCTCTTCCAGTCGGTCACGCAGATCCAGGAGGTCACGCTCTCGTTCGTCCCCAAGGCCGTCGCGGTCGCGATCGCCCTGGTGGTCTGCGGCAACTGGATGATCTCCGAGATGGTGGCGTTCACCCACGTCGCCTTCGACATGATCCCGAAGCTGCTCGGGACGTAGCCGATGGAACTCGTGATCAACGGCGACCGCCTCGAGGCGACGATGCTCGCCGGCGTGCGCCTCGTGGCGTTCTTCGTCATCGCGCCGCCGTTCTCGTACCGGGCGTTCCCCGCGACGGTGAAGGTGATCCTCGGGCTCGGCCTGGCGATCGGCGTGGCACCCCGCGTCGCCGAGAGGTACCACGCGCTCGACACGGGACCGTTCCTGCTCGCGCTCCTCACCCAGCTCGTCGTCGGCCTCGCCCTCGGGTTCCTGGTGTTCCTCGTGTTCGCGGCGGTGCAGTCGGCCGGTGCGCTGATCGACCTGTTCGGCGGGTTCACCCTCGCGCAGGCGTACGACCCGCAGTCGCAGGTCAACGGCGCGCAGTTCACCCGCCTGTTCCAGATGGCGTCGCTCGCGCTCCTGTTCGCGTCAGGTGGCCACCAGCTCATCGTCGCGGGACTCGTGCGGTCGTTCGACGCGGTGCCGTTGACCGGGACCTTCGAGCTGGGCGGTCTCGCCTCGTTGCTCGTCACCGCCCTGTCGCAGATGTTCCTGTCGTCGCTGCAGATCGCCGGACCGCTCGTCGTCGTGCTCTTCCTCGCCGACGTCGGTCTCGGGTTGCTCACCCGCGTCGCCCCGGCACTCAACGCGTTCCAGATGGGCTTCCCGATCAAGATCGGTCTGACCGTCGTCTTCGCCGGCGCACTCTTCATGGCCCTGCCGTCCGTCGTGTCGTCCCTCACCGGCGACGCGGTGGCGGCGATCACGGGACGGGGGTGACCGACGTGTCCGACAGCGGAGAACGCTCCGAACAGGCAACGCAGAAGCGGATGCGCGAGGTCCACCAGAAGGGCCAGATCGGTCGATCGCAGGACCTCGGCGCATGGATCGGCATCGCCGCGGCCGCACTGATGATGCCCGCGGCGATCGGCAACGCCGCCGCCGCCGGCTCCGACCAGCTCCGGGCGGTCCAGCGGGTGATCGCGGACCCGTCGATCGGCACCATGAACGGGGTCTTCCACGACGCGCTCGGCTCGATCGCCGGCACCCTCGGGCCGATGCTCGGGGTGGTGCTCGTCGCCGTGACGGCCGCCGCGGTCGCGCAGGGTGGCGTGCACTTCCGGAAGCTCACGCCGCAGCCCGAGCACTTCGATCCGATCGCGGGCGTGAAGCGGGTGTTCGGCACGCAGGCGCTCTGGAACGGGGCGAAGGCACTGCTGAAGACCGCCGTCGTGGGGCTCGTCCTCTGGTTCGCCGTCCAGGCGCTCGTGCCGGTGCTCATGACGAGCGGCTCGTTGCCGCTCACGGCCGTGCTCGACGCCGCAGCCGGAGGGGCCGGGACGCTGCTCCGGGCCGCGATCGCCGCCGGCCTGATCCTCGCCGCACTCGACGTCTTCGTGGTGATCCGCCGGAACCGGAAGCGCACCATGATGACCAAGCGCGAGGTCAAGGACGAGAACAAGCACAGCGAGGGCGACCCGCTCGTGAAGTCGCAGCGGCGGTCCCGGCAGCTCGCGATGAGCCGCAACCGCATGGTGCAGGCGATCGGCACCGCGGACGTCGTGATGACGAACCCGACGCACTACGCGGTCGCGCTCAAGTACGAGCCGGGCAAGAGTGCCCCACGGGTGGTGGCCAAGGGCGCAGGCCCGGTCGCCTCGGTCATCAAGGACAAGGCGATCGAGGCTCGCGTGCCGATCGTGCAGGACGTCCCGCTGACCCGGGCCCTGCACGCCGCGTGCGAGCTCGGGCAGGAGGTCCCCGTCGACCTCTACACGCCCGTCGCCCGCGTGCTGTCGTTCGTGATGGCGCTCAAGGCGCGCGGGGCAGCGGCCGGCTCGCACTCCCCGCCACGACCGACCACCCCGGACGAGGTCGCCACGGTCCTCGACCCCGCCACGCTCACCGGGGACCTCCGGCCGCGCAGACTCCGCAAGAACAGCCCACTCGAAGAGGTACCCGCATGAACCGCAAGGACCTGCCGAAGCTCGTCGTCCCGGTCTTCATCGTCGGCATCATCCTGCTGCTGATCCTGCCGGT
>Ga0308167_1001270_pt1 | contig 31158 bp, 26 predicted proteins | sample PhyCR1_2_FD_202138 | JGI IMG/M metagenome (GOLD analysis project Ga0308167, IMG submission 202138) | Phyllosphere microbial communities from UC Gill Tract Community Farm, Albany, California, United States - DLSLRC.R1 | ecosystem: Host-associated > Plants > Phyllosphere > Unclassified | place... | reverse complement strand
GTAGCGCCGATGGTAGTGTGGGGCCTCCCCATGCGAGAGTAGGGAACTGCCAGGCATTAAATAAGTAAAGAAGCCCCGGACGAGAGTCCGGGGCTTTTTTACGTCCGTACTTCGGCAAATTTCCCGCTAAAAACGCGAAAACTCCCCACTGTAAAACCGTGCAATCGGGTAAACTACGGCCAGATTAATCAGTAAAGGCCGTAACATGTCCAGCCCTCAGACTTCCCTGAAAGCGTTCAACACACTGGGTCTTGCAATCGCGGCTGAAAAGCTTGTTGTTGCGGATAGCGCAGAAGCCATTTCCTCTGCCTGGCACGCCAGTCAGCAAAATAATCAGCCGTTTATGGTGCTTGGCGAGGGCAGTAACGTCCTGTTCCTCGAAGATTTTGCCGGCTGCGTGGTGATTAACGCGATTAAAGGCATCACCCTGGAAGAGCACGACGAAGCCTGGCATCTGCACGTTGGTGCTGGCGAAAACTGGCATCAGTTAGTTGAGCACACTCTAAAGAAAGGCCTCACCGGGCTGGAAAATCTGGCGCTGATTCCAGGCGTGACGGGATCGGCACCAATCCAGAACATTGGCGCTTACGGTGTTGAATTTAAAGATATTTGCCAGTACGTCGAGGTGTTACACCTGCCGGATAGCACAGTCACGCGTCTGCACCGTGATGAGTGCCAGTTTGGCTATCGCGACAGCATCTTCAAACACGCGATGAAGCATGACTATGTGATTGTGGCCGTCGGGCTGCGTCTGGCCAAGCAGTGGAAACCGGTACTGAGCTATGGCGATCTGGCGAAGCTCAATCCCGCCACCGTATGCGCGTGGGACGTATTCAATGCGGTGTGCCATATGCGACAAAGCAAGCTGCCCGATCCGCGCGTAACAGGCAATGTAGGCAGTTTCTTTAAAAACCCCCTGATTTCCGCTCAGCAGGCAGAGGCATTGCTCACGCACTATCCTGCTATGCCGCACTATCCACAGCACAGTGGTGAGGTCAAGCTGGCCGCGGGCTGGCTGATCGATCAGTGTGCGTTGAAAGGCTATCGTCTTGGCGGCGCTGCGGTGCATCGTCAGCAGGCACTGGTACTGATCAACGAAGACAATGCCACACCGCAGGATATTGTCGCCCTGGCCCATCATGTGCGTCAGGAGGTGGGGAAAAAATTTGCCGTGTGGCTGGAGCCAGAGGTGCGGTTTATTGGCGCGCAGGGCGAGCGTAACGCCGTCGAGGTGATTTCATGAAAGATCATAGCGTTCCATTAAAACTGGTCGCCCTGCTGGCTGATGGCGAATTCCACTCTGGTGAACAGCTGGGTGAGGCGCTCGGTATGAGCCGCGCTGCCGTGAATAAACATATTCAGACGCTGAAAAGCTGGGGCCTCGATGTCTACACCGTGACAGGGAAAGGTTACAGCCTGCCAGCGCCCATTCAGCTGCTGAATGAAGAGGCGATACTGGCGCATCTGCATCAGGCGGATCTGGCGGTGATTCCGGTTATTGACTCAACGAATCAGTATTTACTCGATCGCATGGACCAGCTGAACTCCGGCTATGCGTGCATCGCGGAATATCAACAGGCCGGGCGCGGCCGGCGCGGACGGAAATGGTTCTCGCCGTTTGGCGCCAATCTCTACATGTCCATGTACTGGCGACTGGAGCAGGGGCCAGCTGCGGCAATGGGCCTGAGTCTGGTGATTGGTATCGTGATGGCAGAGGTTATCCAGTCGCTGGGCGCGGCAGACGTTCGCGTTAAGTGGCCAAATGACCTCTATCTGCAGGATCGTAAACTGGCGGGTATTCTGGTTGAGCTCACCGGTAAAACCGGCGATGCGGCGCAAATTGTGATGGGCGCGGGGATCAACCTGGTGATGCGGGGCGAAGGCACGGCGGAAATCAATCAGGGTTGGATCAATCTGCAGGAAGCTGGCATCGAGATCAATCGTAACGAACTCGCCGCCAGGTTGATAAACCGTCTGCGTGAAGCTTTACCTCTATTTGAACGGGATGGGCTGGCGCCGTTTGTCGGCCGCTGGGAAGCGCTGGATAACTTTATCCATCGTCCGGTGAAACTGCTGATTGGCGATCGTGAAGTGCATGGCATTGCGCGCGGAATTGATAAGCAGGGCGGTTTATTGCTGGAACAGGATGGTGAGATTAAATCCTGGGTCGGTGGCGAGATCTCATTACGTCCCGCTAATTAACACAGTAAACCGTGACGCATTAAACGCCCTGATAAAGCAGGGCGTTTTTAATACTATTTTCGTAACCGCACGCTTTGCACGGCATGATCCGCAGACTTGGTCATGATCAGGCTGGCCCGCTCTCGCGTAGGTAAGATGTTTTCTTTTAAATTCAGCCAGTTAATCTCTTTCCATAACCCACGTGCAATACTCTCTGCTTCCTCTTCAGGCAGCTGAGAATAGTGGTGGAAATAAGAGTCCGGATCGCTGAAGGCACCTTCGCGGAATTTAAGAAAGCGATTAACGTACCAGCGCTCTAATAAATTTTCTGGCGCATCAACATATATTGAAAAGTCGACGAAATCTGAGACAAATACATGATGCGGATCGTGCGGATAATCCATACCGCTCTGCAGGACGTTCAGCCCTTCCAGAATCAGGATGTCCGGCTGCTGCACCACCTTATCGCCATCCGGGATGACATCGTAAATCAGGTGTGAATACACCGGTGCGGTGACCTGACTGGCGCCCGATTTCAAATCCGATACGAACTTCACCAGTCGATGCATATCATACGACTGCGGGAAGCCTTTCTTTTTCATCAGGCCGCGCTCTTTCAGCACCGCATTAGGGTGCAAAAAGCCATCGGTGGTGATGAGTTCCACCTTACGGTGTTCGGGCCAGCGGCTAAGCAGCGCCTGTAGCACGCGGGCGGTGGTGCTTTTACCGACGGCGACACTGCCGGCAATACTGATAATGTAAGGGATCTTCTGGCCATTGGTGCCAAGGAACTGCTCCAGCACCGCCTGACGGCGCAGATTTGAACTGATATAGAAGTTCAGCAGACGTGATAGCGGCAGATAGATCTCGGCAACTTCTTCCAGCGAAAGATCTTCATTGATACCGCGCAGCCGTTCAATTTCACTGGCGGCCAGCGTCATCGGTACAGAATCTCTCAGCGCAGCCCATTGCTGGCGATCAAACTGCAGGTAGGGCGTCGTCAGTGGCGTCGTTTTTTTACTCATAAGCATGCATCTGACCGCAAATTCTGGCTCATCAACACCTTGCAGCAACAGGCATACAGCGATGTGTCGAACTCAGTTGTACGTCACAGGGGTAATTTAACGAGAACAATGGGCAGGAGGGTAACACCAGTGTGACTTTAAAAAGAAGTAAAATGATAAACCTGAGCACGCTTTCGTAAGCAGGCCCGCATTTTTATGATCACAGTATGAGGCTAACGCAGTATCAAAGAATAATCAGGCTGTGGGCTGGCGGAAAAACACACCATGTTTGCTGCTTTTTGCTGCGCTGGCGGGGCGTTTTGCGAGGATTTGCACAAATAGTAAGCGGTAGTGCAAATTTAGCAATTTTTTTGTTGCATCCTGAACCCGGTCTTCCTAGAATGCGCGTCACTTGATGCCGGCTTAGCTCAGTTGGTAGAGCAACTGACTTGTAATCAGTAGGTCACCAGTTCGATTCCGGTAGCCGGCACCATCAAGTAGGTGGGATTCCCGAGCGGCCAAAGGGAGCAGACTGTAAATCTGCCGTCACAGACTTCGAAGGTTCGAATCCTTCTCCCACCACCATCTCAACCTCGCGGTTGGGTACGCAGATAAACAACCTGTTTATCTGTCAGGTGAGTCACTTATCACCCTGAATTCAGACTGAGCGTTAGCGAAGTCAAAGTCGGTCAGCTTCGCTGACAGGCAGTAGATAGTAGAGAAACATCTCTGTTATCTGCAAGCTACAGAAAGAACAGGTAGCCGAGTTCCAGGATGCGGGCATCGTATAATGGCTATTACCTCAGCCTTCCAAGCTGATGATGCGGGTTCGATTCCCGCTGCCCGCTCCAGATGTGCTGATATGGCTCAGTTGGTAGAGCGCACCCTTGGTAAGGGTGAGGTCCCCAGTTCGACTCTGGGTATCAGCACCACTTCCTTTATCTCTCTCCTGATTCTCTCTCTGTAAAACTAACATCAGGTTTTGCCTGGTTAATGTGACGATATCTTTGATATATCCGTGTCTTAGAGGGACAAGCGATGGCTAAAGAGCAATTTCAACGTAACAAACTGCACGTAAACGTGGGCACCATCGGTCACGTCGACCACGGTAAAACCACTCTGACTGCGGCAATCACCACCGTTCTGGCAAAAACCTACGGCGGCCAGGCACGTGCATTCGATCAGATCGATAACGCGCCAGAAGAGAAGGCTCGTGGTATCACCATCAACACCTCTCACGTTGAATATGAAACCCCGACCCGTCACTACGCACACGTTGACTGCCCAGGCCACGCCGACTATGTGAAAAACATGATCACCGGTGCTGCGCAGATGGACGGCGCGATCCTGGTTGTTGCTGCGACTGATGGCCCAATGCCTCAGACCCGTGAGCACATCCTGCTGGGTCGTCAGGTTGGCGTTCCTTACATCATCGTGTTCCTGAACAAGTGCGACATGGTTGATGACGAAGAGCTGCTGGAACTGGTTGAGATGGAAGTGCGTGACCTGCTGTCTGCTTACGACTTCCCTGGCGACGATACCCCAATCGTACGCGGTTCTGCGCTGAAAGCGCTGGAAGGCGACGCTGAGTGGGAAGCGAAAATCGTTGAGCTGGCTGAGCACCTGGATAACTACATCCCGGATCCAGTCCGTGCTATCGACCTGCCGTTCCTGCTGCCAATCGAAGACGTATTCTCAATCTCTGGCCGTGGTACCGTTGTTACCGGTCGTGTTGAGCGCGGCATCGTGAAAGTGGGCGACGAAGTAGAAATCGTAGGTATCAAAGCGACTGCCAAGTCTACCTGTACCGGTGTTGAAATGTTCCGCAAACTGCTGGACCAGGGGCAGGCAGGCGAGAACTGTGGTGTTCTGCTGCGCGGTATCAAGCGTGAAGAGATCCAGCGTGGTCAGGTTCTGGCTAAGCCAGGTACCATCAAGCCACACACCCAGTTCGAGTCAGAAGTTTACGTTCTGTCTAAAGACGAAGGCGGCCGTCATACTCCGTTCTTCAAAGGCTACCGTCCACAGTTCTACTTCCGTACCACTGACGTAACCGGTTCAGTAGAGCTGCCAGAAGGCGTTGAGATGGTAATGCCAGGCGACAACATCAAAATGGTTGTTACCCTGATCCATCCAATCGCAATGGACGAAGGTCTGCGCTTCGCAATCCGCGAAGGCGGCCGTACCGTTGGCGCGGGCGTTGTTGCTAAAGTTATCGCGTAATAGCGATAATATTTGACGCAATGCACACGGAAAGGGCATCATTTGATGCCCTTTTTGTACGCTGTTAACCAGAACCTGGCTCATCAGTGATTTTCGATCATAATCATTGCTGAGACAGGCTCTGTATTACGGCGCTGGATACCGAGTTATGCCCAAAAGCGCATTCGGTTTGGATGCCTCGCTCTGCGGGGCAGAATAGTTTCTGAATTATTGTGGCAGGTTGGTTTATGAGTGCGAATACCGAAGCTCAAGGGAGCGGGCGCGGCCTGGAAGCGGTAAAGTGGGTAGTTGTGATCGCATTGCTGCTGGTAGCAATCGTCGGTAACTACCTGTATCGCGATGTGACACTGCCTTTACGCGCGCTGGCTGTCGTGGTGTTGATCGCTGCGGCGGGCGGCATTGCGTTGCTGACCACCAAAGGCAAAGCAACCGTGGCTTTTGCACGTGAAGCAAGAACCGAAATGCGTAAGGTCATCTGGCCAACTCGCCAGGAAACATTGCACACCACGTTAATCGTTGCCGCGGTCACTGCCGTGATGTCACTGATTTTGTGGGGGCTGGATGGTATTCTGGTCCGTCTGGTATCGTTTATCACTGGCCTGAGGTTCTGAGATGTCTGAAGCTCCAAAAAAACGCTGGTACGTCGTTCAGGCGTTTTCCGGTTTTGAAGCCCGCGTAGCCAAGTCGCTGCAAGAGCATATCAAACTGCACAACATGGAAGAACTGTTTGGCGAAGTCATGGTGCCGACTGAAGAAGTCGTGGAAATCCGTGGCGGCCAGCGTCGCAAAAGCGAACGCAAATTCTTCCCTGGTTACGTACTGGTCCAGATGGTGATGAATGACGCCAGCTGGCACTTAGTGCGCAGTGTACCGCGTGTAATGGGCTTCATTGGTGGTACCTCTGACCGTCCGGCACCGATCAGTGATAAAGAAGTGGATGCGATCATGAACCGCCTGCAGCAGGTGGGTGATAAGCCGCGTCCGAAAACGCTGTTCGAGCCAGGCGAGATGGTGCGTGTCAACGACGGCCCGTTTGCCGACTTCAATGGTGTGGTCGAAGAAGTGGATTACGAGAAGAGCCGCCTGAAGGTTTCTGTTTCTATCTTCGGCCGTGCAACGCCGGTAGAACTCGACTTTGCTCAGGTGGAGAAAGGCTAAGCCTTTTGTTCACTTTTTAGCTCTTGCGGAAGGCGCGAAATTTACCTATAATTTCGCGCCTTTTGTTTTTATGCGCTGGCAACAGCGTGTAAATCGTTATCACGGGGAGCCTGTTCGCCAGGCGCTATACCCAATAGAGGAAATATCATGGCCAAGAAAGTACAAGCCTACGTCAAGCTGCAGGTTGCAGCTGGTATGGCTAACCCGAGCCCACCAGTTGGTCCGGCTCTGGGTCAGCAGGGTGTTAACATCATGGAATTCTGTAAAGCGTTCAACGCCAAAACAGAATCACTGGAAAAAGGTCTGCCGACTCCAGTAGTTATCACCGTATACAGCGACCGTTCTTTCACCTTCGTTACCAAAACGCCTCCGGCTGCCGTTCTGCTGAAAAAAGCAGCAGGCATCAAGTCTGGTTCTGGTAAGCCGAACAAAGATAAAGTCGGTAAAGTAACTCGTGCTCAGGTACGTGAAATCGCAGAAACCAAAGCTGCGGACATGACTGGTGCTGACGTAGAAGCGATGACTCGCTCTATCGAAGGTACTGCTCGTTCCATGGGCCTGGTAGTGGAGGACTAAGAAATGGCTAAGCTGACCAAGCGCATGCGCGTGATCCGTGACAAAGTTGATGCGACTAAACAGTATGACATCAACGAAGCTGTTGCTCTGCTGAAAGAACTGGCTACCGCTAAATTCGTAGAGAGCGTGGACGTTGCTGTTAACCTCGGCATCGATGCACGTAAATCTGACCAGAACGTACGCGGTGCGACCGTTCTGCCACACGGTACTGGTCGTTCAGTACGTGTTGCCGTCTTTACCCAGGGCGCAAACGCTGAAGCTGCTAAAGCAGCTGGCGCTGAGCTGGTAGGTATGGAAGACCTGGCTGATCAGATCAAGAAAGGCGAAATGAACTTTGACGTTGTTATTGCTTCTCCGGATGCAATGCGCGTTGTTGGCCAGCTGGGCCAGGTTCTGGGCCCACGTGGTCTGATGCCAAACCCGAAAGTTGGTACCGTAACTCCTAACGTTGCTGAAGCTGTGAAAAACGCTAAAGCGGGTCAGGTTCGTTACCGTAACGACAAAAACGGCATCATCCACACCACCATTGGTAAAGTGGACTTCGATGCTGACAAACTGAAAGAAAACCTGGAATCTCTGCTGGTTGCGCTGAAAAAAGCTAAACCTGCTCAGGCGAAAGGCGTGTACATCAAGAAAGTCAGCATCTCTACCACCATGGGCGCCGGCGTTGCCGTTGACCAGGCTGGTCTGAACGCAGCAGCAAACTAATTGCTGCTTGTAACGGGCGAAAAATTCATCTAGAATCTTACGCCCGTTGTTCTGGTTGATCCATCAATTCAGAACCCAAATTCATAGTCGCGGAGTGCACAGGTCTAAACACCTTGTCATTCAGCGACTAAGGTTGGAGCCAGGCCTGATCCTGGCCTCCGTCCAAGACCGCAGGAGCAGAACCTCTTCGGAAGTGATGCTTAATATCCTGCGTAGACGGTGACAGAACCAAAAAGAATTTTTTCTTCACTGGATTCTGCTCACCGTGTAACGCGCTTACGGCCTTCGGGTGTGTAAGTGAAGTGAGTTCCGGGAAATTTTCCCGGTCAAATCCAGGAGCAAAGCTAATGGCATTAAATCTTCAAGGCAAACAAGCAATTGTTGCTGAAGTTAGCGAAGTAGCCAAAGGCGCGCTTTCAGCGGTTGTTGCGGATTCCCGTGGCGTTACCGTTGATAAAATGACTGAACTGCGTAAAGCAGGTCGTGAAGCTGGCGTCTACATGCGTGTTGTTCGTAACACCCTGCTGCGCCGCGTCGTTGAAGGTACTCCATTCGAGTGCCTGAAAGACACGTTTGTTGGTCCGACCCTGATTGCATACTCTATGGAACACCCGGGCGCTGCTGCTCGTCTGTTCAAAGAGTTCGCGAAAGCGAATGCAAACTTTGAGGTCAAAGCTGCAGCCTTTGAAGGTGAGCTGATCCCGGCGGCACAAATTGACCGTCTGGCAACGCTGCCGACTTACGAAGAAGCACTGGCACGTCTGATGTCGACCATGAAAGAAGCTGCTGCTGGCAAGCTGGTCCGCACTCTGGCTGCTGTTCGCGACGCGAAAGAAGCGGCTTAAGGCCAGATTCTTTTTCTTCGTACTTGCTAACGTATAAACTTTTACTGATTCTTAGGAACAATTGTCATGTCTATCACTAAAGATCAAATCCTGGAAGCCGTTGCAGCTATGTCCGTAATGGAAGTAGTTGAGCTGGTTTCTGCTATGGAAGAAAAATTCGGCGTTTCTGCTGCTGCTGCTGTCGCTGTTGCTGCTGGCCCGGCTGAAGCTGTTGAAGAGAAAACTGAATTCGACGTTATCCTGAAAGCTGCTGGCGCGAACAAAGTTGCTGTAATCAAAGCCGTTCGTGGCGCAACTGGTCTGGGCCTGAAAGAAGCTAAAGACCTGGTTGAAGCTGCTCCAGCTGCAATCAAAGAAGGCATCAGCAAAGACGACGCAGCTGCACTTGAAGCTGCTCTGAAAGAAGCTGGCGCTGAAGTTGAAGTTAAGTAAGACAACCCTCGGGTTGCAGTCTGCGTAAACAGACTGATGGCTGGTGACTTTTTGGTCACCAGCCTTTTTGCGCTACAGGGGAATGATGGCGTTTCGCACTGTTTGTCCATTGTTCCTCTTCAATATCTTTTTCTATCGACGACTTAATATACCGCTTTCCTGTGAGGGTTCCCTGCCTGCGCAACGGCGATGAAATGATTTAAGAGTGATAGAAAGATGTATTGCATGGGGTGCCGCGCATCGCATGAAAAACAAAATAGTGTTGCATGAACTGTCCCTTCAGGACGGACAGCGTGGGTCGACTTGTCAGCTAGCTGAGGAACCCTATGGTTTACTCCTATACCGAGAAAAAACGTATTCGTAAGGATTTTGGTAAACGTCCACAAGTACTGGATGTGCCTTATCTCCTTTCTATCCAGCTTGACTCGTTCCAGAAGTTTATCGAGCAAGATCCAGAAGGCCAGTACGGTCTGGAAGCAGCCTTCCGTTCCGTGTTCCCAATCGCGAGCTACAGCGGCAACTCTGAGTTGCAGTATGTCAGCTACCGTCTGGGTGAGCCGGTGTTTGACGTGACAGAGTGTCAGATCCGTGGCGTGACGTATTCCGCACCGCTGCGCGTTAAACTGCGTCTGGTGATCTACGAGCGCGAAGCGCCGGAAGGCACCGTAAAAGACATCAAAGAACAAGAAGTGTACATGGGCGAAATTCCGCTCATGACCGACAACGGTACCTTTGTCATCAACGGTACTGAGCGTGTTATCGTTTCTCAGCTGCATCGTAGTCCTGGCGTATTCTTTGACAGCGATAAGGGTAAAACGCACTCTTCCGGTAAAGTGCTGTATAACGCACGTATTATCCCTTACCGCGGTTCATGGCTCGACTTTGAGTTTGACCCGAAAGACAACCTGTTCGTCCGTATTGACCGTCGTCGTAAGCTGCCGGCCAGTATCATCCTGCGCGCGCTGGATTACACCACTGAGCAGATTCTCGATCTGTTCTTCGAAAAAGTGGTGTTTGAAATCCGCGACAACAAGCTGCAGATGGAACTGGTGCCTGAGCGCCTGCGTGGTGAAACCGCCTCCTTCGATATCGAAGCCAACGGCACGGTCTACGTTGAGAAAGGTCGTCGCATCACTGCGCGCCACATCCGTCAGCTGGAAAAAGACAACATTCAGCACATCGAAGTGCCGGTCGAGTACATCGCGGGCAAAGTGGTCGCGAAAGATTACATCGATCTGAACACCGGTGAGCTGATCGTGCCGGCGAACATGGAGCTGTCACTGGATCTGCTGGCGAAACTGAGCCAGTCCGGTCACAAGCGCATCGAAACCCTGTTCACCAACGACCTGGATCACGGCCCGTACATTTCTGAGACGCTGCGCGTTGACCCAACCAACGATCGCCTGAGCGCGCTGGTTGAGATCTACCGCATGATGCGTCCTGGCGAGCCGCCAACGCGTGAAGCCGCAGAAAACCTGTTCGAGAACCTGTTCTTCTCCGAAGATCGTTACGATCTGTCGGCCGTTGGCCGCATGAAGTTCAACCGTTCTCTGCTGCGTGACGAGATCGAAGGTTCCGGTATCCTGAGCAAAGACGACATCATTGAAGTGATGAAGAAGCTCATCGGTATCCGTAACGGTATTGGCGAAGTGGATGATATCGACCACCTCGGCAACCGTCGTATCCGTTCTGTCGGTGAAATGGCGGAAAACCAGTTCCGCGTTGGCCTGGTGCGTGTAGAGCGCGCTGTGAAAGAGCGTCTTTCTCTGGGCGACCTCGACACGCTGATGCCACAGGACATGATCAACGCCAAGCCAATTTCGGCCGCGGTGAAAGAGTTCTTTGGTTCCAGCCAGCTGTCCCAGTTTATGGACCAGAACAACCCGCTGTCTGAGATTACGCACAAACGTCGTATCTCTGCTCTGGGCCCAGGCGGTCTGACCCGTGAACGTGCCGGCTTCGAAGTGCGTGACGTACACCCGACTCACTACGGTCGCGTATGTCCAATCGAAACCCCGGAAGGTCCGAACATCGGTCTGATCAACTCACTCTCTGTTTACGCGCAGACTAACGAATACGGCTTCCTCGAAACGCCGTACCGCCGCGTGGTTGACGGTAAAGTGAGTGATGAAATTCATTACCTCTCTGCTATCGAAGAGGGTAACTACGTTATCGCTCAGGCGAACACCAACCTCGCCGATGACGGCAGCTTTGTTGACGATCTCGTCACCTGCCGTAGCAAAGGTGAATCGAGCCTGTTCAGCCGCGATCAGGTTGACTACATGGACGTTTCCACCCAGCAGGTGGTTTCTGTCGGTGCGTCACTGATCCCGTTCCTGGAACACGATGATGCTAACCGCGCCCTGATGGGTGCGAACATGCAACGTCAGGCTGTACCTACCCTGCGTGCTGACAAGCCGCTGGTTGGTACCGGTATGGAACGTGCTGTTGCGGTCGACTCCGGTGTAACTGCCGTCGCGAAACGTGGTGGTACCGTGCAGTACGTCGATGCGTCACGTATCGTTATCAAAGTTAACGAAGACGAGATGTATCCGGGCGAAGCAGGTATCGACATCTATAACCTGACCAAGTACACCCGTTCTAACCAGAACACCTGCATCAACCAGATGCCGTGTGTTTCTCTGGGTGAACCTATCGAGCGTGGCGACGTGCTGGCTGACGGCCCGTCTACCGACCTCGGTGAGCTGGCGCTGGGTCAGAACATGCGCGTGGCGTTCATGCCATGGAACGGTTACAACTTCGAAGACTCCATCCTCGTTTCTGAGCGTGTTGTACAGGAAGACCGTTTCACCACCATCCACATTCAGGAACTGGCTTGCGTGTCGCGTGACACCAAACTGGGGCCGGAAGAGATCACCGCTGACATCCCGAACGTGGGTGAAGCTGCGCTCTCCAAACTGGATGAATCCGGCATCGTGTATATCGGTGCGGAAGTGACCGGTGGCGACATTCTGGTAGGCAAGGTCACGCCGAAAGGTGAAACCCAGCTGACGCCAGAAGAGAAACTGCTGCGTGCAATCTTCGGTGAAAAAGCCTCTGACGTGAAAGACTCGTCACTGCGCGTGCCGAACGGCGTTTCCGGTACGGTTATCGACGTACAGGTCTTCACCCGCGATGGCGTGGAAAAAGACAAGCGTGCGCTGGAAATCGAAGAGATGCAGCTGAAGCAGGCGAAAAAAGACCTGTCTGAAGAACTGCAGATCCTCGAAGCGGGCCTGTTCAGCCGTATCCAGGCCGTCCTGATTTCAGGTGGCGTGGAAGCGGAGAAACTGGACAAGCTGCCTCGTGAGCGCTGGCTGGAACTCGGTCTGACCGACGAAGAGAAGCAGAACGCGCTGGAGCAGCTGGCTGAGCAGTATGACGAGCTGAAGCACGAGTTTGAGAAGAAACTCGAAGCGAAGCGTCGCAAGATCACCCAGGGCGACGATCTGGCACCGGGCGTGCTGAAAATCGTCAAGGTGTATCTGGCCGTTAAGCGTCAGATTCAGCCTGGTGACAAAATGGCGGGTCGTCACGGTAACAAAGGTGTTATCTCGAAGATCAACCCAATCGAAGACATGCCATACGATGAGAACGGTACGCCGGTCGACATCGTACTGAACCCGCTGGGCGTACCATCGCGTATGAACATCGGTCAGATTCTGGAAACCCACCTGGGTATGGCGGCGAAAGGCATTGGTGAGAAGATCAATGCGATGCTGAAGAAGCAGGAAGAAGTCGCCAAACTGCGTGAGTTTATCCAGCGTGCTTACGATCTGGGCACCGATGTGCGTCAGAAAGTTGACCTGAACACCTTCTCGGACGACGAAGTGCTGCGTCTGGCAGAGAACCTGAAAAAAGGTATGCCAATCGCGACGCCAGTGTTCGACGGTGCGAAAGAGAGCGAAATCAAAGAGCTGCTGCAGCTCGGCGGTCTGCCTTCTTCCGGTCAGATCACCCTGTTCGACGGCCGTACCGGTGAGCAGTTTGAGCGTCAGGTAACCGTAGGTTACATGTACATGCTGAAACTGAACCACCTGGTCGACGACAAGATGCACGCCCGTTCTACCGGCTCTTACAGCCTGGTTACGCAGCAGCCGCTGGGTGGTAAGGCGCAGTTCGGTGGTCAGCGCTTCGGTGAGATGGAAGTGTGGGCACTGGAAGCATACGGTGCCGCGTATACCCTGCAGGAAATGCTTACCGTTAAGTCTGATGACGTCAACGGCCGTACCAAGATGTATAAAAACATCGTTGACGGCAACCATCAGATGGAACCGGGCATGCCGGAATCCTTCAACGTACTGTTGAAAGAGATTCGCTCGCTGGGTATCAACATCGAGCTGGAAGACGAGTAAGCACTCGCAAGTACTGGTTATGGGACGCGCCTGGCGCGTCCCTGAGAGTTCCACTCCGACGGGAGCTAATCCGTGAAAGACTTACTTAAGTTTCTGAAAGCGCAAACTAAAACCGAAGAGTTTGATGCGATCAAAATTGCGCTGGCCTCGCCAGACATGATCCGTTCCTGGTCTTTCGGTGAAGTTAAAAAGCCGGAAACCATTAACTACCGTACCTTCAAGCCGGAGCGTGACGGTCTTTTCTGTGCCCGTATTTTCGGACCGGTAAAAGATTACGAATGCCTGTGCGGTAAGTACAAGCGTCTGAAACACCGTGGCGTGATCTGTGAGAAGTGTGGCGTTGAAGTCACGCAGACCAAAGTGCGTCGTGAGCGTATGGGCCACATCGAGCTGGCTTCGCCGACCGCGCACATCTGGTTCCTGAAATCACTGCCGTCCCGCATCGGTTTGCTGCTGGATATGCCGCTGCGTGACATCGAACGCGTGCTGTACTTCGAATCTTATGTTGTGGTCGAAGGCGGCATGACCAATCTGGAAAAACGTCAGATTCTGACCGAAGAGCAGTACCTTGACGCGCTGGAAGAGTTCGGTGACGAATTCGACGCGAAGATGGGTGCGGAAGCTATCCAGGCGCTGCTGAAAAATATGGATCTGGAGCAGGAGTGCGAGCAGCTGCGTGAAGAGCTGAACGAAACCAACTCTGAGACCAAACGTAAAAAGCTGACCAAGCGTATCAAGCTGCTGGAAGCGTTCGTGCAGTCTGGCAACAAGCCAGAGTGGATGATCCTGACCGTTCTGCCGGTGCTGCCGCCAGATCTGCGTCCGCTGGTACCGCTGGACGGCGGTCGTTTCGCTACGTCGGATCTGAACGATCTGTATCGTCGCGTGATCAACCGTAACAACCGTCTGAAGCGTCTGCTGGATCTGGCTGCGCCAGATATCATCGTACGTAACGAAAAACGTATGCTGCAGGAAGCGGTAGATGCCCTGCTGGATAACGGCCGTCGCGGTCGTGCCATCACCGGCTCTAACAAACGTCCTCTGAAATCTTTGGCCGACATGATCAAAGGTAAACAGGGTCGTTTCCGTCAGAACCTGCTGGGTAAACGTGTTGACTACTCCGGTCGTTCGGTTATCACCGTAGGTCCATACCTGCGTCTGCATCAGTGCGGTCTGCCGAAGAAAATGGCACTGGAGCTGTTCAAACCGTTCATCTACGGCAAGCTGGAACTGCGTGGCCTCGCGACCACCATTAAAGCGGCCAAGAAAATGGTTGAGCGCGAAGAAGCGGTCGTCTGGGATATCCTGGATGAAGTGATTCGCGAACACCCGGTACTGCTGAACCGTGCACCAACACTGCACCGTCTGGGTATCCAGGCGTTTGAACCGGTACTGATCGAAGGTAAAGCGATCCAGCTGCACCCGCTGGTGTGTGCGGCTTATAACGCCGACTTCGATGGTGACCAGATGGCTGTTCACGTACCGCTGACGCTGGAAGCCCAGCTGGAAGCGCGTGCGCTGATGATGTCTACCAACAACATTCTGTCTCCAGCGAACGGCGAGCCAATCATCGTTCCTTCACAGGACGTTGTTCTGGGTCTGTACTACATGACCCGTGACAAAGTGAACGCCAAAGGCGAAGGCATGGTACTGACCGGCCCGAAAGAAGCTGAGCGTGTTTACCGCGCTGGCCAGGCCGAGCTGCATGCACGCGTTAAAGTGCGTATCACTGAATACAGCAAAAATGAGCAGGAAGAGCTCGTTGCGAAAACCAGCCTGATCGACACCACCATTGGTCGTGCGATCCTGTGGATGATCGTACCGAAAGGTCTGCCTTACTCCATCGTCAACCAGGCGCTGGGTAAGAAAGCGATCTCTAAGATGCTGAACACCTGTTACCGCATCCTGGGCCTGAAGCCGACCGTTATCTTTGCTGACCAGACCATGTACACCGGCTTTGCCTATGCAGCCCGTTCAGGTGCCTCAGTCGGTATCGACGACATGGTGATTCCTGCCAAGAAAGCAGAAATCATTGCAGAAGCCGAAGCGGAAGTGGCCGAGATCCAGGAGCAGTTCCAGTCTGGTCTGGTTACCGCGGGCGAACGTTACAACAAAGTCATCGATATCTGGGCTGCGGCTAACGAACGCGTATCCAAAGCGATGATGGATAACCTGCAGACCGAAACCGTGATCAACCGTCACGGCGAAGAAGAGCAGCAGGTTTCGTTCAACAGCATCTACATGATGGCCGACTCCGGTGCGCGTGGTTCTGCGGCACAGATTCGTCAGCTGGCAGGTATGCGTGGTCTGATGGCGAAGCCAGATGGCTCCATCATCGAGACGCCAATCACCGCGAACTTCCGTGAAGGTCTGAACGTACTCCAGTACTTCATCTCGACCCACGGTGCGCGTAAAGGTCTGGCCGATACCGCACTGAAAACGGCGAACTCCGGTTACCTGACCCGTCGTCTGGTTGACGTGGCGCAGGACCTGGTGGTCACCGAAGACGACTGTGGCACATTCGAAGGCATCATGATGACCCCGGTCATCGAAGGTGGCGACGTTAAAGAGCCGCTGCGTGAGCGTGTACTGGGTCGTGTGACGGCAGAAGACGTGCTGAAGCCGGGCACTGCGGACATCCTGATCCCGCGTAACACTCTGATCGATGAGCACTGGTGTGACGTGGTTGAACTGAACTCCGTGGACGCGATTAAAGTGCGTTCCGTGGTGAGCTGTGAAACCGACTTCGGTGTGTGTGCACACTGCTACGGTCGCGATCTGGCACGTGGTCACATCATCAACAAAGGTGAGGCCATCGGCGTTATCGCAGCACAGTCCATCGGTGAGCCGGGTACCCAGCTGACCATGCGTACCTTCCACATCGGTGGTGCGGCATCGCGTGCGGCAGCTGAATCCAGCATTCAGGTGAAGAACAAAGGTACTATCAAGCTGACCAACGCCAAGTCAGTAACCAACTCCTCCGGGAAACTGGTTATCGTCTCGCGTAACGTTGAGCTGAAGATGATCGACGAGTTCGGTCGTACCAAAGAGAGCTATAAAGTGCCTTACGGTGCGGTCATGGCGAAAGGTGATGGCGAGCAGGTTGCCGCGGGCGAAACCGTTGCAAACTGGGATCCACACACCATGCCGGTTATCACCGAAGTGGGCGGTTTCATCCGCTTCACTGACATGATCGACGGTCAGACCATTACCCGTCAGACTGACGACCTCACCGGCCTGTCATCGCTGGTGGTACTGGATTCTGCAGAGCGTACTGCGGGCGGTAAAGACCTGCGTCCGGCACTGAAAATCGTTGATGCCAACGGCAACGACGTACTGATCCCGGGCACCGACATGCCGGCACAGTACTTCCTGCCAGGTAAAGCGATTGTGCAGCTGGAAGATGGCGTGAAGATCAGCTCGGGTGATACCCTGGCGCGTGTTCCGCAGGAATCTGGCGGTACCAAGGACATCACCGGTGGTCTGCCACGCGTTGCCGACCTGTTCGAAGCGCGTCGTCCGAAAGAGCCAGCAATCCTGGCGGAGATCAGCGGTATCATCTCCTTCGGTAAAGAGACCAAAGGCAAGCGTCGTCTGGTGATCACCCCGGTTGACGGTAGCGATCCGTATGAAGAGATGATTCCGAAATGGCGTCAGCTCAACGTATTCGAAGGTGAGCGTGTAGAACGTGGTGACGTCGTTTCCGACGGCCCAGAGTCTCCGCACGACATCCTGCGTCTGCGTGGCGTCCATGCTGTGACCCGTTACATCACCAACGAAGTGCAGGAAGTTTACCGCCTGCAGGGCGTTAAGATTAACGATAAGCACATCGAAGTCATCGTGCGTCAGATGCTGCGTAAAGCAACCATCATGAACGCGGGTAGCTCGGAGTTCCTGGAAGGCGAGCAGGCGGAAGTCTCTCGTATCAAGATCTCCAACCGCGATCTGGAAGCGAACGGCAAAATCGGCGCGACGTACATGCGTGACCTGCTGGGTATCACCAAAGCCTCGCTGGCAACCGAATCGTTCATCTCTGCGGCATCGTTCCAGGAGACCACCCGTGTCCTGACCGAAGCAGCGGTAGCAGGCAAGCGCGACGAACTGCGCGGCCTGAAAGAGAACGTTATCGTGGGTCGTCTGATCCCGGCCGGTACCGGTTATGCTTACCACCAGGATCGTATGCGTCGCCGTCAGGCGGGTGAAGCACCGGTTGCACCGCAGGTGACTGCGGATGAAGCCTCTGCCAGCCTCGCTGAGCTGCTGAACGCCGGTCTGGGCGGTAGCGACGACGAATAATCGTCTGCTCTGCTGACCATGAAAAAACCCTGCCTCGGCAGGGTTTTTTTTTGTCTCAAATCCGCGTTATTTCTGATTGATATCCTGACGCGTCAGCCCGATGTCACGCAGCTGCGCATCACTCAGGTGCGAAAGAATCTCACGCGTTTCCCGTCTGGCCTGCCAGCGTTTGATTGCGCGCACGCCGCCACGAAAGATATCGAGTAAGGTCACGCTGAACGGTTTTGCCGCCCGGTTCTGATCGAATTCCATAATCCCAGCCCTCAGTATGATGTCTGAACAACATTTTCCCTCTGAAGGTGAATGCAATACAGATTCAAAAATCACTTATCTTTAACATACAGATTGCGCCCGTACCGATCTGAATGGTAGAAATAGGCGTCATCTGTACTGATTTTTGATCACCGTTAACGCAGCGAGGCACACAATGACGCGCTATCAACATCTGGCCTGTCTGCTTTCAGACCGTATTGAGCAGGGGCTGTATCGCAGCGGCGAACGCTTGCCCTCGGTGCGTACGCTCAGCATTGAGCACGGCGTCAGCATCAGCACCGTGCAGCAGGCTTATCATCTGCTGGAAGAGAAGCAGCTTATCGTGCCGCAGCCGCGTTCCGGCTATTTTGTCGCTACCCGTAAAGCCACGCCGCCGGTACCCGCGATGACCCGACCCGTACAGCGTCCGGTTGAGATCACCCAGTGGGAATCGGTGCTGGAGCTGCTGAGCAGCCGCATTAATGGCGACGTGCTGCAGCTGGGCAGCGGCATGCCGGACCTGACTCAGCCGACGCTCAAGCCGCTGTGGAAAATCATGGGCCGCATGGCGCAGAAACAGGACATTGAGCAGCTCAACTACGACAGCCTGCTCGGCGTGGCAGCGCTGCGCGAGCAGATTGCGCGGCTGACAATTGACAGCGGCTGTCAGCTGACGGCGGAAGATATTGTCATCACCACCGGTTGCCATGAAGCGCTGTCGGTGTCGATTCGCGCCGTGTGCGAGCCAGGCGATATCATTGCCGTTGAGTCGCCAGCGTTTCACGGCACCATGCAGACACTGCGCGGTCTGGGCATCCGCGCCATTGAAATCCCTACCGATGCGGTCAGCGGGATCAGTCTTGAGGCGCTGGAGCTGGCGTTTGAGCAATGGCCAATTAAAGCGGTGGTGGTGGTACCCAACTGTAATAATCCGCTTGGATTTATCATGCCGGAAGCGCGTAAGCGCGCGCTGCTGACGCTGGCGCAGCGCTTTGACGCGGCGATCATTGAAGATGATGTTTACGGCGAGCTGGCGTGGGAGTATCCGCGTCCGATCACCATCAAATCGCTGGATATGGATGGCCGCGTGCTGCTGTGCAGTTCGTTTTCCAAAACCCTGGCGCCCGGCTTGCGCGTGGGCTGGGTCGCGCCGGGACGCTATCGCGATCGCGTACTGCACATGAAATATATTGGCACCGGTTCGACGGCAACGCAGCCGCAGTATGCGGTCGCAGAGTTTATTCGTCAGGGCCATTACCTGCCGCATTTGCGCCGCATGCGCCAGGTGTATCAGCGTAACTATGAGACGTTTAGCTGCTGGGTGCGCCACTATTTTCCCTGCGGCATTTGCGTCTCGCGGCCGCAGGGCAGTTTCCTGATGTGGATTGAGCTGCCGGAAGCCTTCGATGCGGTGCGGCTGAATGCGGAGCTGCGGGAGCTGAAAATCCAGGTGGCGGTCGGTTCGCTGTTTTCGGCGGCGGGTAAATATCGCAACTGTCTGCGCCTCAATTATGGTCTGCCAATGAATGAGCAAACCGAGCAGGCGATTGCCAGCCTCGGCGCAGCCGTGGAGCGTGCCATGCAGGCCTGCAGTGCGGAAACGCGCCATATCACCTCCCTGACAGAATAACGGTGGAAAGGCAGGGCCGGACAGAGAGTCGGGGAAGCCAGCCCTGGCCCGCTGCAAGCGACAGCGGGCAGGCTCACTTTAGCGCTTGTCCCCGGTCGCGCCAGCCCTGACTGCTGCCGTTTGCGCACCGTATTCGCGGATTTTTAGCGCCGTTGCAGTCAGTTACAACCCTTTTGCGACATGCTCTGGGGATTCCACCAGCGCCAGCAGCTGGTGGGTGGCCGCCTGCCAGTCTTCCGCCTGGGTAATCGCGCTGACCACGGCAATGCTGCCGACGCCAGTCGCCAGCACCTCCGGCACGCGTGCCAGCGAAATGCCGCCAATCGCTACGGTGGGAATGTGCTGCAGCCGCGCCAGATGGCGCTTCAGCTCGGCAATGCCCTGTGGCGCAGAGGGCATCTCTTTGGTTTGTGTCGGAAAGATGTGCCCGAGCGCAATATAGGACGGACGCAGCGCCAGCGCGCGATCCAGCTCGGCGTCATCGTGTGTCGACAGACCCAGGCGTAAGCCGGCGTGGCGGATAGCATCCAGGTCGGCCACGTCGAGATCTTCCTGGCCAAGATGCACACCATAGGCATTGTATTTAATCGCCAGACGCCAGTAGTCATTGATGAACAGCCGGGCGCCGTACTGTTTGCCGAGGGCGATGGCATCGCGCACTGCGGCTTCGATCTGGCGATCATCGCCATCTTTAATCCGCAGCTGGAGGGTGCGCACGCCGGTAGCCAGCAGGCGTTCAATCCACTGTACGCTGTCGACAACCGGATACAGCCCCAGTTTTGGCGCGGTGGCAGGGAAGGCTTCAGTCATCATTTTTCCTCTTTCAGGGCATCGGCGGCGTGATACAGCTCGCCGCCACGGCTACGGAAGGCATCGGACATTTGCGCCATGCCCAGCGCTATCGGCTGGGCTTCCGCCTGCTGGCGGGCGGCAAATTCGCGCACTTCCTGGGTGATTTTCATTGAACAGAATTTGGGGCCGCACATGGAACAGAAGTGGGCCACTTTGCCGGATTCCTGCGGCAGAGTTTCGTCGTGATAGGCCCGCGCGGTATGCGGGTCGAGCGCCAGATTAAACTGATCTTCCCAGCGGAACTCAAAGCGAGCTTTCGACATGGCGTTGTCGCGGATCTGCGCGCCGGGATGGCCTTTAGCCAGATCGGCAGCGTGCGCGGCGATCTTGTAGGTAATCAGCCCCTGCTTAACATCCTCTTTATTCGGCAGGCCAAGGTGCTCTTTCGGCGTGACGTAGCACAGCATCGCGCAGCCAAACCAGCCGATCATGGCGGCGCCAATCCCGGAGGTGAAATGATCGTAGCCCGGCGCGATATCGGTCGTCAGCGGACCCAGCGTATAAAACGGCGCTTCATGGCAGTGTTCCAGCTGCTCGGTCATATTGCGGCGGATCATCTGCATCGGCACGTGACCGGGGCCTTCAATCATGACCTGCACATCATATTGCCAGGCGATTTGCGTCAGCTCGCCTAAGGTACGCAGTTCGGCAAACTGGGCTTCGTCGTTGGCGTCCTGAATCGAGCCGGGACGTAAACCATCACCGAGCGACAGCGCGACATCATAGGCGGCGCAGATTTCACAGATTTCGCGGAAATGCTGGTAGAGGAAGTTTTCCTGATGATGTGACAGGCACCACTTCGCCATGATGGAGCCGCCGCGCGACACGATGCCGGTCAGCCGTTGTGCGGTCATCGGCACATAGCGCAGCAGCACGCCCGCGTGAATGGTGAAGTAATCAACGCCCTGCTCAGCCTGTTCCAGCAGGGTATCGCGGAAAATGTCCCAGTTAAGATCTTCTGCAATACCGTTGACCTTTTCCAGCGCCTGATAGATTGGCACCGTGCCGATCGGCACCGGACTGTTGCGCAAAATCCACTCGCGCGTTTCATGGATATAGCGGCCGGTCGACAGATCCATCACGGTATCTGCCCCCCAGCGCGTGGCCCACACCAGTTTTTCCACTTCCTCTTCAATCGACGAACTTACCGCCGAGTTGCCGATGTTGGCGTTGACCTTCACCAGAAAATTGCGGCCGATGATCATCGGCTCCGATTCGGGGTGATTGATGTTGGCAGGAATGATGGCGCGGCCGCTGGCCACTTCGGCGCGTACGAATTCGGCGCTGATATTCTCTGGCAGCTGCGCACCAAAGCCGTGGCCGGCGTGCTGCTGCAACAGCGTTGCACTGCGGATACGCTCACGTCCCATGTTTTCGCGCAGCGCGATAAACTCCATCTCCGGCGTGATGATGCCCTGACGCGCATAATGCAGCTGCGTGACGCGGCGACCCGCTTTGGCCCGGCGCGGCAGCGGCAGGTGTTCAAAACGCAGATGATCCAGCCCGTCATCCGTCAGCCGCTGCTGACTGTAGCTTGAGCTGAGTGCGCTGATGGTTTCGCTGTCGTTGCGTTCGGCAATCCAGCCGGCGCGTAATTTTGCCAGACCCTGATGCACATTAATGGTCGCGTGGGGATCGCCATAGGCACCGGCAGTGTCATACACCGGCACCGGTTCATTTTCTGCGTATTGCGGATGATCTTTGCTGCCGCCGGTGTGCGTCGGGCTGAGCTGAATTTCGCGCATCGGGACGCGGATATCCGCGCGGCTGCCGCTGATCCAGATACGTTTTGAGTTAGGGAAGGCGGTTCCCTGGAGCGAATCGATAAATTTTTGCGCCTGCGCGCGTTGTTCACGACGTGAGGTTTTAGCATCAGACATAGCAAGTTTCCTGAAAACAAGGGGAAGCTGCTTGTCCGGAGTCCGGAAGGAGTAACAGAAACGGTGCCGGGCGCCTGACTGCACCGTGCTGATCACATCTACTCTTGTTCCCTTCGCAGGTACTAACCTGATCAGGTTCCGCGGATCCCGAATTAACGGTCTCAGCCCCTAAGGGCACTCCGACAAGTTTACGTTTTACGCGATAAGCGACTTTACTGACTGCTGCACGCTGCGCTTATATCGCAAAGTTTGATTGTGGATTGTCGTTAAAAAAGACAATAAAAAAGCCCATTCAGCATAAAAGGGCTTTTCCTGAATAACAAGTCTTTTACAACTGCAGCGGTTCAGGCCGGACGAGCAATGGTGCTGTCATTGGCTACCGGCGGGCGCGCCAGCTGGTTATCCCAGGCGAGCTGAATCAGTTTGTCTTCCAGCGTAAAGCGTGACTCCAGCGCTTCGCCCACTTCTGACAGCGCCTGCTGGAAATCCACGCAGTTGTCGTCATTAATGGCCTGCTGCAGATGGCTGTCATACAGTTGCATCAGACGTTCAGTATTGCCTTCCAGCGCCGGATAGATCTGCGCCGCCGCAATCATCGGGCTGTCGCCGGACATCTCGCTGATGATGCGCTCGTAAACGCTGAAGTGGCCGGTAGAGAGATAGTCCACCAGACGATGGCAAAACGCATCCAGTGCCTGTTCATCCAGCGCGGTCAGCGCTTCTTTGTTCGGCTTCATGCCAATTAACTCGTAATAGGTGACGAGCAGCTGTCGACGGGCGCGCAACCATGAGTCGACTAATTCATTACCGCCACCTACACGCTCGGTCAGGTTATCTAACTGGGTAAGCATACGGGGCTCCAGGTGAGTTATAGTTGTTTATTACACACTTAACATCAGGATTTCAGCGTGCCATTTGACGCTAAGGACAACGATTAAGATGCAACGTGAGATCTCAAGCGTAGACGCTGGCTGGTGGATTGTCAGCTCTGCGCAGAAACTTTGGTTGCCGCAAGGCGAGTTGCCGCATGGCTTATCCGGCGAGTTTGGCCTGACCGGCAGCAGCGGCAGAGTGATTGGCGAGTGGCAGGGCGAAAACGTCTGGCTGGTATGCGAAGCGCGTCCGGACAATATGGCCTCGGTGCGCCAGCTGATTGACGAAGATGTCGGTCTGTTTCAGCTCGCCGGGCGCGGCGTGCAGCTGGCAGAGTTCTACCGTTCGCATCGCTGGTGCGGCTATTGCGGTCATGAGATGCAGCACAGCAAGCGCGAATTTGCCTGCCTGTGCAGCCACTGCCGCGAGCGCTACTACCCGCAAATCGCCCCCTGCATCATTGTGGCGATTCGTCGCGGTGAGGAGATCCTGCTGGCAAACCATGCGCGCCATCGCAACAGCATCTACACCGTGCTGGCCGGTTTTGTTGAAGTCGGCGAAACGCTGGAGCAGGCGGTGGCCCGTGAGGTGATGGAAGAGAGCAACGTGCGGGTAAAAAATGTGCGTTACGTAACTTCGCAGCCGTGGCCGTTCCCGCACTCGCTGATGATGGCGTTCATGGCGGAGTACGATGGCGGCGAGCTGCAGCACGATGGTAAAGAGCTGCTGGATGCTGGCTGGTATCGCTACGACGATCTGCCCCTGTTGCCGCCGCCGGGCACCGTGGCGCGCCGGCTGATTGAAGATACGGTTGCGCTGTGTCGCGCCAGCGCGGCGTGAAAATGCTACACTGCCGGCCTTAGCATGAGAGAGCCCATTATGAGTGAACTGAAGAACGATCGTTATCTGCGCGCCCTGTTACGCCAGCCGGTGGATATCACCCCGGTATGGATGATGCGACAAGCCGGGCGTTACCTGCCGGAATACAAAGCCACGCGCGCTGAGGCCGGTGATTTTATGTCGCTGTGTAAGAACGCGGAGCTGGCGTGCGAAGTCACCCTGCAGCCGTTGCGCCGCTATGCGCTGGATGCCGCGATCCTCTTCAGCGATATCCTGACCATTCCGGATGCGATGGGCCTGGGGCTCTACTTTGAGACCGGCGAAGGCCCGCGTTTCTCCCACCCCATCGCCTGCCGTGCCGATGTGGATAAACTACCGGTGCCGGATCCGGAGCAGGAGCTGGGTTACGTGATGAATGCGGTGCGCACCATCCGTCATAACCTCAAGGGCGAAGTGCCGCTGATCGGTTTCTCCGGCAGCCCGTGGACGCTGGCAACCTACATGGTAGAAGGCGGCAGCAGCAAGGCTTTCACCAAAATCAAGAAGATGATGTACGCCGAGCCGCAGACGCTGCACGCGCTGCTGGATAAGCTGGCAGAGAGCGTGATCCTTTACCTCAACGCGCAGATTAAAGCGGGTGCGCAGTCGGTGATGGTGTTTGATACCTGGGGCGGCGTGCTGACCGGGCGCGACTATCGCGAGTTCTCACTCTATTACATGCACAAAATCGTCGACAGCGTGCTGCATGAGAACGAAGGACGACGCGTGCCCATCACCCTGTTTACCAAGGGCGGCGGCCAGTGGCTGGAAGAGATGGCGGCCACCGGCTGTGATGCGCTGGGTCTTGACTGGACCACCGATATTGGCGAAGCGCGGCGCCGTGTGGGCGATAAAGTCGCGCTGCAGGGCAACATGGATCCGTCTATGCTGTATGCACCCCCTGCACGAATTGAGCAGGAAGTGGCAGGGATTCTGGAAGGCTTTGGCGCAGGCGAAGGCCACGTCTTCAACCTCGGTCACGGGATTCATCAGGATGTTCCGCCAGAGCACGCTGGCGCGTTTGTGGAGGCGGTGCATCGGCTATCACGACCATATCATCAGGGATAAGCATGGATTTAGCCGCACTACGACAGCAACAGGTACAGCTCGCCGCCAGCGTGGTGCGGCAGGATGATTTTGACGTACTGCCGCCGCGCTTTATTGGCGGCGCCGATGTTGGTTTTGAACAGGGCGGCGAGGTAACGCGCGCCGCGCTGGTGATCCTCGAATACCCTTCATTAACGCTGGTGGAGCATCGCATCGCGCGTGTCGCGACCACCATGCCTTACATCCCCGGTTTTCTCTCGTTTCGCGAAATTCCAGCCCTGCAGGCGGCGTGGCAGCAGCTGTCGCAGCGGCCCGATCTGCTGTTTGTCGATGGCCATGGCATCTCTCATCCGCGCCGTCTGGGCGTTGCCGCGCATTTCGGCTCGCTGCTGGATGTGCCGACCATCGGCGTAGCGAAAAAGCGCCTGTGTGGCCGTTTCGCTGAGCTGGATGCGGCACCGGGCAGTCGTCAGCCGCTGATGGATAAAGGCGAGCAGATTGCCTGGGTGTGGCGCAGCAAGACGCGCTGCAACCCGCTGTTTGTCTCAACCGGCCACCGCGTCAGCCTCGACAGCGCACTGCACTGGGTTGAAGCCTGCATGGCTGGCTACCGTTTGCCGGAGCCAACGCGCTGGGCCGATGCCGTGGCGTCTGGCCGTCCCGCTTTTGTGAAGTGGCAAAATGCGCGCTAACGCTGTTTGTGCGCGGCTTTTGCGGTACACTGCCGCCAGCTAATCTACCGAGAGTAAGTTTGATGTTACAGAACCCCGTCCATTTGCGTCTGGCGAAGCTGGAAAGCTGGCAGCACATGACCTTTATGGCCTGTCTGTGCGAGCGGATGTTCCCCAATTACTGGGCCTTCTGTCAGCAGACCGAGTTTGCCGATCCGCAGCTCTATCGCCGCATTCTCGACCTGGTGTGGGAAAGCCTGACGGTGAAGGATGCCAAAATCAATTTCGACAGCCAGCTGGAGAAACTGGAAGCGGCGATCCCAAACGGTGACGACTTTGACGTTTACGGCGTGCACCCGGCGATTGACGCCTGCGTGGCGCTGAGTGAACTCCTGCACGCGCAGCTGAGCGGTGAAACGCTGGAGCACGCCATCGAAGTCAGCCGCACGTCGATCACCACCGTGGCCATCCTCGAAATGACCCAGGCCGGTCGCGAAATGAGCGACGAAGAGCTGCGTGACAACCAGGCGGTAATTGACGAATGGGACCTGCAGTGGGAGATTTTTCGCCTGCTGGCAGAGTGCGAAGAACGGGACCTGGAGCTAATCAAAGGGCTACGTGCAGACCTGCGTGAAGCCGGAATCAGTAACATCGGTATAATTTTTCAGCAATAAGGCGAGAAAACGTGACTTCAGGCCCGAATTACCGCGCCTGGAGGCTTCACATCAGCCCCCTGTCTGGTCTACATTTGGGGGGCTGAAAATTGTGGCTATCGGTGCGTGCAGGCTGAAGAGTGCCAGAATATGGCTTTTCCCTCGCACTCGTTGCTTAGCAAGCGATAAATACACTTTAAGGATAACTTATGAACAAGACTCAACTGATTGATGTGATCGCAGAGAAAGCGGACCTGTCTAAAACCCAGGCTAAAGCTGCGCTGGAATCTACCCTGGCTGCGATCACTGAGTCTCTGAAAGAAGGTGATGCTGTACAACTGGTTGGTTTTGGTACTTTTAAAGTGAACCACCGCGCTGAGCGTACCGGTCGCAACCCGCAGACTGGCAAAGAGATCAAAATCGCTGCAGCTAACGTGCCAGCGTTCGTCTCTGGTAAAGCACTGAAAGACGCTGTTAAGTAAGTTTTCCGCATCGCGGTTTAGCTTTAAAAGAGGGGCGATTTCGCCCCTTTTTGTTACCGGGGCCTGCTATGCTGAACATCTCTCCTCAGCGCCTCTGCGCCATCCTCCTCGGGGTATTACTCACCGGCTGCAGTGCCACTCCCGATCTTCCGGCTTTCACCGCCAGCGGCTATCTGTCTGACCGTGGTACGGTGCGAATCTGGCGTAAAAACGGCGACCACGAAGCCGTCCATCTGCGTACTGTCTATACCCCTTTCAATGGCGATAGCCGGGAAACCACCGACTATATCTGGCAGGCGGATAAACTGCTGAGCGTGGAACGGCACGTCACTGGCCAGCAACCGGACGACGTAACCCTGCGTTTCGACCATCAGGGCAACCTCAATTTTATGCAGCGACAGCTGGCTGGCCGGCGTGAAGCCGTCAGCGCCGACAGCGTCGAGCTGTACCGGTTTGACGCGCAGCGCATGCTGGCGCAGAGCAATGCACTGCTGAGTGGTCGGGTACTGTTGCGGCAGGGGCACTGGCAGGGCGGTACGCAGGTTCGTGACTGTGAGGGGCAGCAGGTGAATGTGGCGTTCGATCGCGATACGCTGGCGACGCTGTATCGACAGCAGCAGGGGCAGCAACAGCCGATTACCCTGTCGTGGCTGGAAGCGCCAGAGGGGATTCAGCTGCTGCGTGCCACGCCGGAAGATGAGTGCCGCTGGCAGCCGAAAGAGGCTGATTTTTAGCGGCGACCAGCTGGCCGCCGCCGGGGGCTTACTTGCGGTTAATCGCGCGGTAACCAATATCATTACGGCAGAAGCTGCCGTTCCATGAGATGTGCTGCGCCAGCGCGTAGGCATTCTTCTGCGCTGCCGCCACATCTTCACCCAGCGCAGTCACGCACAGTACGCGACCGCCGCTGGTCACCACCAGATCATCTTTCAGGGTGGTGCCGGCATGGAATACCTTCCCGTCCGGTACGTCTTCCAGCGGCAGACCGTGGATCTGATCGCCCGTGTTGTAGTCGCCCGGATAACCGCCTGCGGCCAGCACTACGCCGAGCGACGGGCGCGGATCCCACTGTGACTGCTGCTGATCGAGCGTGCCGTCGACGGCGGCGAGGCACAGCGCGACCAGATCCGACTGCAGGCGCAGCATGATCGGCTGCGTTTCCGGATCGCCGAAGCGGCAGTTGAATTCGATCACCTTCGGCTGACCGGCTTTGTCGATCATCAGACCGGCATACAGGAAACCGGTGTAGGTGTTACCTTCCGCTTTCATGCCGTTGACGGTTGGCCAGATGATCTGATCCATCACGCGCTGGTGGATCTCATCGGTCACTACCGGTGCCGGTGAGTAAGCGCCCATGCCACCGGTGTTCGGGCCGGTGTCTCCGTCGCCAACACGTTTGTGATCCTGGCTGGTGGCCATTGGCAGGACGTTATCGCCGTCCACCATCACGATGAAGCTGGCTTCTTCACCATCAAGAAACTCTTCGATGACGATGCGGTGACCTGCGTCGCCAAATGCATTGCCGGCCAGCATGTCCTGCACCGCCGCTTCCGCTTCGGCCAGCGTCATGGCGACGATGACGCCTTTACCCGCGGCCAGACCGTCCGCTTTGATGACGATCGGCGCGCCTTTCTCACGCAGGTAAGCCAGCGCCGGTTCCACCTCGGTGAAGTTCTGGTATTCCGCCGTCGGGATCTGCTGGCGGGCAAGGAAATCTTTGGTGAAGGCTTTTGAGCCCTCCAGCTGCGCGGCCGCCTGCGTCGGGCCAAAGATTTTCAGGCCGGCAGCGCGAAATGCATCGACTACGCCAATCACCAGCGGCGCTTCCGGTCCGACGATGGTCAGGTCGATGTTTTCCTGCTGCGCAAACGCCAGCAGTGCCGGAATATCGGTGGCGCTGATGGCCACGTTCTGCAGGGCCGGCTCCAGCGCGGTACCGGCGTTGCCTGGCGCAACAAATACGGTTTCTGCCAGCGGCGACTGTGCTGCTTTCCACGCCAGCGCGTGTTCACGTCCACCATTACCAATCACTAAAATTTTCATCGTTACGGCTCCAGGCTATTAATGGCGGAAATGACGCATGTCAGTGAAGATCATCGCGATGCCGTGCTCGTCGGCGGCAGCAATAACTTCATCATCGCGAATGGAACCGCCCGGCTGGATCACACAGGTGATGCCCACTGCTGCTGCGGCATCAATGCCATCGCGGAACGGGAAGAAGGCGTCGGAAGCCATGGCGGAACCCTTCACCTCCAGTCCTTCGTCAGCGGCTTTGATGCCGGCAATTTTGGCAGAGTAAACGCGGCTCATCTGGCCCGCGCCAATACCGATCGTCATGTTGTCGCGTGCATACACAATGGCGTTGGATTTAACGAATTTCGCCACTTTCCAGCAGAACAGCGCGTCACGCAGTTCCTGTTCGGTTGGCTGACGCTGGCTGACAACGCGCAGCTGGCTGGCATCGACCATACCAAGATCGCGATCCTGAACCAGCAGGCCACCGTTGACGCGTTTGAAGTCGAGACCGGCCACACGGCTCTGCCACTGACCGCACACCAGAACGCGGACGTTCTGTTTGGCTGCGGTCACGCGCAGTGCCGCTTCACTGGCCGATGGCGCAATAATGACTTCCACGAACTGACGGCTGATGATCGCCTGCGCGGTCGCTTCATCCAGCTCGCGGTTAAAGGCGATGATGCCGCCGAACGCCGAGGTCGGATCGGTTTTATAAGCGCGCTCGTAGGCGGCAAGAATTGAATCGCCTACGGCGACGCCGCATGGGTTAGCGTGCTTGACGATAACGCAGGCTGGCTCGCTGAACTCCTTGACGCACTCCAGAGCCGCATCGGTATCGGCAATATTGTTGTAGGACAGCGCTTTGCCCTGCAGCTGCTGTGCGGTGGCGACCGACGCTTCGCTGACATGCTCTTCAATATAGAAAGCAGCGTCCTGATGGCTGTTCTCGCCATAACGCATATCCTGCTTTTTAATAAAGTTGAGGTTCAGGGTGCGCGGGAAGCGGCCAGCCGGCGCAGAGCTTTCGCCGTGATAGGCCGGTACCAGGCTGCCAAAGTAGTTGGCAATCATGCTGTCGTAAGCGGCGGTGTGTTCGAAGGCTTTGATTGCCAGATCGAAACGGGTTTCCAGCGTCAGGGAGTTTTCGTTGGCATCGAGCTCCGCGATGATCGCGTCGTAGTCACTGCTCTTCACCACGATCGCCACGTCTTTGTGGTTCTTGGCTGCCGAGCGCACCATAGTGGGACCGCCGATATCAATGTTCTCAACGGCATCTTCCAGGCTGCAGTCAGCTTTCGCCACGGTCTGGGCAAAGGGATAGAGGTTAACGACCACCATGTCGATAGGATTGATGGCGTGCTCGGCCATGATGGCATCATCAGTGCCGCGACGGCCCAGAATGCCACCGTGCACTTTGGGGTGCAGCGTTTTGACGCGTCCATCCATCATTTCCGGGAAACCGGTGTAGTCAGAAACTTCCGTGACGGGCAGGCCGGCATCTGCCAGCAGGCGCGCGGTGCCACCTGTGGAGAGCAGCTCAACACCACGATGGGAGAGGGCCTGAGCAAATTCGAGGATGCCGGCTTTGTCAGAGACACTGAGCAGAGCGCGGCGTACAGGACGACGTTGTTGCATGGTGGTTTTATCCCTTGGCTTTGTTTCGCGTAAATAAGAGCGTTACATCAGGCTTAACTTTCTCTCTCTATATATAGAAGAGAACATTTACCTCAGGTAACGCCCCAAAAGGGGCATCCTTGACGTCGCGGGGCATTGTAGCGAAAACGTTTGCGCGATGCTCGCCTAAATTTATTACCGGCTGCAGATGTGGATAACTTTGTGTGTAACCGGGTATAAGGCGGGGTTTTGCTGTGGAATGCAGCGAACGGTTGTTTTTATTGAATTTAGCGGTTGCGCGTGCCGAACAACTCCCTATAATGCGCCTCCATCGACACGGCACAACGACTTACGGAATGCGGTGTAGACAGGAAGCTTCGTTAAGAACTTCCGCCGGAGAAAAGCGCTGAAAAAAGTGTTTGACTCTGAAGGAGGAAAGCGTAATATACGCCACCTCGCGACAGCAGGCCGAACGCCGCGTCGCACCGCTCTTTAACAATTTATCAGACAATCTGTGTGGGCACTCGCAGG
>Ga0308167_1001262_pt1 | contig 31311 bp, 30 predicted proteins | sample PhyCR1_2_FD_202138 | JGI IMG/M metagenome (GOLD analysis project Ga0308167, IMG submission 202138) | Phyllosphere microbial communities from UC Gill Tract Community Farm, Albany, California, United States - DLSLRC.R1 | ecosystem: Host-associated > Plants > Phyllosphere > Unclassified | place... | reverse complement strand
GACGGCGACGTAGTGAATCTCACGGCCTGTTTGCGCTATACTGCGCGCCGCTGTCCTCTTAGTTAAATGGATATAACGAGCCCCTCCTAAGGGCTAGTTGCAGGTTCGATTCCTGCAGGGGACACCAAATGCTAGTCTCTCAACGTATCTCAAAGTCTACTTTACCCATTCCATTCAGTCACTTAACTAAACCCGATAGTCCACCTGCGTCTCCAGCGGGCTCACAAAATCCACAGTGTCATGTTGGTACAATTGTTGGTATGTTTGGTTCGATAATGCAGATACCATCAGCCGGGGATTTTTACTATGCCGCTCACTGAGTTAAAGGTAAGAAATGCTAAGGCTGCTGTGAAGCCGGTCAAAATGACAGACGGTAATGGTATGCATCTTTTGATTACCCCACACGGTTCCAAATACTGGCGTTTTCAGTATCGCTTTGGTAGCAAACAAAAGATTCTTGCTCTCGGTGTTTATCCTGAGGTCACGTTATCGGAAGCCCGACGCAGAAGAGACGAAGCCAGGCAACTCGTGGCAAATGGCGTTGATCCAAGTGAAAAACGCAAAGCTGATAAGGTCGAGATCAAAGGGCTGCTGACATTTGAAAAGGTTGCACGAGATTGGCATTCCAGTAACAGGACCTGGTCGGAAAACCACAGAACTACTGTGTTAAGCAGTCTTGAAAGTCATTTATTCCCTATTATTGGCAATCGTAATATCACAGAACTCAAAACCCGTGACTTACTGATTCCACTAAAAAGGGCTGAAGCAACAGGTCACCTCGAACTCGCTTCACGTCTTCAACAACGCATAACTGCGATCATGAGATATGCTGTCCACAATGCATTGATTGAGCAAAATCCTGCCTATGACCTCGCTGGTGCTGTAATTTCTAAAAAAAGTATTCACCGCCCTGCCCTTCCTTTAGAACGGTTACCAGAGCTCATGCAACGCATTGAAGCTTACAGAGGCAAAGGCATAACACAGATTGCGACCCAGCTTACACTCCTGACATTTGTACGTTCGAGTGAATTAAGATTTGCACGTTGGTCAGAGGTAGATTTCAAAAACTCACTATGGACTATACCCGCAGAGCGACAAGCACTCATTGGGGTTAGATATTCAGCAAGAGGGGCAAAAATGAAAAGCTCTCATCTGGTGCCTTTAAGCAAACAATCTAAAAAATTGTTGTTACAGCTACATGCAATCAGTGGTGGCAAAGATCTCATGTTCATCGGATTTAGTAATGACGACAAACCGATCAGTGAAAACACAGTCAACAAAGCCCTTAGAACCATGGGATACAATACCCAAACTGAAGTTTGTGGGCATGGTTTCAGGACTATGGCTTGCAGTGCATTGATTGAATCCGGGCTTTGGTCAAGAGACGCCGTAGAGAGGCAAATGAGCCACCAAGAGCGTAACAGCGTTAGGGCAGCTTACATCCATAAAGCCGAGCATTTAGAAGAGCGGAAACTTATGCTGCAGTGGTGGGCTGACTATCTGGAAGCTTGTAAAGAAGAAGCACAAACACCTTTTTACTTCTCAAAAAAATCCCAATCTACAGGGACGTAATTTTTTTGATAGTTTTTAATTAATAAGCATAAAACACTTAGAGTTACTAAATTCTAATTCAGACAGTTATTCTTCCTGCACCATAAAATACATCAAAGAGGTCAGGATATTTTTCTTCTTTTCCAAAAATAAAATCATGCCTTACCTGCTCGTGCAGATTTATAACCATAGATTCAAAGCTTGAATAGTTTTTATTTAAATCTCTAGAAGCCTTATTTTTTAAATTGTTAGCTAGTTCAATTGCTGTTTGGTTCATTGAGAGCGATAAATTTAGTGCTGCAACACCAGCCGCTACCGCGCAAGCTCCGCTTGTGCCTTTAAAATTATGCGTATATTTCTTCAGGTCTGCGGAGAGCGTGGTAAGACCTAAGTTTTTAATTTCTCCATTTGAAGAATAGGCATCATGTGATGGAGCACAAAGATCGATACCAGGTCCAAAACAAGAATAAGATGCTTTCTCATAAAAAGGGCTAATAGCTGATACAACTAATACATTGCTGAGGGCACTTAGATTATTGCTAAAATGAGATGAAAACTTCGGTTCACCATTAATATTTTGTGAGTATACTATCTTTTTATCCCCGTCATAGTTAATAGGGCAATTACTATTACCAGCTGACCACAAAAAAAGCACACCTTTACCTCTTCTTCCTCCTTGAGAGGATAAAGAAGAAATCAAATCAATACTTTCATTATTAAGAATAAAGTCAGGAAGCTTTGACCATGTATTAACGAATATATCAACTTTATCCGAGAGAGCCTTAACAAACTGCTGAAACCCAGATTGGTTTATGATAAATCTGTTATCGTAAGGCCATCGGATCGGTAAAATCTTTACCATAGGGGCAATACCTATAGGAAGGCTATTGCTCAATGGCCCAGCGATCAGACCACAAATTGCCGTTCCGTGCTTGAATTTATCAGAGAAAACTCTATCAGCTTTCGATTTGTCTTTAGTAATATTAAGCTTACCGTTTTCAATGTAAGTAAATGCTTCAATATTATCTGAGTAATCATTACTAAAATTGTCAATCAAACACCCATCATCAGCTACTGCAACAACTATGTCACTATCACCAAAAGACTGATTTGAATTCCAATAATTTTCAGCATTAACTGAACATAAAGAGCCTGAAGTAAAAGAGGGATGCTTACCATGCAAGTGCCATTGGTGATCATAAAGAAAATTATCTTTTAAAAGAGAATTAAGGGCATCAAATGATTTCATTGAGCATCCTCCAGAGATACAGTTTCATTTTCCCAATGCTGTTTATATTCTTTACAACTTATCAAAAGTTCATGGTGCTTTCCTTCCGCGAATACACTACCATTTTTTATGAAAATAACCTTATCCATATCATTAATTATATCAACACTATGAGATATACATATTACTATTTTATTCGAAAAAAAGTTTTTGAGATTTTCCAAAACTTTCGCTTTGGTATTTGGATCTAATGCTGAAGTTACTTCATCAAGTAAGAGAACATTATGTTTTTTAATTAAGCCACGAGCTATATTTAACCTCTGTAATTGCCCACCCGACAAAGTAGAACCTTTATTCCCAATTTTTGTATTTAAAAGAGAGGTGAAACTTTCTTTTTCATTCATAAGGTCTTGCAAACAAACCGAACTCATAACATGCTCAATTTCATTGATAGATAAGTTTTCCTTAGAAGTGCAAATATTATATAAAACCGTATCATCAAAGAAATTTGCGTCCTGAGATACATATGAAATGTTCTCTCTTAGACTTGAGGTATTGAAATCATCCAATTCAGATGTATTAATCAATATAGAGCCATCACTTTCATAATCATATAATCCTAACAACAACTTTAAAATCGTTGATTTGCCACACCCTGTAGCACCGACTAAACCTACCTTTTCTCCTTTTTTGATTTTGAAGTTAATTTCTTTCAAGACCAGCTTTTCGCCGTGTTTCATTGAGACGTTTTTAAACTCAATCAATTCGATATTATTTAAACAGTGATAACCTTCTTTTTCTTTTTCATTCTTTATCAGTGTATTTAAGCTTGTATTGAATAAAGCATATGCACGAAACAAAGCAGTGAATTGGTCCATTAATGTCGAAAAAAGTCCCTCCAGCTTAAATACCAATGCGTACACAACAGCCACTTCACCTGAAGAAATACCTTTTGAAATCCATAGAAACAAGATCATCAGTGTTATGATAGCCATTATGAGTGAACTTGTAATAATCATTATCGTCTCTGATCTCGTAATTGACCTTAAATACAAAGCAGATTTATTTATAAAATCCTTTAGTGAAACCACTATCCTGTTAGATTCATTTACATCATTATATTTAGTAAATAATTTCAGTGTTAAAACGTTATTGAAATTATCACTAATTACTCCATTGACGTTCACGGATTGATTTGCCGACTCACGAGCTAGTTGTTTTGTTTTAGGAACATAAAATTTAGCAATAAAGAAAATCGCGAGCATCCACGTGAAAATTGGAGCAAGCAAATACAGGTTAATCGACGCCATAACAGAGAAGGAGAATATAAAAAAAGCGATTGTAACCCAAATATTCTGGAAGAACAGAGAGGACATTTCATTGACAGCCTGACCAGCCTGCCAAATAGAAGATGTTATTTTACCAGGATTATTACTGTCAAAAAAAACCATCTTGTTTTTCAAGGTTTCTTTGTAGAGCTGAACTCGAACTAATGCACTTAATTTCGAATAAACTGCTTGATTTATTGTTAGTAAATTCAAGCACCTTAATAGAGGCCTAATAAACAAAAGCATTGCCAAGAAAAGAATAATAAAAATTTGGTTATCGCGTAATGCTTTAATAACAGTATCGCGATCCCGACTAACCTCACTAATCAGATCAACAAGCTTTCCTGAAGAGTGAATAATAAAAACCTCACAACCAGAACATAATAAACCAAGCATGAAAAGTGAAGAAGCTAAAAGCTTATGATCTAATGCAAGTTTAACTAACACTCTTAAAGAATTTTTTTCTTTTAGAAAAGCATTATCCTCTTCAAATGGCTTAATAAAGCCCTCAAATTTTTTTAAAATAGAAGTTAGCATTTTCCATCCTTATTTAAGCAACAGCGCAAAAGCGCTGTTGCTTATCCCTATTGATAATTAAGATTTCATTTAGAAGTGTCCACCGACACCCGGTCCGCCACCACCAGCGCCTACGGCACAGCAAAGGAACTCAAAATTACCTTCTTCATCTTCAGGATGTTTTGAAATAAAAGTAATTTCAACATCTTCATCCTCTAGATTAATATTTTTCTCACTTTGATGCAATTTCGAATCAAGACTCATTTTACTCTCCTTTGATTGGAAAAAACACTACTCACACATCATTCCGCCAGAGACTGCTGTACTCCAAATTTTAGCAATTCCCTGGTGATATGACATATCGGGCCATGCTCGGCTATGCCATTCTTATCGTAACGTGCAGACAAGCATCCTGAGGCACAACTCCATCTGGCAAAACATTTAGAACAATCACTAAATGAAGTATTATTAATTTGCCTTAAAGAATTAACTTTTTTCACATCAAACTTAAAGTCATTGTCTTTGAATGTCCCAACATGGAACAGGTCATAACCTTCATTTTCGCTTCGACTATATCTATGACAACCTGCGACTTCACCTTTGGGAGTAACAGCGAACTCTACATTACAAAAACGGCCCCCCCTGCGATCAACGTTACCCATTAGCTTGTTTGTGACATTGATGCCATTTTCTTTAGCTAAAAAATATGCTTTTTTAAATTGATCTATGAACTCTTGTTGTTTGGGCTTTGAAAGTTCACTATCAGTCGCTCGGCCAATCTCAGCCATTGGTTCCATGCGAACTTCCTTGGCAGATGTATAGTCCCTAATATATTCGACCATTTCGACTAACCGTCCTGTTGATTCGCTAGATAGAGTCGTCCTGAAATGATAAGGAACACCATGCTTAGTTAATAATTCGCTTGTTCTAAGTAGCGCTTTTTGTGAACTTTTTCCATTAGGGAAAGGACGGTTCAGTTGAAGATCGGGTAATACATCAAATGATAAAGTTACAAAGTCGATATTTTTTTTGAGCCACTTTGCCTTTTCTTCATTGATTAAGACTCCATTAGTTATTAACCTGATATAAGTATTAACACCAGCCTCGTCAGCTTTATACTTTATGTAATTATTTATCCATACAATCAATTCCCATTCCGTTGTAGGTTCTCCCCCTCCAAGGTATCTGAACTCTGCGGTGTTACTTGAGATTGATTTTGCATTTTCAATAGCAATGTCAACAGCCTTTTTAGCTATTTCTTTGCTCATTGCTTCACTCTTCTCACCTGTCGCCCTGGCATAACAGTAGTTACAAGCCAGATTACATGTTTCAGTCAGCAGCAAAGTGGCCTCAAACGGCTTAAAATCTTCAAGATCTTCTATTACAGGTAACGGCTTAATATTTTCTCCAATAACATTCCACTTGGACAATTTTTTTATTATCGGATGATTTATTTCTTCAGCATTTAGATTAACATGATTTGTAAGCTTTTCAATTAATGGTAAAGATGCCTTACTACTTTTAAACGCTATACCTCTTAAAGGCAAATGTGAGTATATAAGCCCATCATCTCCTTCAAAGTGATACATAGGTGTATTCAATACTTTATGCTCCGATGAACTCATAACTCACCTCACTTTATTTAAAGTAATATAGTTTTTAATTTCTCTTCAAGTTCTACTTCTAAGTTAATTTCGTGCGCATTTCCTTTATCAAGAAAATTTGAGTGCCTTTTATTAAGAAGTCGATGCAAGTGGTAGTGAGATGGTTTCTTGATTAAGATTAATTTCATTCCATCGGGAAATTCAACACCACAGTGTCTTGTTTCATTCGCATACTTATCTGAAACTAATTTGGATTTATGGAATTTAAGGTTTAACTCTTTCTTCCAGACTCTTATATGTGGATTAATTAGCTTCTTGCCATACATGTCTTTGTACATTTTTGAATTTACAATATAAGACGAAGTAGAATTCAATGTATAGCATTCAGTCATTACGGCTTGATGTTCAGCATAATCTGTGCAGATTTTCTCATAGAAAGAAAGATCATAAACATCATCCGCATCATGTTGCATAACCCAATCAACATCTTTTTTGTACAAAATGTCTAGGGCAGCATTGCGAGCTGATATCTGATCATAACCCCCATCTCGGATCGAAGTTTCATAACCAGAACCATAGTTCCCACATTTAACTTCGAACTTATGCGAAAAACACTCTGATGATTCCAAAAAGGCATAATTTTGATTTATGTTTCCGTTATCAGTGATCAAAATAAGAATGTTAGAAACAAATTCAGAGCGTGCTGCAAAAGATAGTGTTTTAAAAGCCAGCAATAGCTCATTACTACTGACCGTGCAAAAAATCCCTACAGAACACCCATACTTAGCTTGCTTACAATATGCTGGATCATTATTAATGATGTGTTCACTCACTACTCACCTCCATGGAATTCCAAGAAGATAACTCATCAGTAACGTGAAAGGTTAAAATCAACCTAACACTACTTTTGTGAAGTTATATTCATCAGAAATGTTTCAGAATAGGAGGTTAGTATGTAATTTTGTTAATTTTATGTTGCGTGTAAAACTTTGCATTAGCTCTGGACTATAAAAAAAATCACTATTTATGTATGGACACTCCAACATTAAACAGAATTTTCTACTACAAATTTCATTTTTATTTATTAGCTAAATAGGTTTTCCATATTAATAAGTTACATTTATTAAAATCTTAATACTCCTCTATATTTTGCTAATAATTCAAAAAAATATATTTATCATGCTAATTATACATGTTTTAGTAATCAAGAATTTCGTTTCTGTATTTGAATGAAGTTTCCAGATTATTGCTCACATGCGAGTGAAAATTCACATCATGCCGTCTCATATGAGATGTGTTGTCCAGTCAAAACAATGAATGTCTTTTTGTATCCATAACAGCAGCTCTCGCTGGGCTTCTCCTTGGACTTGATATAGGTATTATCTCAAGTGCCCTGCCACTCTGGTAGCCGCGATTGGAGCAATCTGTAACGGCTGGGTTTCACATAGACTGGGAAAAAAGTACAGCCTTATGGCGGGAGCCATACTCTTCATAATGGGTTCCCTTGGATCAGCCTTCGCCACAAGTGTTGAAGCTCTGCTTACATTCAGGGTTTTACTCGGACTGGCCGTTGGTATCGCCTCCTATACCGCCCCTCTCTACCTGTCAGAGATGGCAACAGAGAATGTACGTGGAAAAATGATTAGTCTTTACCAGCTCATGATCACCTTTGGTATTGTCGTAGCTTTCCTTTCGGATACAGCATTCAGTTACAGTGGCAACTGGCGGGCAATGCTGGGTGTTCTCGCTATACCAGCAGTTGTACTTTTCGTCATGGTTATTTTCCTGCCCAACAGCCCCCGCTGGCTGGCTTCAAAAGGTCTGCATGTTGAGGCGGAAGAAGTTCTGCGAATGCTTCGTGATACCTCAGAGAAAGCCAGACAGGAACTGAACGAAATAAGGGAAAGCCTTCGTATGAAGCAAGGGGGGTTTTCTCTGTTCAGGCAAAACAGGAATGTGAGACGCGCCGTCTACCTTGGTATGTTGCTGCAGGGCATGCAACAGTTCACGGGTATGAACATCATCATGTATTACGCTCCTCAGATTTTCAAAATGGCTGGTTTCCAGAGCACACAGGAGCAGATGGTTGCAACCATAGTAGTTGGCCTGACCTTCATGTTTGCTAACTTCATTGCGGTCTTCACCGTTGATAAAATGGGAAGGAAGCCAATCCTTAAAATTGGATTCAGTGTAATGGCATTCGCTACTATGGTTCTGGGCTACTGCCTCATGAAAGCGGATCAGGGAGATATCAGTACCGGCCTGTCATGGGTGTCAGTGGGTATGACAATGTTGTGCATAGGCGGCTATGCAATGAGCGCCGCTCCGGTAGTATGGATACTGTGTTCTGAGATACAGCCTCTGAAATGTCGGGACTCCGGGATTACATGCTCAACGACGACTAACTGGGTTGCCAACATGATTATCGGAGCAACCTTCCTCTCACTTTTGGGTAGTATTGGGCCAGCAGGAACATTCTGGCTGTATACCGGCTTCAACCTGGTCTTTATCGTGATAACTTTTCTGCTAATCCCTGAAACCAAAGGAGTCACTCTTGAGCGTATTGAAAAGAATCTGATGTCTGGCAACAAGCTACGTGATTTAGGCCAATAAATTTCATTATTCAACAAAAAGCCAGCCAACTGGGTCTGGCTTTTTTCGTATTGGATTATGGTTTGCAGTGAACTGATTGAATCCGGGCTTTGGTCAAGAGACGCCGTAGAGAGACAAATGCGCCATCAAGAGCGTAAGATTTATTTTCAGATTCTCTTTATAATACATTTATCTTCTCCACTATTAACGAGTGAGCTAATTTTACTCTTTTCCTCTTCAGCAATCTTTGTATCAATAATTTCTTTCACTATATCCATATCTGCACCGAATACCAAACCAGATAAGAACCACCACTTTAAACTTTGGTATTCAGCAATCTCGGTCAATTCAAAAATTTGAACAATAGTTAACAGTTTCAAACATTCTTTAGAATTAAGGAAATTCCTAAACATTATATAGACAACATCTTTAGATGGATACATTTCATAATCTTCAGATATGTTTTCATCCTCCAGAAAAGCTTGTAAATTACTATGAACCTCAGCTAAGAATTCTTTAGCATCGTTTAAAGATAGAACTTCCTCATCTAATATATTTTCACCTTTCATTTTATTCTCCTTTTTAATAGTTCTTTTCTTTTAACACAAATAATAAGTGTGTCAATATCATAATTGTCATGTAAAGATAAGGAACGACTAAATTAGTTGAGAAAATTCTTTAATTATTACTTAATGAGAATTATAGCCAGCGAAAACTAACGATTTTCAGGGAAGCATTTAATCAAAGTAACTGCCACCGCTTATCAGGGAACATTTACTTTCGAATTCTGATATGAAGCATGGTGAAATTGAGGAAAAAATAAAACTGATACTTTCTCCATATAACTGGACCAATCTTTTGAATAATATCTAACCGTAATTAGCTTTAATCAGGGTGAGGATCAGCTTTGAGATCCTCATCACATTAACAACAGATTTAGCTGTAAAGTCCATATCTTAAGAGAGAGGCGCTCTAATCCCGTCGGTATCTGCTGCTTAAGCTGAAGCACTATTACATGCTGTATGAGCGGAGCTTAATGATGTCTCATGTAAACCAGACCGTTACGTATGATATTGACCATAAGTCAAAAGTCAGAAGAATGAACCTCTTTGTATCCATATCCGCTGCACTAGCCGGGCTACTGTTCGGACTGGATATCGGGGTTATCTCAGGTGCCCTGCCTTTCATAACAAAACATTTTCAGTTGACCAGTCACGAACAGGAATGGGTTGTCAGCAGTATGATGCTGGGAGCCGCGATTGGAGCAATCTGTAACGGCTGGGCTTCACATCGACTGGGAAGAAAGTACAGCCTCATGGCGGGAGCCATACTCTTCATCGTAGGTTCCCTTGGATCAGCCTTCGCCACAAGTGTTGAAGTTCTGCTTACATTCAGGGTCTTACTCGGGCTGGCCGTTGGAATCGCCTCCTATACCGCCCCACATTTTTATAAAAAACTAATAACTTTGAAATGTTTAATCAACATAAAATTGCTGTTAGCAACAAATGCTAAACTAACCGACTATTAATTAAGTTTAAACTTAACTTGAAATAAGTCCCTTCAAAAACCATCAGCATGAATTTATAACTTTAATTTAACTCAAATTAAAAAATGCTTAATCGCTCCAGCTATCATTTTTTTATCGTTCATTGCAAAACCAGTTAATAATTCTTTTAAACATGGTAATGTGTAACAGCATTAAGAATTAGTCATAATATAAATTCAAACCTCTGGAGATAAATATATGTCAAAAGTACCACTCGGAACCACTGGCACTACGGGCGGAACATGTCCTGAAAGTGGGATTTGGACTGTCGTTGGGACGCCTTCAACGACAGCACCGATTGCAAAAAATAATCGATTCCCTCCATATGATGGTAAATCGGTTACGTGGAAGCTTACACAGTATGCGTAATGATTAGTGACCGCAATGCGGTCACTTTCAGTAGTTTTAGGAGAATAAAAAAATGAAATATACTGTGGCAGGAAAAAACTTCCCGACTAAAGATTTAATTAAAGCCGAAGCACAGCGCATACTCAACCACTCCCCCATAGGAAACTCAATTGAAGGCGAAGATTATAGTTTTTTATTAAGCTTATTTAAAAATCATAGCGATTGGGAAGAAAAGAGTTTGGGTGGATTTAAGCAGATTGTTACAGGAAAAGCTTCGCATGGCACAACCTGTTTTTATCTTAAGAAAGAGAAAACTTTGGAAGACATATCATTCGTGCACGCTATAAAATGTTTGAAGCCCAATAAATGAGCACTTTAATTCTTAGCCGATAAAATTGCGAGTTTATAGGCTAAGAATGAAATTAGTGCAGATCTTTATAACCAGCCATATTTTAACCTATCGTATAAACATGCTAATTTTTTGAAATAGGTAGCATAGCTTGAATTGTCGGGGTTAATCTTTTCAATGTTTTCAATGAGGAATTCACCTACTACATTGAGTTCAATCTTATCCCATAAGAATGGAATATAAATTGCGGCGGATTCTGGAGTGCAATGTTCAATTATATATTGAGTATCCTTACCTTTAAACTTACGCACATAGGATCTTAGATAACCTGAACATTGATAACTTTTATCATGCCGCAGAACCCATTTATCCAGTTTCAGAGAAGATCTTTGGTAATCATCATAACATTCAATACCTTTTTCTTTTAAGTATTTGAATACAGGTATATTTGGTGATTGTTTCCCCGCATTAGGGATTACGTTATCTAAAATACTATTAGCGTCATAATGCTTATTACCTCTTAACAAATCTTCAAAGAGATCTAAATTTTTAATTTGAGTATAACCTACAAGACCAACCTCTTCTTCTTTTTTCTTTGCTGCTGCTACGCCCACACCAACAACAAACTCAACATCTTCATGTTTTTCGACTTCATCAATGTCTACTACATAAATCTTCTTCTCAGGCTCATTTGATTGAACTAAATTATAAAGCTCTTCCTTACAATACCTAAGTATCCTTGCAGGTATCTTTCTTTTATTTTCATCTATAGCTTCATATATTGGTAAAAAATCATCGGTTCTGATTAGCGTAATAGGGATTTGTACACCGTCAATGCTTGTGTAAGTATCTGAAACACTGGGTTCTTGAATATCTTCTTCATGTTGAATAAATATTAAATTATTTCTTAGCTGGTGAATATTATCACTTCCGATACATACAGAAATAGCACTTAACAGGTCACTAATGTTTTTGTCAGAGAGTGAATAGCCTAAAAAGATGACAGGATGCTCCACAAAAATTGTAATTAATTTTGCAGCAAGATAAGGGTTTTTTAAATTGAAATCAGCATAGTCATTATCTGTCAAAACCAATGATTTAGGTTTGTGAGCGCTACCGTGAATTTTATAGATTTCTGCTATCGATTGAGGGTTTGAAAAAAGCAATTCATTCTGTCCCGTATAAACCCTGTAGTCTGGGAATAGCTGTTCTAGAAAACAGTCCCAATTAGTTGTGATAAGGCCGTCAACATTGAGATTGGATAGCAGATTTATTTCCTGAATGTAGGGGCTATCGCTTAGAGGTTTTTGAACAGCTTTAGTCAAAATATCACATATTTCAAATCTCATTGCAGAGGTTTTATCAGTAACTCTCTTACTGAATCTCTCACGACTTGACGAATACAAATCGCTAGACCACCACTCATTATTGAAATCTTCTGCTATAAGCCGAGCAGCAGTAGGGTAAGTGCCATCACCGCTTGAAAGATAATATTCAAATGGCTTTTTTACAGTGCAAAAAACTGATAACAAGGCGGCCCAATCAGGCAGCCCTATGTATCTCCTTGAAAACCCGGAACCTACAAAAAGGAAAGGTCCTGCGCTGCGTTGGCTAAAAATTTTAACTAAAATTTCTTTTAACTCATTGCTAGTCATGGTGTTGCTCCACACATCGATTCTATGGTCTGAAAATTCTCAAAATCAAACTAAGCTACTGTAATACAATGATTAAAATAACGAACAAAAAATATCTCTTTACTTTTCCTTCGAAATTTATAAGATAAATCCGCATAAAAATCATCATAAAAATTTATGTCTCATGTCAAATCTATGAAGTTACCTAAACTCAGGAAACTGTATGTGTCAAAATAAAAGCGCCAAGCCTAATAAAGTAAAAAAAAATAGTTTGGGAATTTTTACGAAGTTTGACCCTATATTCCTTCTTTTTATAGTTGTAGCTGCATGGATTTTCAGTCAAATAATTTTAAAAGATCCCCGCCTGATATCATTATTTGACAAAATTGGGAACATACCCGATCTTTTAACTCTTTTCCCACTCTTTTCAAGTAGCTTACTTATTGCTACTTGGTTTCTCTACAGAGGGAAATCTGTTAAATCACTGAATGATATAATTCTGTTTTTTTCGGTGAGTTATGCATTATATCTTTTCCTGTTCGACAATAAAGAATTTGAAAAACTGAACAATTTAAAAGATGTAGTTAGTAATTTATTTCTTTTCTCAGCTAAAATCGCAATACTTAATTGCTCCATTGCAAAAACAATAATAACACTATTCGAATTCATTATAGAACGCAATAAAGAAAATGTAGATAGGAGAGTTCTTTTGGAAGAAAAACAAAAAACTGATGACAATAAAGCATCGTCCACTACGAATAAAAATGGTAAAGAGGAAAAACTCGAATTCAATTACAAGTTTGAAAAATCACAAGGAAACAAAATTGAGTATGAAGAAGTCTCCATATTGAAATATGAAAGCATTCTGGAAAAAGATAGTAACTTAAGCGTTGCAACACCAAATACAACCAATCCCAATCCACCCGCCGAATTAAAAGCAACATCATCTAAAAAGAAATTAGTTGTTTCGCTAATATTAATATCATTGACATTTTTCGCTCTTCCTTTTCTATATAGTCTTTTTATTCATTTTCATCACTAGCCATTATATCGCCATAAATAATGGCTATAGCCATAGCAAAGGATAATAAATCCACAGCCACAAGTGCTCCCTTTATATCTGGGTGTAATAAAAGAACATAAACATTAAGCATACTTACTAAAATTAAAAATACAAATGCCCTAAGAAATAATTTCATGGCTTCCCCCTTAGAATAGTTATTATTTATATTGATAACAGTTTTATGCACGATGTCAATACACTATACTTTAAGCAAGGGCTAACTCAGCGAAGCTGAGTTGCCTTGCTTTTCTGCCCTTCGGTTGAAAAAGGGAAGTCAAAACCCACATCGTTGACATAATTTAGCTATCGGTTATAAATAGATCAGGCATAAGGAATATGCTTATTTTTAGAAATGGAGCTTCTATGAGAGATATATACTACCCTCCCCTTGCAGAAAACCTACGTATTCATTGCGTCAGCGTCAGATTAAATAACTCAGAGCTAAATAGATTGGAGCATGAGCGCAAAGGATATGCTAAAAGCGAATGGCTTCGCATGTGCTTCATGAAAAACCAACCTGTTGTCGTTCCTGAGATCAACAGAGCGGCATGGAAAATGTTCGGTGAGATTAATCACAGGCTTAACGAGATCCTAAACCACCTGAATGCTAAGCAATCATGCAACCCGCTTACTAAGACAGAATTGTTCGCCGTAAAGCGGCAAATCAGTGAACTTCGCTCTCGCCTCCTTACCGCCGATCTATGGAGTATCCCCCTCTAATGAAGGGCATGCAGAAGATCAAACGAGGTAAGAGCTTCGCAGGTGTTGTCCTATACGCATTGAAACCTGGAACGCACCATAAAACCGATCCGGTTGTTATCGGCTGGAACATGCTGGGCGCTTCTGCAACTGAGTTGATATCTGAGTTCAGCGCTTCTGCTTCACTTCGTACAGACATACTGAAACCGGTGTGGCACAACTCACTTCGCTTGCCCCAGGGGGACTCCCTCACAGAGGAGCAATGGGCTACGTTTGCTGACGACTATATGACGTGTATGGGATTCAGTGACACTCACCTACGTTGTTATGTCCTACATGACGATGAGGCCGGCCAGCACATTCATATCATTGCCAGCAGAGTCGACTTAGTTGGGGGTAAGCTTTACCTGGGCAGGAATGAAAACCTTGCGAGTACCCGCATAATCCAGGAGCTTGAGCTGGCATATGACCTGACCAGAACAAAAGGCCCCTCTCCTTCACATGTTCCTTACCCTGCGAGCAAGCGCAAGAAGCTGTCCCGCAACGAGCAACAGAAAGAGAAGCGCGAAGGTCAGCCAACGCCTAAGACGTTCTTACAGAACACTATCGACGAACTCCTTACGAGTGCCATTAATATCTTGGGCTTCGTTGAAGCACTTACTGAGAACGGTATAACGACCATACCCAATATTTCCTCTACGGGTCGTATGAATGGTTTCTCATTCGAATACTCCGGGATCGCCTTCAAAGCTTCCCAGCTGGGAAAGTCTTACTCATGGGCCAACCTGCAAGAGAAGCTTCGCTACGAACCCGAACGCGACAATCCTCTGCTCTTTGCTTTGAAAGCTTCTGCTAAACAAAGTAATGAAACGAGAGAACCAGAGACTCAGGTGACCTTAGGTGAGGCTGCGCTCTCCTCACCGGCTGCTTTAGAAGTGGAGGCTGAGACAATTACACATTCTCAAGTACATGAACAAGGAACTGAAGCGCAAACTCCCCTCAGCATCACACGTATGGCATGCGAGCAAACCAGCAGTGCTGACTTCTTCATGACAAGGGTATTGAAATGGCTGCTGAGCATTCCTTACCTAGCCGCTTTCACAGACCTGCTCAAAAAGGCAGGTAAGACGTTTCTCCACCAAAAATCCTCATTTTCGAAAATTCATACAGTCCTCTCAGCTGAGCCTGAGTTATCTGAGCCACCTGGCAGCAGCGAAATACTGACTGAACGCACAGGAGTGGCCTTTTGATAACCTCCTACCTCAACGCAATTTTCCAGCCTAAGTTCTTATTTGCACAAACAATTGATCGTTTTTACAGATCGATAAATGCCATATGATAGTCAGTAACTATCAAAACAAGATCATCGATCGGTACAAGTGATTTGCTTAAGTTTTGAACTCGTTCAAAAATGCGTTGTAAAAGCATTTACCAATCAGCTAGTTATGATCGACTTTAAATTAAAGGTGCATAAAATGGACACAGCGGCTTTGAGCGGTCAGAAAGTGCGTAAACCTTCGTTCTTTCGTTCGATTAGATTCTGGATTGTTGTGGTAGTGATTTTCTGGATTCTGACTGATTCAAATCCCAAAGACACTGCAGGGTTCCTATTCATGTGGACGTTACCTGCCTTCTTCTTACTCCTTACGGCATATGTGTCATACACACATAAAAGAGCAAATGCGTCGACTATCGACCTGCTGAACGTCAATGACAACGGTCTGTGGATCCATGAGTTCCAGGACAGCAAAATGACCATTGATACGAATTGGAAGTTGCTAACTCTCGAAGCAGGTAAGCGCAAAAAAGCTTACAGGTTTAGTGACGTCAAAGGCTGGCGATATCATTTAGCCGTTGGAGGTGAAATCGTAGCTTTTGATTTAGTCGGTATGGCAGGAGCTAAAGGTCAAAACAACCTTACCCGCCTTAAAAATTTCGAAAACTCAGGGTTCTTTATCCAAGTGAAAGATATTGAATGCCCGGAATGGCAGATCAAATTTCACCCCCGTAAAGGCCGGTTTCACCATGAACGCGGGATCCGTGATACGGAAATGCAATTAAAACAGTGGTGTGAAATTTTTGATCAGACACTCAACAAAACCACAGCAACACAATAATTATCAATATCAAATAAGGGATTAAGAAATGAATAAAATTTCAACAGTTGTAGTCCTGTCTTTGTCAGTTTTGCTCACTGGTTGCGACAGCGAACCCTCCTCTTCCGAAATCCAGAAAGCTATGCAGGAAAACATTGAGCACACAAACCAGCAAGCCAGACAGCGTTTCGGTGAGAACAGCAAAGACATGCTCACAACTCTGAACAAAGCTGAGAAGGTTTCCTGCAAGGAGTCAGAGGCGGCAAAAGGTACATACCTTTGCAAAGTGGATACTGATATAACACTACCAATGATGGGCGAGAAGCAAACCGTAGCTGAATTCAAATTTACGAAGAGTGATGGAAACTGGAAAGTATCACCTTAATTGAATCCAATAATTGATAAGCTCATTTTTCGACGAAATTTCAAAGCACATATTTTATGCGCAAGTGTCAGCACCAGGGAACCATTCTAAAAAAACAGAAGCCTTCAAAGGTATGTCCGGTTTGTATAGGGCTTGGGTAATGAGTTACAATCAGCCTATCGAAAGACAAATGAATGACACTCATTATGAACAAAATGCAAATAGAAGAAATGCTTGTAAAAGAGGGGTTTACACCAAAAGAAGTCTCTGTGATACGTCAGCACGCTGAGAAAGACGGTTATCCTTACCCCTGGCTCCTATCCCAATTAAAGAAAAGATTCATAGTTGCAATGATATTAATAGCAATCCTTCTCGCAGGACTCATTTATACCATTCGCAGTGGTACACAAGAAAATCTTGTTTCGTATTCGATCACTCTCATAGCAGGTTTCGTTATTTTATATATATTCGTACCTTTGAAACCTGCATTTAAAGCTTACAGATTCATGAAAAAACATGGTCACTCTTTGTAAGTATCAGAGATTGACTTTATGGCTGAAGCGTCATTATAGACTTCAATGAATAGCTCTTTTCTGCTCATTTCCTTAATCCCGCGAACGTAGTCGGTATTGAGAAAATAATAGAGACGCCAGGCCTCAGGTTTTTGTACCAGACGCACGATACCATATAGAGACAGTGCCAGGTCCATTGAACTGTATGCTAACTGCCCAACCCTCTGATCGAACCCTAAAAACTCAGCTGTTGCTACATAACCCTGTTTGAGTAATCCCACACTATCAGTTTTGCCATACACCAGGTTCTCAACAGACTCCTGAAAACCGTTGAGTCCATGCAGAACCAACATTCCCCCAAAGGCTGAACCTATGATTGTCCCTGACGCCAGGGAAGCACCGATCACTGATACACCGGCTATTACCTGCATACCGCTCAGCACTACCCCAACTCCATTGATCACATAGCCCCAAAAATCTCCCTTCTTGACCAACTGCACCGAAGCATGAACCGCAGCTGTTCCTGCTCTGAGCATTCTGTCCTGAATCGTAAGGTACTCATTTTCCTTTTTGAGATTCTGGATGCATTCCTGGCATTGATCATCAGTGGAGCCAGAACGGATGACGTTAAGCTGAGCGTTAACGAAAGCTTTAACGTTATCCTGGAACTGTAACCTATTAAATCCGTCTTTAAGGTAGATGTGAGAAAGGTGATTAGCATTGCTAAGTAGCTGATTTGCCTCAGCATGAGCCATAGTCAGAAAGTAATCCTTGAATCGATCTGGTTTCCAGTAGTCCATGACTGTGCCTTTATGTCATTATACGTATCATTAAGTTTATTTAATCAGATTACCCTTCTCAGGGAAAGAAAAAGGACCAGTCATGAGTACAGATCTCTTCTTGAAAATTGATGGAATTACAGGTGAATCACCGGACAGTAACCATAAGGGCTGGATTGCTATTGAATCTTTCACATGGGGCGCTAGCCAGCTAGGGAACATGTCAGTTGGAGGCGGAGGTGGTGCTGGAAAAGTTCAGTACCGCGATCTCTCGGTTCAGGCCCTGATAGACAAAGCAACTCCAGCAATAATGCGCTATGTCTCTAACGGCAAGCATATCGGTAAGGTAGAACTCTCGGTATGTAAGGCCGGAGGGAGTCAAATCGAGTATTGCCGCATTACTCTTGAAGACGTTCTCATCACAAATGTGATTTTTAACGGCACTACAAGCCGTGACCTGATTGGGGTTTCATATCAATTCCAAGCCTCAAAAGTTAAAACACAGTATTGGGAACAGTCAGCAAGCGGTGGTAAAGGCGCAGAAACACAGTCAGGATGGGACATTAAAAGCAACAAAGAGAGTTAAATGTAAAAAGTGTAATTTTCACGATTTCAAGGCATACATAATTTGGATGTTAAAACCTCTTAAAGAAGACTTAAAAGTATGATAGTACATAAGTTATTTACACATTTATCACTAAACAATACTAATTACGCCCTTACTACTTCATTGCATTTTCCTTATAGGTTATTTAATTTATTCATAGATTTTAATTAAAATCAAATGCACACATTTAAATTTAAAAACTTTCCTTTAGGAGGATCAAACCACATCATAGCTGCCATTTTCAATACAATGAAAAAGTATAAAATGACATTGATTTTTTATTAATCCACTATTTGAATTTATAACGCGTACGCAGCATTATAAATTTATGATTTATTTGATAAATCAACTTTAAACAGAGGTTTATATGAGTACGTTTAGTAATACATCAAATTCAGAGTCCCGTGAATTCCATCCCAAGATTTTGTTTGAATCTGGATTCAATCTAGGCAGTATGGATGTCGTGCAAGGAGGTAATTTTGATGATGTAATTGGCTGGATACCAATTGCACTCTGGTCTGGCTTGCCAAAAGGAGTTTTCGATGGCATTTTGGTTATTTTACCACCACCAATAGCAACTGAATTAGAGCATCAATCAGTAATAGATGCACTGAAATACGGCATTAAAATGCATACAAGTATGGATCCCACTGAATCGCAGATTTCTTCAATGGAGAATGCCGTAACTATTATTAATTGCCCATCATTAGATGCAGAAAGTCTTATTGATCTTGTTAAAAACAATGGATTTAAGAAAATTATTGCCATCCCTGAAATTAATAAATATCGTGATAACAATATTCCAGCTCGACCTATAACAGGCCTTTCGCTGGTGTTTACCTCGCAAGATATTTGGATACAGCATGTAGTTTCAATATGCCAACAAATAATGTCTGAAATAAAAAATCACAACAGTTATGCGGTAGTACACGTTGATGATAGTTGTGTCTTAAGTATCAAAAATAATGAAGCTATATGTAGTATCGACGAATGCTATGTCACATGTTTATCCTTTAAAAATGACAAAAAATCTATCGTTGATCAGTATGCACAGCGTTGGGTCACTCAAATAATGGGGGGGATGGTTAGAGAGGTTGAATCAGAGCTTGAAAGTTTAAACTTACCTGAAACAAATCGCTTACACTTGCTAGCTCAACTTAATTCCAGAGCAAAAAATGATGAAGAAACTAATAGAATTCTTAATATTTGTATTGACCATTATGACGACTGGAATAAAGAAACATTGGTTCAGCTTGCCTCAATAGCATATCAAGCAGATAATGAAAAATTAACAAACCTTTTCTTACCTAAAGATGTCGCAGGACTTGCGGCACAAAACTGGCTCGAAAAGGCATTAGATCTAGCAATGGATATTTGCAACAATTCTCTGATTGAAGTTTACGATAAAGCTATGGAGAGGCTTTTTCCAAATTCCGAATTACTCAGAGAGAACCGTGATCGCCGTTTATTAATGAATTGCCAATTATATTTAAAACAAAGAGATAAACTTTTTACTACAGTTGGTTTTAGAGATTATCATTTAACTATTCAAACTGAAATTTTCTCTGACTATCCTAACTATTCAGAGATAGTTGGGACTGCAAACTCTTGGGGAAGAGAATGGGCAGAGCTTGCTGCTATATGTTGCTGCACTCATGCAAATCTAGTTGGAAAACCTCGAGATGCCGCTGATGTAGCCAAGCTTTTAACTAACTCTAATTTATATGGTCGTCAAGCCACTCAAATTTTATTGACATCAATGCGAAAGATGGTCCTAAATGATATAATCCCACCTGAAGAATACGATTATTATAGTATATTACTCAAATCTATAATCCATTATCTTGCTCATTATCCGAATGATGATCTAACTCGCACACGGATTATCGAATTTTTATCGGTTGAATCCTGTGGAAAAATAGGCATACCTGCAATTACACTCACCCTATTGGATATAGCAAATAGACAAATACATGAAATCTCAAATTTAAGCGAAAATCAACATGAAAATAAAATCGAAAGTTATGAGGATGAAAACTTTGGTGGTACAAGATTAGAAGATGATTTACAAAAAGCATTAACTTGGCTTGACGAGCAGCATGTAATTGAATATGGAGTTACGATATTACCCAGTGGAATGGTTGAAGATCCAGATAATTTAATCCGACTCGTTTGTAGATTGATTAACTTTAGCGCTCCCAAGAAAGAGGATGTAGACCTCAAATTTATGGAGAAACTTGTATCGCTAGTTTGTGCATTAGCTCCCCACGCTAAAAATGAAATAAATACGGATCTTAAAGTATTACGCCTTTTAGGTGGGCATCAGGCAATATCATTCCGATATCAGCAAGCGAGAAATTTAGCCGAGCAGGCTTTACTATTAGGGCTAAGAAATACTGAGCGCAAACGTTTGTCATGGTTGGCATATGCGGATATTTATCAGCGCTGTAAAGATCCTCTCCAAGCACTTTATGCTCTCGCATGCGCTTTTGCTACAAAAGGTCCAACTACTCCATCGGATTTATGGCAAGAAATATTTACTGCAAGTCGGATTTTGCGAGATCTTGGTTTGCTGGATCAGGCACGTAATTTACTACCCTTATTGAGTAAACTAATGACTAGCCTTGGTATAGATCCAGAGTATGATCCAAGAATTATTTCACTAGAAGAAAGTATAAATTTCAGTGCTTCTGAAAGTCAAGACCCTGTAATAATTACTAAGATGATGGATCGTTTAACTTATAGTTGCGAAAACGCCTTAGATGACAGAAGCGCTTTGATGCCTCTGATCGTCCTTTTAAGCCAAGCTGTCCAGCAGGCTTTACATTTTCAAATTATTATACCTACTCAAACACAAAATATATTGAATCGAGGACTTGAATTATTAGGTGAAAATGTTGCAGAATTTATTTCTACCGTAGCAGAGAATGAACCTACAGCGGTTGCAATCACTCGGCAATTCAATCTTATTGAAAGATCCTCTTATAGTTCTGATGTTCCAAATGATTATGCTGTTATATCTTTAGCTGCTCGCCGCTTACTGAATTCGCCAACTGATGCCCCTCGTAAAGCTTCCGAAAATGCTCTAGCTATTGAAATTCTCGCTGATCATGCTGTTTCAATGGTCCCTCGCAGTGTTCCACTTGAGCATGACTGGCCTGAACAATATGCTTACTCATTAAATGCCTTAGGCGCAGATGTGGTTTTTTTAGGACTTGATACAACTGGGGAACTCGTTGTAGTGCATGTATCTGAAAAGAATATTTATCGTGTTAAACAACCAAGATATCTAACCACTTTCAAAGATCGGATGTTGACATGGCTCGAAACTTATCCTCATCGATACGGAATTATTGACACAGCCGATGGTAACAATGAGTTCTTTGCGGCAATGGAATCTTTGGACATCCGTTTGCCATTAGCTAGAAAATTGCTCGTTATTGCGGAGCCTGAATTGCAGCAGTTAACATTCAATCTTTCATTAGTTAAAATTGAAACTGACGGCATGCAAGATTTTATTGGTTATCATTCTGAAATTGCAATGGCTCCATCATTGTCATGGTTAGCAATAATACATGAAAATCGCCATCTGAATAAACATCTTAGAAAAGCATGGATCTCATACCAAGAGGGAACCGAAGGAGGCACAATGGGTGCCGCGTTGCAAAGACTAGAAGGAACATTTAAGGACTTTGGTTTCTCTTTAGACACGGTTCAGAAATTACCCGATCTCCGAAATGCAGAAATTTCTATAATTGTTGCCCACGGTGATTTAATGACTGGAGGCCGTTACATCCATCGTATTAGCGATGAGGATACGTTAGTTGAATCACCTAACTCTGTGGCAAACGCGCTAGCAGATTCTGACGTTGTTATTCTATTTGTATGTAGTGGAGGCCGAATCGATAAAAATCCTTGGAGTAACACTACAGTAGGGCTCCCAAAATTATTACTGAAAAAAGGAGTAAGAGCTGTTATTGCATCACCATGGCCATTAGATGTTAAGGTTTCTTATAATTGGCTAGAACCTTTCTTAACAGAATGGGATGCAGGCGCATCATTGTTTGAAGCAACAAAAAAGGCAAATGATATAATAGGCGTAAATTTAGGGAGAAGTCCTCAATATGCACTTGCTATGACTGTATATGGAGATGCTTTTCTAAGAAAAAAATAAGAATCTAATAGATGCACCTTACCCCCCTCCACAAGGGGGGTATTTTTATAAATAAAATCGATAAAAATCACTATTTATTCAATGTAAACTCAAGGAAAAAATTTTTATTACGCCATCAAACTATTCACCTCTTACGCCTTCTTCTCATTTCTGCTACTTTCGCTAAAAGTATTGCTTTCTCATATTTAACACGTTCTTCACGATATATACTCTCAGCCTCTTCCTCATTATCAATTGTATAATGAATCATAAAGCGAAAGAAAAAGGTGATCTCATGTTCATAGCCAAGGTGCTGAATGATTCTTGGAGAACTCGATTTCAGAGCGTTTGAAAGCATAGATATGATCGTAAAACGATCTGCAAGATCTGTTTTAGATTGTGGAAGGTAGTACTTAATGTAGTAGCCGACACAGAATAGCCAGATATATCTAATTATCTTGTCCTGAGCAAAAACTGATTTTTTTAATCTCTCAATGAACATTTGTAAAAGCAAAAGTAACTTTTCTTCCCTTGAAAGAGCGTCTGTATTTTTCATAGATTGCGTCCTTGCAAAATTGATCAACCACTCCCTGGTTGTATATACAAGATAACATATAATTTTAATTGCGCAATATCTGCGCAACTAAATATTTAATCAGCATTTGTTTCCCTGTCTATCTTGGGCAACCCATTATTAAGTTGTTCGAAACTGATTCCGTAATTTATAGCATTAAACTGCCATACAACAAACCTCTCTTCCAGACTCCTGATCTCTTCTGCCAGTACTTTATTTTTGAATTCGAGATTACTGATACGCTGTGAGGCCATTTTTAAATTAGCTGGCCGTTTTTCTTCATCGTTTCCAGACTTAATATTTTTCTTCTTAATATTGAAAGCCATGACAATATCTTTGTGAAGCCCCAGTGACTGACGGGTTGGTCGCTTACCAATCAGAGATTCAAGCCTGTCACAAAGATATTCCCATGAAAGCTTACCTGACTTCTCACTGTCCCAACCTGCTATTGTGTTTTTAATTATGCTGATATCTTTATCATCTAGATGTTTAGCCATATGACTCTCCTTTTAATTATGATTAATCCTTTCATTTCCAATCAGTTCATTTCTGCTCGCGCCTGTGAGATTTTTCATATGTGTATAATCATCACCCTCAAGTCTTACCAGCGCCCCGTCCTCAAGATTTTTGCTTTTGAGTAACGCTATCAAATCCAGAAGTCTTGCTTGAGTTTTTTCGTGATAGGCCACCCACTTGTCAGCCCCGTATTCCTCTTCCATATCAACCTTTGCCTTTTCAAGAAGCTGCTCTGTGTAGGCCGCAGTAGCTTCCAGCCTGCCTAGCGAGGCTTTGTCCCCTTTCACGCACACATGATTGCTGCAATTGATACAGTCCCTGAACTTCGTACACGGAGAGATTACGTAGTCATGAGTGCAGTAGCCAAACTCTGTCACGTGAATGGCTGCGTGGCCTGTATCTTTGACATCAATACGCCATGAAGGGTTTGCTATAGCTCTTGGGGTGGTGTTTTCTGGTTTAATGCCAATATTCTGCACACCACGCTTAACTGACTCCTGGACCTTCTCTTCCTGGCTGACGTGGTTATAGGTCCTGTTTTGTGTCTCCCTCACTCGTCCTGACCACTTGGCTAGTTCAAAATCTCCAAGCCCACCACGTTGTGCAATCGTATTAAGTAAGTGTCTTGCCTGATGACTTCTGAGTGAAAGGTTATTCCCCTTTGACCCTTTGTAGCCGTGCCTGTCAAAAATCGTAGAAATGGAGTGCGTCCTGCGATACTCAGTGCTTCCCAGATTGGCGCTGACCAGATTGGCGGTTGGTCTGAAAAGAGATCTTTGCGTCGTTAAACTTGCACTGAGCTGATACCGGAGCAGAAGACATAGTGCGTTGCTGTATCGTACGTTCTTTTCTTTGTCGTACCAGGGGAAGTCTGGGTAAAGCTCACGGCCCTCACCAGAAATCTCAATCTCCCCGGCATATGTCCGGGCGTTTTCTGAAAGAGTCCTCAGCCTCCTGATAGCTATCTCAGCAACCGGGACCATGACTTCTGGAATCCACTTCACATTTCCACCAAAGCCTTTTTCGGAATAGAATCTCAACCCATACCTCAGCTTTCCTTCCCTGTCCGCCTCACGGATTTCACAATCCGCAGGGAGCGTCAGGATTTCAGTTACTCTGGAAGGCGCACACATAAGCAACGCAAAGACAGAGCTTATGAATACGTCCATTTCTGAAAGCTGATCGTCTGGAAGTGCGAAGATTTCAGCGATAGCATTCAATGACTCTTCGTCAGGTAACTTTGCCTCACGGGCCTCTTGTGCAGTTTTAGTGAGCCTGTGGCTTGCTTCCGGCGCTTTAAGCGGGCTCTTCCAGAGAAGTGACTGCGTGATCAGGAATTCTTTTTCTCTGAGAAATGAAACCAGTCCTTCCAGTACTTTGCCGCAGGCGTGCGCTACTGCTTTGGTGTATGTGCTTTTTAAGGTGACAACGCACTGGTCCAGAACTGTGAGGTTAACGTACTGAATATGACTCCGCCCATTGACCTGCAATAGGGCGGCCTCAATTGTTCTGAAAACGATATTCAGACGCTGATTGATTTTCTTGCCCCCATTCATGTAGTGGTAAAGGACATAGCTTTTAGCGAACTCAATAAAATTCTTGTCTAATGGTTCATTTACAATAACAGAACTTTTTTTAACGCCTTTGACAGGGGTTTTAGTGAAGAGGAAAACTTTTGGCCAGTTAACCTTCTCCCATCTCACAAGGTCGTTTTTATTGAGAGTGAACCGACAGTAGCTCACAAAATCATCTATTTTCTGCGCGCAATATTTTTCCCTGCGCGTTTCGAGTACTCTAACTTTATCATTTTTGATATTATCCATTTGACACCTCCGGGTTTGATTTCATTTCTTTGCACTTATTTATCACCTCTGATACTGCAATAATTGTTCTGTCCAGTATTTGTGTAGTCATAGGATCAGCCACTATGCACTGAATCCTGTTACGCTCATCTAGTAAATATTCGAGTAATTTTTCATGCGGCCCTTCAACAAAAGGTCTGAAATGCATGCAGGTGTAACAGGGGATGGGCACACATGCTGTGCAGGATTTGCAACTGGCGCATTGTCCTGTTTTTTCACCAGTATTATTCCTGATACTGCCACCGGGATATTTATCCTCACTCTTGTTAATTAGCATTCCCTGAAACATCTTTGAGTAGTAGCCAAGCTCAGCTGAAACGGCATCTTCGATTTTATTCAAACTATCTGGACCTGACTGAACATAAACGCCTGTATACATTAAAGTAGAATGATCAAGTAATTCACCTATGACGACTTCACCATACCCCTCTCTTGCAAGCCGGGTACCTAACGTATAGCGAAACCGCCTGGCATTCATATTTATTACTTCACCCGTCCTTTCCGAGATCACATTCTCTGTTGTAGCTATTTTTTTGAGCGTTTGAGTACACTTTATTGCATAGGCATGAAGTCTGTCTGAAGAAAGAATCTCATGTAAATTCTCACAATCAACAATCGCTTCAAGCCTTTCCTGACAGACAAACAATGGTAATTCAAACATTTCTTTCTCAGAGAGTTTTCTGCCGAGCTGCTTGCTAAAAGCCTCAGAGACAATACGTGCCTGCTTTTTAAATATATCGAATAGTTCATGTGTGATCCTGAATCGCCTGAATGAGGCTCTATACTTTTCACCTTGCTTTATTCTGGGGATATTTATATAGCATTCGTTTATAGCTCTTTCGTTTATGATGTCTTTAGTTTTTATCTGTGTAATTTGTAAACTTCTTCTTCCCGTATGAATGGTAATTAAGGCCATTGCCAGATCAGAATAGGATATCGTACCCTTCTGGTATGCACGTGAGACAGCATCGTAAAAGTTATCAAATTCCATGTCTGTCAAAGGGCCCTGATAAGGGTCTCGTCTTTTAACAACTTCCCCCTTTTTGTTGTCTTTTATCGTCCAGTTATCAACGAGGTCTACACAATTTTTGGTAATCCCCTCAAAACCTAGTTCATACCATTTTTTGATTAGGATCCTGAGGCAAATGAGATCCTGATTCGAGAACTTATCACTTGATTTTGTTGTTAGCATTACAGCTTCGTCAATTGAATCAAAACTCATAAACGAAATGAATTTCATGAAAACCCTGTTAATTTGCTTAACAGAACCGGGGCTGATTTCTTCTGCGAAATATTTCAGTGTATTCACATAGCCGAACCTGAGGTTACCTGACAACCTTTTAGTGACCTCACCCACATTCAGTTTTATATTTCTACTTAACTCCCAGAATTCATCATCCAATCCAAATGTGTAACTTTCATTTTTTGCATGAAAGATATCTCGATGCGCGTCCAGAAAATTTAATTTATTCATAAGACACCCCACTGCGCTTTTGGAAAATAACTTTCTGAACTGCCAAGGCTGCTTCCTCTGATTTTGAAACGATAAACCGTCTGTTGTAGGTTTGTGCTGTTCCAGAACCCGGCTCCCAACCCATATGGTTGGAACGCATTTTCTCTTGCATCTCTTCACTCACATACTCGGTACTTTCATCCATCAGTTTCGAAAATAAATAGTTCCAGGTATGTCTGAACTTATGCCCAGTCAACTGGCTTAAACCTGAGTCAATGCCTCTGAGTCTGTAAATTATCTTATGGTATGAAGGAACAGACAAAGGATCGCCGCGTGTCTCTCCTTCTTTGTGCGTAATAAAAAGGTATCCATGCTTTTTCTTTTTGATGTTGGCTTTTCTTTCCCCTGTAATATAAGAATGGAGAAGTCTGGTAAGTTCGTCAGACATGGGTAAATTTCTTTCAAGCGTTTTTACGAGAGGCTGATTGACTCTTGTGTCCTCAATACTGTCAGCCCTCCTTCTTATGAAAAGCATTTGCGCTGCAAAATCAATATCTTCTACTCTCAGGTTCAATAACTCGCCACATCTTATTCCTAGCGAATGTAATATCATGACTATAAGCTGATTTCTTAGGCGAACTTTTTTGTCGAATGGATTGAATTCACATTGAGGATCAATAACAGAACGAAGGATATCCAGATCTTCTTCTTCAATTGTTTTATAGACATTACCTTCTGAATTCCTGTATTTTATCCTCGGTCTTCTGGCTTTTATCTTTTTCACAAAGTAGGAAATTTTCCTATATCCATCATCTATATTTTTGATAGTTAGCTGACACAACCATTCGAGATATTTTGCTATGGTCGTAAGCCGTATGTACTTTGTCGCACTGCATACCCCAGGATGAGGATCTTTGATACTAATCACTTTCGCAGTTCTCATCCTGTTACCGACAAAATCCCGCAGAAGATCAATTTCGTTGTTATCCAGGAATCTTGCTGTTTTAATTCGCTCTTCAATGTCTATGTTTCGTATAAAAAGAAACCGATAAAAAAGTGCGATACACCCTGCCTGAGTCTCAATTGTTTTTATCGATTCACTACTGTTTCTCAGTTGTGTAGTAATAAATAAACATGGATAAAATACCGGAATACCTGTTTTCTTGTTTTTTATAATGCAATAGCGCTCACCATTTTTCATTTTAAACGTTTTAATACCAAATCTTTCCATAAACTCTCCTTTTTTTCAGTTAAATTCTTTGCAAAATAAGTATAGGTTAAATATTCAAAAACAATGACCTACAATAATTTTGCAAGAATATTTTATTAATATACCGCTTAATAACTGTCAATAAAGGATGGTACTAAATATTCTTTCCAAATGTTAATAAGGTATATATTAGGAGCTTTCTATTTACCTGATACCTTAAAAACACTCCTTGCAGCTTGATATAACTGACTTCGCATTATCTCTGTAAAGAATTTTGCAAAATTTAAGCTATTTTGGCTTTTAATTCTTTCCATTTTTATCGACAACTTCCACGGCATTAACTTTAAATAACATAACTTTTTAACTAGTCAATAGTTGCTTTTATTTCATAATTGGTTATACATGAATAAAAACTTGGGGAGAGCCTATGATTGACATTAAAAACAACCTAGAAATTATGTGGATATATTTTCCTGAAAATGAACATGAGATCTTGCAAGAATTAAATGAATCCTCCGCCTTCGATTTCTACGAACGCTACCTGTTAGAGTTATCAGCAAGTGAGTTCCTTGATTTCTTCCAATATTTATCTGACTTCAAAATCGACAATGACCTTGATGATCAACATTCAATATCTCAACTCATTAGCTATGGCTTTGGTCAGAAATCTACTCTCGACGGAGAATCACAATTCGAAAACTTTCAGTCTATTCAATCACGTGTTGCCGATCTTAGAAACGAACATTTAACTCAAAGAATTAAAAATGAACAGGAAGTGTTGCATTCGAAGATTGAACTGTTATCAGAAACCATAAAAAAGCAAGACAGATTGTAATTCATATATATAAAGGGCCATGCATATGTTACATGACCCCATTCCTATTACTGCCATATTAACGCTTTAAAAATACGATTTATTTAAAATAACCTTACAACTTGAAATTCTTGAATTCATGTTCAGATTTAAACAAAAGGATTATTTTGGCCAGATTCTCAACATCTGCTTTCTGCTTAAATAAAGACATCCATATTGAAAAGACTGCGTACTGTAATTTAAACTCAAATTCAAAAACAGTTGATATTGCACCCTTTATATTTCCTGAGAGATATTCTCCTAACCAGAAAGCAATACTTTTGGAAAATTCATCATTACACATGGCTATAACTGCAACATGATCGAATCTTTCATTAAATGATTGTTTTTCCATAGACCTAAAATATTCATTAGTACTAATAAAATCGTTCAACTTCATATTAAAGCCCTCTTAAATGGTTTCGTTTCGTGATTTAGAAATTAATACCTCTATCCACTCATCAATCTCACCCTCAATAAATGCCACCGCACGAGAGCCAATTTTGATAGGTTGAGGAAATTGCTTTTTACTAATAAGTTTATAAATCCATGACTTGCTATAACCTGTTTTATTTATTACCGCACTTAAGCGAATGAGCTTTTTATTTGAAATGTTCATACTGACGCTCTCTCTTCTGTTTCGATGAGAGCTACATTACTAGAAGGAAGATTGGGAGGGTAAGTGTGGCTCGTGACAACAGAGCCACTGGAGGCTGGGTCAGTTGGAATCCGAGAGTTTCATGACGTCTGAAACTCTCATATTTTTAAGGTGGGGATTTCGATTTATGAAGAAGTTGAATTGGCGAATGAAATCAATGGTTGCCGCTTTCATAGCCAGTGGTCTATCAGCGTCTTTGATATGGTAGTTAAGACGGATTACTGTCTCATCGTCTTCGTCTGTGTACAGCAGTCTGGAAAGCCGCTCGTCTGAAACACGCAGGTCATACATCTTTGCCCATAAAAGAACATCGAGCATTGCTATGAGACGATAAGAGATAACCTTCTTAATTGTGCCGTAGCCGAAGCGCACTGCCCCTGACTCGTCAGCTTCAATCCCCTTCACGCGTCTCCATTGCGGAAGAGCTGATTTGATAGACTCTGCAATTTCATCGTCTGTACCACTGGCAAGGTCGATTTCTAAAAGGACGGTGCTCTCACATATCGCTGACATAACCGTAGATACATGGGCTTCATGGTGAGGAAGATTTACGCAGTACTCATCACTACCTTGCTCCCAGGAGAACAGATTTACCCGGAGACCCGTTACACTAAGTTGAGCAAGGCGGCTTATGTCTGTGATGAAGATATGCGGTGGGCTTTGAAGAGTTTGATCATCTTGCATGTAGTTAAGCTGTTCGGGCTCGAAGAGGAAAGGCTTCCCATTAAAGATCTGTCTCATATATCCACCGAGGCCGATCTTTTCTTCTTCCGTGGGCCAGGGTTTAAAGAGTAAGGCCCTAGCCCACAACTCATGATAGAGACAGTTAAGCGTGGTCTCTTCGAACTTTCTATAGCTAGAAATGTTCAGCCAGGATTTGACTGCTTTGGTATCTTCTGTTGACCAGTTTTTCAATGCTTACTCCTTCACGATTTCTCCATGAAAAGAGTATAATCAACACTGTTTAATCGACTTATAAAGCTATTTTAAAGAGTGAAGCTTTTGTTGGTATCTTTGTTGGTATAAATTATTCTGAATGATATTTTCCTATAAAAATAAGCTATTTAACCGTAAGTTCGATTCCTGCAGGGGGACCAAAGCGCATACGGTCAGGCTGGCAGTTTGTGGTTTTCTTTGCTGAAAGCCCGCGAGCTGCAGACGTTCAGCAAAACAGCGGAAAGGTCATCCCCCTCCGCTTAAAAACGAGGATTACGCT
>Ga0308167_1001260_pt1 | contig 31317 bp, 26 predicted proteins | sample PhyCR1_2_FD_202138 | JGI IMG/M metagenome (GOLD analysis project Ga0308167, IMG submission 202138) | Phyllosphere microbial communities from UC Gill Tract Community Farm, Albany, California, United States - DLSLRC.R1 | ecosystem: Host-associated > Plants > Phyllosphere > Unclassified | place... | reverse complement strand
CCTAATTGACACCAGGTATCCACAGTATACCATCTGAATCACCAATCATAAGGAGCAAATTATGTCAGTATCACTCAGTGAAAATGTTGCAAACAAGCTTGCTATCGTCGATTCGCTTTACCGATATACGGCAGGAATTGATCTCAAAGACCCGGAGTTAATTAAAGGGGCCTTTACTGAAGATGCGGTGTCTGACTTCCGCCCTGCGGGAGCTAAAGCGGGTTTTGAATATCCTGTCCTGGAGGGTAAAGAAACGATAGCTGATGCATTGCTGAATTCGCTTAAGCCGATTGTCACCACTCATTCAGTGACGAACCCACGTGTAACTATCGATGGAGATAAAGCATATTTGGAGGCGATTGTGGAAGCACAGCACTTGCCAGAATCCGATCCCTCACGCCACTATCTGATGAAAAATCGTTATGACGTTGAACTTTTAAAGCAACAAGACGGCTGGTTCATATGCCGGGTAACAGTTGATAATGTCTGGAGGACTGGTGACCCGACAGTGCTGGCAGGAGTGTAAGGCTTACCGGAACATTGGATAACCAGAATTTCTGAGATATGCAAATGCACTGAAATCTTTATTGTGTGTGCTTTATCTTAAAACAATGGTGGATGAAGGAGCATTAATTCATCCATCGTTAAAAGAAAAGAAGGATGTTTCATATTCCAGGTTAATGACACTATCAGGGCCACTTCAATAGATTTTGATATCTATATAATCATTCTGATGTCCGCATTTGGCACAGGACTGCTGTTACAGCCCTGGTAAACTCAGACCTCGATGGACTCAGATATCTCCAGAGCATCATCGACTTCAATACCCAGATAGCGGACCGTGCTTTCGAGTTTTTTGTGTCCTAACAGTAACTGAATCACCCGCAGGTTCTTAGTTTTTTTGTAGATCAGATATGGTTTGGTCCTGCGCATAGAATGCGTACTGTACAATGAAGCATCAAGACCGAGCTTTTCAATCCATCCATAGAATATACGATTGTATTTTCTTGTTGAGATATACCGGTAAGAAACGACACGAGACTGGAAAAGATAGTCAGTGCTACGCAGGTGAGCCACCTTGATCCATGCTGCTACTGCCTCTCTGGTTCCTTTAGTCAGTTCAAACTGAACAGGACTACCTGTCTTTTGCTGCAGCACAATCGCTCGACCCGAAACCGCATGGCCATATGCCACGTCAGATACTTTCAACTTCACCAGATCACTGGCCCGAAGCTTACTGTCCAGAGCCATGTTAAACAGAGCCAAATCGCGTACTTTTCCTTCCAGCTCAAGTCTGATACGAATTCCCCAGATATGAGATATCTGAAGCGGTCGTTTTTGGCCGATGATACGGCTTTTGTTCCAGGGTGTCGTATTCATAATCAATCTCCAGTAATTAAGGAGATGTGATTATGATTGTCTCGTATGAGCGAAAAGCGGAAGTTCTTTTTCGCAATAAAAACTCGTGAACAGCTTTATTAAAACCAGCTCTCGCTAAAAATCGGGAGTGAGCATTACCGCCCAAGGAGATGTCAGCACTGGCCTGTTTCATGCGCCACCTGCAAGAGTCATTTGTCACAGAGCCTGATTATCTTATCTTTTGCCTCCTATATCCTGTTGCTTACTCATCAGCGAGGAACAGATATGCAAACTCTGGGCATCATCGGCAGCGGCATGATTGGGAGTCAGGTAGCACGCCTGGCAACGGCCGCAAATATGAACGTCATAATTTCAAATTCCCGCGGACCTGAAACGCTTTCCGGGTTGGTCAGCGAACTGGGGCCGCTTGCCCGTGCTGCGACAACAGAAGCACTGGCTGCTGAAGCCGATATCATTGTTATCGCAATACCTTTCGTGGCTTACAGCAGACTATCTCCGGAGATGCTGGCAGGTAAAACTGTTATCGATACCATGAACTATTATCCGGAACGCGATGGCGAATTGCCGGAAGTTAAGACTGCAGAAATCGCCAGCAGCGAACTGGTTCAGGCGCATCTGAAACACTCCTTTGTGGTCCGGGCGGTGAATAATATGGACTGGGTTCGTCTGTTTACACGGGCGCGCCTGCCCGGCTCTGCTGATCGCAGCGCCCTCCCTGTCGCGGCAAACGCTGAGCACGCAAAAAGCCTGGCCATCGCGCTGCTGGACAGCCTGGGATATGACGCTGTAGACATGGGTGCGCTGGCTGACAGCTGGAGAAGCGAACCCACAATGCCTGCCTATGTCATCCCTTATATCGGCACAATTCCCAGGTCCTTTGATGATACCTCTGAGCGCGAATGGTTCCTGAAAGCGCCTGGAGCCACCGTGTCAGCAGACGCGCTTCGTAAGCTTTTGGCCAGAGCCATCCGGCACGATCGTATGTTTGGTACCACTGCATCTCTCGCTGGTGCATCACTTTAAAACCCGGGAGGTGTTGGTGAACGAAAAGCAAAAACTGAGAGTAGGCATTGTTGGCCTTCAGCCCGGAAGAAGCTGGGCTGCTGTTGCCCATATACCGGCACTGCATAGCCTTGATGACAAATATGAGATAGCCGGTGTGGCAAACTCAAACCTGAAAAGCGCCCGTGCGGCAGCGGAAGCCTGCGGGATTCCCCGGGCATTCGCGAGCGTGCAGGAAATGGCAGATTCGCCGGATGTGGATATCATCACCGTGACGGTGAAAGTGCCGGGCCATCTGAACGTACTGCGTACCGCTCTGCAGGCCGGAAAACATGTGTATTGCGAGTGGCCACTGGGACGTGACCTGGCAGAAGCCCGCGAGCTGGCTGCGCTGGCTGAGAAGAACGGTGTTCGTGCCGTTATAGGCACACAGGCGCGGCTCAGTCCCGCCGTTCGGGAGCTGACACGCCTGACTGACGCAGGTTATGTAGGTAAAGTCCGTTCCGTCACCGTTTCAGGGTGGGGCAGGATTTGGGGGGACCGCGTGGAGTCGCTGGCCAGCGATGCCTATTTGTTGAAGCGTGAAAACGGCGCGACGATGTTTACGATCCCCTTCGCCCATACGCTGGCTGCAATTCAGGAGGTGCTGGGCGATATTGTAAACGTATCCGCTATTCTTGAAACCCGCATCCCGCAGGTATATGTGCCAGAAACGGGCCAGTACGTGGCCATGGACGCGGCTGATCAGATCCTCGTCAGCGGCCATCTTGCCGACGGAGTGCCTTTCTCAATGCATTATCGCGGGGGTGAGCCACGCGGTACGGAGGGGTTTACCTGGGACATCCACGGCAGTGAAGGCGATCTCCGCGTGACAGGTGAAACGGGACATACCCAGATTGTGCCACTGAGCATCTTCGGTGCCCGGCGGGATAACAGAACCCTTGAGCCCCTTAGCGTGCATGATGATGGCGACGGGACTGACGATCTGGTCAGGGGAAATGTGGCCAGAATTTATCGCCGTCTGGCGGCCGACCTGAGCAATGGCACCCGATCAGCACCTGACTTTGAAGATGCTCTGAAGCTGCATATCCTGCTGGATACGATTGTCCGGGCCAGCGACACCGGTGAGCGCCTGCCCGTGCCGGTGTCAAACCGCAGGCTGCCGTAGTTCCGGTTCTTCTAACGTGACCAGGCCGCGGACGAGGCCAGCCCTGCGCAGATGCTGTCGATAAACACGCGCGTTTTGACTGGCATCAGTGCCCCCGGCGGCATCAGGGCATAGACGGTCACCTCTGCGGCGCTGCGCCAGCCGGGGAGCACGTTGATCAGGCTGCCGTCTTCAAGATACGGCCTGACCATCCATCCGGGTAGCAGTGCAATGCCAACCCCTTTGCGCACCGCCGTGACCAGCGCTTCACTGGTGTTGGTAACCATCTGGCCTTCAGGATGCACCTGAACCTGCTCCTTCCCATTTTCGAGCACCCATTTCGGCCAGTCAGGATGGCTGGTAAATCCCAGGCAGGAATGGACGCTGAGATCACCCGGAACGACCGGGCTTCCGCGTCTGCTGACGTACTCCGGGGAGGCGACAAGCAGGCTGCGGAATGAACCCAACTGGCGGCCTATCAGCGAACTGTCCCTGATCACGCCGACCCGTATAACGGCATCAAAACCCTCCGCCACAATATCGACCCGCCGGTCAAGAAAGTGCGCATCGAGCCTGATATCCGGATAGGCCAGAAGGAAGTCCGGAAGAAGCGGTGAGATGATCTCCCTTCCGAACGTAACCGGCAGCGACACCCGCAGCACCCCCTGCGGCTTAGAAGCAAAATCACCGACCTCGCGGCTGGCTGCGGCCAGCTCGTCGAGCGCAGAGCGTGCCCTGCGCAGAAAATAGGTTCCGGCCTCTGTCAGCGTCACGCTTCGCGTGGTACGCACCAGCAGGCGCACGCCCAGACTTTTTTCGAGCTGGCTGACCCTGCGGGAGATAACAGACGCATCTCGCTCCAGCTTGTTGCCCGCCGCAGTAAAGCTACCCGATTCAGCCACGCTCACAAAGGCCGTCAGGTCGTCAAAGTTATCAAACATAATTCATGCGCCAGACACAACAGTAAAATGCAATTAAGGCCAATTATCAGTTTCCATGCAAGGTATTAATATCTGCACAATCTTAACCAACCACATAAGCACAAACATGAAAACTTTTCTGAGTATTGGTTCCGGCCCGGGTATCGGTCTTGCTACCGCTGAACGCTTTTCGCGCGAAGGCTTCCGCGTCATTCTGACGTCACGTAATCAGGAATACATCGCCGCTGAAGTTCAGAAGCTTACCGATGCCGGCTATCAGGCTGAAGGGCGCTTTGTTGATGCCGGCAACGTCAGCAGCGTCACTGAGTTGGTACGCTCCGTTGAAACTGAAATCGGTTCAGTTGATGTGCTGCATTTCAACTCAGCAGCGCTGCACGACGGCACACTGGAATCCCAGTCCGTTGAGAGCTTCATCCAGGATCTCACCATCAATATCGGTTCGGGTTTTGCTGCAGTCAAAGAAGCCGCGATCGGCATGACTGAACGTCAGGAAGGTACCTTGCTGCTGACCGGTGGAGTTTTCGCCTCAATCCCGAATCCGGACTACCTGGCGCTGAGCATCGGCAAGGCCGGTATCCTCAACCTGACGAACGCGCTCTTCGACAGCTTTAGGCAGAAAAATCTGCACATCGCAACGGTGACAGTTGCCACGCTTGTTGCTGCGCACTCCGATGAATCAAAAGGTATCGCAGAAGCCTTCTGGAACCTTTACTCACAGCCAAAAGAAAGCTGGACTTCAGAGGTTGTCTACCCGGCTGCAGTCTGAGTTCCGCTTATTCTTCAGGCCCATGCCATCACTGCACGGGCCTTTTCCGTTATTGAATTCCCGGAGTCTGCATGTCTCAACCGGACGCCTTATCAGGGAGTTCGCGGCTTAATACGCCCCGGACCCTGCTGTTTGCCATGGCCGCCGCGTTTATGGTTGCCAATATTTATTACTCCCAGCCCCTGCTTGCCGTCATCGGGCAGCAATTTGGTATAGCGCCTTCTGATACCGCGTTGCTGGTAACCATCACTCAACTGGGATACGGACTGGGCGTGCTGCTGCTGGTCCCGCTGGGAGACATCATGGATCGCCGGCGCCTGGCCTCTCTGATGATGGCGTTATGCGCAACCGCGCTTGTTCTGACGGCGCTCAGCGAGAGCTTCGGGTTCTTTGCCGCCATTCAGCTTTTGATCGGCATGTCATCCAGCGCGACGATGGTGCTTATTCCCTACGTTGCGACGCATTCAGACGTCAGCGTACGCGGCAGGCGCGTGGGCATGGTCATCACCGGCCTGTTGCTGGGGATCCTGCTTGCTCGTACTGTCTCAGGACTGGTCGCCGATCTAATGGGCTGGCGCTCAATCTACTGGCTGGCGGCGGGCATCACGCTGCTGGTACTTGTCGTAATACGCAGGGTAATGGTAGTGACCACGTCGGCTGGTCACTCTGGCTATCTCAGCCTGTTAAGTTCGATGATACGCCTGCTGCGGGAAAGTGCCGAGCTGCGTAAGCGCTCTGCCTATGCGATGTTCGGAATGGGGAGTTTCAGTGCACTCTGGACCGGACTTACGCTGCTTCTGACGGGTGAACCTTATCACTTTCCGCCTTCCACCGTCGGGCTGTTCGGACTTATCGGCGCTGCCGGCGCCATGTCAGCCGGCGTTGCAGGTCGCCTAAGCGATCGGGGCTATGCTTCTCTGCTTACCGGCGGTCTTGCGGTGATGCTGGCACTGTCGTGGTTACTGATGGCGGGTGCCAGCGTTTCACTGCTGCTGTTGGTTGCCGGCATTCTGGTTCTGGACGTGGCAGCGATGGGTCTGCAGGTTGTCCATCAGTCGATTATTTACAAGCTCAACCCCGCCGCGCAGTCGCGTATTACATCCGTTTTTGTCACGGCCGGCTTTATAGGCATGGCGGCAGGCTCTGCTCTGAGCAGCCTGGGCTTTCGCCACTGGGGATGGCACGGCGTATGTGTAGTAGGGGCGGCCCTGCCCGGTCTTCTCGTGCTGCACTGGCTTTACGATACGGTCAGTCTAAAGAAGCGCAGACACGTCTGATCATTTCACGGCCAATATCCCGACCCGGCCTGCCTGTCACCTATCAGGCGGGAATATTTTCACGCAGAGCGCTGAGCAGCAGCGCAAAAGCCTGAGTGGGCTGGCGGCGGGAGGGATAGTAAAGGTAATAACCGTCATAGGGCTGGCACCAGTCTTCCAGCACCCGCTGCAGCCTGCCCTCAGCTATCGCCGTTTTGAAATAGGCCTCAGGCATACAGGCGATCCCCGTACCCTGCAGGCAGTAACGCGTAATTTCCTGCGGTGAGTTCGAAATTATCTGTCCGTCCGGCCGGACGTTCACCGCTTTTCCGTCTCTGGTAAACTCCCACGCATAAATCTCACCGTGCGTTTCGAGGCGCAGCGCCAGACAACGGTGATTAACGAGATCCTCTGGTCGTACAGGCACGCCGTACCGGAGAAAATATTCCGGCGTTGCTACAGCGCTCATTTTAATCGCGGGCCCGATACGGACGGCGATCATGTCATGTGCCAGCCTCTCACCCAGCCGGATTCCGGCGTCACAGCGGTCCGCAACGATATCGGAGAGAGCGTTATCCACGACGAGTTCAACCCGGATGTCCGGGTACGCCGGAAGGAACGTTCTGAGCGTATTCTGCAATACGGTATCTGCAGCGTGGTCGGAAGTGGAGATCCGGATCGTACCGGTGGGCTTTTCACGAAAGGTATTGAGTCCGGACAGCGCCATATCGATGCCGTCAAGGTGCCTGCCCGCCTGCTCATACAGCTGCTGTCCTGCTTCAGTAAGAGAGACGCTTCGCGTTGTACGGGTGACTAGCCGGACGCCAAGCCGTTCTTCAAGCGCTTTAATCGTGTAGCTCAGCGTTGACTGCGACATGCCCAGCCGTGCCGCTGCACGTGTAAAGCTGGACTCTCTCGCCACGCTCACAAATGCCACCAGGTCCCGCACATTGTCCCGGGCAGATTCGACCGTCATAAAACGTCCTAAGATTACATGAAATTATCGATAAGTGTATTAGCAGCATTTGTCATAGTCGAATAATCAGTTGGGGCGTAAATTTATATTCACGCCGCCACACATGCTGGCAGCGCGCTGTAGCCTGTTAACTGAAGCGCGTTAATGTACTTATTTTACTTCCGGAGATTACATGACACTGGCCGTACGCGGATTTGCTGCCCACAACCCTGAAGCCGACCTGGTACCGTTTACCTTTGAGCGTCGCACGCTCCGCCCTGACGATGTAGAGATAGACATTCTTTTCTGCGGCGTCTGCCATTCAGACGTGCATCACGTAAGAAATGACTGGGGTGGAGAAGAATACCCTGTTGTGCCTGGTCATGAAATCGTAGGCAAAGTGACACGCGTCGGAAGCAGCGTTTCTGATTTTCGAGCCGGCGACACGGTAGGCGTAGGCTGCCTGGTCGATTCATGCCGTGAGTGCTCACCATGTCAACACCATCAGGAACAATACTGTGATAACAATACGCTCACGTATGCCGATAAGGATCGTCATGACGGCACGCCGACCTACGGGGGATATTCAGAGAAAATTGTTGTCAGTGAACGCTTCGTTCTTAGAGTGCCGGAGAACCTGGATCTTGCAGGTGCGGCTCCGCTTCTGTGCGCGGGGATAACCACATGGTCGCCGCTGCGCCGCTGGAATGCCGGCCCGGGTAAAAATGTTGCTGTAGTGGGTCTCGGCGGACTAGGCCACATGGCGCTGAAACTTGCAGCCGCTATGGGCGCTGAAGTCACGCTTATAAGTCGTTCACCGGGCAAAGAGGAAGACGCGCGCCATCTGGGTGCGAAACACGTGCTCATTTCATCTGATGACTCGGCGATGGCGCAGGCAGCGGGCACGTTTGACATCATTATCGACACGGTACCTTACAACCACGATCTTAACCCGTATATCGCAACGCTTGCTGCCGATGGGGCGCTGGTGCTGGTTGGGTATCTGGGGCCGCTTGACCCTGCGCTGAACACGGCACCGCTGGTTTACCGTGGTAAAACGCTTGCCGGATCGCTTATAGGAGGTCTGGAGGAAACCCAGCGAATGCTCGACTTCTGCGGTAAACACGGCATTACGTCTGAAATTGAACTGATTGACATTCAGGATATCAATGAAGCCTATGAGCGCCTGCTTAAAGCAGACGTGAAATACCGCTTTGTCATCGATATTCAGAGTCTGAAAAGCTGATGTGCTGGCCGGGAGGCAGTCGGCAACCCGGTCATCATTCCGATATGAGAAAGGAAAAAATATCGTGATCAGACATTTTTTTATGGCCCGCTGAAAGCAGGTGTAACAAAGGCACAACTGGATGAAGCTATCAGACTGCTGAGAGAACTGCCTGCTGTCGTGCCCGAAATAAAAGCATTTACCGCAGGCCGTAATCCGGGACTTTATCAGCATGAAATGCAGCTGGTGCTCACGGCTGATTTTAATGACCTGTCTGGCAGGCCTTCATGGAAAATACAGAACATCTTGCGATAGGTGAAAAAGCGGCCAGATTTCTGGATTTTGAAAAAATTATAGCGACGCAAACAGAAAGTGACTGAATAGATTATTCAGAGAAGAGCAATGCACTGACTGTTCTTCTACGCCTTTTCAGCAGCATGTTGACAGGCAAGCGTAGTTAAAAAATCCTTAGGGACTGACCTGTGCGCATTAGGTTAGTAAAGGAACGATCCAGCAACGTCCGCTTCAGACACAAAGCGGACATTGATAACCCGGTTGAGCTCCTCACCCCACATCCCTTCCCATTCGTACCATCGCCCGATACCAGGCGCCGCGCTGAATCGACCAGCGTAACCCGACGGCAATCGCCGCGATCTGCTGATCGATTATCGCCTGCTGAAAGCGGCCGGTTTCACGACCCGACATCGCCTGCGCCCAGTCCGGCATCAGGCCAAAGCCTGATTTCAGCATTATCTTCATCACCGGCCTCGCCTGCCAGCTCGGTGCAGGGGCATTCATCAGCAAATGCGTTACTTCCGCCGTGCGCTGATCAAAGCGCAGCTCCGGACGCATCTGTTGCAGGTAATCCGCAACATCGACGACGCTTTTAGGCACCTTCTCCGCTCCCAGCGCTTCGGCGATCAGTGCGGCTTCCTGATAATAGCGATCCTGATCGGCGCGACTGAGACGCGGATTTTTATAGCGCAGATGGGCAGCCAGAAAGCGACTGGTTTCCGCCACGTGAACCCAGGTCAGCAGATGCGGATCGCTGGCCGCATAGGGTTTACCGGCGCTGTCGACACCGCTGACTTTAAGGTGGATTCGCTTCACCCGTTCAATCAGCGTATGGGCATCCTGAGTATTACCAAAGGTGGTCACCGCGATAAACTGGCTGGTGCGCCGCAGGCGGCCCATCATATCCTGGCGAAAATTGGAGTGGTCCCAGACGCCCGCCAGCGCTGCCGGGTGCAGCATCTGTAACAGCAGCGCACTGATGCCGCCGCACATCATCGAGGTAAAATCACCGTGGACCTGCCAGATAACGCTGTCCGGACCAAACAGGCCGGGATCGCCGGGCGGCTGAGAAATGTCGAATTCATTCAGCGACAGGCCGTTAAGGCGAAACACCTGTTGCTGGATGCGGTCACGAAGATTAATCATGAGCACTCTGATAGCGGAAAGGAGGCGGCGCGCCGTTGCTGCCGGCGCGCCGCGTCACCTTCCCCCAGAACGAGGAAAGGTGAACGGTTATAAATAGTCGAACTGGGCGTCCTGGGTACGCGCTGAATCCAGCCCGATCATCACATTAAATTTACCCGGTTCCGCCACCTGCTGCATCTGCTGGTTCCAGAACTTAAGCGCATCGACATCAATCTTAAAGGTCACGGTCTGCGACTCGCCCGCCTTCAGCATGATGCGTTTGAAGCCGCGCAGCTCCTGCACCGGACGGCTGATGGAAGCGACCGGATCGTTGAGGTACATCTGCACCACCGTCGCGCCGTCGCGCTTGCCGCTGTTGGTCACCGTGACGCTGGCGTCAATCGTGCCGTTACGCGGCATGGTGCGGGATGACATTGTAACCGGCGATACGGTGAAGCGGGTATAACTCAGGCCGTAACCAAACGGATAGAGCGGACCGTTGGCCGCATCATAGTAATGCGAGGTGTATTTGTTTGGCTTCTCCGGGTTGTAAGGACGGCCAGTCGGCAGGTGGTTGTAGTAGATCGGAATCTGGCCCACCGAGCGAGGAAAGGAGACTGGCAGCTTGCCCGACGGATTGTAATCACCGAACAGCACATCAGCGATAGCGTTACCGCCTTCGGTACCGCTGAACCAGGTTTCCAGCACCGCATCAGCCATCCGATCCTCATTCACCAGCGCCAGTGGACGGCCATTCATCAGCACGATCACCAGCGGTTTGCCGGTGGCTTTCAGCGCGGCTAACAGTTTCTGCTGGCTCGGCGGGATCACCAGATCGCTGCGGCTCGATGCTTCATGCGCCATCCCCTGCGCTTCACCCACCGCCGCGACCACCACATCCGCCTGCTTCGCTTTTGCAACCGCGTCATCAATCAGCTGCTGCGGCGAACGTGGATCCACCGATACCGCCTGTTCATACAGGTTGAGGAAATCCTGAATGCCTTTGTTGTCAGTAATATTGGCGCCTTTTTCATACAGCAGCGTCGCTTTGCCCGCCGTGGCATTGCGCATCCCCTGTAGCAGCGAAATAGACTGTTTCGCCACGCCAGCGGCTGACCAGCTGCCCATAATGTCGCGCTGACTGTCCGCCAGTGGCCCAATCAGGGCAATGGTGCCCGACTTCTTCAGCGGCAAGGTTTCCAGCCGGTTTTTCAGCAGCACCATGCTTTTGCGTGCCACATCGCGCGCTTCGGCCCGATGCAGGCGGCTTTCGGCATTGGTATCCTGCGGATCGCTCTCTTTCGGTCCCAGATGGCTGTAGGGATCGTTAAACAGTCCCATGTCATATTTGACGTTGAGCACGTGACGCGCCGCATCGTCGATTTCCGCCATGCTGACCGCGCCGCTCTTCACCAGATCAGGCAGATATTTGCTGTAATATTCGTCGCTCATGCTCATATCGACGCCCGATTTCAGTGCGATACGCACCGCATCCTGCGGATCGCTGGCGACGCCATGCTTGATCAGCTCTTTGATCGCGCCGTGATCGCTGATGGTAATTCCTTTAAATTTCCACTTATCACGCAGCAGATCTTTCAGCAGCCAGCCATCGGCGGTAGCCGGAACACCGTTGATTGAGTTCAGCGCCACCATCACGCCGCCACTGCCGGCATCCAGTGAGGCTTTATAGGGCGGCAGATAATCCTGGAACATCCGCTGTGGGCTCATGTCGACGGTGTTGTAATCGCGTCCACCTTCCACCGCGCCATACAGTGCGAAGTGTTTGACGCTGGTCATGATGTTATAACGGTCGGCCGCGCTTTTGCCCTGCATCGACTGCACCATGCTGCGGCCCATTTCGCCGGTCAGGTAGGTATCTTCGCCAAAGCCTTCCGAGCCACGCCCCCAGCGCGGTTCACGGCTGACATCGACCATCGGCGCCCAGGTCATATTCAGGCCATCGTCGGCCGCTTCATAGGCGGAAACCCGCCCCACCTCTTTGACTGCGTCAAGATCCCAGCTGGCGGCCAGGCCGAGCGGAATCGGGAAAATAGTACGCTGGCCGTGGATCACATCGTAGGCGAAGAACAGCGGAATTTTCAGACGGCTGAGCTGCATCGCCTGATCCTGCATCGCACGGATATCCTGGCGGGTCACGGTATTGAAAATGGCGCCAACCTGACTTTTCTGAATCATCTCACGGATGACTTCTTTTGGATTATCAGGCCCGACGCTGATTAAACGCAGCTGGCCGATCTTTTCATCCAGCGTCATTTTTTTAAGCAGATCGTTGACGAAGGCATCCCGCGCCTGTTCGGTCATCGGGTGGTTACCTGGCATTGTCTCAGCCAATGCCGGTTGCATCGCGAGGGAGACAGCGAGACTAACAGAGTAAATCCATTTCATCAGGTTGGGTTCTCTTAAGTAACTGCGCAATATCGAATAAACAGGCGGCAGTGTGCCACAAGAAGAGAATAGCAGGTAGCCTGCCGGTGTCACACTGCGTTGCAGCGGGTTGACGTGCTACAGTAATGACGCACTAATAAGACAAGGGAATTGCCCATGAAACAGACCTCTGCCCTGCTTTCTGACTTGCGCCGCCTGGTCGGCCCTACGCATCTGCTTACTGAACCTGAACAGACCGCCCGCTACCGTAAAGGCTTTCGCTCCGGCGAAGGCGACGCGCTGGCGGTAGTGTTTCCTGCCACGCTGCTGGAGTTGTGGCGCGTGTTGCAGACGCTGGTCAATGCCGACGCCATCATTCTGATGCAGGCAGCCAATACCGGCCTGACAGAAGGCTCCACCCCGCACGGCGACGATTACGATCGTCCGCTGGTGATCATCAGTACCCTGCGGCTGGATAAGCTCCAGTTAATTGATGAAGGCAAGCAGGTGCTGGCGTTTCCCGGCAGCACGCTCTATCAGCTGGAAAAAGTGCTTAAACCGCTGGGACGCGAGCCGCATTCGGTGATTGGCTCGTCCTGCATTGGTGCCTCGGTGCTGGGCGGGATTTGTAATAACTCCGGCGGTTCGCTGATTAAACGCGGCCCGGCCTACAGTGAAATGGCACTGTTCGCGCAGATAGATACGCAGGGAAAACTGCGGCTGGTTAACCATCTCGGCATCGATTTAGGCCACTCACCGGAAGAGATTCTGGGCCGGCTGGATGACGATCGCTGGCAGCAGACCGATGTCCTTCATGATGGCCGTCACGCCTCCGATCATGAATATGCCAGCCGGGTACGCGAGATCGATGCTGATACGCCGGCCCGCTATAACGCCGACGCGCGCCGCCTGTTTGAGGCATCTGGCTGTGCCGGTAAACTGGCGGTATTCGCCGTGCGTCTTGATACTTTTGCCAGCGAACCGCAGCAGCAGGTGTTCTATATCGGTACCAACGATCCCAGCGTACTGAGCGATATCCGCCGCCACATGCTGGCGCACTTCAGCAATCTGCCGGTCGCAGGTGAATATATGCACCGCGATATCTATGACATCGCCGAAGTCTACGGCAAAGACACCTTCCTGATGATCGACAAGCTGGGCACCGATAAGATGCCGCTGTTCTTCACCCTGAAAGGCCGCATTGACGCCTGGCTGAGCAAACTGTCATTTATTAAACCGCACTTCAGCGATCGCCTGTTGCAGCGCCTGAGCCAGCTGTTCCCGGCCCATCTGCCGAAACGCATGAAGCAGTATCGCGACAAATATGAACACTACCTGATGCTGAAAATGTCCGGTGACGGCGTGGCCGAAGCGCGTAACTATCTGCGCGATTACTTTCGCGAAGGCGGCGGCGAATTTTTCGAGTGCGAAGGGAAAGAAGGTGCCCATGCGTTCCTGCACCGTTTTGCCGCCGCAGGCGCCGCGGTGCGCTATCACGCGGTGCACGCGGATGAGGTGGAAGATATTCTGGCACTGGATATCGCATTGCGCCGCAACGATCCAAACTGGTTTGAAACCCTGCCCGAGACGATAAAAGGCTCACTCAGCCACAGCCTCTACTACGGTCACTTCTTCTGTCATGTGTTCCATCAGGATTACATCGTCAGAAAAGGGGTTGATGCTCATCTGCTGAAAGCGCAGATGCTGGAGATTTTACAGGCGCGCGGGGCGGAATATCCGGCGGAACACAATGTCGGTCACCTCTATCAGGCCAAACCGCAGCTGGCGGCCTTTTACCGACAGCTTGATCCCACCAACAGTTTTAATCCGGGCCTGGGCAAAACCAGCAAACTAAAAGGCTGGGCGGTCAGGCAGCCTTAATCTGTTGACAGAGCACTCTTCTGCCATTAGAGCCTGCCGATCCGGACAGGCTTTTTAATGACCGGACGCTGTTAACGGGGTCCCGACTGACGGTGCCCCGCAGATCGCCACACTGGACGCGACAGATGCGCCCCGCTTCGTCTATCGCGGCGCCTTTCCTGATGTGGCGCGCAATTTCCATAGCAAACAGGCGGTACTGCGGCTGCTCGATCAGATGGCGGCGTGGAAGATGAATACTTTCCATTTTCACCTCAGTGATGATGAGGGCTGGCGGATTGAAATTCCCGGCCTGCCGGAATTAACCGGGGTGGGCAGCCAGCGCTGCCTGCTGCCGCAGCTCGGGTCGGGTCCGTTCAGTGACAACAACGGCGGCGGCTATTTCAGTCGCGCCGACTACATCGAGATTGTGGAGTATACGCAGGCGCGCCATATCACCGTCATCCCGGAGATCGATATGCCCGCCCATGCGCGTGCGGCAGTGAAAGATGCGCGTGCGTTCGTCACCCCACGCGTGGCGGTCAATTTCTGGGATACCCTCTACTGGGGCGGTTTTGACAGCGCCAGTGACTGGGCGCAGAAAGGCTATGATATGGTGATTTGCAGCCCGGACTACCTCTATCTCGATTTTCCTTCTGAGGTCAATCCCCAGGAACGTGGCTACTACTGGGGCACCCGCTTCAGTGATGAACGCAAAATATTTGCCTTCGCCCCCGATAACCTGCCGCAGAATGCTGAGACCTCAACAGATCGCGACGGTAATGCTTTCAGCGCTAAATCGGCTAAGCCGTGGACCGGTGCCTATGGCCTTTCCGCCCAGCTGTGGAGTGAAACCGTGCGTACCGATCCACAGATGGAATATATGATTTATCCCCGCTTATTCGCAGTGGCAGAACGCAGCTGGCATCGCGCCAGCTGGGAGCTGGACTACCGTGCCGGACGGGAATTTATCGGCGGACAGACCCGTCAGGTGGATCGTCATGCGTTACTGCAGGGCTGGCAACGCTTCGCTAGCCTGCTGGGACAGCGCGAGCTGGCGAAGCTGGACAAAGCCGGTATCGCTTATCGCCTGCCAGTGCCGGGCGCGAAAGTTGTCGCAGGCGTGCTGGCGATGAATGTCGCGTTGCCTGGGGTGACGATGGAATACAGTCTGGATAATGGCACACACTGGCTGCGGTACGATGCCGCTCAACCGCCGCAGGTGAGTGGCGCACTACAGGTGCGTTCGGTCAGCGCTGACGGGCTCCGCAGCAGTCGGGTTGAGTCACTGTAAGGAGGGTTGACAGCGCGGGCGGTCGTGGTGTGGCCTGGCAATGTCAGACCGGATTCATGGCCTCAGGCAGAAGCCGATAAACCGCAATAAAAAAGGCCAACGTTTGTCGGCCTCAGAATCATGACATCCGGATCAGGCGATTCGCGTTATGACAGCAGCTTCTCTTCTTCGCTGGCTGCCACCGCCTGCTGGCGACGCTCGATAATCATGGTTTGCGGCGTAGAAAGCAGAATTCCCTCTTTACGCAGGCGGGTCAGAATATCAAACAGCAGGTCGCTCTTCGCGCCAGAGATCTGGCGCTGTCCGGCCACGTTGCCGGTCACGCTCAGTACAATCCCCTGCTGGGTGAGATCTTTGAACGACACCGACGGCTCTGGCGTCTCCAGAATGCGTTCGTTTTCGTTGTAGACCTCCAGCAGGATATCGCGCACTTTAGACGGATCGATATTCAACGGGAAGGTGAGCGTGATAGTCACCACGCCTTGCGCATTGCCCATGGTGGCGTTACGCACGTTCTGTGAGATGAACTGTGAGTTCGGCACGATGACGGTCGATTTATCGCCTAACTGAATTTCGGTGGCGCGCACGTTGATCCGGCGGATATCCCCTTCAATGCCGCTGATTGTCACCAGATCGCCCACTTTCACCGGACGCTCGGTTAACAGAATCAGCCCCGAGATAAAGTTCTTCACAATCTCCTGCAGGCCAAAACCGATACCGACCGACAGCGCGCTGACGATCCACGCCAGTTTGTTCCATTGCAGACCCATGATCGACAGCGTCAGCAGAATAATCAGCACGTAGCCAATGTTGCTGAATAGCGTCACCAGCGACACCCGCATCCCCACGTCCATGGTGGTTTTTGGCAGGAAATCGTTGTCCAGCCAGCGGCGAATTGACCGCAGCACATAGATGCCGACCACCAGGCAGACCAGCGCGTTGACCATATGCGCCGGCACAATATTCAGCGACTCCAGCCCTTTACCGCCCCAGAACTCAATCGCTTTCTGCAGCAGCTCAATCGGGGTTGAAGAGGCGAAAGTCCCGTTCAGCAGCGCCAGCACCACAAACAGCACCAGCACGGTTTTACCCAGGGCCGTCAGCAGGGTGGCAGTTTGTTGCAGATGGCGCTCGTTGATATTCAGCGAGCTCTGAATACGCCGTCCGGAGGAGTTGCTGGTCGAAAACAGGCTTTCACAGCCATCACTCAGCAGATGGCTGAGGAAGTAGAACGAACCAAACAGCAGGCCGCACCAGATCACCTCATAACTCAGGAAGCGCGCCAGCGTCACGTAGCCGATAACCAGTGACAGCAGAATCGCCAGCGCCGTCAGGGTCAGGCCCATCTGAATCAGCCCGACCAGCGTCGATCGCGCCTCGGGTGGCGTGCCCGCCTGCGTCATGCGGCGGCGAACCCGATTGGTGCGGATGCTGATCGCCAGCGCGGTGCTGCCAATCAGTAACGCCGTCAGACCGTTGGCAAAGATAGTAGTGTTCAGGCTGGTGCCAACGCTGTAGTTAAACGCCTCCATCGTCTGGAAGATAAACACCAGTACGGCAGTAATCGGCGGGAAAGGCTTCAGCGCCATCGCCACTTCATTGGAGATGGTTGGCAAACGCCAGCTTGGTCGGCGTGTAGAGAGAAACGCGCGGCCCAGTCCGGCAATTAAACCGCAGAACACGCTAAGCTGGACCAGCCGATCAACAAAATCCTGTACGTTGTCTGACACGTCATCACGGCGGGTAAACGCCAGCGCAATAAAGTTGAAGGTCAGCACCACCGCCACCAGCGTAGTGATGGCAATTGCTGCCGCCAGGAAACTGCGGCGCAGTCGCCCTTCCGGCAATTTATGAATGCTGACCCAGGCGAGGAACTCTTCACTGTAGCGACGTCCCAGCGTCATCACCAGCAGCGCAGCCAGTATCCAGGCCGCACTGCCAATGCGCCAGCCCGGCTCCCACGAGAGTGCCGCGGTGTCCTGCAACTCCTGCAGGAATTCACCGATTTTCTCGCCGTCCAGATCCTGACTGCTGAGCATCGGTGCCCAGAAGCGCGGTCCGAGGATGCTGCCCGAGTTAAGCGCCAGCTGGCTCTTAAGCTGATCGCGACGCAGGTTAACGATTTGCGAAGAGAGCATCAGTGCACCGTTTTTGATGCCTTCCGCCTGCTTGATCTGATCGTCAAGTTTGCCCTTTTGATTCTCCAGCGCGTGACGCTTGCGCGTCACTTCCGCGGTCTCTTTCATGCCGCTGTCCGGCTTCGGTGCCGGACCCAGTACCGCCAGCTGTGCATCAAGCTGCTGCCGTTCGGGCAGCAGCGCCTGGCCCAGCGTGTCGGCATTGCCTGACAGCTCCAGCGCCATTTCATTCAGCTGCGTCAGCTTACTTTCGCCGGTATCGCCCGAGATCTGGCTTTTGATTTTATCGAGGATCTTCTGCATTTTCGGCAGTTCGACCGCCGCATTGACTTTTGGCGGGGCATCTTGTTCTTGTGCGGCGCTCGCCGCATCGTCCGCTGCCTGCGACCACGCCGGGGCAAACGCCACCAGAGCCAGCATTAACAGCGCAAAAAGAGATCGTAGCTTAAACATATCAGTGAGATTCCAGCAGCATAATCAGGCGATCTACCCTCGCCATTCGCGCGTAGTGTAGGGCTTTGTAAGCGATGAAACTATAGGAATAGCGGGCAATTATTGTTCCGTATTCAGGCTGTTCAGGCCGCAACAGAGACCCCTGGCCTCCGCTGCGGCTGGCGGGCAGATCACGGCGGTTGCCGCCGTGTCGCCCTCTGGTGCAGCCAGAACACTGCCGGTGCGCCTGAGGCGCCACACCGGCTATGCTCTACTCAACCCCGGCACTGCTGGCACCATTGCTGGCGACCTGACCTGATTTCTGTTTTTTGTAGGCTAGTGCGGCGGCCGGCACCGGCGCAGCCTTGCCGGTTTCAATCCAGTCACGCAGGCGGTTGGCATCCGCAAAGTGGGTATATTTGCCAAAGGCGTCCAGCACCACCAGCGCTACCGGGCGATTGTTGATCATGGTGCGCATCACCAGGCAGTGGCCCGCCTCGTCGGTGTAGCCGGTTTTGGTCAGCTGAATGCGCCAGTCATTTTTGTACACCAGATGATTGGTATTGCGGAATGGCAGCGCGTAGCTCGGATGCGTGAAGACGGCGGTTTCTTCTTTGGTGGTACTGAGCGCGCCGAGCAGCGGATATTCCCGTGTCGCCTTAAGTAACTTAATCAGGTCCTGGGCACTGGAGACGTTTTGCGTGGAAAGCCCGGTCGGCTCAACGTAGCGGGTCTGTTTCATGCCCAGCGCGCGCGCTTTGGCGTTCATCGCCCGGATAAAAGCGTTATAGCCGCCTGGATAGGCATGTGCCAGGCTGGCAGCGGCCCGGTTCTCAGAAGACATCAGCGCCAGCAGCAGCATATTGCGGCGGCTGATCTGGCTGTTGAGTTTGACGCGTGAAAACACCCCGCGCATCTCCGGCGTCTGGCTGACATCGACCGTCAGCATCTCATTCATCGGCAGATGCGCGTCCAGCACCACCATTGCGGTCATCAGTTTGGTGATGGACGCGATCGGCCTGACCCGATCCGGATGACTGGAAAACAGCACTTTATTGCTGGTGAGATCGACAATCATCGCGCTGCCAGAGGCAATCTGCGGTTGAGCAATCGGCGCCATTTGTGACAGCGAGGTGGTCGCCTGCGCCGGTAAAGCCATTCCCTGCCCGGAAACGAGCAGCGCCAGCGAGAACAAAGTGAAACGAATTTTTGCAGGCATCGTAGAAAAAAGACCCGGTTGAGATTGTGCGCTGTGTCAGACACAGGCCGCCCGCATCAGTGCAGTCAGAGCGCGGGCTGGCAGCAGCATCATACGCTGAAGGTTAAGAAATTTCCTGGTGAGATTGTTTCCGGGCGTTAAAAAAGGCGCTGCCGCCAGCATGGCGGCAACGGCAGATCAGAACAGTCGGGGTCCATAACCCCACAGAATGACGGTCATCGCCAGTAACACTTCAAACACCAGCACGCCAATCGCCAGCGTAGAGCCGGAGAAACGCAGGCTCTCTTCACGGTCAATATTCAGAAACAGCGGAATGCCGATGTAAAGCAGATAGCCGGTATAGACCAGCGCTAAAGCGCCGACCAGCACGCAGAGCCAAACCAGCGGATAGAGTGCCACCAGTCCACTGAGAAACAGCGGTGTAGCGACGTAGCCAGCAAACACGGTGCAGCGCTGTACGCCTGGCCGTTGCGGATAATTACGTGCCATCCAGTGGATCACCCGGCCCATCACCGTCACGCCACCCAGAATAATCAGATAGAACAGGATACCGAGCCCAATCCCGGTCGCGATATTAAGCTGTACAAACTGCCCCTCACCGAGATTCCAGCCCAGTTGCGTAGTGCCGATAAAGGCGCAGATAACCGGGATCGCCGCCATCAACAGGACATGGTGGGTATAATGGTGCGAGACGCTCTCATTCTCTTGCTTGATATGACGCATTTCCTGATTCGGATGCGCCAGAAGTCCCCAGACATGGTTCATACAGTCACTCCTCTGATGCGAAGGGCTGCCCGGAACGGCAAGAGGGTCTCTGAGGGCAGCGACAGTTCAAGTATAAACGGCAGTACAACTTTCGGGGTTGCTGAGCAAAAAAACAGCAAAGATAAGCGCAGGGGCGGACGGTGGGCGGAAGCGAAGCCAAAACGCGTATAGACTTAAAGAAACAGACACAAACAGGGAGAGTCGCTTTGCATTTGGATATCAACGGATTAATTACCCAGTACGGCTATCTGGCGCTGCTGATTGGCTGTATTGCCGAAGGCGAAACCTTTACCTTACTCGGCGGCGTCGCGGCCCATGAGGGCCTGCTGCACTATGCGGGCGTGGTGCTGACCGCGATGGCTGGCGGCATCATTGGCGATCAGCTGCTCTACTGGATTGGGCGCCGCTACGGCGCGCGCATCCTGCGTCGACTGAAAAAACATCAGGATAAAGTGGTCAAGGCAAACAGGCTGATCAAGCAGCGACCGAGCCTGTTTGTTATCGGCGTGCGCTTTATGTATGGCTTCCGGCTGATTGGTCCCATCATCATCGGTGCCAGCCGCCTCAATCCGATGAAGTTTTTCATTCTCAACGTGATTGGGGCGGCAATCTGGGCGCTGATTTTTGTCACCCTCGGCTACTTTGCCGGCGGCATCATCGCCCCGTGGCTGCACAAACTCGACCAGCACCTGAAGCATCTGCTGTGGCTGGTCGGTGCGATCGTGTTTGCCTTTGTGCTGCGCTGGGTGATCCGCCGCTGGCATAACCGTCGGGCCGATCAGTAACCTTTGAACTGCGGATTCGCCAGCATGAATCCGCCGTCGATGATAAAGGACTGGCCGGTGGTGTAGGTCGCCCACTCAGAGCAGAGCCAGGCGACCATACTGGCGATTTCGTGGGTGTCACCGGGCCGGCCAGCCGGGATCTCCGGCATCTTCACCTTGTGCGCATCTTCGTCACTCATCTTATTCATCGGCGTGGCGATAGCGCCAGGCGCCACCGCATTAACCAGAATATTGTGCGGCAGCAGGCTCAGCGCCATCGATTTGGTCAGGCCACCCGCCGCATGTTTTGCTGCTGTGTAGGCCACCGAACCGGGCAGCGGCGTGTGCTCATGCACCGAGGTGATATTGATAATACGACCACCTTCGCCCTGCTCAACCATCTTACGGGCCGCAATCTGGCCGCAGACGAAGACGCCATCCACGTCGACGGCAAAGGTTTTACGCCAGTCTTCATAGGTGACATCAAGGAAATCCGCTTTGAAATTAGCCCCGGCATTGTTCACCAGTACATCAATGCGGCCAAACTGATCAATCAGCTGTTGCAGTGACCGGCCGCCCTGTTCAGGATCGGCCAAATCCAGCTGGATAATCTCCGCACGCCGACCTTTGTCCCGCACTAACTGTGCGGTACGTTGCGCGCCCTCTTCATCAGAACGCCAGGTGATACCAATATCAAAGCCCTGCTCTGCCAGCATTTCAGCGCAGCGGCTGCCGATGCCCGAGTCTGATGCGGTGATAATGGCGACTTTACTCTGTGGTGTGGTCATAACGGCCTCCTTTAGGAAAAAGTGTCACCACCAGTATAACGTTCCTGAAAAAATCGCCCGCCGTCAGCGCCCATTCTGTCAACCGGTCGCTGATGCAATCCGGCGCTGAATGAACCCTCTGTGCCAGGCGGCCGCCGACGCTGCCGCCTCGACTATAGTTAGCAATGACACTAACAGGGAGAAACGGATGAGTAAGGTAAAACGCAACATTGAGGACCACGGCGTGATTGGTGATCTGCGCACCTGTGCGCTGGTCGCCAATGACGGCACCATCGATTATCTCTGCTGGCCTGAACTCGACAGCCCTTCGGTTTTTTCCGCATTGCTCGACAGTGATGACGCCGGACTCTTCTCTCTGGCCCCGGACTGGCAGAACGTGCGCCGCCAGCAGCTTTATCTGCCTGATACCAACATTTTACAAACCCGCTGGCTGGGCGATGAAGGCGTAGCCGAAATCACCGACTACATGCCGATTTGCGATGATGATGACAAACTGCCACGGCTGATTCGTCGGGTGAAAATGGTGCGCGGCAAAGCGCGGTTCGCCATGCGTTGTTCCCCCCGGCACGACTACGCCAGGGCGCAGACCCGCGCCGAAGTGCAGCATGGCTGCATCGATTTTCATGCTGAAGGTCAGCCTTCGCTGCGTCTGGCCGCCACCGTGGTGATGACGCTGGAGGAGAACAGTGCCACCGCCGATTTTACCCTGCAGGCGGGCGAGCATGCTGAATTTGAATTTGGCAGCGTCAACGACGCGCATATCGAAGCGCTCTCCACCGAACACTGTTTTGAAGAGACGCTGAATTACTGGCGTCGCTGGAGCGCCCGCAGCACCTATCAGGGCCGCTGGCGCGAAATGGTTCAGCGCTCGGCGCTGGCGTTAAAACTGCTGACCTCACATCGGCACGGCTCAATCGCCGCCGCTGCCACCTTTGGCCTGCCGGAAGAGCTGGGCGGCGAGCGCAACTGGGATTATCGCGCCTCGTGGATCCGTGATGCCTCATTTAGCATGTACGCCCTGATGCGCCTCGGCTACGTCGATGAAGCCAAACACTTCACCCAGTGGGTCGGGCGCTGTGTTGAAAACAGCCATCATGACGAAATGCGCCTGCAGGTGATGTACCGGCTGGACAGCGGCACCGAATTGCACGAAATAGAGCTGCTCAATCTGTCAGGCTACGGTGATTCGCGGCCGGTGCGCATCGGTAATGATGCGTGGCAGCAGACTCAGCTGGATATCTACGGCGAACTAATGGATGCGGTCTACCTTGCCAATAAATATGGCGAGGCGATTTCGCAACGTGGCTGGAAGCACGTGACACAGATGATCGACCGGCTGTGCGACAAGTGGAATCAGCCCGATGCCGGTATCTGGGAGATGCGCGGCCAGCCGGAGCATTTTCTGCATTCGCGCCTGATGTGCTGGGTGGCAATGGACCGCGCGCTGCGCCTGGGCATGAAGCGCTCGTTACCGATGCCTTATGAGCGCTGGGATCGGGTGCGGCGTGAGATCCGTGAAGATATCTGGGCCAACTTCTGGAACAGCGAACGCGGCCATTTCTCTTCTACCCGCCACGGTGAGCATCTTGATGCCTCGATGCTGCTGATGCCGCTGGTGCGCTTTGTCGGGGCCACCGATCCCGACTGGATTGCCACACTGGATGCGATCAAAACCCATCTGGTCAGCGACGGTATGGTACGGCGCTACAACATCGACGAGACGCCGGCAGATGGTCTGCAGGGGTCGGAAGGGTCATTTGGTGCCTGTTCATTCTGGTATGTCGAATGCCTGGCCCGCGCTGGCCGGATTCAGGAAGCGCATTTCGAATTTGAGAAGCTGCTAAGCTACGCCAACCCGCTGGGCCTCTACGCCGAGGAATTTGACAGCCGTGGCCATGCGCTGGGGAATACGCCGCAGGCGCTGACGCACCTGGCGTTAATCAGTGCCGCGTTTTTCCTGAATCGTAAACTCAGTGGTGAAGTGACATTATGGCAGCCCTGAAGCCGTTTTTTTTACGCCAGCGATGGCTGAAAAATACCGGTTTAACACGGGTAGTTACGTAAAGTATTTCCGGCAGGTTAAAATCCTGATTCACATCGTCAGATTAATGAACATATAATGCGCAGCAGGTCACATTGGCCAGCATGGATTCGACACATTGACAAGCCTGAAACATGGCGATAAAGACTTGTAAAATATGAAAATGAGCATTCGCGCGTTCGCTTCAATCGCATTGGCTTTGGCGGCGTTTAGCCAGTCAGCCTTTGCTGTGGTTTACCCGTTACCGCCGGCCAACAGCCGGTTGATCGGGGAAAATATCGAGATTACTGTTCCTGAGGACAGCAAACTGCCGCTGGAGGCCTTTGCGGCGCAATACCAGATGGGTCTCAGCAACATGCTGGAAGCCAATCCGGGGGTTGACGTTTATCTGCCTAAGGCTGGCAGTAAAATGATCATCCCACAGCAGCTGATCCTGCCTGATGCACCGCGCGAAGGCGTCGTGATTAACAGCGCTGAGATGCGTCTCTACTACTATCCGAAAGGCAGCAAAACCGTGGTGGTATTGCCGATTGGTATCGGTGAGCTGGGTAAAGATACTCCGATCAACTGGACCACGGCGGTAGAACGTAAGAAAGATGGCCCGACCTGGACGCCAACCAAAGCGATGCACGCCGAATATGCAGCACGTGGCGAGAATCTGCCAGCGGTGTTCCCGGCCGGTCCGGATAACCCGATGGGGCTGTATGCGCTCTATATTGGTCGCCTGTATGCGATTCACGGCACCAATGCCAACTTTGGTATCGGCCTGCGCGTCAGCCACGGCTGTGTGCGTCTGCGCGCCGAGGATATCAAATGGCTGTACCAGAATGTGCCGGTCGGTACGCGGGTGCAGTTCGTTGATCAGCCAGTGAAAGCGACTATCGAGCCGGACGGTTCGCGTTATGTCGAAGTGCATAACCCGCTGTCGACCACCGAAGAACAGTTTAACTCGCGTGAGCTGGTACCGATTACGCTGACGCAGGCGGTGAGTAAAGTGCTGGTCGATGCCAGTGTTAATCAGGACCAGGTGAATGGTGCCATTCAGAGCCGTACCGGTATGCCGGTAAAAGTGAACGGTGTGGAGAACAACATCCAGACCGCACCGGTTGACGTGCCAGAGAACCCACAGGCTGCACCACAGGAGCAGCCAATGACGCCGGTGACTTCACAGGGCGCCAGCACCGACACCGCGCAGCCACAGCAGCAGCCGGTTACGGCGCCTGCGCCTGCCACGGCGAATAGCAACTCCTAATCGCCGTTCCGCTCTCCGAAGCCAGCGCCCGTCGCTGGCTTTTTTATGGCCTGCATTTGCCAGACGTTACTCTTTCCTTTGCGCGTTGCCCGCCCGGCCGATAGCGGCCAGTGCGGCTTCCGGTGTCGCCGGATCGCGCGCCTGCCCGTCATTTTACTGTCATAGAAAGCGCGTATCACACTGCGATGTACCGGTGCAAATCAGCATCCGGCATCCGCAATGCGAGGTACACCATGAGCGAAAACAGTCTCTCTTCTTCCTCATCGACCCGACGCCCTGATTTCAACGGCAAAAGCAGCCGCTTTAGCAAGCCGCTGTTTTTCATCCTGCTGGTCGCCGGGCTGGCATTTGCCGGGCTGAATCTGGTCAATGATGTTGAACAAACCAACATGCCGGTGACCCGCTACCTGCCGTTCTTCCTGCTGGGACTGGCGCTGCTGATCGCGCTGGGCTTTGAGTTCGTCAACGGCTTTCATGACACCGCCAACGCCGTCGCGACGGTGATCTACACCCATTCACTGACCCCGGGTGTGGCGGTGGTCTGGTCCGGCATCTGTAATTTCCTCGGCGTGCTGCTCTCCAGCGGCGTGGTCGCTTTTGGCATCATATCCCTGCTGCCGGTGGAGCTGATTCTGCAGGCCAGCAGCGGTAACGGTTTTGCCATGGTTTATGCCCTGCTGTTCTCGGCGATTATCTGGAACCTCGGCACCTGGTATCTCGGCCTGCCCTCCTCCTCCTCGCATACCCTGATTGGCTCGATCATCGGCGTCGGGGTGGCGAATGCGATGCTGCACGGGCGCAGCGGCCTGAGCGGTGTCGACTGGGATCAGGCGCTGAAGGTTGGCTATGCGCTGCTGCTGTCACCGGTGGTCGGTTTTGTCTGCGCCGGGCTGTTGCTGTGGGTCATGAAGCTGTTTATCCGCAATCGCCAGCTCTACAGCGCGCCGCAGAATGACCAGCCGCCGCCGGTCTGGATCCGCGGCCTGCTGATTCTGACCTGTACCGGCGTCTCCTTTGCGCACGGTTCTAACGATGGTCAGAAAGGGATGGGGCTGATTATGCTGATCCTGGTGGGCACCATGCCGATCGCCTACGCACTTAACCGATCGCTGCCGCCAGATCAGATCCCACGCGTCGCGGCGCTCACCGAGGTCACTGAACATCAGCTGCTGCAACTACAGCCGGCCGCGGCTCAGCCGCCTGCCCCACGCGACGTGCTGATCGCCTTTGTCGGCAGCAGCCAGCTCAATCCCAACGTGTTACCGGCACTGGCGATGACCCTCAATGAGATTGGCGACCAGATACGCCGCTACGGATCGATGGAGAATATTCCGGCGCAGTCGGTGGCCAACACCCGTAACCAGATGTACCTGGCCTCAGAGACCATCAGGCATCTGCAAAGCGCAGAGGTAAAGCTGCCGGAAGAAACCGAACGTAATCTGAAAGCGGTGAAAACCGAGCTCGACAGCGCGACCCGATTTATTCCGATGTGGGTAAAAGTGGTGGTGGCGATCGCGCTGGGGCTGGGCACCATGGTGGGCTGGCGACGGATTGTGGTGACGGTGGGCGAACGGATTGGTAAAACGCACCTTAGCTATGCGCAGGGAGCCAGCGCCGAGCTGGTGGCGATGGCGACCATTGGCGCGGCAGACGGCTTCGGTCTGCCGGTCTCCACCACTCACGTCCTGTCGTCGGGCGTGGCGGGCACCATGGCGGCTAACCGCTCCGGTTTGCAGTTATCGACGCTGCGTAATCTGGCAGTGGCCTGGGTACTGACCCTGCCGGTGTCGATTCTGCTCTCAGCGCTGCTCTACTGGCTGTTTATTCATCTCTGATCATACAAAACCGGCCGGCACTTAACCCGCCTGCCGGTTTTGCCAGTAAAGCCGCAGCGTGATCAACAGCGCGCCCAGTACCATCAGTGCCGCCGCCAGATAAACCGACTGCATGCCCCAGTGACCGATGAACAATCCTGCCACCGGACCGGTCAGACCGAGTCCGAGATCGAGAAAGGCAGAATAGGTGCCCAGCGCCGATCCCTGATCCTGACGCCCGACCTGCTTAACCGCCTCGACGCCGAGCGCCGGAAACACCAGCGAGAAGCCGCAGCCGGTAAGAAAGGCACCCGCCCCCACCAGCCAGGCGCTGTCGGCCTGCCAGATGATGATCAGCCCCAGACACTCCAGCAGAAAAGAGAACAGAGAGACCTGCAATCCGCCAAACAGGGTAATAAAGCGGCCAAAACCGAGGCGCACCAGCACAAAGCCGAGGCTAAAGACGGACAGCGCCCAGGCCGCGCCCTGCCAGTCGCGGCTGGCAAAATAGAGCGTAATAAAGGTGGCGATCACGCCGAAACCGATGGTGCCGCAGCCGAGTGCCAGACCATACAACCAGACGCGGGAGAAGACCCGGTGAAACGGAATCCGTTCGCCCACGCTGACGGTCACCGCCGGTTTGCGGCTGGCCATCAGATAGCCGATGACACCCATTAGCGCAATCAGCCCGGCAAAGCCGCTCATCCCCAATCCGCTGTTGAGCATCACCCCAAGCGGCGCGCCAATCGCCATCGCCAGATAGGTGGCGACGCCGTTCCACGAGATAACGCGCGCGGTCTGCATCGGACCCACAATGTTCATGCCCCACAGGGTTGAACCGGTGCTGCTGAAGCTCTCACCCACGCCAAGAAACAGCCGCCCCAGCGCCAGCAGCGCCAGACTCAGCCACGGCCATTCACTTAGCAGCGCAGCGATGATAGTCAGCACCCCACTCATGCCACAGCAGAGCAATCCCAGCATCACCACCCGTTTCGGACCGAGGCTATCGGCCAGACGACCCGACTGCGGGCGGCTGAGCAGCGTGGCAAAGTATTGAAGGCTGATGATCAGCCCGGCGACAAAGGAACTGAATCCGAGATGGTTTTTGACAAAGCCCGGCAGCACGGCCAGCGGGAGTCCAACGGAGAGATAGCAGAAGAAGGTGAAAACGATTACCGAGAGAATACGTTTATTGAGCTGGCTGTTACTCAATACAGCGACATCAGACATAGCGCAGGCTTGTAAGGTAAGGGAAATTTTTCCCACTATACCGTCAGGCCGCTAAGGGGTCGCCTGATTTTTTATCACAATCCATGAACAATGGCGTGATGATCGATGGCGTGGGCAATGTCGCCCGAGGATTTTAGCGCGCGGATTTCACTGAATAAACCGTCGGCTTCGGTATAGGCTTTGCGCAGGTAACCGAGCCACTGCTTAATGCGTGCAACGTGATACAAGCCGGTATCACCCTGCTTTTCCAGACGGGTATATTTCTGTAACAGCATAACGACGTCCGGCCAGGGCATCGGCGGTTCGTTGTACTTCACCACCCGACTCAGATTGGGAATATTGAGCGCGCCACGGCCTAACATCACCGCATCACACCCGGTAATCCGCAGACAGTCCTGAGCACTTTGCCAGTCAAAAATCTCGCCGTTGGCGATCACCGGAATCTTCAGCCGCTGGCGAATCTCGCCAATCGCCTGCCAGTTGATGGCATCCGCACGGTAACCCTCTTCCTTGGTCCGGCCGTGTACCACCAGCTCAGTGGCACCTGCCTGCTGGACCGCGTCGGCAATCTCCAGACTTCGGGCGCTGGAGTCCCAGCCAAGCCGCACTTTGACCGTCACCGGTAACGCTGCCGGCACCGCTGCGCGCATCGCCCTGGCGCCGCGATAAATCAGATCAGGATCTTTGAGCAGAGTGGCACCGCCACCGCTGCCATTCACCAGTTTCGACGGACAGCCGCAATTGAGGTCAACACCCCAGGAGCCGAGTTCCACTGCACGGGCGGCGTTTTCAGCTAACCATTCGGGATGCTGCCCCAGCAGCTGCAGACGCACCCGCGTGCCGGAAGGCGTGCGGCTGGCATGTTGCAGCTCGGGGCAGAGACGGTAGAAGGATTTTACCGGCAGCAGTTGATCGACCACGCGCAAAAACTCAGTGATGCACAAATCGTAGTCGTTCACTTCCGATAACAGCTGGCGCACCAGCGAATCAAGCACGCCCTCCATCGGCGCCAGTAAAACCCTCATACTCAGACGTTTCCGGTACGCTTCGCTGCCGGACGACGCGGACGTGCAGCCGGTCGGTCACCCTGAGGGGCCGGCTGGCTCTGACGACGCGCCTGAGGACGTTTTTCGCCAGATGAACGTGGCGCACCGGCACCTTGTCCTCCCTGACTGCGACCACGACCGCCGCCGCCTGCACCGCCACGCGACTGCTGCTGACGACCGTTAATGATCGGTTCCGCTTTAATGCTCGGATCGGGCTCATAACCGGCAATCGCCAGACGCGGAATTTCGCGCTTCAGCAAACGTTCAATGTCACGCAGCAGTTTATGCTCGTCAACGCAGACCAGCGATAACGCCACACCGGTCGCCGCAGCACGACCGGTACGGCCGATACGGTGGACATAATCTTCGGCAACGTTAGGCAGCTCGTAGTTCACCACGTGCGGCAGCTCTTCAATATCCAGGCCACGGGCCGCGATGTCGGTCGCCACCAGCACGCGAATGCCGCCGGACTTAAAGTCAGCCAGCGCACGGGTGCGGGCACCCTGGCTTTTATTGCCGTGAATGGCGGCGGCGGTGATGCCATCTTTGCCCAGCTGCTCGGCAAGGTGGTTAGCGCCGTGCTTGGTGCGGGTAAAGACCAGCACCTGCTGCCAGTTGCCTTCGCCGATCAACTGCGACAGCAGTTCCCGCTTACGCTTCTTATCCACAAAGTGAACCTGTTGCGCCACCTGCTCAGAAGCAGTGTTGCGGCGGGCCACTTCCACCAGCTCCGGATTGGTCAGCAGTTTCTCAGCCAGTCCTTTGATCTCATCAGAGAAGGTGGCGGAGAACAGCAGGTTCTGACGTTTCGCCGGCAGACGGGCCAGCACGCGACGGATGTCGTGGATGAAGCCCATATCGAGCATCCGATCCGCTTCATCCAGCACCAGCACTTCAACCTGCGACAGGTCAACAGCGTTCTGTTGCGCCAGATCCAGCAGACGGCCAGGGGTAGCGACCAGAATATCAACGCCGCCACGCAGTTTAAGCATCTGCGGGTTGATGCTGACGCCACCAAATACCACCAGTGAACGCAACGGCAGATATTTGCTGTATTCGCTGACGTTTTCGCCTACCTGCGCCGCCAGTTCACGGGTCGGGGTGAGGATCAACGCCCGCACCGGACGACGACCGCGGATAGCGCCCGCGTTGGCAGAGAGTTTTTGCAGTAACGGTAAGGTAAAGCCGGCCGTTTTGCCGGTGCCGGTCTGGGCACTCGCCAGCAGATCGCGGCCTGCCAGCACCACAGGAATCGCCTGGCGCTGAATAGGTGTAGGTTCGCTGTAGCCTTGTTCGGCAACCGCGCGCAAAATATCGGCACTCAGGCCGAGAGAGTCAAAAGACATTACGTGTTTTACTCCGGTCCGCTCTGGCCGTGATTCACGGTGTAGTTTTCAGAGGGATAGTGACGCCAGCTGGGGCTGACGCGTGAAAAGGGCACAAACTACGATGCGTAAGCGGGCGAGTGTAACAGCTTTAACTGTACTGTGCGAGATAGCTCACATTTCCTGACATAACTTAATGCGCTATAAACAGGAAGGCCACCTTGCGGTGGCCTTCAACTTAACTACGTTTTTTCTCGATGCGCCGCGGCGGTTCTTTCGCCAGCAGCGACACCAGCGCCGGACCCAGCAACATCACTACGCCAAGCGAGGCCAGCAGCAGGTTGTTGTGGTAAATCCGCGACACCAGGAAAAGTGTCATCATGGCCGCGCCAAAGTAGTAAGTGGTGGTCGCTTCTTCAAGATAATCACCGAGCGTGCGTAAACGAGCACTGCGCTGCGTCACCAGCATGGCGATAAACACCAGTGCGTAAGTGGTCACCAGCGTGCTGCAGACATCGACCAGGGCTTTATGTTTCCAGCCCCAGATCAGCGCTGCGATCACCAGTAAATGCATCGCAATGTGCACGTACGTCTGACCTGTGATGATTTGAATACGATTAGACCATTTCATTCAATTCTCCTGGCAGACCCAACAGGTCGCCCAAGTGCTACCGACACAAGCCGGAAACGGTTTCCTCAATGTAAAACAATTTTCGGATAACGCCTTAATTATCGTCCTTCCTCACCATCCATTTGTGACAAAGACTACACTTTGATTCTATTGATGATGAAAAGGAGTGCGTCGCGAGTATGCCACAAAACCAGCAAGGATTTTCAATTAAAGTCCTGACGATCAATACACACAAGGGTTTCGCC
>Ga0308167_1001258_pt1 | contig 31358 bp, 34 predicted proteins | sample PhyCR1_2_FD_202138 | JGI IMG/M metagenome (GOLD analysis project Ga0308167, IMG submission 202138) | Phyllosphere microbial communities from UC Gill Tract Community Farm, Albany, California, United States - DLSLRC.R1 | ecosystem: Host-associated > Plants > Phyllosphere > Unclassified | place... | reverse complement strand
GCACGGGCGTTGTGCTTCGATTTGAACTTCGGAAACCCGACAGACGGATCTCGAAAAAAGTTGGTATACGCTTTGTTCAAATCCATCTGAGCGTTCGCAAGGGAAAGACTGTCGACTTCTCTGAGGAAAGGGAATTCCGGCTTGTACTTCGCCGGGGTTGGGAGCTTCTGTTTCGCGTCAGGGTTCAGTTTCGAATCTTCATACAATCGGATCCGCTCTTCGAGCATCTTATTGTAGACGAAACGGACACAACCGAACGTCTTCACGAAATATTCTTGTTGGGATTTCGTCGGATAGAGTCGAAACTTGTACGCCTTCAGCAAAGCAATCACTCCTTTCCTGTTGATTCGTTACACTGATTGTATCAAACAATCTCAGTCTTGAAAAAGAGGTCGATTCATCTCCCACCTATGCTGGGCTTCGCCTTGAGACGCTTAGAGGTGGGAGAATTCTCGCTAAATTTAGTTAAAGTATAACGTATTTAAATATGTTCAAAAAGAATAAACATACTCATTTTAGGGCGGAATGAGTATGTTTATTCAAAAATGAACTAATTAATATGGATTTAAAACAGTTAAACATAGTCAAAAAAAATTAAAATGAGTATGTTTACTTGAAAATGAGTTAATTTATGATTTAAACGATTGCAGCTACTCGTAACGTCACAAAATCGGTGACAACAGACGCGAGATACTTTCCTTAAAGCGAATCATCCGCGGACGGGCAGCATATTTTTCCCGGGTCAGCAAGGCACTGTCGGCAACGTCGGACAAAAAGAGCAGCTCGAGTTCTTCCGCAATCGCTGCATCGTACAAAATCGCATTCATTTCAAAGTTCAGCCGGAAGCTCCGGGCATCGATATTCGTCGTCCCGACCGAAGCGATTTTCCCGTCGACGACAATCGTCTTCGCATGCATGAAGCCGATTTCGTACGTGTAGACTTCGGCCCCGTGTTGAATCAATTCGCCGACCGCTGCATAGGTCGCCCAGTAGACAAAGGGATGGTCCGGTTGGTTCGGAATCATGATTTTGAGCGAAACGCCGGAAGCCAGGGCAATCTGGCAGGCGTCCATGAAACTGGCATCCGGAATGAAGTAGGGCGACTGGATGTAAACCGATTTTTCGGCAGAATGAATCATCTGAATCAGCATATTTTTCAAATACTCCGTCTCGGATGTCGGACCGGACGTCACGATTTGAACCGGTACATGATCTGTCGCTGCAGCATGCGGCGGAATCGAGTCGGTCCGCTCGTTGCTCGCAGCGTCCCAGTCCTGTTCAAAATGAAATTCGAGTTCCTCGACGACGGGACCGAGAACCCGCAGATGGGTATCCCGCCAGTAGCCGAACTGTTCGTCTTCTCCGAGGTATTCCGAGCCGACGTTAAAACCGCCGATGTAGCCGATTTGCCGGTCAATCGTACAGAGTTTCCGATGATTGCGGTTGTTGATCCGCAGATTGAAGATCCCGAGCGGCGACGAGAAAAACGACCGGACTTCGCCGCCGTCTTGTTTGAACGCGGCAAAGTCCTTCGCTTTCAGCTTCCAGGAGCCGACTGCGTCGTAAAGAATCCGGACTTTGACGCCGCGTTTGGCCTTTTCAAATAAAGCGGTCAACAACCGGTCGCCGAGCGAATCACGTTTTAAGATAAAGTACTGGATATTGATTTCGACCTGCGCTCTTTGTATATCAGCGAGTAACGTATCGAATTTTTGATGACCGTCAAACAGCGTCCGGACGTCTGTCGCTTCCGTCAACAGCGCACCTGCTGTCCGGTTTGCCTGAATCAACTTTCGGTATGGATGAAGCGGTGCTTCCAGGGCGATCGGATCATTGGTTTGGAGCGTCAGTTGTTGTTCGCGTGTAATCCGGCGATCTTCCGGGATATGATAAAAGGAGTCCTGTTTTAAGGACCGGCCGAACAGTAAGTAAATCAAAAAGCCGATGACAGGCAGGAAAAACAGAATCATCAGCCAAGCCCAGGTCGCACTGACGTCACGCCGCTCAAAAAACAGGATGGCGATCGCCGCAGCGACGTTGGCAAGTAACACGACGTAGAGCAAAATCGTCAAGAGTAGGGTATAGTCCATCAATACGAACACCTCGTTTTCAGTAAGAATGACTTCGACGGGAGGGAAAACACATGGTTTAGGAATGGATCCGGTTCATCTCGAGTATTTTATTCATCCCGATTTCGGATGATCTGCTGGTAATCCGTCAAATCAGCAGTTGGCTTCGGCAGGATCAGACTCCCGTCGTGATTTTTCTGCTGGTCTGGTCGGCCAGTTTCGTCTGTTTTATGGCATTCCCCGATTTTTTCGGGAACTCCCTCTCTTTTCAAAAGGTGTTAACGAATAAACACCTGGCGAAGGCGGAAGCCATCTTACAAGAAAAAGGAACGGTCTCCATCGCGATGTCGTTTTTCCTGCCGGGCGTCCGGCGTCCGATTCACTACATGGCGGGTTTACTTGCATGAACAGACCGATACAAAAGGAAAGATTGGAAATCAATCCGGACAAGAGTATCTCCTCCCTCGAACATGAACCATATGCTGTATCCTTTCCCTGAAACTCGCGAATATAGTGTGAAAATTCTGGGAAATAGATTCTTTTTTCAATCGTATTCGTTAACTGAAACAAAAAAGGGGGAATCATAGATTAATCTCTAATCATTTTTCATATCATCACCGGTATTTTAGCGTCATTCCTCTACTAAAGGGAGGCATTATCATGGGACTTGGAGAAGATATCAAACGGTTAAAAGGATTTGACGGTTCGACATACATGTTGTCGGTGTATCTCAGTACGGCTCCGGATAAACGGAACCAGTGGGAGACGATTCTGCGGAATGAGAAGAAACGTCTCTTGACGGAACAGGAAGATCAACAAGCTGTCGAAGCCGTCTTTTCGAAACTCGAGCAAGCGATTAACAATCAGCGGACGAGTTTGCTGCGCAGTATCGTTGCCTTTGTCTCAAGCGATGAATCCTTGCAAGAAGTCTATTTCCTGCAACTCGATGTGACCGATGAAATCAGCTATTACGCTAAACCGAATCTTAATCAACTCGAAGTGCTCGATCAACAATTCCCGCGAACCGGTATCGTACTGACGCATCTCGATTCGGCGACCGTCCTCGACGTCCGCCTTGGAAAAGTCGAGGCAACGCACGAGTACGAACTGAATCTCGATACCGGACAATGGCGCCGTTACCAGGGACGGAGCGGACGGGGGGGCGCTTCGAGCAGCAATCAGACGGACGATTTCCGCGATCGGGTTGAAAAACAGGCAGAACGGTTTTACCGCGAGTTGTCGGGGGAGGTCGAAAAACTGAATCGCTCCCTCGGTTGGGAGCAGATTGTCGTCATCGGCGAGCGGTCGCAAGCGAACTTCCTCGAGCAGGCGTTAACGACAAAACCAAAAGAAGTCATCCACAAAAATTTGTCGCAATCGAGTCAACAACAGATTCTCAAGCAGGTATTTTGAGCGTCGGTGTCTAAAGTATAACTTTAGACGTACATAAGGAGTGACGAAACATGTTCATGCATCACATCACCGAACAACTGGGTTTGAAATTAATTGAACGTCAGGATGCCGAGAGGCTCTACGCCTTGATCGACGCCAATCGGGAACACTTGCGCGAGTGGTTGCGCTGGGTCGACGGGACGACCGGACCGGACGTCTATCGAAACGAAATCATTCCGGCCTGGTTGACAGACTATGCGAACGGCAACGGTTTTGCCTGCGGGATTTATTTTGAGGGCGAACTCGTCGGGACGATTGCCTTACACGAAATCAATCAAATGTTACGGCAAACGTCGATCGGGTATTACCTGACCGGGAACGGGCGCGGCAAAGGACTGATGACGACGGTCGTCGCTTTCATCACCGACTATTGTTTCACGACATTACAACTGAACCGGGTCGTCATCGAGTGTGCCGTCGATAATACCCGAAGCCGGAAGATACCGGAACGTTTGGGTTTTCAGCAAGAAGGGATTCTGCGTGACGCGGAGCTTTTGTACGGGGCGTATCATGATATTGCCGTTTATGCGATGCTCGCAAAAGACTGGTCCGGCACGTGCGTATCATCTCTACAAAATCAGCAAGTGAATTAAGGCAGGAGGTGCCACGGAATGGTTCAATTCATAAAAATGACAGAAGCGGTCTATGCTGCATACTTACCGGAAGCCATCCAAGAATATGCGGAGGATAAGATCAAGGCCGGAACATGGGCAGAAGTGGAAGCGCTTGACCGGTCAGCCGCCGAGTACGGGCAACTGTTGCCGGACGGGGTTCATACAAAACAGCATTATCTGTTTTCGATTTTGAACGATCCCGAACAGACACCCATCGGCATGATCTGGTTTCAATTAAGTGAATCGACGCACGGACGGACCGCCTTTATCTTTGATTTCAACATCGAAGAAGGTCATCAAGGGAAAGGGTACGGACGGCAAGCGATGGAGATGCTGGAGCAGGTCGCCCGACGGATGAACATTAAAAAAATCAAATTGCATGTCTTTGCGCACAACACGCGGGCGATTCATCTTTATGAGACGACGGGGTTCCTGACGACGGACTTACATATGACCAAAACAATCGACTGAAAAACACCTCTGTGCATCCGGAAAATGGATGACAGAGGTGTTTTGTGTTTTTCAGCGCCACGTCTGAAGGGTATTTGCGAACTGGATATCGGTTTCAAGTTCTCCATGAATGTGTGTTGACGAAAAGTCGTTTCCGGCCAGCCAATCCTTAAAATCAAACGCAACCGGCTCCTGATCACCGCCGAGCGCAAACCAGACTTTCATGTCGGTCGGGAAATAGGCTGACGTATGAATCGTGCCTGCCCAGTGGCTGTACAACTCGGAAAAAACCCCTTTATCAGAGTCGTTTAACAGCCGGAACGCCGATTCCGCATCCTGAATCAAATGCTGATGCGTCTTCAGTTCCATCATCCGGCGTTTTGAATCGTCGAGATGAAACCGGTTTTCGTGTTGCAACAGATCAAAATGATTTGTACAGAGATTCGTCTCGCGGACTTCGATATCACGGGCTGTCGCTTCGATGACGAATGACCGGTTCGACCGGTCATGGACGACATAACTGAAAGATCCCCGGTGCGGCATCTCTTTGACGAGCGAAATCGCATCTTCGACCGAGGTACATGTCTCGAGGATGATCCGTCCAATCATGAAACTGACGAAGCCGTCTCCCGGACGACGGCGGTTGATGAAGTTGTACCCCATCGCGAGACCATGTTCGTTCATTCCGTCCATTCGTCCGGTGACGCGGGACGCCGGTCCGATGATGGCGGAGCCGCCATCTGTCGGCTGAAAGACGGAGAACCGTCCATCGTACGTCATCGGATGATAATCATAATTACGGACGAGGAAGTTATCGCCCGTCATGATGGAACAGCCGCTGCTCGGTCCTTCGACGCGGTAATGGCCAAAATGAAGCAACGTATCGGCGAGCGATAATTCGAGCTCATCCTGTAAGCCGAGTAACTCATCCCAGATATACGGGGCGTAGCGGAGAAACATCTCTTTTGTTTCGGCCGGATCGACCTGAAAACGGGGAACCCGGATTTTCCAGTTATCTTCACGGTTATGAAGCAGTTCGTTGCGTTTGACGTAACGGCCCTGTTCGCGACCGAACTCATAGTGCGTGCCGCGGAACTGCGTAATTTCGTTTGAGACAGACTGCACAGCGTTCACTCCTTTTGTTTCTGTATGATTCTGATTATATCGAATCCAGCGTCCACTGTCGTAAACCAGGGCTTAGTGCAACACATTCAGATGGTGAAAAATCAAAAAAAGACTGAATCATTTATGGAACTGACCGATAAACAGGTGGGAGGGGTCTACATAATGAAAAATTTATCAGTACGGAAAAAGATTCAACTATTAATTGCGACAGCGATTGTCGCGATGATTCTATTAGCCAGTGCAGGACTCTATTTTTTAAATCAGATGTCAAATGCCTCGCAGGCGATGTATAAGGAAAATCTGATTCCGGTTCAGGAAGTGGCGCAAATCCGGATTGATACACGGGCGCTTGATTCGTTCCTCGTCGAGATGATGCTGACGAAAGATCCGGTCCGGATTGAAGAACTCGGCGCACAAATCGATCAACGGCAAGCGCAAATCCGTTCTTCCCTCAACAAATTCGAACGTACATCTGTACCGACGAAACAATCAGAAAAACAAGTCGAGAACTTAAAGGATAGTGTCCTTGCTTACGATAACGGCTTGAGTACGATTCAGGACCTGGTCACACAAGACAGTAAAGAAGAAGGGTACCGTGTCTATTCAGAAAGTTTGGAGAAAACACGGGATGAAGTCGCAAATACGGCTAAAAGTTTAATGATGTCCATGACGAAACAGTCAAAAGACATCAATGCGTTGAACCAGCAGGAAAAGCAAACCGCGTTTTATATCATGCTCGGAATTTTTCTGCTCGCGTTACTGTTATTTGCTGGTCTGGCACTGTACATTACACGTCTGATCACACAGCCGATCCGTTCGCTCCAAGGATGGATGAAACAGTCGGGTGAAGGTGATTTAACGGTCCGCGGCGATTACGTCTCAAAAGACGAACTTGGTCAATTGACGACATCATTCAACACGATGACGGAGCAACTGCACCACGTCATCATTGAAATGACGGACACGTCAAAACACGTTGCGACAGCATCGGATGAATTAAGTACGAATGCAGAAGCAACGACGAAAGCGACGGAAATGGTCGCCGTGACGATGGAAGAAATCGCGAGTGGTGCCAGCCAACAGTTGAACCAGGTATCCGGTGCATCACGGACTGTTCAGGACTTGACGTCCGGTGTCAGTCAGGTCGCGGGAAATGCCCAAAAAATGACAGATGCGACAGGTGACGCGATGGATAAAGTCACGCATGGCGGTCAGGTCGTCCGCCAGCTCGGTCAACAAATGGAGCGGATCAACACCGATTTCACTGAACTCGGTCACGTTATCGTCGGTCTCGGAAACCGGTCGCAGGAGATCGGACAGATTACCGATTCGATCACCGGAATTGCCGCGCAGACGAATCTGTTGGCACTGAACGCGGCGATTGAAGCGGCGCGTGCCGGTGAACAGGGACGCGGATTTGCCGTCGTTGCAGCGGAAGTCAAGACGCTTGCCGAGCAATCGGCTCTTGCGGCGAAGCAGATCGAGAGCTTGATCCAAGTCATCCGACAGGAAACGGAACAATCCGTCGTTTCGATGGAAAAGGTGACGGCACAGATGACAAACGGGATTCAAGTGGCCGATGAAGCGAGTGCTTCATTCCAGGCGATTGAACGTTCGATCAGTGACGTGACCGGACAAGTCGAGGAAGTGTCCGGTGCCGTGCAGGAAATGGCGGCCGGCAGCGAACAGATTGCAGCCGTCATGCGCGAGATTCAAGGCGTGACGGAAAGTACGGCCGCCGGAACGGAAAACATCTCGGCTTCGACGGAAGAACAGATGGCATCGATGCAGGAAATCTCATCGGCGTCACAATCACTGGCGACGATGGCAGAAGACCTAAAACGGTTGTCGAGCCGTTTTAACGTCTAATAAATCAGACAGGTACCTAAAACAGGTATCTGTTTTTTTAATGGAAAAAGCAGGTATTTGAGGTGGTGAACAGTAATAGGTAGAAAAAGCGAGTAAGGGAGGTTACGGATATGGGACCACATGAACTCATTGAATGGATACTTTACGGGATATTCGGTTTGATTGTGCTACCGATTGTCGTGTTCGGCTTTGTGAAGACGGGAAAAAAACGGATGCTGGCTTTGATGACGGCAGGAGTGCTCTGTCTGATGTTCGGCAGTTTTTTAATGAGCCAGCCGGATGAGGAAGACATCAAAGCACAGATTCAGGAAAACGTGGCAGCCGTCAAACCGTATCTTGCGAAAGAGTTTCCGGGCGAAAAGTGGACGATCTCGACCGTACCCTTTCAAAAAGAAGGATATCAGCACGTCAATCCTTATTTCATAACCGTCGTCTTTCAAAATGAACCGGATGCTAAGTACGAGTATTCGCTCAATGAGCAAGGGGATGTTGAACTGCAAGGATTTTCAAGTACTAATGACATGTCTGAATTCAAACATTTAAAGTAAGCAGGACCGAAGCGCAATTATATACGATACTGGAGGAATACATATGCCTTTTCCTGAACTCAACACGACACGACTGCAACTGATTGAAGTTACACCCGAGCATGGACCTGCTTTGTTTCATATCTTGTCGAATGCGGATGTGACTCGTTTTTATGGCATGGATCCACTTCGTGAACAAGAGGATGCTTTGCAGATCATCGAATCGTTCAAACAGACCTTCGACAGCCGGCAAGGCATCCGCTGGGGGATGGTCATTCGTGACAGCGGAACGTTTATCGGCACCATCGGATTAAATCACCTCAGTCTGTACAGCAAAAAGGCAGAAATCGGCTTTGAACTCGATCCGGCACACTGGCGGCGCGGTTATGCGGCGGAAGCGATCGAAGCGGTCCTGACATACGCGTACGAGACACTCGGTTTGTACCGGATGGGGGCGGTGACGTTCCTTGAAAACAGAGCATCGATCCAACTGTTGACGCGAATCGGTTTTGAAGAAGAAGGAATGTTACGCGGCTATCTGTTCCAAGGCGGAACATCGCATGACGGACGGATCTTCTCTTTATTAAAACCGGATTATCAAGTGATCCGGCAACGACGAAAACAGGAAAATCGGGTATGAAGATCAACCGGATGGACCATGTTAGCATCAACGTCTTGGACCTGGCAGAAGCGACACGCTTTTTCGTCAGCCTGGGATTCGTCGTCAAAGGCGAATGGGAGGCGTCCGGACCACAACTCGACCGGGTGACCGGTCTGCGTAACGCAAAAACATCGTGTATCGCACTCGGTATTGCGAATAGAGAGACCTGGCTGGAACTCGTTCATTATCATTCACCGGTTGATTCCCATACGGCATTTAACGAAGTCTATTCACTGGGTCTTCGCCATCTTTGCCTCAACGTTGAGTCGCTTGACGAAATGATCCGGCTTGTAGAACGGCAGGGATATACCGTCATTCATCCGGTCGAACTATTTGGAGAAGCATACCGCCTTTGTTATGTCCGGGGACCGGAAGGAATTTTACTGGAACTAGCAGAAACGATTCCAAAATAAAGGAAGAATAGAATGTTTCGTAATCCGCACGGCAGCACCCAAGTCTGGCTGAATGATCTTGGTGTTTGTTTATTGGTCCTGATCGGTCTGACGCTTGCGACGCACCCTGTCGTCATCACAGCATCGGGACGGTTGATCTATGATGAAGCGATTTGGCTGAGTACAACGGAAATGAACAAATTCATTACTTTATACTTCAGTGTATTTTTGGTTTACTTTTTGACAGTCAATCAGCTGTATCCACGTTTTGTCCAGCGCCAGTCAAAAAAAGAATTGCATAACAAAAATGTTATATAATAGAATGGTTATATGAAAAATCGTCCGTTCCAAAAGTTGACTGACGATTTTTTATCGTTCATTTTAAAAAGGAGGTATTCCCCTGATGCAAACCGTAAAACCGGTTGAAGAAATGAGTCAGTTCCTGAAATTGCTCAGTGACGGAACACGTCTTGAAATCCTGCGTCGTTTGGCAGTCCGCGAACATTGCGTCTGTGATTTTGTTGAACTGTTTGCAATTTCGCAACCCGCGGTCAGCCGTCATTTAAAATTATTACGACAGGCACATCTGATTTTGGAACGTCGTGAACGGCAGTGGACGTATTTTCGTCTCAATCCGGATCATCCCCGGTATGCGTTGCTACTGACCATCTTAACGACAACTCCTTTGCCGGATGTGCAACTGAAACAATGTTAAGTTAAAAATAAAGCGGTCTAGAATATAACGATTCGGTTATGTCCAGAAAAATAAAAAGAGAAATGAAGTGAACGCATTGACCGGCACACATCTACTTGCGATCGGGATTTTCCTGATCACGTTACTTTTAATCATTAAACAACCAAAAAGTCTCGGCATCGGCTACTCCGCCATGGGGATGGCATTGATTGCCTTACTGACCGGCGTTGTGAATCTCGATGATGTCTCGACGGTTTGGGGTATCATCTGGAACGCGACGTTTACCTTTATCGCCCTGATCATCATCTCGTTGATCTTGGACGAAATCGGCTTCTTCGAGTGGGCAGCATTGCATATGGCCCGGATTGCCCGGGGAGGCGGCGTTAAACTGTTTGTGTATCTTACATTGCTCGGGGCACTTGTGTCGGCCTTGTTTGCAAACGACGGGGCAGCGTTGATTTTGACGCCGATTGTTCTCGCCATCGTCCGTTACTTAAAATTACCGGACTATGTCGTCTTGGCGTATGTCTTTGCGTCCGGCTTCATTGCCGATACGGCGAGTCTGCCGTTCGTCGTCTCGAACCTCGTTAATATCGTCTCGGCTGACTTCTTTGACATCGGGTTTACGGAATACGCCTCGCGGATGGTGTTCGTCAACGTCTTTTCCGTCATTGGCAGTCTGCTGGTCTTGTATCTGTATTTCCGGAAAAGTATTCCGAAGACGTATGACGTGACGCAACTCGTCGCGCCGAGCACGGCAATCAAAGATCAGCGGATGTTCAAGTTATCGTGGCTCGTGCTTGTTCTGCTTGTTATCGGTTACTTCACGAGTGACTTGATCGGGATTCCGGTCAGTTTGGTTGCCGGTGTCATCGCCTTGTTCTTTTTACTGATGGCAAGGCGCTCCCCGAACATTCGGACGAAAAAAGTCATCGCCGGTGCTCCGTGGGCAATCGTCTTCTTTTCACTTGGGATGTATATCGTTGTTTATGGTCTGCAAAATGCCGGACTGACGAAATTACTGGCACTCGGTATCGATGGGTTTGCGACGACGCTTGCCGGCGCGACGTTCGGGATGGGCTTCCTCGCTGCGTTATTATCCTCCGTCATGAACAATATGCCGACCGTGATGATTGATGCTTTGGCGATTGAACATAGCCAGGCGACAGGTGTGATTCGGGAGGCCTTGATTTATGCCAATGTCATCGGATCCGATTTAGGTCCGAAGATTACCCCGATTGGCAGTCTTGCGACCTTACTCTGGTTGCACGTCTTACGTTCGAAAGGTGTCAAAATCGGTTGGGGGCAATACTTTAAAATCGGGGCAGTCCTGACGATTCCGACGCTTGCGATTACATTGCTTGGGTTATATATCAGCTTACTGCTTTATTAACGAGGAGGAATTTCAGATGAAATTGTTAATCATCGGCTCTGTTGCGGCAGGGACATCGGTTGGTGCAAAAGCGCGCCGGAACAATGAAGACTTACAGATTACAATCTACGATCGCGACCAGGATATCTCCTATTCCGGCTGCGGGATTCCATACTTCGTCGGCGGTGAAATTGCCGACATCGACGAATTGACACCACGCGATGCGGCATTCTTCAAAAAACGTTATAACATCGACATTCATACACGACATGAAGTCGAATCGATTGATCATGCAAGGAAAACGGCGACCATCGTGAATCTCGTGACCGGTGACAAGTTTACCGGTACGTACGATACGCTGGTCCTTGCGACCGGTGCGTCAAGCATCGTTCCGCCCTTACCGGGTGTTGACCATGACAACGTCTTTACGGTTCGTAATGTCCGGAATGCTGATGCGATTCGCTCGTACATCGAACAGCATGATCCAAAAACGGCAACGATTGTCGGCGGCGGCTTCATCGGTCTTGAGATGGCCGAGCAGTTGACATACCGCGGAATTCAGGTGACGCTCGTCGAACGTCTGCCGCAAGTCATGCCGCCGCTTGACCGTGATATGGCGGAGCGGGTTGCTGATCATTTAAAAGACAAAGGTGTTGAATTGTTGCTCGGTGAATCGGTGACGGCATTCAACGGGACGGAGCGTGTAACGGAAGTGGCGCTCGAGAGTGGCAAGTCGATTGCAACAGATCTCGTCATCCTGTCGGTCGGAGTGAAACCGAATACCAAACTCGCGCAACAGATTGGTGTTGAGATAGGTCAGACGGGTGCGATTGCCGTCAACCGGAAGATGCAGACGAATCTGACGGATGTGTATGCTGTCGGCGACGTCGCGGAAAGTTTCTCTGTCATTACCGGAGAAGCGATTTATCGTCCGCTCGGCTCGACCGCCAATAAGATGGGGCGGATTGCCGGGATGGTCATCACCGGGGAAGAAGCGGAACACCGAGGGATTCTTGGAACTGGCATCTTCAAAGCGTTTGATCTGACGGTCGCGCAGACCGGTTTGACGGAAAAAGAAGCGCGGGAAGCCGGATACGACATCGAAGTCCTCCACAACATCAAACCGGATCGTCCGGAATACATGGGTGGGAAAGAAATGACGATCAAGGCGATTGCCGATCGGGCAACAGGACGGGTTCTCGGCGCACAAATCGTTGGTCCGCAAGGGGTCGATAAACGGATTGATGTCCTGGCGACTGCGATTACGTTCAAGGCAAAAGCAGAAGATCTGTTCCATCTCGATCTCGCTTATGCACCACCGTTTTCGACGACTAAGGATCCGGTGCTCTATACCGGGATGGCCCTCGACAATGCGATTAAAAAAACGGCCCGTTTGATGACGCCAAATGAATTGATTGAACAAGTCACGGGCGGCAAGTCGTTCCAAATCATCGATACGCGCTCCAAAACCCAGTTTGAGAAAAGTTGTGTGGACGGGGCGATTCACATCCCGCTCGGTGAACTGCGGACACGGGCGAAAGAACTTGATCCAACTCTACCGACGATCGTGTATTGCAACAAAGGGGTAACCGGAAACGCCGCGCAAAACGTGCTCAAGAATCTTGGGTTTACGGATGTCTGCAACTTATCCGGCGGTAATAAAAACTACCAACACTGCAAGAAATGTTTGGCAGACTGACGCAAATCAATAAGGCACTCGACTAGGAGTTCATCGATTCGGATGAACTCCTTTTTAGTATGGTCAGATTGATCGTTTCAAAATAAATCAGACCAAAAGTGTTCCTTTTTGAAACTAATGGTGCTAGACTGTGGATATTCAAAACAGGACAGGATGTTGAGAAAAGAACAATTCTCAACAGAAAGGTGGAAGAAACAGATGAAAATGAGTGTACGAGAACAGTGGTTCTCAAATATTAGAGGAGATATCTTGGCGGGGATCGTCGTCGCACTTGCTTTGATTCCGGAGGCGATTGCCTTTTCGATCATCGCCGGAGTCGATCCGATGGTTGGCCTTTATGCTTCGTTTTGCATCGCTGTCATCATTGCCTTTGTTGGTGGCCGGCCGGGGATGATTTCAGCAGCGACCGGTGCGATGGCCCTGTTGATGGTTCCGCTCGTCAAGGAGCACGGACTCGATTATCTGCTTGCTGCAACGATCTTAACCGGAGTCATTCAAATTCTCTTTGGGGTCTTCAAGATTGCACGGGTCATGAAATTCATTCCGCGTGCCGTCATGATCGGGTTCGTCAATGCACTGGCGATTCTGATTTTTATGGCCCAAGTCCCGCATTTCATCGGGATTTCCACAATGACATATGTCTTCGTCGCCATTACGCTGGCGATCGTCTATCTGTTACCGCGTGTTCTTAAAACGATTCCGGCACCGCTGATCGCGATCATCGTGCTGACGATTGCCGCCATTTATTTAAACGTCGATTTACGGACGGTCGGTGATCTCGGAACGATTCAACGGTCATTACCGTCGTTTTTCTTACCGGACGTCCCGTTGAACATCGAGACGCTTCAAATCATTTTCCCGTACTCACTGGCACTCGCGATCGTCGGTTTGCTGGAATCATTGCTGACGGCGACGATCGTCGACGATATGACGGGCACGGAAAGCGAAAAAAACAAGGAAGCTCGCGGGCAGGGGATTGCGAACTTCATCACCGGATTTTTCGGCGGAATGGCGGGTTGCGCGATGATCGGTCAATCGGTCATCAACGTCAAGTCAGGAGGACGCGGGCGGCTGTCGACACTTATCGCCGGGCTGTTCCTGATGTTTTTGATCATCGTCCTCGGAAACTGGGTCGTTCAAATTCCGATGCCGGTTCTTGTCGGAATCATGATCATGGTCTCAATTGGCACGTTTGACTGGTCGTCGTTTACGTATCTCCGTAAAGCTCCGAAAGCCGATGCCTTCGTGATGCTCGCGACAGTCAGCATCGTCGTTGCCACACATGATCTGTCAATCGGCGTCATGGCAGGTGTCGTGTTAAGTGCCCTGTTCTTTGTCGCCAAAGTCTCGAAAATCAAGATCAAGCAACAGATAACGTCCGGAAAAACGGTATATACCGTCAAAGGTCCGTTATTCTTCGCGTCGGTTGATCATTTCATCGCTTCGTTTGATTATGAGGGGACGAACCAACAAATCCGGATTGATTTCAGCAGCACCCAAATTTGGGATGATTCGGCCGTCGGAGCGATTGACAAGGTGATGCTCCGCTTGATGGCGAATCAAAACAAAGTCGAACTGATCGGATTGAATCCGGAAAGTAAGAAACTGATTGATCGGTTGGCGGTTCATCAGGATCCGATCCCGAAAATTTCCACACATTGAGTTAAGGGGGAACGGTTATGTATCAACATATCTTATTAGCCGTCGACGGTTCGGACCATTCCGTCCGGGCGGCGGAAGAAGCAATTAAGATTGCCCAGCTCAGTCCGGACAGTCAGGTGGAAGTCGTTTTCGTCGCCGATTTTGGAAAAATTAAAGACGATGTCCTGCATACGGAAGGAACGGCAGGGCTTGAAGTGGCCCGCAGAAAAAGACTGGCACCGGTCGAAGAAAAGCTCGAAGCAGCAGCAATCTCGTATGTCGTGACCATTTTACGCGGGGAACCGGGTCCGATGATTGTAGAGTATGCCAACAAAAAACACGTCGATTTGACGGTTATCGGCAGCCGGGGGTTAAACAGTCTGCAGGAGATGATGCTCGGTAGTGTCAGTCATAAGATTGCCAAACGCGTCAAATGTCCGGTTTTGATTGTGAAGTGACGAGTGAATCTTTTTCTGAAATCGCACATTAAAATGATTTATGTGTCTTGACCCGGGGGATAGTCAAAAAAAAGAGGGGGTCATTCTAATGAAGAAGACATATTTGGTACCGGTTCTTGGTCTTGCCCTGTTTGCCGCAGGATGCGGCAATTCGGACAATCAGGAAACGGAAAAAGTCGAGGAAACGACAACGACAAATGATAATTCGATGACGGATGACAGCACGATGAACGACGATACGTCAGGTACACAAGATCAGGATACAGTGACGGACAATGCCGACAAAGATTACGGATTCGTCAGTCTGTCAGTCGAGGCAGATACTTCGGACATGATGGACGCCGTCGACATTAGTTATGACCGTGATAACGACGGGACGGAAGCCGATTACAAGATGAACGGTGAGCAGGCGCAAGGCAATGAAGCGATGAAGACGCTGGGTGCCAAGCTCGACGAACTGAACCTTGATGCCGATACGTCAAATGATGACGCGATTGCTCAAGTCGAGAAAGTCTTTGGCATCAATGACGCGACCCGTCTTGAAGTCGAGATCGAGTTTGCCGATGGTACAGAAAAAGAATTTAAGAAGTAAAAAAAAGAGGTGCCAAGCGGCGCCTCTTTTTCTTTTCTCTCCATGATATGATGAGAACGTATTGTAAAATATTTCAATCGGGGGTTTTGAATGATGGAAATCACAAGCGGTACGACGGAAGAGGGGCAATGGATCCGGGAGCAACTGATTGCTTATAACCGACAACACGTTCCGGCAACGCTCTTTACGGAAACGGAACCATATTGCTTTTTGGCATGGGATGAAGACGAGCAACTCCTCGGCGGTGTTACGGCAAGCTATGTGTGGAATCATCTGCAGGTGCATTTTTTGTGGGTCGACCCGGAAAACCGAATCGGTGGTGTCGGAACACAGCTGATGGCAAAAATTGAATCGATTGCCGAAGAAAAATCATGCAGTAAGATCTTGCTTGATACGTTCAGCTTTCAGGCACCGGGCTTTTATGAAAAACTCGGATTCGAGGAATACGGTCGTCTGCCCGATCATCCGGCGGAAGGACAGACCCAGTACTTTTTCGTGAAGCATTTATGAGTGTTTAGCGTTGGTAATGATAGACCCAGGCCGCCATATAGGAAAGCGTTCCTGCTGTTAAGACGAGCGCAATGGCGTAAAATGAAAAGTTTGGAAAAATCGACATCAGCGGAACATCAAATAAAAAGCAAATCATTAGAGCGGGTAAAGTAATTAAAAAAGTCACATAGGCGGCGCGTGTTGCCTTTCCTGTGATCACTTCTTCCCGTTCATCTTGATCAGAAAACTCTGTAGTCGACGACGACCACTTGGAAAAAGAACTCTTCTTATCTGTTCGCATCCAGTAGCCGGTGACCGAAAGACCGATTGCGACCAATAGAATAGGAAGAATAATGGAAAGGTCTAACGTCAGATTGAAGCCGGTTCCTTTGACCGGATCATTTTGAAAAACATTTAGTTGATCGTGAATAGAACTAATGAAAACAGCTGCCAAAAAATACATACAAATGTTCAGACACGATTGAATGATGACACGTTTCATTCCGATTCCTCCTCCAAGTAAAAAATCGATTCGACAGGACGCTCGAGCACTCGTGCAATCTGCATTGCCAGTAACAAGGACGGAGTATAGCTGCCTTTTTCAAGCGAGATGACTGTCTGGCGTGTGACACCAATCATCTGAGCAAATTGTTCCTGCGTCCATCCGTTGCTGCTCCGCAACGATTTAACCCGGTTCGTCAGCTTCATCACAGTTTCTCCTTCATTAGTTGGTATTTAAATTGTAAAGTATGTTTTACATTTTGTAAAGTTCGTTTTACATTTAAATAAAAAACAGACTGTTACTTTTTTGAGACTCTTTATCAAAAATCATCGAACCTCTTGAATTATCGGAATATTCAACCGATAAACGGGTAACTTACACAAAACGATGACGGTTGGCTTAAAGAGAGAAAGGAGGCGCCGACATGATGCCGGAATTGTTACCTGACGAGCGTGAACTCGAGCGAAGGATTCGAATCGTCCATTTGCTGCGTAAACTCGGGAAATCCGACGAAGCCATCGCCAAATCATTATATGTTTCCACCGAATGGGTCCGGTCGATCTTTGATGAAGACGACTGGCAACATATGCAATCATCCTAAGGAACAGCGAGCAGAGTGTCGGATGACACTCTGTTTTTCTATGCCTTCCAAAAAATATCCGGTACACTATAAAGAAATATAAGAAAGAAGGGATGAACATGCCACGAATCGCTGTCGTCGGTGCCGGTCTGACCGGTTTGTACACCGCTTGGCGTCTGCAGGAAAGGGGATATGAGGTCACGATTTTTGAGGCACGTGACCGGATTGGCGGTCGGGTCCTGACGAAAACGTTGACGCTTAAAGATCAGTCCTATGCGTTTGATCTCGGACCGACCTGGTATTGGCCGGAAACAGAACGATTGATGACGACGCTGATGGAGCGTCTGCAACTGCCAGTCCTTGTCCAGGCGACAGAAGGGACGATGATGCTTGAACGGTCACCGGGGCAAGTCGAACAACACCGGTTACCGGACGGTCAAACGGTCTTGTCACACCGACTGGTAAACGGAATGCACAGTGTGACGGAGGCGCTGGCGGACCGGCTGAATTCTGGAACGATTCAACTGGCGCACCGTGTGACGGCAATTGAAGCAACCGATCAGGTCGAATTGACGATGGAACAGAGTGGGAGCCGATTCCGGCAAACGTTTGATCACGTCATCATGACAATCCCGCCACGAATCAGTTCACATATCAATTGGTATCCAGCTTTACCGGAATCCGTGCACCGTCAACTCAGAGCAACACCGACCTGGATGGCCGGACAAGCGAAGGTGGTCGTCGTGTACGATACACCGTTTTGGCGGCAGGCCGGTCGATCCGGTTTTGCCATCAGCTGGTCCGGTGTGCTGCAGGAAATCCATGATGCGTCGCCGCCGACCGGTCCCGGAGCCGTATTCGGATTTTTCCGCTTGACGGCAACGGAGCGTGCAACTCTTGGAGAAATGGCAGTAAAGCGGCAGGTCGTCGAACAGTTGACCCGTTTATTTGGAGAGGAAGCCGGTCATCCGATTGCCGTTTTGTATCAGGACTGGGCAAAGGAATCGGAGACAGCAACGAAAGCAGATGCTGAACCGTTAACCGAGTTTCCTGCCTATCGACCGATTCGACTGGAAGGCGCTTTGCAGGACAAGGTCACGCTGCTTGGGACGGAAAGTGATCCGACGTTCGGCGGACATTTGGAAGGCGCGTTACAATCAGTCGAGCGGTGGTTAACTGCGTATATGGGGGAGGATGAATCATGAATACAAAGGAACCGACATTTCACCGGGCATTCGGTACATACGGTATCTATTATAATGACGGAAAACTGCTCGTCATTCATAAGCAGGGTGGACCGTACACGTACCGATACGATCTGCCGGGCGGGAGTCTGGAAGATTTCGAGACGTTGCCGGATGCGCTGGACCGCGAATTCCAGGAGGAGACATCTACATCATATCGGCGTGTTTTTCCGCGTGTTAGAAGCAGAGGGGGAACGCTCTGTACCAAAGACGTTTGAGGGGCAGGATTCGACCGGTTCGTCCTGGGTCAGCCGGGCAGACGTCGATGCGTCGAACGCGTCGCCGCTGGTCTTAAAATCCTTTGACTACTTGGAAAATCCGGAAGCGGACAAACTGACCCGGATACAGGACTGGATCGTCCGACAGGAGGCGACACGATGTACCGGAATGTAATCTGGGATTTTGACGGGACGTTGTTTGATACCTATCCGGTCATGGCTACTGTCTTGCAGGAGACGTTACGCAGGCAGGGACAAAATGTTGCGATTGAGTCGATTTTTGAAGCGATGAAAATCTCGGCGAAAACGGCCTATGAAAAGTATGGCCTTAATGCGGACACGATTTCACGGTTTAAAGAACAAAAAGCACAAACAGAACTTAAAGCGGCTTTGCCGTTTTCCGGAATACCGCAACTTTGCCGCTCCATTCAAACACACGACGGACATAACTACATCCTGACGCATCGCGGAGCATCGACGTTTAAACTGTTACAGGCGAACGGATTGACCGGGGTCTTCCGGGATGTAGTGACAGCGGAGCGGGGATTTGCCCGAAAGCCGGATCCGGCCGCGATTCAGTATCTGATGAAACACTATCAAATGGAACCGGCTGAAACAATTATGATTGGTGACCGCGAACTTGACGTACTATCGGGACACCAGGCTGGAATTGACTCCTGCCTGATTGCGGACATACCGCCGAATCAAACTGTGGCGACGTACATCGTATCAAACGTGAAGGGTCTAAAGAGATTATTTGATTGATCTTCAAAAAAGCCGATAAAAGTTGGATGGTTACGTCCAACTTTTATCGGCTTTTTATGTTTATTCTGAAGATGACACGTCCGTGTCACGCATATGAGAAGACGGTATGTAAGACGGTCAAAGATTATACTTTGAGAACCTATGTTCGTTTTATAACACAATTCAAACAGGGCTTTCCCTACTTATTTTTCATAATATTAGTGTAATCCATGCGGAAATATAAGTCTAGTTCTTTCTGTGTCGTTTTCTTATAGTAAATCTACACGGGAAAAGCAGGGCTTCCTGCATGAATTGAAATGAGGGGACGTATATTATGGAGAAATTTTCTTGGGATTCAAACATGAAAGTCAGATTAGTCGGAGAGGGTCTGTTCAATTTATTATTTTGGATGTATTTCCCCTTTATCACCGTTTATTTCGGTCAAACGTTAGGTTTGCAGAAAGCAGGACTTCTGATGACCCTTCCTCCACTGCTGAGTATCCTCGGCAGTTTAGTCGGTGGGAACCTTGCGGACACTTGGGGACGACGTCCCGTAATGCTTGTCGGGACGTTCCTCCAAATGAGTATGTTCGTGCTGTTTGCATTCTCCACCTCCTACTGGATCGACTATATCGCTTTTATCGGGATTGGAATCGGAGCTGCATTTTATCGTCCGGCTAGTTCTGCCATGGTAGCGGACATTGTTCCCGAGCGTGCACTGCGGTCGGTATTTGCGACGTTTTCGACTGTGAACAATATCGGAGCAGTACTTGGTCCGGTGATTGGAGCTGTGTTCTTTTTTCAATATCGCCAAGCCTTATTATGGACTTGTGCCGGTATTCTTTTGCTGTACTTACTGGCTCTGTATTTCATGATGTATGAAACGGTTCCTCTTGAAAAAAAGCAAGAGGATATGACATCATCCCTCAAACATTTTTTTCAAAAAAGATGGAACGGGTATCGGATCATTTTTCAGGATCGGATTTTTATGTTGTATGTGCTTGCAGGAATTTTTTCCTTGTTTCCGATCATGCAACTTGATCTTTATTTTCCGGTTTATTTGATTGAGCAGGTACCCACGCAGTCTCTTCTATCTTGGACGCAAGACCCGATTCGTCTGACGAGCCAGTCACTGTTTGGATGGTTGGTCGGGTTTAACGGTCTTTTGTTTGTGCTCTTGATTCTTCCGGTGACCAATGCGCTGAAACATTGGTCAGAAAAACGTCTGTTTATTTTATCTACCTTGTTTGCAGGGGTCGGAACGTTTTTAGTTGGTATGAGCAGTAATATCTTGTATTTATTTTTCTGTACCGTCCTCTTTACGCTGGGGGAGATTATTCGGACCCCCGTCACACAGAGTTTCGTGAGCCATTATGCTCCTAAACAAGCGAGAGGACAGTATTTAGCAGCCGACAGTCTGCAGAATACACTTGGGAAAACACTTGCTCCGTTGACTGTCTATTTGTCAGGAATTCTATCGCCGATCAGTATTTTTGGCGTCATCCTGTTCTTTTCCTTCATCGGTGTCGGATTATACCTTTGGTTATTCCGTCTGTACGCTACTCTTCGTCGACCGAAGCTAGAGGACAACTCCCAAACATCATAATTATTGAGAAGTTTTCTCTGACAATCGGTAAAAATGCCGGCAAAAAAACTCACATATCTATAAATACGTGAGTTTTTTCTCTCTAATTTCTGAATGTCATGACGTTTTTTCTTCAGCCGTCAGATCAGCCGGCTGTTGTTCCCGCCAGACGAAGGTCAGGGCGATGCCGATGGCAAGCATGACCGTTGCGAAATAAAACGGATAGTTGAGGTCGACGTCAAACAGAATCCCGCCGATGATCGGTCCAAGAATATTCCCGATACTCGTAAACATCGAGTTCATCCCGCCGACGAAACCTTGTTCGTTTCCGGCAATCTTCGACAGATACGTCGTGACGGCAGGGCGCATCAAGTCAAAGCCGACGAAGACGACCATCGTCACGAGAATAATCGCAAGGTAACTCGTTACGTAGGTCATGACGAGGACGAGCAGGGTCGAACCAATCAGGCTGTAGCGGATCAGACGAATCTCACCGAACCAGCGCGTCAGTCGCTCAAATAACCCGACCTGGACGATGACACCGACGATTGCTCCGAGTGAAATCGCGAGCGCGATATCTTTTGCCGTGAAGCCAAACTTCCGGTCGACGAACAGGGCAAACAGTGACTCAAACGACGCGAGTCCGAATGAAGAAATCAGCAGCACCATAAAAGCGATGAAGTAGAGCGGTGAAAAGACTTTCCGGAAACCGGTCTTCTGCTGGGGAATGGTTGTCTGTTCATAATGGCGTTCCGGTTCGCGTAACGTAAAGACCGACAAAATCATTGCGGTCAAACCAAACGCGGCGGCAAAGAAAAACGGGACACGAGTGCCAATATCCGCCAGGAAACCGCCGATGCCCGGACCGATGATAAAACCGGTCGAAATCGCCGCCGACATATAGCCGAGGGCTTTCGGACGGGTTTCGTTTGTCGTAATATCCGCGATGAACGCCGTGACGGCCGGCATGATGAAGGCGGCACTGACACCACCCAAAATCCGCGACGCAAATAATACTTCGACGGATTGACCGAGACCAAATAACAGTTCCGACATGCTGAAGATGAACAGACCGATGATGATCATCGGTTTCCGGCCATATTTATCAACGGCACGACCGGCAAGCGGCGATAACACGAGCTGGGCAAAGGCGAATGCCGAGACCATGTAACCGACGGTCGAACCGGAAATGTTCAGCTCGTTCATGATCGTCGGAGTGACGGGGATGACAAGGCCAATCCCTAAAAAGGCGATAAACAGGTTAAGCAACAGGGTGCCTAAAATCAATTTGTTGTTTTGCATGGTGAATTCCTCTGTTTCTGTAGTTTAAATCGTCAGCGGACAAGTCCCCGCCAAAAAATCGGCCAAACGGCGGTGAAACGCCGTTCATATGCGGCGACGCCATTGAACACGAACTCGGTCATCGTTCCTTCCGTCACCGTCAAGTAGGCGAGGGCGGCACTTTCGTAATCATCCGAGTATAAAATCTGTTCTTGGCGGTCGCGTTCCCGCAACAAACGGGTCAAGTGGCGTTGCATCGAATCGAAAAACGGATTAATCAAATCCGTGACTTCCCGCTCGAGTTTGACGGGCGGAAAATAGGCAATCCGTAAAATGAACTTCAGCTGATCATTTTGGGTGCTTTCCTCGAGAAACCAATCAAAAAAACCTTTCAGACTCTCCTCGAGTGATAGATGGCGCGTCGAGATGAAGTACGTGGCGAGATGTATTTTCTGTGTCGCGAGCGCATGTGTCATCGCTGTCAGAAATAAATCGTCTTTTCCACGGTAGTGGGCATAAATCGATGGTTTCTTGATGCCGACGTCCTGGGCAATCTCCTGCAAGGAGGCGCCTTCGTAGCCGTGTTGGGCAAAATGCCGCAGGGCCGTCTGTAATAATAATGAAGCTTTCATTTCGTCACCTTCCTAACGGTCGTTAGTTAACAGCCTAACAGATTCAAAACGATTGTCAAACAAAAAAAGCCGAAGGTCGCGAGGACCTTCGGCTGCATGCATTCAATTATTTGTTGGCGATACGACCGCGTGATGCAACACGTGAACCTGTGATGCCGGCGATTGATGTCACGATCATCGTTAAGATGAGAGCGACGAAGCCCCAGATTGAAACTTTAGATGCTGTTTGTGTCGCTTGTTCTGTTTGAACACGGACATCTTCAACTGTTTTCTTGAGATCAGCTGATGTTTCATCAAGTGTTTGTTTTGCGTTTTCGATCTGTTTGCTTGTTTCGCTTGTTGCCTGGTTTAAACCGTCAACGATGTTTTTCGTTGCTTTATCGGCTTCTGCTTGTGAGAGATCCGTGTTTTGAGCAACGGCTTCAGCGATTTTATCTTCATCGACTGAGTTTTGGATTTTTTCTGAACGTGCTGTCAATTTGTCACCAAGATCACTGACGATTTTATCGAAGTCTTCCGGTTTGGTTAAGACATCTTTACCGGCTGCTGTTGCGTCATCTTTGACCGCATCGAGCTGACCTTGCAAGTAGTTCGGTTGTAATTCCGGGATGTCTGTATCTTTCAGAATTTCATCGACATTTCCTTCAAGTTCTTTTGTATCAACGTTTGAGACGTTATCCGTTACTGAGCTGAATCCTTTTGAGACAGCGTCTGATGTTGTGCTGGCGATGGCGCCGACACCTTGACCTGCTGCACCACCAACTGTACCCAGTACTGAACCCACTGTTTGGAACGTGTTGATTGTCGTGAATGTCAACAAGGCGAACAAGAGAATGACGCTTGTCGACCATGTGAGGAAACCGTGCACGAGTCCGGCACGTGACGATGTCACACCGGAAACGAAACCGGCGACGAACAATGAGACTAACAACGACAGGATCGCCCAGATGGCTAAGCCGATTCCGACACCGTCAAACGGATTGTTGGATGTGACGTCCGTGACACCGAATCCGATCGCTGAACCGATCAAGCTGAATGTAATTAAAAGTGCAAAAAATGATACGACTCCCGCGATGATTGAACTCCACGAGATGTTACGACCTGCTCCATCTGCTTCCGGTCGCAAGTACGACGAGAAACCTTTTCTTTTTTTTTCCATAATAATCCACTACCTCTCCACTTACAATTTTACGTACATCATTTGACTTCAAGAAGCTTTGTCTTAAACTGTTTTAACTTGAGATGTTGATGTGCATAGCTCTTATATAGCCGCTAAACCACGGGAAGAAACCTAGTATCAAAAGTACTCCTTTTAGAAACTGCAATCAGATTATTCTGAATAATTGAATCATTACCATAGGCAAAACAGTTGATATTCAGAAACCTGTCCGCTATGATAGAAACTATAACGTTTCACTGTACGGTTTTAAATTGTGGAATCATTTCTCGATTCAAATTATTTTACTCGGAGGTGACCCCCTGGTTCAGGGGAAAGAATTGGACATATTGTTGGTATTGAATTTGGCGTTGCTTGTATTGTTGATTGTGTTGACAGCGTTTTTCGTCGGATCGGAGTTTGCTGTCGTCAAGGTCCGGATGTCACGGCTTGATCAGATGATTCAGGAAGGAAACAAAGGCGCAGTCCTGGCAAAAAAGGTTGCCAGTGACCTCGATTATTACTTGTCCGCCTGTCAGCTCGGAATCACGATCACGGCACTTGGACTTGGAGCGCTCGGGAAACCGACCGTCGAGAAACTGCTTGGACCGGTCTTTGATGAGTTTGGCGTTGCGGCAGCCCTGTCGACGGTTCTCTCCTATACGATTGCGTTCGTTTCGGTGACGTTTTTACACGTTGTCATCGGTGAACTTGCTCCGAAGACACTTGCCATTCAGTACGCGGAACGGATGACATTACTTCTTGCACCAGCGTTGTATGTGTTCGGTAAAATCATGTATCCCTTCATCTGGGTGATGAACGGTTCGGCACGTGTTTTCCTGCGTCTGTTCGGCGTTCAGCCGGCCGGTCACGAACAAGCACACTCGGAAGAAGAGTTGAAGATCATCATGTCGCAAAGCTTCAAGAGCGGTGAGATCAATCAGACGGAACTCGCGTTGATGCAAAACGTGTTTGCGTTCGACGAGCGGGTGACGAAGGATATCATGGTGCCGAGGATGAACGTAACGACGCTGTCGCTCAGCATGACATGGGCCGAAGTCTTGCAAATCATGACGGACAATCAATACACGCGTTACCCAGTCATCGAGGATTTTGACAAAGATAAAATCATCGGGTACGTCAACGTCAAGGAAGTCCTGACCGATCAGGCAAACGATCAACAACGCGACTTACAAAAGTATATGAAAGACATTCCGGCCGTGTCCGAAATGACACCGCTCCAGGAAACGTTGTTAAAGATGAAGGTGACGCGTTCCCACATCGCGCTCGTCATCGACGAGTACGGCGGAACGGCCGGCATGATTGCGATGGAGGACTTGCTCGAAGAAATCGTCGGTGAGATCCGCGATGAATTCGATGAAGATGAACAGGCCGACATCGAGACGGTTTCGAAGACGGAATACCAACTGTCGGGAACAGTTCTCCTCGCAGATTTAGTTGAGCGCTTTAACCTGACGTTTACTGATGCGGACGAAATCGATACGATTGCCGGGTTCATCCAGGCAAGAGGAACGGACTATCAAGTCGGTGAACGGCATGAGACGGAGGCATACGATCTTGAACTGTTACACGTCGAAAACTATCAAATTCAGCAGGTGAAACTGGTATTGAAACAGATTTCCTAATACTAAAAACGGTCCCCCGAAAATAGGAGAGACCGTTTTTTTTGTAAATCATTTAATTATTCAGCCCACCATAAAGCATCATCCGGTTTTTTAGCGACGGCTTGCAGTTCTTTTTCCGTCGAGACGGTCGGGTGGGAACCTTTTAAGGCTTTACCCGATGTGCTCTTGAAGAAGAAGAAGAACGTGATGAAGCCGATCACGCTGACGGCTGTCAGGTAATACGCCGGAGCGAGTGGATTTTGTGTCGCATGGACGAGCCAAGTCGAGACAAGTGGTGTCGTTCCGCCGAAAATCGAAACGGAAACGTTAAACGTGACAGACAATGTCCGGTAACGGACGTCTGTATAAAAGATACTCGGCAACAGACTTGGCATCGTTCCTTCGAAGATGGCGAGGAAGAATCCAAGAATGAAGATTCCGATTCCGACGAACAGGAGTGGCTTCAGACCAATCAGGTAGAACGAGAGAATCGACAGAATCGACAGACCGGCCAATGCAAACAGGACGATGTTCCGATTGCCTTTTTTGTCGCTGAGTTTACCGAAAAAGTAGGCGAGTGGAATCATGATGAGCATGACACCGGTAATCAAAATCGTACTCGTTGAGCTTGAGATGCCCATGACTTCATTCAGGTAAGAAGGCATATACGACAGTAACATGTAGTTCGTAATGTTGAAGAATGCAACGGCGATGAAACAAACGATGATATCGCGTTTGTGGTCCCGGAGAATTTCGCGGAACGACGCCGGTTCTTCCGTATTTTCATTGATTTCATTTTCGAAAATTGGTGATTCATCGAGGTGGCGACGCAAGTACAGACCAAACAGTCCGAGCGGTGCCCCTAAGATAAACGGAATCCGCCAGCCCCACGATGCCATTTGATCGTCGGATAACGTGACGAACAGCACAGTCGCAAGAATCGAAGCTAAAATGTAACCACCGAGTGTCCCGATTTCAAGACCACTTCCGAGGGCGCTTCGTTTATTGTCCGGTGATGATTCCGCGATATAAACCATCGCGCCGGCATATTCACCGCCGGTTGAGAAACCTTGTAGAATCCGGGCCAGTAACAGTAGAATCGGTGCCCAAATCCCGATTTGATCATACGTCGGTAACAGACCGATGAGCAGGGTGGACGCTGCCATCATGACGATGGTCGTCGTCAGGACAACCTTTCGTCCAAGGCGATCTCCGATTCGTCCGAAAACGATTCCGCCGATTGGTCGCATTAAAAAAGCGATCGCAAACGTCGCAAAGGTAAAGACAAGCTTCAATTCATCATTTTCAACAGCACTAAAGAAGTTTTGACTGATGATGATTGCGAGATAGGAATAAAGACCAAAATCGAACCATTCCATCGCATTCCCAATTCCGGTCGCGTAGACACTTTTTTTGGTTTGCTTCATGTCGACGACATTGACTTTTTCTTTTCTGAATTTCATAAGTTCTGTTCACTCCCTTTAATAAGTTCGTATCGTAACATAGTAGGAAATGAAGTCAAGTCGCTAAGCCGCTTAATGACTTGAAAATGATTAAAAACGGCTCTGTGCCGGGAGTTGGCAAACCGTTGAGACTGTAAGGAAGACGTCTTGTCGTCAAGATAAATGAAAAAATATTAATTTTTTTCATTTCTTTTCACAAAAATGACACGTTTCTTATTCGTTTTCATTTTGTTTGTCCGTCAAGAATCCGCCCTAAGCAGGAGGTCAAGTTAAGGAAATGATTGGTAAAATCAAATGGATACATAGATGAATGAAGAGGGCGGGATAACATGAATACTCGACGCATGGGAAAGTGGCTGGCAGGTTTATTAGGTGTAGCGATCATCAGCGGAACGGCTTGGTATTATCTGTTTGAAACGTCAAACGTAAATGGTTTTCCGATTCCACGAACGGGGACGGTCGAGGAAAAGCCGGAGGGTTTATTAGTCAAGACGCATCTTGTGTCGGAATTAGAAGGTCCCGGCGTATTATACGAAATGCGGATCCGGCAAGCCGGCTGGAAATGGATCGACCGGGAAGGACTGGCCGCCTGGTACGAAAAAGACGGCCGGATGATTGAGCTGACGACTTTTGATGATGAACTGTTTCTTGAACCGGCTGTGCGAGCGGGTATCGAACAGTAAACAAGCGGAGTTCCTATTCACAGGAACTCCGCTTGTTTGTGTCCTCAATTCGCATAGAGCAGCTTTTTCGTATCTTTGTCGAAGACCCGGTAATTGATTTCGAACGCCTGATTCCGGGTCGTTGTTACCTGGCAATAATACGGAACCTTCTTCCCGTAAGCCTCAAGGTCAGGTGCGTCACGGAAAGAAAACGTATCGTTGGTCTCCGTTAACGTGATGTCGATCGATGTTCCTTTTGACTCCGACGGTTCTAGAACACAGGCACCTTCTAATACACGGTAATCCCGAAACACCATCTCGGTGAAACTCGGCATTGTCATCCAAAGACACAGCAATCCGAGTAACAGGACACCTGTCCATTTGAGCTTTTTTAAGAAAGCATATTGCTTATTGTCGAAGTGAAGCACAAGAACATAACAGGCCGGTAAGACAAACCCGACACCTAGCAAGAAAATGAAAAAATAAGAGATGATTTCAGGATTCATTTGCATACGTCCGTTTGAAGACATGACCAATGGATAAATGTGTCGGACACAGTTGCTTTTTTAAAACCAATTTTCTCCAAGACTCGAATCGAAGCTTGATTTGTCATCGATGTTTCAGCTGAAACAGTTTTAACGTTCGAGCGTGACAAAGCCCAGGCGACAAGAGCGGCGACTGCTTCCGTGGCATAGCCGTTATTTTGATAACAATCGAGCAACCCGTAGCCGATTTCAACGGTCTGATTTGCAGAAGGTAATCCTTTAAATCCGATATCACCGATGATGTTCCCATCCTTGCGAATAACAAGCCAGCTGCCCCAGTGGAGCAGAGCAGGGTTTTCTGCTAGTCCAATTAAATGGTTCTCAAGCTCAGGCCCATTTTCATATGTTTGCGCCAAAACGAGTGGCGTCCATTGCGTGCTATAAGGAACAATCGTCAATCTATCGGTTTCGATGGTCATATGGTGGTCACCTTCCCTTCAAAGTCATTTCGGTCATTCAGACGAATAGAGTAACCGGTTCGTCTTAAAATCGTAGAGCCGGTAAGAAATCTCGAATGCATGATCTTTTGTGGTGGTCACGTGACACGTATACGGGACGTCCGGACCGTACGCACCGAGTTCAGCACGATCCAAGAAACTGAAATAATCGCCTGTTTTGTCGTAGTAAAGATCAATCGTGCGCGGTTTGGATTGATCATCGTACTCTACCGTACAGACTCCTTTAGTCGTCGCATAGTCATGAAAAATGACGTATTTCAAGCTAGGAACAGTGTAAACAATCAGTCCTATACCACACAACAACATTAGTAGAGTCCCGAAATAATGTTTAAATCTCGCCTCGTTGTCATGACGAAGCCAGAAAAACATCAACACGCTCAGCAAAGTCAATACAAAACCACCTGCGAGAATCGCGTAATAGAAAAGCACTTCTTCATTCAAGCAATCATCCCCTTCATAAATACAAGCCGTTCGCCTGAACGACGAATTGCGAGTGCTCGTAATGATAGGTGATGACGGAATAGTCGAACGGTCGGCCGTTCGTCAGGTGGAAGATTGTTTCAACCGTCAATGCCGGATCATCGGCTTCAAGCTCCAAGTGTTTTGCAGTCGAGTCAGGTAACTTACCGACATGCATGTACATGTCCGAGAATCCGATGTTCAGTCCGAGCGCCGTCTCGAGGTACTCAAAAATCGACTGTTCGACGATTTCCCGGTTCAGATAGGGGACGATCGTTTGCCGGTAATACGATTCTTCAAGACACATGATGTTGCCATCGATATAGCGGATCCGTTTGATGGCATAGACCATTTCGCCGGGAGGACTCCCAAGGTTTTCGATGATTGCTTCCGGGCAGGGGATGAGCTCGAACGACAGGACTTTGGACTGGATGTCGTGCTCGACGAGATTCTGCTTAAAACCTTGCGTCGAAAACAGCTCGATATAGCCTTTCCGATTGGTCTTGCGGACAAAAATCCCGCTGCCGCGGACTTGAAAGATGATGCCTTTTCGCTCCAATAATTCCAGTGCTTTCGTCATCGTCGTCTTGCTGACCGCGAATTGACGAATCAAGTGATCGAGAACCGGTAATTTATCTCCTTGCTGTAATGCATGTTGCTCGATGTAGGCTTCGATTTCCGTTGCCGTCTGTTGGTATTTCAGCATGGTTCACCCTCATTTTCCAGTAATTGTTCTGCTTTTTTACTATAGCATAAGACGATTTCGAACTAAATAATAGGAATAATTAAATTGAATATGTATTGATAAATTGTACATGTACAATTATAATAAGAACGTACGATACGGATTTACACCATAAGGAGGTTCAGGGATGAGTAAAGTGCGGGATTATCAGCAGCTGGCGCATTCGATTTTGGAGGCGGTCGGCGGCGAGGACAATATCATCAGTGTTGCGCGGTGTGCGACCCGGCTGCGTTTAGTGTTGAAACGGTCGGATGCGAAAGCGAAAGATCAAGTCGCTGCCTTACCGGGCGTCATCACGGTTGTCGAATCAGGCGGTCAGTTCCAGGTCGTCATCGGGCAGCATGTCGGGGAAGTCTATGAAGCGTTTCGACCACTTGTTTCATTAGAGGACGGGAATTCGGATCAGGGGACCGAAGCACCGAAAGGAACGATCTTGAACCGGATCATTGCAACGATGTCCGCGGTCTTTGCACCGTTCGTCTATATTTTGGCGGCAGCCGGTATCCTGCAAGGGGCACTCATCTTAATTTCACTTGTGTTTAAAGACTTTGCCGCGACGGGAACATATGAAGTGTTCAGCTTTATCTCATGGGCACCGTTTACGTTCCTGCCAATTTTCATTGCGATCACGGCAGCGAATCATTTTAAAGTCAATCAGTTCATCGCAGTCGCCTGTAGTGCGGCACTCGTCAGCCCGACGTGGGCCGAGATGGCAGGGCGGATCACGTCGGGTGAGTCGATTTCATTCATCGGTATCGCTTTATCAGGTACGACGTATACGTCATCGGTCTTACCGCCGTTGTTCCTTGTCTGGTTACTGTCCTATCTCGAACGGTTCCTGAACCGGACGATCAATGATGTCATCAAGCCGTTGTTCGTCCCGTTTTTCTGTATGGTCATCATGGTCCCGCTGACGATTCTCGTCATCGGTCCGATCACGACCCTCGGAGCGGAAGGAATTGCAAACGGATACAATTATTTAGCGGAAAATGCACCGGCGTTGGCCGGATTGATTATCGGCGGTTTTTGGCAGATCATCGTCATCTTCGGTGTCCACTGGGGTGTGACGCCGATGGTCCTGGCGAACTTCGAACAATACGGTCGGGATTCGTTCCAGGCCTATCAGACGATTGCCGTCATCGCCCAAGTCGGTGCCGTCATCGGTGTCATTTTAAAAACACGCAATACAGAAACAAAAAAAGTCGGGATTTCGGCCGGTCTGACCGGAATTTTCGGAATTACAGAACCGGCGATTTACGGGGTGACGCTACGCTTTAAGAAACCGTTCATCTACGGCTGTATCTCGGGCGCGGTCGGAGCGGTCGTCGCGAGTTTCTTCAAACCGTATTACTTCG
>Ga0308167_1001257_pt1 | contig 31365 bp, 27 predicted proteins | sample PhyCR1_2_FD_202138 | JGI IMG/M metagenome (GOLD analysis project Ga0308167, IMG submission 202138) | Phyllosphere microbial communities from UC Gill Tract Community Farm, Albany, California, United States - DLSLRC.R1 | ecosystem: Host-associated > Plants > Phyllosphere > Unclassified | place... | reverse complement strand
CGCCGGCGGGCAAGCCATGGATGCCGGTGTACATCCACTCCAAGCTGATGATCGTCAATGACGTGTTCACCACCCACGGCTCAGCCAACATCAACACCCGCAGCATGCAGGTGGACAGTGAACTGAATATTGCCCATGAGTGGGCGAGCGTGACGCAGGCACTGCGGCGGCGGTTGTGGAATCTGCACACGGACAAGAGGGGCGCGCAGGATAATCCGGAGGAGGCGTTCAAAGCGTGGGAGAAAATTATCAAGGAAAACAAAAAACGCCAGTCGAAAAAAATGGCACCCGACGCTCCCCTTATCGAGTTTTATTTCGACGAAGCGGTTCTGAAGGACCTCGACTGATGCGCCCGTCTCTCTTGCTCTCAATCGTGCTGTTGACCGCTTGCAGCACTGGCAACGCGTTCACTTTTCCGACAAAGGACACACCCTTGAACCCTCTCACTGAAATCAAGGCCAAACTGGCCTTTACGTGCGCACACGAGCACATACCGGTGCCAGCCGCTGAAGCGGATGAACTGTTCCAGTACGCCCGCTGGTTGCAGAAAAACAACCAGCTCAAACAAAACAAAACCATTGATATCGAGATTGAGCGGCTGTACCGCATCGCAGCCGAAAATGGCCATTACAAGGCCAATATCAACCTGCAAAACGGGGCCATGCGTGGCTTCTTCAAACTCAGTGGCGCGGAGCACTTGCGCCTGAGCCAGCAACTGATTGATGCGAATGTGGCGACGGGTTACTACTTTGTCGGGATCTTCCTGCAACAGGGCTCAGCCGGGCTGAAAAAGGATCCGCAAATGTCTCTACGCTACTATCGCAAGGCGGCGGATCAAGGCAGTGCCCAGGCGCAGTACGAGGTGGGCGATAAACTGGCACCGATTGACATCGCGCCGGACGTGGCCCGGCAGATGCACCGCTGTGCGGCCGAGCAGGGCCATGGTGACGCAGCTGTTGATTTGGCTATCGACCTTAAATACGAGGGTCAATATCAAGAGGCGTTAAAGGTTTTCCAGATGGGCGTGAAAGCGGGTGATGAAACTTCTGCCGGTTGGTTAGACGATGCCTTCCGCGGTCCCCCTCGCTCCGATACGATGAACTACCTTGGTCTGCAGGAAGACCTTGAACGCGCTGAGCGCTACAAAACCATCTGGCGTGTGCTGGCACGATACTCCTACGCCAATCCCACAGTCCCTGAGATCAACGAAATCCTGCCTTTGCCCCCTGCCAAGCTGCCGGCCTGGGACGGCAAGCTGCAATGGCTGGAAGCACGCCTGGCCAATGTGCCGCCGAAAAAGCCCAGCGAAGCGCTGATTCAGCAATTGGCCAAGGCCAAGGTGCTTGAGCCTGCCACCGGCAAGCCCATGCCCGGCTCTCCCGCGTTTATCAAAGCCAGCTCCCCCGTGCCGAGGTGCTCCAGCGGTCAACCCTGCCCGCAGGCCGGCTACTGGAAGGCTGTGAGGGTGATCAGCAAGGTTTATGTAAAGCTGAGAGAAGGGGACATTCGGCGTTTCGAAGAGAACGAGATCATGCCCACCCTGACTGTTGCGAGCCGCGCGCCGCGCTTCTTGCTCCCCGACAGAATCACCGTCGGTGAGGAAAACATTGAATGGCATTTGTTGGGGTAAGGCATGGGCAATCATCTTCGTTGTGGCGACACAATCATGGGGCGCGTGCGCCTGACGCTTCTGGTCTCAAGCGTGCTGCTGGCGGCGTGCAATAACGCCAGCGCGACTGCTTTGTCAGCCCGGCAAACACCTTTGAACCCCCTCACTGAAATCAAGGCCAAGCTGGCCTTTACGTGCGCACACGAGCACATACCGGTGCCGTCCGCTGAAGCGGATGAACTGTTCCAGTACGCTCGCTGGTTGCAGAAAAACAACCCGCTCAAACAAAACAAAACCATTGATATCGAGATAGAGCGGCTGTACCGCATCGCAGCCGAAAATGGCCATTACAAGGCCAATATCAACCTGCAAAACGGGGCCATGCGTAGCTTCTTCAAACTCAGTGGCGCGGAGCACTTGCGCCTGAGTCAGCAACTGATTGATGCGAATGTGGCGACGGGTTACTACTTTATCGGCATCTTCTTGCAACAGGGCTCAGCCGGGCTGAAAAAGGATCCGCAAATGTCTCTGCGCTACTATCGCAAGGCGGCGGATCAAGGCAGTGCCCAGGCGCAGTACGAGGTGGGCGATAAACTGGCACCGATTGACATCGCGCCGGACGTGGCCCGGCAGATGCACCGCTGTGCGGCCGAGCAGGGCCATGGTGACGCAGCTGTTGATTTGGGTATCGACCTTAAATACGAGGGTCAATATCAAGAGGCGCTAAAGGTTTTCCAGATGGGCGTTAAAGCAGGTGATGAAAGCGCTGCCAGTCGGCTGAAAGAGGCCTTTCGCGGTCCTCCTCCCTCCGATACGTTGTACTACCTCGCCCAACAGGAAGACCTTGAACGCGCTGAGCGTTACAAAACTATCTGGCGTGTGCTAGCACGATACTCCTACGCCAATCCCACAGTCCCTGAGATCAACGAAATCCTGCCTTTGCCTCCTGCCAAACTGCCAGCTTGGGACGGCAAGCTGCAATGGCTGGAAGCACGCCTGGCCAATGTGCCGCCGAAAAAGCCCAGCGAAGCGTTGATTCAGCAATTGGCCAAGGCCAAGGTGCTTGAGCCTGCCACCGGCAAGCCCATGCCCGGCTCTCCCGCGTTTATCAAAGCCAGCTCCCCCGTGCTGAGGTGCTCCAGCGGTCAACCCTGCGCGCAGGGCGGCTATCACGATGGCAATGTGTGCAGCGCCTTTGCTCGCAGAACACAAGCAAGGTTTGCATGACTTGGATGCCTGCTTGGGGCATCCGCAATGCACGGCACCCTGGGTAGCGATCGCGGCAGCAGCGGAATCCATTCGCGCAAAAAACAGTCCGCACTTCATCTTCAGTGGAGATAGCGCTGCCGATTCGCGGCTGTGGTGCTCGGTCGTCATGCCCCCTCAGGCGCGTTGACCCTTTTTTGCAGCGCCCGTTGAGCATCGACTGCACGCTGTTGGCGCTCCATTGCAAGTGCCTGAAGGGGAGCTACCGAAGGTACTCCTTACTCAAAGGCCTCACCCCCTTTCGGTGGTGAGGCCTTTGAGTGTGGCAGGTTTAGATACTGCTGGTTTCGGACAGCGAACGGCCTTTGGTCTCAGGTGCCAAGGCATAGGAGACAATGAAGCCGACCGCTGTCATTCCGGCGATGATCAACATGGTGGGGCCGTCACCGAGGTGTTCCAGAGACAGTGGCAACAGGAAGGTACCCACCGCCGCGCCGATGCGGCTGACGGCTGTGATCACGCCCATTGCAGTGGCGCGGATATCGGTGGGGAACAGTTCGTTGGGGTATGACCATTCGAGAATGTTCGGGCCTCCGGATGCCACCGCATACAGGCAGAACCAGAAGATGATCAATGCCACCGGTGCTTGCGGGGCAATCCCCAGGGCCAGGAATGGCAGCACCATCAGAGCAAATGACCAAAGCAGTAAGGGCCGACGGCCGACGGTCTCTGACAGTCGCAGTGCAGGCAGGCAACCGAGTAAAAACAACAGGCTGATCAAACCATAGCCAATGTTGCTGAGGTTCCCTTCGTTGAGGCCGAAGGAACCCAGGATGACCGGGCCGAAGGTGTAGATCGCGAAGACGGGGGTCACGGCGCAGAGGTAGAAGACCCCGCAGAAAATGGTGCGCTTGAGGTATTCCCCCTTGAGCAGAGCACCATAGCCAATGTGAACGGGGCGTTGCGATTCCACTGCCCGAATGGACGATACATCGGCATCGGCACCAAACACTTTCTTGACCACCTCCCGGGCTTCCTCGATACGACCTTTGGCAATCAGCCAGCGGGGAGATTCAGGTGTCCCCAAGCGCATGAGCAAGATGATCACCCCCGGCACGCCGGAGCTGGCCAGCATCCAGCGCCAGGAGTCTTCGCCCAGGTATTCGACCATGGCAAAGCCCAGAAACGTCGCGACGGTGGCCCCGACAAACCAGGCGACGACCAGCGAGCCGAGCATGGCTGCCCGGCGTTTGGTTGGCAGCCATTCGGCAAGCAGTGAGGTCGCGATCGGGTAGTCTGCACCAATGGCAATACCGATCAAGAATCGCAGCAGGATGATTTGCCAGGCCGTCTCGACAAAGGCGCACAGTACCGAGCAGACGACCAGCGCGACGAGGTCGATGGTGTACATCAACTGTCGCCCGATAACATCGGTGACCCGGCCGAAAATCAACCCACCGAAGAAGATGCCGATCAAGGCCGCGGCACCGGCGAAACTCAGTTCAGTCGGGCTCAGCCCCAGCGCCGGCGTCATGCCAATCAGTGCCACGCCGATGATGCTCAACAACCAGCCATCGAGAAAAGGGCCCCCCGCCGACTGGAATACCAGCCGCCAGTGGAATGCGGTCATCGGGCTGTCATCAATAATCGAAGAGTTCTGTGATGACGTTGAATCGATGGGTGTGTCGGTATAGGTCGCACTGTTTGATTGCGGTGTCATATGCATCTCAAGCACCTTTTAATTGTAGTTTTATAGGGCATGACTGTCCGTACGGCAGACATGCCTTCTCTCGCAGGCAGGTACCAATCTCGGTCGAAATGTATTGCGGGTAATGGGATCTAATAACTAATGGCTGATAGGAAAGTGCTTAGCGGTGTTGGCGGATGATGTCGCGCCAGCAACTGTCTGCCTGGAAGCCCAGCAAGTCCCGTGCCCGATTGCCATCAAATATGGACGCATAGGGATTATCGATATAACGCTGCGGGTCGCGGACTTCCGGAAGTTCACCCAGCACCCGTTCCAGCCATTGCAGCGTGGGTTCATCGCGGCAACTGTCGTGCGCGGTGATGAACAGCGAAGCAAACCCGACATGCTTGGCCAGCAACGCCTCTTCGAATGCACGAGCACAATCTTGCGGGGTGATGTAGTAAAACAGCCAGCGCGAACGTGGGTCATTGGAACGGTCCAGGGTCGGCTGAATGTTTTCTGGCAACAACACCATCATGGGCCGCAAGCAAATCACTTCGATATTGCCCCGACGGACGAAGCTTTCGGCCATGTTTTCCATCAACTGCTTACTGACGCTGTAAGCCTGGGTCGGGTACAACGGATGCTGCTCATCAACGGGCAGGTACTGTGGAATAAACGCCGGATTCGCTTCCGACAACCCACAGGCAGACACGCTCGAACACAACACCACGCGGCCGATGCCCAGTTCATGGGCAGCCTGCAGAACGTTCCAGGTCCCTTGCACGTTCACATGAATGTAGGTTTCATCCCGGGCTTGATGATCGAAATCAATCGCCGCAAGGTGCACCACTGCCTCAGCACCGACCAACGCCTTGCGCAAGGCATCAAGGTCGAGCACGTTGACTGTTTCAAAGGCGATAGCTTGAGGCGGGGCCTGCAAGTCGAGCACTTTAACTTCAAACTGCTGCATCAGTTGCTTGACCACATATTGCCCCAGCCGACCACTGCCTCCGGTGACTACAACTTTCTTTTTATGGCCTGACATTATCTCCCCCTCAGTGCTTGTTATTCGTTTAAATCGCCGCTGTTGCAGGTGAGGGCAAAGCCTATTGCAAGGCCCGATTGTGCGCGACGGATAAAAACTTCAGGGGGTGTGAAAATTTCTCAGCCGGTAGCCTGGACCTCGGCCAGTAACCAGTCGATGAATGTTTTGGCCTTGGGGTTGCTCAACACATCGGTTTTGTACAGCAAGTAATAGGAGTAGTGCGGCAATACGGTGGCGAAAGGAGCCACCAGCGTTTCTTCGTTCAGTTCGCGTTGCAGCAGTGACAGGCACGTCAGGCTGAAACCTTGGCCGTCGATGGTGGCATGCAGGCGCACGTTGGTGTCGTCAATGCTCATGCGTTTACGCGGTACCAGCGACGGTACGCCGGCTTGGGCCAACCACACATCCCAGTTCTGGGTGTTTTCCTCGTCAAGCAGGACCTGTTCGACGAGGTCGCAGGGGCGCATCGAGCCGCCGTAGCGCTGCAGCAGGCTGGGGTGGCAAACCGGTGTCATGTCACCATTTACCAGCAGGTGCGACTCCATCCCGGGGAAGTGCCCGTCCCCCCAGGCAATCACCAGGTCGATGCCTTCACCGGCCACGCTGGAGAGGTTGTGCTGCAATACCAACTCAATCTCCGGGTGGCGCTGCCAGAATTGCCCGATACGCGGCATCAGCCATTTCTGCGCAAAGTAGGGGCGCAAAGCAATGTTCAACGACCTGCCATTGCCCAGGTCGCGAACCCTCTGTGTGACCTCCAGCAACCTGCCAAACGAAGCCGTGCATTCGGGCAGTAAGTAGCAACCGGCGTCTGTCAGGAGCAAGCGGTTGTTTTCCCGGCGGAACAGGCGTACCCCCAAGTTATCTTCCAGCAGTTTGATCTGATGACTGATGGCCGAAGGCGTGACATTAAGTTCTGTCGAAGCTTGAGTGAAACTCAAATGCCGCGCGGCGGCTTCGAACGTACGCAAGGTATTAAGAGGGGGGAGTCGGTGGGTCATGCTCATGGGCTGCTTGCGTCCGGTCGATGAACATTTACAAGGCAAGTGCTCGCCTCTTTTTTCATCAAGCTATTGAACTTTTGCACCTCTGGCAACTGCTCAATCACAGGCGTCAGGGGCGCCAAGTTTTTCTCAACCGCCGATGAGTTCTTATCGTTTGAGCCCTTTGCAGTGCATTTCTAGTATGCGCTGACACCAAACAAAAGACCCGATAAGGGCCGTGATTGAAAAGGGGATAAAACATGTCTGTGGTTGAGAACGTCATCGCCATGCGTGACAAATCGAAATCGTCTGTTGCTGGAAACGTGTTGTCCGGGTTGTCCCAGGAAGCCTATACCAGCGAAGCTTTTTTTCAGGCTGAACAAGAGCGCGTGTTTGCCCGCAACTGGGTGTTCGCAGGGTTTGCCCATGAGTTTGTCGAGCCGGGGGCGTGTGCGCCGGTCGAGGTGGCAGGCAAGCCGTTGTTGATTGTCTCCAATGATGAGGGGCAGATCGGCGTGTTCCATAACGTGTGCCGCCATCGGGGCGTGAAGCTGGTCACCGACCGTTGCAACGTGCAGGGCTCTATCAGTTGCCCGTACCACGCGTGGTCCTATCGATTGAACGGCGAGCTGGAAGCTGCGCCTCATTTCGGTGGTTTTCGGGTTCAGGAAGTACCGGGCTTCTCCAGAAAGGACAACGGCTTGGTTGCGGTACGCCATGCGGTCTGGAATGACTGGATTTTCATCAACCTGTCCGGTGATGCCCCGGACTTCGCTGAATACAGTGCCACCTTCGCCGAGCGCATCAAGTTGCTCGATGTGGCTGCGCTCAAGCCCATCGGCAAAATCGATCTGGGTGAAGTCAAATGCAATTGGAAGTTCTTGATGGAGAACTTCATTGAGCCCTACCACGTGCCCATCGTTCACGATGAAACCGCGGCCGGGCAACCCTTGAAAGACCACTACACCATCAGTGACGGCCGTTGCCTGGGTTCTGCCATCGATCTTGAGGCGGAAAAAGCCACCACCGCCAAGTCCAGCAACCTGGACATGAGCGCGCGTTACCTCACGCTGTTCCCCAACTTTGTCCTGGGTATCTACCTGCCGGACCAGGCCGGTGTGCACCTCAATATTCCGATTTCGGCCGACCGCACGCGCCAGTTCCGGGTGCTCTACAGCGTGGGTGAGCAGCATTACACCGAGGCGGACAAAAAGAACCTGTGTGATCTCTGGTACGCCGTGCACAAAGAAGATCACGTGATTGCCGAATTGCTGCAAGAAGGCCGTCGTTCGCCTGTGATTGCCGATGGCGGGGTCATGTCGCCCCATTGGGAGGACAGCGCCCACCAATTCCAGAATCTGGTGCTGGATGCATTGAGGGACTGAACCATGCAAGCACGACTGATGCACACCATGTTGCGGGTGCTTGATTTGCCCCGCGCGCTGGCGTTCTACGTTGACCTCCTGGGTATGCGCGTGCTGCACAGCACCGACTACCCGGCCGGGCGCTTCAGCAACACCTTTATTGGCTATGACACCGAAGACCAGGGCGCTGTACTGGAGTTGACCCACAACTGGGATCGGCTGCAGCCCTACGTGCAAGGCGACGCGTGGGGGCACGTGGCGATCGGCGTGGACGATGTTCACTCATGTGTGCAAAGGCTGCGTGCCAAGGGCGTTGTGGTGGTGCGCGAGCCTGGGCCGATGGCGGGCGGGGCTCGGCTCATAGCCTTTGTTCTCGACCCGGATGGCTACCGCATCGAGCTATTGCAGTCGGCTTCGGGGAGGGTGGCATGAGCCCGTCAGCGCTGAGATGGACACGCGTGTGCGCTGTCGGCGAGTTGGCCGACCAGCAGGCGCGACGTGTACAGGTCGAAGATCAGGTCATTGCCCTCTTCAATGTGCAGGGGCAGTACTTCGCGCTGCGTGATCGCTGCCCTCATGGCAATGCCTCTTTATCCGAGGGCTGGATTGAGGACGGTGAAGTCGAGTGCCCGCTGCACCAGGCCCGTTTCGACATTGCGACAGGCCGGGTGATGTGTGCACCGGCGCGAGAAAACGTCTGCACCTACGCGGTCAAGGTCGAAGCGCAGGCGGTGTTGATTGGATTGGGGACTAACACCCTGCAACTGGCTTGAGCGTATCAGGCCATCAAGGAACAGAATTATGTCAATTATTCAGCAAGGCCTGGTCAGTTGGTCAGGTGAGAACCCGGGGATCTACCTCAAACACCCGCAAAACCAGCAAGCGGGTTGGTGTGTGCTGGCGTTGTATTTCAAGGTTGTGGTTTCAGCCTATGGCCGAGGGCGGGGCATTCTGCTGCTAGGCGAGCCTGACAGTGCCCTCGGTTACCCGGCAGCACCGAACCTGTGTATTGCCGATAACTTGCCGCTGATGCGCTACCTGTTGGACGAGTACGTGCCTTCATTTGGTGCCTTCAAAAACGTGCCGTCCCTGGCCCATGTCACGCTGCTGCAAGCCAATCAGAATGGCGGTACTGACAGTGAGGTGGCAACGGCCTGGCGCGAAAGCATCGAGGCTCAGGGGGTGCGGCTGGAAATGCGTTGGCTGGATTTGCAGCCCCCCTTTGCTGCCGATGTCGGGCCGACATTCAGTGCCACCGGCAAGCATCGTATGTACAGCGTCTTCCAGGGTGCGCAAAGGGCGCAGGTGTTGCTCAATGACGAGGTGCTGCCCGGTGTGGTCATTGAGCGGGACTTTCTGGACGGTACACTCAATTCGGCGTTCCTGGCGTTTGGTGAGTCATGGGTCGAAGAAAGCCGGGGGCAACCATGAAGGGATTCAAACCCTTGAATCATGCGGATGCCGCCGCGCTGGCCGCCATGCTTGAAGTGCGGCCTCGCTGGGTGAAGGTCGCTCGGGCGTTCGAGGTCATCCCCTTTCCCGGCCGTGCGCTGTTACACGCCGGGCCGCCGGTGGCCTGCGCCAGTGAGCTGGCTGTTGCGGTTCGCCATTCGGCGCTGTTGGCCATTCTCTACGAGGGGTGGGCTGACACCCGTGAGAAGGCCGAAGCCTTGCTCGACGCCGGCACCCTTGGTTTGTACCCCGCCCAGGATTTCTGCGCCGCCATTCCGTTGGCGGATGTGCTTTCGCCCGGGATGGCCGTGATTGTCGTTGAAGATGCCCTTCAGCCATCGCGTCGCGCGTTCAGCACCCTTAACGGGGGTGACGGGCCGGTGGCGCGGGTGGGGGTGTTCGATGACGCCGTTCTGGAACGTTTGCAATGGGTCAATCGGGAACTGGCCTCGCACCTCAGCGAATGGATTGAACACCAACCGCTGGAACTCCTGCCTATCGCCGATCAGGCACTGGCGGCCGGGGATGATTGTCATGGCATGACACGCCACGCCTCGGACCTGCTGGCCGCTAAGTGGCTGGGGCAGGGCAGCGCATTGCCGTTGCCCGAGCCGGTACGGTTATTCCTTGAGTCGTCGGCGGCGTTTTTCCTCAACCCGTGGATGGCCGCCGTCAAATGCATTCTTCAGGCGGCGCAAGGTTTCGAAGGCAGCGGTGTGGTCACGGCCATCGGCGGTAATGGTCGACAGTTCGGCATTCAAGTGGCGGCCTGGCCTGGGCGTTGGTTTACCGCCCCGGCGACGCCGCCATTGATTCCTGCGGCCAGTGAAACGCTGTTCAAGCGTTCTCTGGGAGCCATTGGCGACAGTGCCATTGTCGATGCGTTCGGGTTGGGTGCCATGGCGGCCCGGTATTCGCCGGTCACCTCGCAACGCCTCGAGCAGGTGTGCCAGGAACATGGCCTGCAACCCCCTGAAAGCTTACTGACCCACGTGCACCCGGCATTCACTGAGTCGGCCCCGCTGCGCACCGGGCTGAGTGCGTTCGCGGTGTGTGAGCGTGGGCAATCGCCGGTGATCAGTTTGGGCGTGCTCGATCGCGAGGGGCTGCAAGGCCGGCTGGACGGGGGCTTTTATTTTTGCGCGCGCGTGCCTTTCGAAACCGCAGTGGCTCAGTTGGAGGCGCTTCATGAAACCGCATGAAATGGGGGTGACCGAGGCCGCACAGGCGATTGCCAATCGGCAGATGAGTTCGCTGGAACTGGTCAGTGATTGCCTGGCGGCCATTGACCGCCTGGAGCCGAGCATTCAGGCCTGGGCATTTATTGACCCGGAATGGGCGCTGCAGCAAGCCCGGGAAATGGATCGAAAAACTGCGCAAGGTTTATTGCACGGGGTGCCCATCGGTTTGAAAGACATCATCGCCTGCGCCGATACGCCGACCGCCTATGGGTCAGCCGTGTACGCCGGGCACAGACCGCCCACGGATGCGGCTTGTGCCACGCTGCTTAAACGTGCCGGGGCCGTGTTGATGGGGAAGACGGTGACCACCGAGTTCGCTTATTTCTCGCCCGGCAAGACGCGCAACCCGCACAACCTGGCGCATACGCCCGGTGGCTCATCCAGCGGTTCGGCGGCGGCGGTGGCCAGTTGTATGGTCCCGGCGGCGCTGGGGTCGCAAACGGCCGGGTCGCTGATTCGGCCAGCGTCCTACTGCGGCGTGGTCGGCTACAAACCCACGTACGGTGATTTCAACTTGACGGGGGTCAAGGGCCTGGCCCATTCACTGGACACTCTGGGGGTGCTGACGCGCAGCGTGCGCGATGCCGGGCGCATGCGCTCGGTGTTGCTGGGTGGGCGTGCCGGGGTGGCGGTCAACAACAACCCGCGTTGGGCACCTGCCATAGGTGTGTGCCGCACCGCCGATTGGCTGTCGGCGTCGCCACACACCCGTAATGGCATCGAAAACATCATGCTGCGGTTGGCCGAAAGCGGTGCCCGGGTGGGCGATGCGTGTTTGCCCGCGCGCTTTGACACGTTCGCAGAGGGGCAAAAACGGTTGATGGCTTATGAAGCGGCTCGCAGCCTGGCCAGCGAATACGACCATCACGCCCACCAGTTAAGCGCCCCCCTCAAGCAATTGATCGAATTGGGCCTGGAGGTCGACATCGAGGAGTATGGCGAGCTGCGTGCCGCCGCCGAACAAGGGGCGCATGAAAGTGCTCATGTGTTCGAACCCTGGGATGTCTTGCTGGCCCCCAGCGCTGGCGACACGGCCCCGCTGGGAATTTCTTCCACGGGCGATCCCTTGTTCAGCCGGTTATGGATGTTCCTGGGGGTTCCGACCTTGTCTTTACCGGCGTTGACGGGGGCCAATGGCTTGCCCATCGGCATCCAGTTGATCGGCGCGCGTTTCGCCGATGATCGCTTATTGCAGGCAGCCGCCTGGATCGAAAGCACATTGCAGGACAGCCCTGCCTTACTCGTGACTTGACTGAAGGTGTGAGCATGCATTCTGAATACGTGATTGTCGGTGCCGGCCAGGCGGGTCGCCGGGCCGCTGAAGCACTGCGTGAACTCGCGCCGCAGGCACGCATTTGCCTGATCGGTGACGAGCCACACCTGCCTTATGATCGCCCGGCCCTGTCCAAGGATGTGCTGAATGGCATCGAAGGGGAGCGCAACCTGTTTATCCAGGATGGCGCTTACTATGCCGGGCTGGGGATAGAGTTACGCCTGGGGGTACGCGTCGTTGGCATTGACCGCCAGCAGCAATGCCTGTTGTTCGATAATGCCCCGCCCTTGGCTTATACCAAGCTGCTGCTGACCACCGGGTCGCGTGCCCGGCACTACACCGGGCCGGGTGCCGACGCGGTGAAGATCCATTACTTGCGTTCGATTGAAGACGCCCGTTCGCTGCGCAATACCCTTCGCCCGGGTTGCCGCGTGGCGGTGCTGGGGGGCGGTTTTATAGGCCTTGAAGTGGCGGCTGCGGCGCGCGGCCTGGACTGCACCGTTGACGTCATTGAAGCCGCCAGCGGGCTTTTGAGGCGTTCGATGCCGGCTCAGGTCGGTGACTACATGGTTGCGTTGCACCGTCGCCAGGGCGTCACTGTTCACCTGGCGTGTCAGGTGCTGGGTATCGTCAAAGGGCCTGAAAACAGCATGATCCTGCGCACCAGCGCCGGGGATATCGAAGCCGACATCCTGGTGGCCGGCATCGGTGCACAGCCCAATGTCGAACTGGCGCAACAGGCAGGCTTGGCCGTTGAGAACGGAATACGGGTCGACTCGGGCTGCCGTACCTCTGACCCGCATATCTTTGCCGCTGGCGATGTGACCAACCACTTCAACCCCGTGCTGGGGCTCCCGTTGCGCGTTGAGTCCTGGCAGGTGGCCGAAAACCAGCCACTCATCGCCGCGACCAACATGCTGGGGGGCTCGGCCGAGTACGGCGAACAGCCTTGGTTATGGTCGGACCAGTACGCCTGTAACGTGCAGACACTGGGCCTGTTCCAGGGGGACGGGCCATTGCTGTGCAGGGGCGACCCGGGCACTGACGTGTTCAGTGTGTTACAACTCGACGCCAAGGGCCGCCTGCAGGCGGCGGCGACGGTCAATAACAGCCGCGACATGGCGGTGTTCAAGCGCTTGGCGGCGCAGGGCAGGGGGCTGGACTGCACGCGCCTGGTCGACCCGGGCGTGGCACTGCGCGACCTGTTGTAAAGGCTGGACGTGGGCGGTGTGCGTCTGCCGCCCACGCCGCGCAAGGGCGGTTTACAGGCCGATCAAGTAGATGCACGCCGACAGTGTGATCAAAGACCCCAAGGTGGATATCAGGATGGTGCTGGAGACCAGCGAGCCGTCCCGTCGATAAAATTCGGCCAGCATAAAGGGGCCGGTGCCTGTCGGCAGTGCGCTGAGCAGCAAAGCGGCCTGGGCCCACATGAGGGGCAGGCGAAAGACATAAAAGGCCAGCACCCAAGTGATCAGGGGGTGGGCAACCAGTTTGATGAGCGCCAGGCGCGTACCCCGCTCGCGCGTCTCTTTGTGCCGATGGGCCAGAAAAAGCCCCAGGGAAATCAGCGCGCAGGGGCCCGTTGCCGCCGACAACATATTGAGCAGTGTGTGCAATGAAGCCGGTAACGGCTGTGCTGTCGCGGCCCACAACGCGCCCAGAAACGGCGCGACCACAATCGGGTTTTTAATCAGCGCCAACGTGACTTTGGCAACGGCTTTTTTAAGGCTCTTTTCGTTTTGCAAGCCGATTTCAATGCAGATCACCGAGATCGAAAACAGCACGCACACCACCACCAAACAGGTGATCAGCGCGGGTTCCATACCGGCGTCGCCAAATACCAGCAGGCACAACGGAATACCCATATAGCCGGTGTTGGCGTAGGAGGCGCTTAATCCCTGGACGCTGGCGTCAACCAGGCTGCCTGTACGCCGTAGGCGCCAGAGCAACGTGATGACGAACAGGCCGACCGTTGACAGCCCGTAAGTGAGGATAAACCCCGGCTGCCAAATCTGTTCCCACACCACAGTAGCCATGGCCTCGAACAGTAACGCTGGCAGGCACAGCCAAACCACCATCCGGTTGATTTCCGACGCGGCGTTGGGGCCGAGCAGGCCCAGGCGTCTGCAGGCGAAGCCGGCAAGAATAAGGGCAAAAACAGGCAGAACAACATTCAGCACAGAGGCCATGGGCCGGGTAACTCGCAAGGTGAAAGGGTCGAATGGGGGGGCGTTTGACAACGGCGTGACGTGCTCAAGCGCGGCCTGCCAGCAGCAGGCGCTCTCAGGCCGCAAAGGTTGCGTCAGATCACGGGGTTTGTTGCCCTAAATACTCACCCAGTTGTGACGTCAGGAACTCTCGCGCTTTGCGGGTGTGGACATCAGAAAGCTCGCCCGCCTTTTTTGCGTCGCCTTCGGCAATGGCCTTGGCAATGGCCTCATGCTCGTCCCAAATGGATTGACGCTCAGAGGCCGACGATTGCAACACGGTGCCCATCGCGCGACGCAGGTGCACCCAGTAAACCTGGGCGCTCTCGGCAATCAGGGGGTTGCCCGAGGCGGCGTAGATGGCGTGATGAAACGCGACGTCGGCATCCACCATGGCCTTGAGGTCTTTTCCCTTGGCCACGCGCCGGCCGTGTTCAAGAATGGCCGGGTCCATTTGATAGCGTTTTTCAGCGGCCATTTTGGCGGCCAGGTTATCCAGAGCCCCGCGAATCAGGTAGAGGTTGCTGATGGACTCAACCGTCAACGGTGTCACCAGCACCCCTTTGCCGGGCGCATCCTGAACCAGCCCATCCTTTTTCAGCAGGCGAATGGCCTGCAGCACCGGAGAACGCGACACGTTCATCTGTTCGGCGATCTCTTCCTGGGTGAAACGAACCCCCGGGGCCATGGTGCCGTCACTGATTGCGTCCAGGAGCGCCTTGTACACCTCGTCGACATAGTCCGGGCGGGTTTGAATTTTCTGCAACTTAGTCGTCATGGCGTTCAGTGGGGCCTTCGGTGGCTTGATTGCGAGGGTCATTGTCCACGTTCTCCAAAATGATTCCAACGGGGTGGCTTGACAATCATGGGCGTCAGTCCAAGAATGGCTTATCTGTATACAGAATACAGTAGGTGGAATGCAGAAGACAGAAGAGGATACCCAAGACACTCCCTTAACCCGCAGCACCGATGGCATCCAAGCGCTCAAATAATCCGTATACAGAATTCCGTAGCCTGAGTTCTGACGATAAAATAAAAATGGAGACAGGGTCATGACTGAGAAATTCGAACAGCACGAAGCCCAGCAATCGAGTGGTGCCAGCGCACCGATCGCCAAAAAACTCATCGCCTATGGGGGGTATCACACCAATAACGTACCGGGCCATGACCCGGAGTTGACGGAAACCGGGCCGGGCACGCCGATGGGCGAATACCTGCGCCGTTTCTGGCACCCGGTGTGTATGTCACTGGAACTCACGGATACCCCGCGCTTCTTGAAAATCATGGGTGAAGAATTGGTGGCCTTCCGGGACGGCAGTGGCCAGATCGGCGTGCTGCATGCGCATTGCTGTCACCGGGGCGCGTCCCTGGAATATGGGGCCATTCAGGAGCGGGGCATTAAGTGCTGTTACCACGGCATGGTGTTTGACGTGGACGGGGCCTGCTTGCACGTGCCCTTTCCAGCGGGCGAAGAGAAAGAGGCGGAAAAATACGCCTGCTCCATTCGCCAGGGGGCGTACAAAGCGTTCGAGCGTCATGGCTTGGTGTTCGCGTACATGGGCCCGCCAGACGAAGAGCCGCCATTTCCAGAATGGGAAGAAAACTTTACCGTTGCAGAGGGCGACGAGCTGGTGCCTTACAGCAACTTCCAGCACTGCAACTGGGTGCAGGTACAAGACAACGCGGCCGACAATTTCCACCCCACCGCCTTGCACTCTGCCAAAAACGTGGTGAACAAACAGTTCCAGGGCACGACCTTCGACGAGGTCGGCGCAGCGTCCATGGAAGTTGCCCCCGACATGCAATTTATCCCGGTTCATCAGGGCCGAAGCCTGGCCTGCGCGGGTGCCCGTCGCGTCAACGACGACAGAATGTTCCTGCGCATTCAGCACCAGGTACTGCCCAACCTCAGCTTGCACGCGTACACCTCCGAAGACGGCTCGGCGAAGAAGCTCTTCAGCCGTTTCCATATCGTGCGCTGGACGGTTCCGGTCGATGACGAGAACAGCAAAATGATGGGCTGGCGAGTCATGGGGCCGGGTATTGATACCCGCGGCATCGGTGACAAAAGCATGGTCGGCTACGAAACCATCGACTTTCTCGAAGGGCAGGTGGCAATGCGTCGGCCTGAGCGCTTCGGCAAATACACGCTCGATGAGTTGCCTCCCATTCCCAAGCACCACCGTGAACGCGAGATCTACAAAGACGCGCAATACGCGCCGGGCGATTACGAGGCGATTATCTCGCAACGGCCGATCGCGGTTCATAAGCTTGAAAACCCCACCAAGTTCGATGCGGGGGTCTATGCCTTCCGCAAAATGCTCCGGGACGCGGTTCGCGGCACCAACCCCGCAGCAGGTGCCCATGGCTTTGCACAATGGCTGCGCTCAATGAACGGTGCGCCCAATAGCTACTGCACCGGCAACGTGTTTGAAATGCCGATCGCAGACACGGTGGAGCAAGAGGTGGCCAACCGCCGTCGGCTGGCCAAAGAAACGGTGGCGATCCTCACCGAAGCGGATCAACTGAGAGGGCAGGCGCGCGCCGAGTTCGTCAAAGAACGCCTTGAGCAGCTTGAGCAAAGCTTCAAAAAATAACCCAAAGGCCCCCACAACGTCCGGGGTGGCCCTTGCCCCGGACGTTGTCAGCGCATTGCCGAGGTGAGGTATGAACGCAAGTGTAGACAGCACGGCTGCCACGCATCTGGAACTGGTGGTCAAGCAAATCAGGATGGAAGCGAACGGTGTCCATTCGTATGAACTCGTCGCGGCGGATGGCTCCAACCTGCCGCCTTTTACGGCTGGCGCGCACATTGATATTCAGGTGGGCGCTGGCGTGGTCCGCCAGTATTCGCTGTGTAATGCGCCCTCAGAACGCCATCGTTACCAGATTGCGGTGTTGAAGGACCTGAATGGTCGCGGCGGTTCGGCGGCCGTTCATGAGCAGATTAAAGTGGGCGACACCGTACGCGTGAGCGCACCCAGGAACACGTTTGAGTTGCACCCGGGTGCCACAAAGGTCGTGCTGCTGGCCGGGGGCATCGGGGTGACGCCGATGAAATCGATGGCCCATCAGTTAGAGGCGCAAAACATCCCCTACGAGTTGTACTACTGCGCCAAGGGGCCGGAGTACGCCGCCTTTAAAGACGAGCTGGAAGGGTTGGCGAAATCGGGTCGCATCAGCTTCCATTTCGATGGCGGGTCCGCGGCTAACAAACTCGATATTGCCGCGATCCTGAAGAGCCCCGAGCACGCGTGCGCGCTTTACTACTGCGGGCCTGGGGGGTTTATGCAGGCGTGTAAGGACGCGTCGGCACACTGGCCCGGCGGGTCGGTCCATTTCGAACACTTCAAGGCTCCTGCCCAACCGCGCACCGATGAATGCTCGCGAGTCGGCGGGTTTATTGCCGAGGTGGCCAGCACCGGTGAACGCTTGGAAGTGGCCCCCGACCAAAGCCTGGCAGAGGTGTTGAACCGCGCCGGGTATGCGGTGCAAACGTCCTGCCAGTCCGGCTTGTGCGGCACGTGCAAGGTGCGCTACCTGGCCGGGACGGTCGACCATCAGGATTTCATTCTCGACGACAGCGAGCGCGCTGACTTTCTGACCTGCTGCGTGTCGCGGGCGGCCAGCGGGACGCTGGTGCTGGACCTTTAACAAACCCCTTGGGCACTACGAGCCAGCACAACAGGCGTTAAAAAGCCCTCTCTCGAGGGCTTTTTGTCTTACTTGTAGGTCAATAAATGTTTGGGGACCAGGAAGACCAGTAAACACCCGCCGACCAACACCGCAGAGAGCAATATGATCCCTGACGAGGTATTTTGGGTCGCAGCATTGATGGTGCCCATCGCGAAGGGGCTGATAAAGCCCGAAGCGCTACCTATAGAGTTGGCCAGGGCGATGCCCGTTGCCGCGGCAGCTCCCGTCAGAATCGCCGGTGGCAAGGTCCAGAACTGCGAGATGGTGGTCATCACGCCCATCGTCGCCAGGCACAGCGCCGGCAGGCTGATCATCAGGGTTGACTGGAACGAGGCGCTGATCAGGAAACCGGTTGCCGCGAGCAGCCCGGGAATCGCCAGGTGCCAACGGCGTTCTTTAAAGCGGTCCGAGCTTCGGCCCACCAGAATCATCGTCACCACCGCGCAGGCATACGGAATGGCCGTCAGCAACCCCAGGTGCATGGAGTCTTGCACGCCGGACGCTTGAATCAGGGTGGGCAGCCAAAAGCTGACCCCGTACAAGCCCATCGTGAAGAACAGGTAGATCAAGCTCAGCAGCCAGATCTTGGGGTTAGAGAGCCCGTCCATCATGCGGTGCAGGTGCTTGCCGCTCGACTCTTTATCGATGTTGTGGCGAAGGATCTTCTTGTCCTCCTCTCCGAGCCAATGAGCATCCTCGATCCGGTCAGTCAGGTAAAAGTAAGCGCAGATACCGATGATGATGGTGGGAAGCCCTTCGAGCACGAACAGCCATTGCCAGCCTGCCAGGTCCTGCACGCCACTGAGCGAATGCATGATCCACCCGGACAGCGGTGCGCCGATCACGCCTGACATGGGAATCGCGGCCATGAACAGCGCGGTGACCTTGGCCCCCCTGGAAGACGGGAACCACTGCGAAATGTAAAGCAGGATGGCCGGGAAGAAGCCGGCTTCCGCCACGCCCAGAAGAAAGCGCATGACGTAGAACTGCATCGGCGTGTTGACGAACATCATGGCGGCGGAAATCACCCCCCAGGTCACCATGATCCGGGCGATCCAGCGGCGAGCGCCAATTCTGTACATGATGATATTGCTCGGGATTTCAAAGGCAAAATAACCAATGAAAAACATACCGGCACCGAGCCCGTACACGGCATCGCTCCAGGCAAGGTCCTGGGCCATTTGCAGCTTGGCAAAACTTACGTTGATACGGTTGAGGTAAGAGCACACATAGCAGAGGAAGAGGAACGGAATAAGCCGCCATATCACCTTTTTATAGATGAGGTCTTCGGTACTGGTCAGTGTGGCGGCGAGTGGCTGGGCACGGTCGGCAAGGGTATTCATGAGGACGCCTCCAAGCATTGTTAAATTTATAAGGCTCGCGTCTTACCCCTTGCTGAGTGTTCAACCGCGGCAAGGGGTGTCGTTTGGGTGAAGAACTTACAGCAAGAAAGCGGTTAATCGAGCATGTCGGGTTGGGTCTGCAGCAGTTGCCCCCAGATGGGTTGAAAATGCAGCCAGCCGATGTAATCGCTGCCGACGTTTTCGCGGCTGAAGCGGGCGCGTTCGTCTGTGACCAACTTCGGTTTGATGCCCGTCGCGGCCACCATCAGTTGTTGCTGGCAGCAACGTTCGAGCGCAATAAACCAAAAGGCGGCGCTTTCGATGCTGTGGCTGCTGGCGGTCAGCAGGCCGTGGTTTTGGTGCAGGATGGCCTTGTGTTTACCGAACAGCGAGGCAATGGATTTGCCGGAGTCGGTTTTGACCGCGACAGCCCCGGCTTCAGCCGTGATCACCAATTGGTCTTCAAAGAACGCCGCCGCGTCCTGGGTGATCGGCTCCAGCGGCAAGCCGGTGCTGGCCCATGCGCCGCCATACACGGTGTGGGCGTGACACATGGCAACGATGTGCGGGTGGGCTTCATGGACATTGGCATGCAGCACAAACCCGGCGCGGTTGATCGCGTAGTCGCCCTCGACGATTTTGCCGTTGTGGTCAGCCAGGATCAGGTTGGAGACTTTGACCTGTGAGAAATGGACGCACATCGGGTTCGTCCAGTACAACTCGGGGAACTCCGGGTCGCGCACCGTCAGGTGCCCGGCAAACCCGTAGTCGAAGCCCTGCAAGGCAAAGGCTCGGCAGGCCGCCACCAGGCGTTCTTTCAAATGCTTGCGTTGCTCGGCATAGGTGGCGAATTCGGGCACTTGCGGGTAGATCAGGCCTTCTTGTTCGGGCTGATAAATCGAGATCCGGTGTGACGGCTGAGTCAGTGTGCTATCGGGTTGTTTAACGCTGTTATTCATACAGGCATCCGCCATGGGTTCGGTTGAGGCTGTACCTTCACAAACCTTGCAAACGGCGACAAACGATGCTATTTCACTGCGCTGTGAAATAATTTCACAGGATAATAATAATGAGTAATCGCCCCAGCCTGGTTGCGCTCCGAGCGTTCGAAGCCGCCGCACGACACGGCAATTTCAGTGTCGCGGCCGCTGAGCTGCATCAAACGCCCTCTGCGATCAGTCACCAGATCAAAAGCCTCGAAAGCTTCTTCGGCTACCCGTTGTTTATTCGCCATAGCCGCCACCTTGAGCTCAACCACCAGGGCCGCCGGTTGTTCACGGTCATCCAGCCTGCCTTTAACGCAATCGATCAGATTTGCACCGAGCTGCGGCCCTTTGCCGAAACGGAAAAACTGTCGGTTCATTGCTCGCCCAGTTTTGCCAGTAAATGGCTGGGCCCGCGGCTGCCCGATTTCTTCGCCAAATACCCCCAGTTCACCCTCCAGCTGTCATCGAGCGCCACGCCGATTGATTTGCACAAGCAGGCTGAGCTGGACATGGTGATTGCTTACGGAGCGGCCCTCAATAGCTCGGATATCTGTGTGCAAAGCCTGGGGCTGGAAGAGTGCTGCCCCCTCGGTGCGCCGAAGTTGCTGGGCGGCCGTACGGACATCCGGTTCGACGAGTTGCACGCCATCCCGCTGATCGAGTCCCAACTCAACCCGCTCTCCTGGCAAGACTACTTTCGTCAGCATGCAAAGCCGGTGCCCGAGATCATGCATCGGCCCTCATTCGACCGCGGGGCCCTGGCCCTGGCGGCGGCTGTCGACGGGCTGGGCCTGGCCCTGGAGAGCGTGCGCTTTTCCCAGCAGGAATTGGCCAATGGCAGCCTGGTCAAATACCGGATTGAAGAGTGCCAACCGGTCATGCGCGACATTCACTTTCTGTGCTATCGGCACACGCAAAGAAACTCACCCAAGGGGGTGGCATTTCGGGAATGGCTGACAGAAGCCTGTCGCCTGGATACTGAGTAGTCGCCCCCCCTGCGATGAGGGTGAGCCAGGCGGCCCTGTTTATTCAACAGGGCCGCGTGTGGTTTAAGCCGCGCCGAGCAAGCCGCGTCGCGCCAGGTTCAGCATCAGTGCGCTCACCCCGAAGGTCCAGGCCGGGGCCTGGTGGCTGCCGGTGACACGGTTTTGCAGGGCTCCCAGCAAGGGCGAGGCGATGCTGACCACGTCACCTTCCTTGTGGTTAAACCCCTGGCCCGGCTGGTCGCGGTCGTCGGTGGGGGCGAAGAGGGTGCCGAGGAACAGCACAAAGCCGTCCGGGTATTGGTGGTTGGCGTTGAGGGTTTGCCCGGCGAGGTCGGCCGGGTCGCGGCTGATCTGGTTCATCTTGCTCTGGCCGTTGAGTACGTAGCCGTCCTGGCCTTCCACCCGCAGCGTCACTTCACAGTGGCGCACATCGTCGAGGCTGAAGTGCTCGTCGAACAAACGAATAAACGGCCCCAGGGCGCAGGATGCGTTGTTGTCCTTGGCCTTGCCCAGCAGCAAGGCGCTGCGGCCTTCAACGTCGCGCAGGTTGACGTCGTTGCCCAGGGTTGCGCCGTGAATCTGGCCACGGCTGTTGACCGCCAGCACCACTTCCGGTTCCGGGTTGTTCCAGCTTGAGCCAGGGTGAATGCCGATGGCATTGCCGGTGCCCACCGCCGCCAGAATCGGAGCCTTGGTGAAAATTTCGGCGTCGGGGCCGATGCCCACTTCCAGGTATTGCGACCACATGTTCTGTTCGATCAGCACCTGCTTGAGGCGCATGGCCTCGGGCGAGCCGGGTTTTAGGTCGCGCAGGTTGTCACCGATCACGGCCTGCACCAACCCGCGCACTTCTTCAGCGCGCAATGCGTCGCCACCGGCTTTTTCTTCGATGACCCGTTCAATCATGCTGGCGGCAAAGGTCACACCGGCCGCCTTGATCACTTGCAAGTCGGCGGGTGCCAGCAGGTAGGGGGCGGTGTCGTCGCGCTGTTCACCGCTGTTGGCCAGCAAGGCCTCGACCGGGCCCAGGGACGTGCCACGGATGTCGCGCACGGCCTGCAACGGGTGTTCACGGTCCAGCAGCAGGCTCAGGGTGGGAAAGTGCGCGGTGCAGTCGATCACTTCACCGTCACGAATCACCACCACGGCCGGGCCCGCCAAGGGGCCGGGTAGCCACACACGGCCCACCAGCGTAGCCCGCTGCCAGTCTTGGGGCAGGGTGTTGTCAATATTCAATTGCAGCGTGTTCATGGGAGCGGTCCTCGAATTTTGGGCGAACAACACCCGTAGGCGCGAGCGTGCTCGCGTCTACAGGGTGTTGTGAGGGTTAGTGAGAGTGGCGGGGCGGGCCGTTTTCCGGGATCACGCGCCAGTACAGGGTGGCCGGCTCCAGGCAGCCGCCCGTCGACAGTTGGCCGACCAGTTGGCGGTACAGTTCCTGCCACGGGGTTTGGGACGGGGCCAGCGGCGGCAGCGGTTCCTTGCGGCGCTCGTCGAGTTCGGCTTCGTCCACCAGCAGGTTGACACTGCGGGCGTTGAGGTCGACGCGCAGGCGGTCGCCGGTGCGCAGCAATGAAAGGCCGCCGCCCACCGCCGATTCCGGCGACATATTAAGAATCGACGGGCTGGCCGAAGTGCCGCTCTGGCGACCGTCGCCCAGGCACGGCAACGAGTCGATGCCGGCCTTGATCATCGCGGACGGCGGGGCCATGTTCACCACCTCGCCGCTGCCCGGGAAACCCACCGTGCCGCAGCCGCGAATCACCAGAATGCAGCGCTCATCAATGTTCAGCGACGGGTCGTTGATGCGTGCCTGATAGTCTTCCGGGCCTTCGAACACGATGGCCCGAGCTTCAAAACTGTTGGGCTGCTCCGGGTCGCTGAGGTAGGTGCTGCGAAAGGCTTCGCCCACCACCGACATCTTCATGATCGCGCTGTCGAAGAAGTTGCCGCTGAGTACGATAAACCCGGCGCGGTGCATCAGCGGGTCTTCGTAGGAACGGATCACGTCGCGGTCGCCGGTCACGGTGTCTGCCACGATTTCGCCCATGCTGCGGCCGCTTACGGTCAGGCAATCGCGGTGCAGGCGGCCGACCTTGTCCAGTTCGTGCATCACTGCCGGTACGCCACCGGCGCGGTGGAAACTTTCGCCCAGGTACTCACCGGCGGGCATGCAGTTCACCAGCAACGGTACGTCCTCGCCGACGCGCTGCCAGTCGTCCAGCGACAGGTCGATGCCGCTGTGCCGGGCGATGGCAATCAGGTGCGGCGGGCAGTTGGTGGACGCGCCCAGTGCCGAGGCCACGGCAATGGCGTTCTCGAACGCGGCGTGGGTCATGATCTGCGAGGGGCGCACGTCTTCGCGCACCAGGTCGACGATACGCACGCCGGTGGCATACGCCATTTGCCCGCGCTCGCGGTACGGCGCGGGGATGCTCGCGCAGCCTGGCAGCGACATGCCCAGCGCTTCGGCCAGGGCGTTCATCGACAACGCGGTGCCCATGGTGTTGCAGTGGCCCACCGACGGCGACGACGCCGTGGTCAGGGTCATAAACCCTTCGTAATCAATTTCACCGGCGCTCAACAGGTTGCGCGCATGCCACAGCACGGTGCCGGAGCCGATGCGCTGGCCTTTGTGCCAGCCGTCGAGCATCGGCCCGCCGGACAACACAATGGAGGGCAGGTCGGTGGTGGCGGCGGCCATCAGGCACGCCGGGGTGGTTTTGTCGCAGCCGGTGGTCAGCACCACGCCGTCCAGCGGGTAGCCGTGCAGCACTTCCACCAGGCCCAGGTAGGCCAGGTTACGGTCCAGTGCCGCGGTGGGGCGCCGGGATTGCTCGGCAATGGGGTGCACCGGGAATTCCATGGGAATGCCCCCGGCGTCTCGAATGCCGTCCTTGACCCGCTTGGCCAGCTCAATGTGATGACGGTTGCAGGGCGTCAGGTCGCTGCCGGTCTGGGCGATGCCGATAATCGGCCGGCCCGATTGCAGCTCGGCGCGGGTCAGGCCCTGGTTCATGTAGCGCTCCACGTACAGCGCGGTCAGGTCGGCGTGGCTGGGGTCGTCGAACCACAACTGGCTGCGCAGGCGGCGTGGGGTTGAATCGGTCATGGCAGGCTCCAGCAGGTTATTCAGGCAAAGTATTGTGGCGACGTAACTGGCGTATCAGCCCGGCGTGGTCGAGGTCACCGTCACCGGCCTCGATCATGGCCGCAAACAGGCTGTCGACCAGGCTGCCGACGGGCAGCGACAGGCCGATTTTTTGCGCCTGGGCGAGGGCGGTGCGGGTGTCCTTGAGTTGCCATTTGGCCGGGCCACCGGGGGTGAAATCGTTGTTGAGCATGCGTTGGCCATGCTGGCGCCAGATGGGGGAGTCGACAAACCCGCCCATCAGTGCCTCGTGTACTTTTGACGGGTCGGCCCCGCCGCGTTCGGCCAGCAGCAGGCCCTCCGCGACGGTGGCGATGGTGCTGGCGACGATCAATTGATTGACCAGCTTGGACAGCTCGCCGGTGCCTGCCGGGCCGACATGCACCGGGCGGCCCATGGCGGCGAGTACGTCGCGGCCTTGTTCGAAGGCCGCGGCTTCACCGCCCACCATGATTGCCAGGCTGGCCTCACGGGCCCCGCGCTCGCCCCCCGACACCGGGGCGTCGAGGTAGCGCAGGCCCCGTTCGGCACACTGACGAGCCTGATCGACGGCGGTGTCCACCGGGATCGAACTCATCACCACCACCAGCGCACCGGGTGCCAGCGCCTTGGCGGCACCGTTTTCACCAAACAGCACCTCGTCACAGGTCGGGCCGTCGCTGAGCATGCAAATCAGCACGTCGGCCCCGCTGGCCGCTTCGGCGGGGGTGTCAAAACCCCGTGCGCCGTCCTCGACCAAGTCGTGCACCTTGGCCGCCGAACGGTTCCAGGCGCGTACCGGAAAACCGGCCCGCATCAGGTTGCGGGCCATGGGCTTGCCCATGATCCCGGTGCCGATAAACGCGATCGTTTGCAGGTTCATGCCTTACCTCCTACGGTGGCTGGGGTGGCGTCACCCAGCGTCACTTTGTTGCGTGGCATCAGCACCATGCCCAAACCACCGGCACCGACCAGCGCGGCAATAATCAGGAAGCCCGGGGTGTAGCTGCCGGTCACGTTAAACAGGTAGCCGGTCAGGTAAGGGCCGATAAAGCCGCTGAGGTTGCCGATGGAGTTGATCAGGCCAATGCCGGCGGCAGCCCCCAGGCCGGTCAACACTTGCCCCGGTACCGCCCAGAACACGTTGATCGCGCTGTAAACGCCCATGGCCAAGAGAATGAAGCCGATCACGATGATCCACGGCTGGTTGAGCCACAACGCCACGGCGATAGACACGGCGGCCAGCATCGCGGCACCGCCGGCATGCCAGTGACGTTCTTGCAGGCGGTCCGAACGGCGGCTCCACCAGATCATTGCCACAGCGGCGAGCGCATAAGGAATGGCGGTGATCAAACCGTTTTGCATCAGGCCGATTTCCAGCCCGAACGAACCGCGGAACGACGCGAGTACCGTTGGCATAAAGAAGTTCATGGCGTTAGAGCCCGACGTGATGCCGAAGTACACCAGCGCCAGCAGCCACACCTGACGGCTGGACAGTGCCTTGCGGATCATCTGCCACTTGCTCGGTTGAATGCCCACCACCAGCGGTTTGTTGCGCTCTTCAGTTTCCAGGGTGTTGATCAGCCAATTGCGTTGTTCATCGGTCAGCCAATGGGCCTGGTGCGGGTGGTCGGTGAGGTAGAAGTAGCACACCACGCCCAGGATCACGGCCGGTACGGCTTCGACGACGTACATCAGGCGCCAGCCGACAAACCCCATCGCGTCGCCCATTTCGATCAGGCCCACCGACAGCGGTGCACCGATGACTTGGGCGATCGGCACGCCGAGGTAAAAGGTGGCGATCATGCGGGCGCGATAGCGGCTCGGGAACCACAGCGACAGCAGGTAAATCACCCCGGGGAAGAACCCGGCTTCAGCAATGCCCAGCAGAAAACGCAGAGACACAAAGTGGATGGGCGTTTCCAGAAACCCCATCGCGCCGGCGATGATGCCCCAGGTCACCATGATTCGGGCGATCCACACGCGGGCCCCGTAGCGGTGCAGCAACACGTTGCTCGGCACTTCGAAGATGAAGTAACCGAGGAAGAAAATCCCTGCGCCCAGCCCGTACAGGGTCTGGCTGATACCGATGTCTTCGTTCATCCGCAGCGCGGCGAAGCCCACGTTGTTGCGGTCCAGAAAGGCCACCACAAACAGCAGGATCAGAAAAGGGATCATGCGTTTGGTCACACGCTTGATCGTCTGTTGTTCGATGTCCGAGACATCAGTCAGCGGGATAGTGGTCATATCGCACGGCCTCAATTTTTTATTGTTGTTTTTTGCTGTAGGAGCGAGCGTGCTCGCGATCTTTTAAACGCTCGCGAGCAAGTTCACTCCTACAGGGGTCAGACAGCGGTGTCTTCTATGTGCGCACGCACGATGGCGTCGAAATCCGGGTCGGCGGTAAAGCCCAGCGCGCGGGCGCGGGGGGCCTGAACCTTGCTTGGCCAGCTCTCGACGATGCGCTGGATGGTGGCGTCCGGCTCCCAGCGAATCAGTTTCACCACTTCATCGCCGGCCACCCGTTGCAGCGCGGCGACCATGTCGGCCACGGTGGTGGTCACGCCCGGCAGCGGGATGATGCGCTCGTTGCCCAGGGTGTTCGGGGACAGGGTCATGCCCAGCAGCATCGATTCCACAATGCGCCGTGGTGACGTCAGGTACACCTGGGTGTCCGGGCGCACCGGGCACACGGCAGGCAAGCCCACCAGCGGCTCGCGAATGATTGAACTGAAGAACGTTGAGGCGGCCTTGTTCGGCTTGCCCGGGCGCACGGCGACAGTGGGCAGGCGCAGTACGCGCCCGTCCACAAAGCCTTTGCGGGCATAGTCAGCCACCAGCAATTCGCCCACGGCTTTTTGCATGCCGTAGGACGATTGCGGCGTGAGTACCGTGTTGTCGTCGACCACCTCCGGCAGCGCGCCGCCGAATACCGCGAACCCGCTGGCGTACACAATGCGCGGTGGCTTGGGCTGTTTGCGCAGGGTTTCGAGCAGCACCATCAGGCCGTGCAGGTTGACTTGCATGCCCAGGTCGAAATCGGCTTCAGCGGCCGAACTGACCACCGCCGCCAAATGCCACACCAGGTCAATGCCATCGGTCACGCGGGCGATGACCTCAGGGTCGGCCACGTCGCCGGTCACCACTTCCACACGCGGGTCCTTGGGCACGTCTTCGCCGGCAAAGGCATCGAACAGCACGATGCGTTCAATGGTGCGCGGGGTTTCGCCTTCCAGGGTCAGGGTGTTCAGGTCGATCAGGCGCTGAGCCAGTTGCTTGCCGATAAAGCCAGTGCCGCCGGTGATGAGGATGCGCATGTGTCACTCCTGTTTCTTATCTTTATTGAGGCGTTAAGCGTGAAATCAGTCGGCCTGGACGGTGCGTTGCACTTGTTCGCCCAGCCCTTCGATGCCCAGGCGCATGGTTTGGCCCGCGCGCAGGTACACCGGCGTTGGCTTCACGCCCAGGCCAACGCCCGGCGGTGTGCCGGTGGAAATCACGTCACCCGGTTGCAGTGACATGCAGCGGCTCAGGTACGCAATCAAGGCCGGTACCTGGAACACCATCGTGCGGGTATTGCCGTTCTGGTAGCGCTGTCCGTCGACCTCAAGCCAAAGGTCGAGCTGGTGCGGATCGCTGATTTCGTCGCAGGTCACCAGCCATGGGCCCAGCGGGCCGAAGGTGTCGAACCCCTTGCCTTTGTCCCAAGTGCCGCCGCGTTCGATCTGCCATTCGCGTTCGGACACATCGTTGATCACGCAAAAACCGGCGACGTGGTCCATGGCAGTGCTTTCGTCGATATAACGCCCGCCCTTGCCGATCACCACGCCCAGCTCGACTTCCCAGTCGGTTTTGGTAGAGCCGCGCGGAATCTGCACGTCATCGTTGGGGCCACTGATTGCGCTGGTCCATTTGCTGAACACCACGGGTTCGGCCGGTACCTCCAGGCCTGATTCCGCCGCATGATCGGCGTAGTTCAGGCCGATGCAGATAAATTTGCCCACCTGGCCAACGCACGCGCCAATACGCGGCGAGCCATTGACCCGCGGCAGGCTGGCGGGGTCAATGTGACTCAGGGCTTCAAGGCTCGAAGGCTCAAGCGCCTTGCCGGCGACATCGGCAATGTACGCCGACAAATCACGAATATTGCCTTGTGCATCCAAGAGCCCCGGTTTTTCCTGACCCTTTTCGCCGTAACGCAGCAGTTTCATAAACGCTCCTGTATCGAATGACAAACCTGACCTTCTGAGGCACGCGCTTTTAAAAGCGCGCGCCTACAGTGGGGATTAGTTGCTCATCCCGCCATCAATAATCTGGGTGGTGCCGGTGGTGTAGCTGCTGGCGTCGCTGGCCAGATACACCACCAATTGGGCGATTTCTTCGGCATTGCCGATGCGGCCCATGGGCTGGCGCGCCACGAACGCTTGATACACCTCGGCCTCTGAACGCCCTTGCTCACGGGCTTGTTCGGCGATGCGCTGGCGCAGCGAGGGCGAATCCACTGTGCCTGGGCATATAGCGTTACAGCGTATGCCTTGACTGATGTAGTCGGTCGCCACCGATTTGGTCAAGCCAATCACTGCGGCCTTGCTGGCGGTGTAGGCCAAACGGTTCGGTACGCCCTTCACACTGGACGCCACCGAGGCCATGTTGATGATTGAGCCGCCACCGTTGCTCAACATGCCCGGCAAGAAGGCACGGATCATCCGATACATGGCGGTGACGTTCAGGTCGAAAGAAAATTGCCAGGCGTTGTCATCGCACTCCAGCAGTGCGCCGCTGTGCACGTAGCCTGCGCAGTTGAACAGCACGTCGAGGGTGCCGACTTGCTGGCGGATGGCGTCGATGGCTGCCGGTTGGGTGACGTCCAGCGCCAACGCCTGAATGCCTTGGATGTCGCGCAAAGCTTCAACGTTCACGTCAGTGGCGATGACCGTAGCGCCTGCATCGCGCAGAGCCAGTACCGAGGCGCGACCAATGCCGTTTGCCGCCGCGGTAATCAAAACGCGTTTGTGGGCGAGGTTCATGAGTGCAGATCCCTTGTTCTTATGGGGCCAACACTAATGTTGCTTTGCGATAATCGCCAATGAGATATTCTCAAGCCTTAATAACCGGAGGTTATCGGATGGCCGATGTCGTATTCAACCAACTGTGCAACTGGCTGCGGTTTCGCCATTTGGTGCTGATTGACACCCTGGCGCGTACCCAAAACATGCACGCCACGGCCCAGGAAATGAACATCAGCCAGCCGGCCGTCAGCAAGATGCTGCGCGAGATAGAGCATCAGTTGGGCTTTGATCTGTTCCAGCGTTTGCCGCGCAGCATGACGCTCACCGACCTGGGCACCCACGTGGCGCGCTTTGCGCAAATCGCCCTCAATGACTCCCAGCAGTTTGTCAGCCAGATCAATCATTTGCGCCAGGGCGGGCATGGCCTGCTGAAAATCGGCACCATCTATGCGGCCACGGCCGTGGCGATCCCGGCGGCGATTGTCGAGGTCAAACAGCGCTGGCCGCTGCTCACCCTGGACGTGCTGGAAGGTACCAGCGCCAACCTGCTGACCATGCTGGAACACAAGGAGCTGGACCTGGTGGTGGCGCGGTTTACCTTGGACCGTCATCGCGAGCTGTTCGACTTCCAGCCGTTGTCACCGGAACCCCTGTGCCTGGTCACCGGCAGCCAGCACCCGCTGGCCGGTGCCAGTGACGTGCCACTGGCTGAACTCGGCAACTGGCCCTGGGTGGTCTACCCCACAGGCACGCCCATGCGGGCACGGCTGGAGCAGGCTTTTGTGGAAGTGGGCATGCCCACCCCGGAAAACACCGTTGAAACGGTCTCGATGCAAACCACCCTGCAATTGCTGCAAACCGCGCCGATGGTCTCAATGCTGGCCGACTCGATGGTCGAACTGCAGATCCAGGCCGGGCGCCTGACCCGTCTGGCGTTGCCGTTTCCTTTGGTGCTGGCGGACTACGGCATCATCACCCGGCGCAACGAACCGCCGCGCTGGTCGACACACGCCTTTATCGACGCCTTGCTCAATGGCCCCGATGCCCGACGTGGTGAGGGGCGCGGTGCTTGATGAGTCGCAGACCGTGCTTATGGGCGTCTTATTGCGTTCATCAGTTTCGACTCGCTTAAACGCATGGCTAACAAGGAAATTGAGTCGGCATTGATAGAAAAAGCGGTTTCCCTGACGCCTGGATGCTCAAGTGTTTCGCGACGGCCTTTCAGCACCCTATATTCAGGCGTAGATAGAATATTGTCTCGTTGGCTCAGCAAGCGCTGCAGATTTTCATGGATTTCACCATCGCGTCCGCCGTCAGACATTTTTAAGGCAAAGGCTTGGTTGGTCTTCAGTGCGGTTTCAATGTGCTCAGCAGATGAGGAGGGGGATAGCCTGTACAGCGTGTTGTTTGAATACAAGATGTCCAGTGTACTTTCATGGTGTGACACCTCATGGATTAGCGTTTCTGCATTGGAAATTGCATGGCTCCTTGAAAGCGTATTGATATTGAAAAATACGCGCCCGTGAGGGTCGAAACGGTCTACGAGCGCAAGCGCGGGGGTGCCTTTTTCTTTTCTAATGCGCTCGATGTAAGTCTCTGTGGGTTTAAGTACAGCCATGTTGTCCATGTTGCTGTCATCTTGCATGGCCTTTAAACGCTTGTTTATTCCGGCATACAAGAATTTTAGTTCGGTCAACAGGTTCCTGCTGTTGCCGGACATGGTTTCTTTAATAATACTCATGTTGTCGCTGCTGATAGCACTTGCCGAAAGTATATCGAAAGTTTCTTGCACGGCTAACTGTGCGAATTTGACAGCGTTGACGATGCTGTCGGCTTCGGCGGGGTGTTGTTTTCTAAGTTGGGAAAGCCCGCGGCTGACAATAGTAAAATCCTGGCTGAAACTTTTTTCTGTTTCATCATTCATCCCTTTATAAATAAGCCCGGACGCATCAAATCCTCCCGCCGGGCTGTTACGCACAAACCAATAACGATTGGGCCCATCAATATCTTCACCGGGATCCGGATTCAACCACCGGCACAACCACGGCGCGTAATAGCGGAACCCATAGTAATAAAGCCCCGTGGCATCACGCTCCTTGCCGGAATAGCGCACGGTTTTATCATTCGCCTCGGTGTCGCTGT
>Ga0308167_1001253_pt1 | contig 31535 bp, 25 predicted proteins | sample PhyCR1_2_FD_202138 | JGI IMG/M metagenome (GOLD analysis project Ga0308167, IMG submission 202138) | Phyllosphere microbial communities from UC Gill Tract Community Farm, Albany, California, United States - DLSLRC.R1 | ecosystem: Host-associated > Plants > Phyllosphere > Unclassified | place... | reverse complement strand
GGAGTCAGGGATGTGGCGTGCGAGCGCGCGCCGATCGGATGCGCCGGGCAGCTGCGGTGACGCCAAGCGCTATCAGGATACCAGGGACTGTGAGCGCGATGAGCGGCAGGGTACCGTAGCGCAGCGAATCAGCGCTGGGAAGCAGCGGTGAACCGGGCTCGGTCGGCGCGTCGGCATCCGGCAGGGGCGGCACCTCGACCGGCGCGGCGGTGGGTTCGGGCTGCGGAACGCTCTCTGCGCGTCGGAACAGGCGGACCCACTCGGCGAGGTCGCCCATCGGATTCTCGGAGACCTTCGGCACGTCCGCGGTGATCGCCGCGTCGGCATCCACCAGCCCGTAGCCGTAGAGAGGATCGGGGAGGTCGGCCATCCCCGGCACCTTGATCGCGGTCTTGATGATGCGATTGATGACGTTGGCGGCATCGAGCTCGGGGTGCGCAGAACGGACGAGCGCCGCGATGCCCGCGACGATGGGCGCCGCACCGCTGGTGCCGCTCCAGGGCACGACGGTGCCGTCCGCCGAGACGCCCCGCAGCCCCTCACTGGGCGCGGCGATCCCGATGGTGATCCCCTGGGTCGACGCCTCGATGCTCGCCGTGCCCGTCTGGTCGACTCCGCCGACCGTCAGCACGCCGGGGATCGTCGCGGGAGCGCCGATGATGTTGGTGCCGCTCCCCCGGTTTCCCGCGGCGACGACCACCACCACGTCATGCTCGAATGCGTAGAGGAACGCGTCGTCCCAGCTCCTGTCCCAGTCCAGCGTGTTCGTGGTGAACGAGAGGTTGATGATGTCGGCCCCATGGTCGACCGCCCACCGCATGGCCTTCGCGACCTGCTCGGTGAACGGCACTGCGGCGGCGGCGCCGAAGCCCACGGAGATCGACAGCAGATCGGCCTCGGGGGCGACTCCGATCATGCCCTTGCCGTCGGCGGAGCCGCGTCCGGCGGCGAGCGAGGCCACCCACGAGCCGTGATTGCCGTCGATGGCACCCACCGGGGTGCGGCCGTCGGGGGTTCCGGTGCCGGACACGTCGGTGCCACCGACGACGGCGTCATCGAACACGCCAGGGACCTTGCCGATCCCGGTGTCGATGACGGCGATCGTGACCCCGTCGCCGCGAGTGGTCTGCCAGGCGTCGCGGATGCCGGCTCCGTCGAGCCAGTACTGAGCGGCGCGATCCGGATCTGCGGGGTCGTCCGGCACCGGCGGCGGGGTCGCTGCCGCGCCGAGGAGCAGGACGGATGCCACGATCGTCGCCATCGCGACGCCGTTGCGCAGCATCCGCGGCCGCCTCATGCGGTCGATGCCTCGACGTCACGCAGGGCCGCACCGGGGTCGTCGCACCGGCACTTCTCCGGCGACCACGTCGAGCGCTCGAGCGCCGCGTCGCCGATCGGGTTCACGCCGGGACCTGCCGCGAGAGCGTGACCGGCCAGAGCATGCAGGCACTTGACGCGCGACGGCATGCCGCCGGCGGAGATCCCATCGATCTCGCTGACCTCGCCGAACTGCGCCCGGTCGGCGAGGTACGCCTCATGCGCGGCGAGGTACGCCGCGGCGACGCCCTCGTCCTCGGCGAGCAGCGCGGAGAGCTCGGGCATGACCTGCGTGGCCTCGAGGGTCGACATCGCGGCCGTCGCGGCCGGATGCGTCAGGTAGTAGAACGTGGGGAACGGTGTTCCGTCCGGGAGCCTGGGTGTCGTGGCGACGACCGTGGGGTTGCCGCACTCGCAACGGGCTGCGATTCCCACGACGCCACGGGCGGTCCTGCCCAACTGGGCCGACACCACGGCGAGCTCGGCGGTCGTGGGGGCGGGGAATGGCGGCGTGGTCACCTCTCCAGCGTACGGGAGCCGACCGGGAGGATGCTCTGAGCGCGCTCCCCGCTCGGCGGCGCCGACGGTCAGCGGTTGACGGCGGCCGTGTCGCTCAGCCCCGCGGACGTCAGCGTGCGCAGCAGCTGCGGCATCCAGTCGGAGGGCGTCTCTTCGAGGGTGTCGCTGACCGGCCCCTGCTGCTGCGGGAGCGCTGCGGGGTCGAGATCGTTGTCGATCAGATACACGACCTCGCCGGGCTTGACGTAGTACAGGCGCTCACGCGCCTGGGTGGTGATGTAGGCCGGGTCGCTCCAGCGCTCACGCTCTTTCTCGAGCGCCGCGATCTGGTCTTCGGAGACCTGGATCGACTGCTCCAGAGCCGAGATCTTCTGCCGCTGGTCGATGAAGGTGCCCAGCGTCGGCACCAGCACCCATGCCCCGAGCACGACGAGCGACAGCATGATGACCGAGAACGCCGAGAGGCGGATGCCGGAGGCCCACTCGCGCACGTCGACCCGACGTTCCTGGGAGCCTCGATTCGCGGCTCCCCTGGGCTGACGGGCGGACGGACGCGGGGTCGACTTCGCCGCCGGCGTGGTGCGGGATGCGCCCGAAGACGCCGAAGGAGGAGCCGGTCGTCGTGCCACGGCTCCTCCTCCGTACGTGCCGCTCAGGCGGCGTGTGTCTGTCTCTGCTGTGTTCAGCCCTGGTAGCGCGGGAACGCGGAACGGCCGGCGAAGACAGCCGCGTCGCCCAGCTCTTCCTCGATGCGCAGAAGCTGATTGTACTTCGCGACGCGCTCGCTGCGAGCAGGCGCACCAGCCTTGATCTGACCCGCGTTCGTCGCGACCACGAGGTCGGCGATCGTGGTGTCCTCGGTCTCACCCGAACGGTGCGACAGCATGGCGGTGTAGCCCGAGCGCTGCGCGAGGCTGACCGCATCGAACGTCTCGGTGAGCGTTCCGATCTGGTTGACCTTGACGAGCAGCGAGTTGGCGACGCCGCGCTTGATGCCGTCGGCGAGACGGGTCGGGTTCGTGACGAACAGGTCGTCGCCGACGAGCTGGACCTTCGAGCCGAGAGCGTCGGTGAGGAGCTTCCAGTTGTCCCAGTCGTCCTCAGCCAGCGCGTCCTCGATCGTGACGATCGGGAAGTCGTTGACCAGGCCCTCGTAGTACTCGATCAGCTCGGGGCCGCTCCAGTCCTTGTTGTCGAGGCGGTAGACGCCGTCCTTGAAGAACTCGGTGGCTGCGACGTCGAGGCCCAGCGCGATGTCGGTGCCCGGCGTGAAGCCGGCCTTCTCGATCGCCTTGACGAGGAAGTCGAGACCCTCGCGGTTGCTGGGCAGATCGGGGGCGAAGCCGCCCTCGTCGCCGAGACCCGTCGCGTAGCCGGCGGCCTTCAGCTCGCCGCGCAGCACGTGGTAGGTCTCGACGCCCCAGCGGAGCGCCTCGGAGTAGGTCTCGGCGCCGATCGGGGCGAGGAAGAACTCCTGCATGTCGATGCCGTTGTCGGCGTGCTCGCCGCCGTTGATGACGTTGAAGAGCGGAACGGGCAGCAGGTGCGCGTTCGGGCCGCCCAGGTAGCGGAACAGCGGCAGGTCTGCGGAGTCGGCCGCGGCCTTGGCGACCGCGAGGCTGACGCCGAGGATCGCGTTGGCGCCGGTGCGCTGCTTGTTGTCGGTGCCGTCGGTCTCGATCAGGATCGCGTCGACGATGCGCTGCTCGCTCGCCTCGACACCCTCGAGCGCCGGGCCGAGCTCGTCGATGATGGCGTCGACCGCCTTGAGGACGCCCTTTCCGCCGTAGCGGCTCTTGTCGCCGTCGCGGAGCTCGTACGCCTCGAATGCGCCGGTGGATGCACCGGACGGAACGGCCGCCCGCTGGACCACACCGTCGTCGAGGAGCACCTCCACCTCAACGGTCGGGTATCCGCGCGAGTCGAGAATCTCGCGTGCGCCTACAGCCTCGATCAGTGCCACTGATGTGCTCCTTGCTCAGAGAAAAGGTTGTGTGGAGCGTCGTCGATCCGCGCCCAGTCTAGCCCGCCCGCGCTCGACCTCCCGGGTTCGTCTCGGCGGCTCACACCACGACGGCGAGGGCGAAGCCGTCCCAGCCCTTGGCGCCGACCGTCTGCAGGGCGGTCGCGTCGAAGCGGGGATCCTCCCCCAGCATCCGCAGCGCGTCTCTGGTGCCGACAACCTTGGAGTCGGTCGAGTCCGCACGGACGATCTCGCCCTCCCGTCCGATGTTGTCGAGCACGATCACGGTTCCGGGATGCCCCAGCTTCGCCGCCCAGTCGAGGTAGACGGTGTTCGACTCCTTGTCGGCATCGATGAAGACCAGGTCGAAGCCGCCCACCAGCGTCGGGAGCACGTCGGCACCCCGGCCGATCCGGATGTCGACACGCTCTCCGACCCCGGCGGCATCGATGCTCGCCCGCGCGACGGCGGCGTTGTCGGCTTCGGCCTCGACCGTGACGACGCGGCCTTCCGGCCCCACGGCACGAGCGAGCCAGATCGTCGAATAGCCCCCGAGCGTGCCGATCTCGAGCACGCGCCGAGCGCCGCTGATGCGCGCGAGGAGGTTGAGCATCTTGCCGCCGACGGGCGCGACCTCGATCTCGGGGAGACCGGCGTCGCGCTGGGCCGACAGCGCCGACTCGAGGTGCGGATCGTGCCCCACGAGCAGCTCGGCGAGATAGGCATCGGCGTTCGACCAGGCTGCGGGAGTGGAATCCATGCCCTCAGCAAACCGTGACGCCTCGGGAGCGTCAAGAGGGTTGCGGAGGCTACTCCGCGCGCGGAGCGGACAGCAGTCGGCCGGGCCCGTCGGCGAGCTCGGGCTGTTCACGGAACTGCCCGGTGACGACGAGGACGGCGATGACCGCTGCCGCGACGATCCACCCCGCGAGGCCGAGCGGTCCGGCGAGCGCGAGATCGGGCTGCGATGCGGCGAAGATGACGATCAGCCCGGCGGCGGCGTTGAGGGAGCCATGGGCGAGCACAGCAGGCCAGACCGAGGCGGAGCGCAGGCGCAGCCAGCCCAGGAGAACACCCCAGGCCATGCAGCCACCGATCATGAAGAGCACACCGGTGATGTCTGTGCGTCCGAAGTTGTAGCCCAGCAGGATCAGCGGGCTGTGCCAGACGCCCCAGATCGCTCCGCTGAGGAGCAGCGTGGGCCAGGTGCCGAGCGGACGCAGCGCGGGCACCAGCCATCCGCGCCATCCGAGCTCTTCGCCGAACGCCAGCACGCTGTTGAGGAGTGCGCCGAAGGGGATCATCACGATCTGCGAGATCACGACGACCTCGATCGGCGGCATCGGCGCACCGGCGGGGAGCGCCTTCGCGACCTCTGCGGAGAACGCGGCGAAGGTCAGGTCGAGCTGCACGAACCCGAGCGCTGCCGCGAGCACGATGCCGAGGGCGACGAGAAGGGGCGGTACGAGCCAGCCGGCCACCATCAGCCAGACGACCCGCTTCGCCGGACGCAGCGGCCACAGCCCGAGGAATCGCGCCCGCTCGCCCCTCGACGGGATTCGCATCGTGAAGGTGACCACCAGTGCGGCGATCGCGGGGGTCAGCATCATCACCGGCAGGAGGAACCAGGTGCTCGGCTCGGCGAGTCCGTCGCCCAGCCAGAGGGGGAGGGCGACCACCCACGCGAGTCCGCACGCGAGTGCGACGAAGACGATGATGGCTGCGGCTCGGATGCGGGTCATGGGTTCTCTCCCTGTTCGGGTTCGCCGAGGGGCGTGGTCATCGGGATGCGGCCGAGGCCAGGACGGATGCCGCAGTGGCCGCGTCGTCGACGGTGACGACGAAGACGCGGCCGTCGGTGCGAGTGACTTCGAGGGCCTCTCCGGTGCGCAGGACGAATCCTCGCCGCCCGTCCGTGCCGAAGCGGTAGCCCCAGCCTCCGAACACTGCGAAGGGGTTGACCTGAACCGCCCGGGTGCTCGCGATCTCCGTGGCGGGGATCTCGAGTCGTGGCCAGCCCGCTGCCGAGCGCACCCGGAGACCCGCGGCGCTCGCGCGGACCCGGAACGAGAGACCGCTCGCCACGAGGATCACGAGGATCAGCGCGATGACCGCGACGATCCATCCGGCAGCCACGCCCCGTGCAAGGAGCAGCACGCTCATCGCGATCGTGAGGAAGACGCCGATCCCCAGGACCACCTGACCGCTCCGGGCGATGCCGACGGTCTTCATCCATACGGCGCGTTCATGATCGGCGAGCGGCAGGGGTTCCGCCGGTGGCTCGGATGCTGCGGGCGCGAACTGCACCTTCGGCTGCAGGAACCACCCGGCGGCGGCCAGCCCGGCTGAGACCAGGAAGAAGACCGGGACCCACGGCGTGATGTCGGCGGCCTCGGCCGCATCCGAAAGGCCGCGCTGAGCGGCGGTCGAGACGACGGCGAGCATCGACATCATGCCCGCGATGCCGAGGCTTGCGGCTCCGAGCAGACGGGCGGTCGTCGACCACTGCGGTGGTGCACTCGACGTCGATGCACCGTGCGCGGGCAGTCTGTGCGAGAACAGGGCGATGATCGCGAACAGCACGATCGTCCCGCCGCCCAGACTGATGAGCAACGCCAACGGCGTCCACCGCGGCCCGAAGCCGTCGACCCCGTCGAGGCCCCAGTGGACCGCGGCCGGATCGGGGATCTCGGGCAGCCAGGCGACGACGACGACTGCGGCGAGCGCGATCAGGGCCGCGGGGACGATCACCCCCACCCACCAGAACGCGGTGCGGGCTCGGCGGATCTCGGCGGTCATGCTTCGGTCTCCTTGATGAGGGCGGCCAGGGTGGGGGGCGAGAGGCCGAGCGACGCCGCACGGGCCACAAGGGCGGCGATGTCGTGGGAGAGCTCGGCGAGTGGGGCGGCGGCCGGGGACACGACGGCTCCCCTGCCTCGTCGCAGATCGATCAGTCCTTCGTCTCGCAGCTGCTGGTAGGCGCGGAGCACCGTATGCAGGTTGATCTCGAGCGCATCCGCGAGCTCGCGGGCGGAGGGGAGTCGGTCGCCCGGCGTGAGCCGGCCGGCGAGGACGTCGGCGCGAACGGACGCCGCCACCTGGTCGAAGAGCGGCCGAGCGCTGTCGGGGTCTATGCGGATCAGCATCCCGCCTCCTCTCTTCTACTAGTTCTACACAAACTATAACAACTGTTCGATCCCTCCAGTGATCTTCGTGGCGATCCCGGCGTCATCCACACTGACTTCATGCGCATCACTCCCCGACGCCTCGCCATCGGCATGAGCCTGTGGTTCCCCAATCTCTTCAGCGGCATCCGCATCCGCCGATTCAGCGAGGACTGGACCCACGCGACCGTCGAGCTGCATGTGAACGTCTTCACACGCAACTACGTCAAGACGGCGTTCGGCGGCTCGATGTCTGCGATGACCGACCCGTACTTCTTCATGCTCGTGATGCACCAGCTCGGACGCGACTACGTGGTGTGGGACACCCGCGGCGAGATCGAGTTCCTCAAGCCCGGCCGCGGGATCCTCACAGCCGAGTTCGAGGTCAGCAGGGAGCGGGTCGAGGAGATCCGCGAGCGCGCGCACGGCGGCACGAAGGTGCTCGAGTGGTTCGAGACCGTGATCACCGACCGCGACGGCGATGTCGTCGCGAAAGTGCGACGCGAGGTCTACATCCGCGAGAAGAAGCGCGTGACCGCGGCTCGCGGCTGAGCAGCGAGGAAGTCACCGCGAATTCACCCTCGCATGACACGATGACGGGATGCCCCTCGCACGCCGCCTGAGACTCGGCGACGCCGTCGCCATCGGACTCGGTTCGATGATCGGTGCGGGCGTGTTCTCGGTGTGGGCGCCCGCGATGGGCGTCGCCGGCAGCGGCATCCTGATCGCCCTGGGGATCGCCGCGATCGTCGCCTACTGCAACGCCACCGCGTCGGCGCAGCTCGCCGCAGCGCACCCCGTTGCCGGCGGCACCTATGCGTACGCCAGAGCAGAGATCGGTCCGTGGTGGGGTTTCGTGGCCGGCTGGAGCTTCGTGATCGGCAAGATCGCGAGCTGCGCCGCGATGGCCATGACCTTCGCCGCCTACGCGGCGCCCGAGGGCTGGCAGGTGCCGGTGGCCGTGGCCGCAGTCGTCGCGCTCGCAGCCGTCAACTGCTTCGGCGTCACGCGAACCGCGCTCGTCACCCGGGTGCTCGTCGCGTGCTCCCTGCTGGGGCTCGCGCTCGTCGTCGCGACCGGACTCGGCGGATCGTCTACGGCGACCCCCGCCCCTCTTCCCGATGCCAGCGCGTACGGCGTGCTGCAGGGCGCAGGACTGCTCTTCTTCGCGTTCGCAGGGTACGCGCGCATCGCGACCATGGGCGAGGAGGTCGTCGACCCTGCCCGGACGATCCCGCGCGCCATCGCCCTCGCGCTGGGCGGTGCGGTCGTCGTCTACACGCTCGTCGCGATCACGGTCGTCCTCGTCCTCGGTGGCGACGCGGCGACGAGCACGACGCCTCTGTCCGACGTCGCAGCGGCCACCGGGTGGCAGGCTCTCACCCCGGTCATCCGCATCGCGGCGGCGGCGGCCTCGCTCGGCGCTCTGCTCGCGCTGCTCACCGGCATCGGGCGGACGACCCTGGCCATGGCCCGCGAGCAGGACCTGCCGCGGTTCCTCGCGAAGGTCGACGAGCGCTGGCAGGTGCCGCGTCGTGCCGAGATCACGATCGCGCTGATCATCGTCGGGATCGTGGTCATCGCCGACCTTCGCGACGCGATCGGGTTCTCCTCGTTCGGGGTGCTGCTGTACTACCTCATCGCGAATGCCGCGGCGTTCCGACAGCAGGCGGCTGCTCGCCGCTATCCCCGCGCGTTGCAGGTCATCGGAGCTCTGGGCTGCCTGCTGCTCGTGAACACGCTGCCCGTCGTGGCCTCGGCGATCGGAACCGCGGTCGTGCTCGTCGGAGTGCTCTATCGGATGACTCGCCTCAGACTGTCGCGGTGATCACATGCGCGCATTCTCGTCCGGGGACTGCTCGGACGATCCTGCGCGATACGTGCGAGGGGCCATGCCGAGGATGCTGCGGAAGTCACGTGTGAGGTGCGCGTGATCGGCGTATCCGAGGTCTGCCGCAAGGCCCGACAGCTCGATCCCCGGATCGAGGCGCAGCCGCTCGGCGGCCTCCTGAAGGCGACGCCGGCGGATCATCGCCGCCGGTGAGACGCCCACGTGTCGGTGGGCCATCCGCTGCAGTGTGCGCACCGAGACGGCCAGACGCATCGCCGCCTCTTCGACGCTGCCGGCGGCATCATCACCCATGAGCACGTCGACGAGCGCGTTCGCGTGCCGTGCGGATTCGTCGACAGCCCCGACCCGGCGCACGAGCCAGTCGGAGAAGACCGCGACGGCGCGTTCGCGGCGCCCCTCCCCTGTGCTCATGGCGGCACCGATCGCATCCGCCAGGTCAGGCGCGTCGATGATCGTCTCGGTGTCGACGAGCGCAGCCGGGTCGTCGACGAGCGCTGCCACAGCCGCTGGCCGCAACAGCGCGCCGACCGCCCAGCTGGTTCCGCGCAGGTCGCGATGCGACGCCCGCGTCGTCGCGCCCGACAGAGTGACCGCGCCCTGCTCGACCACGAGATTGAGCGCCGGGTAGCCGACGATCTCCTGCCGCGATGACCGGCCGGGCTCTGTCGACCACTCCGGGATCCAGAACCACACGGCGAGATCCCGCGCGCCCGCCGCGGGCGGCAGCCGATGGAACTCGGGCAGCCGGGCCGGGTAGAGCACTCCACGCGTCGGACGCATGTCTATTCGTCGCTCGGGAGGTATTCGACATCCATGTCTTCGACCCTACGACCCTCGCGCCACGCTCAGAGGACGCGCTCCGCAGTCTGTCGTCGATGTTCAAGCGCACACCCCGAGGGCTCCGTACCGTGAACGCATGACCACCGAGAACACGACCGGCGTGACCGGCGAACACACCACCGACGGCCGCCCGCACAGCGCGACCTCGCTCACTCCGTTCCTCGCGATCGCCGGAGCCAGAGAGGCGATCGACTTCTACCGAGACGTCTTCGGCGCCCGCGTCGTCGACGTCACGGAGTTCGGGGGCGTCGTCGCCCACGCCGATCTCGACTTCGGCCTCGGTCGCCTGCAGCTGGGCGAACCGAGCCCCGAGTATCACCTGGTTCCCGCGCCGTCGGGTGACGACGACTGCTACTCGATGGGTCTCTACGTCTCGGACGTCGACGCCGTGGTCGAGCGGGCGGTCGCCGCGGGAGCCACCGTGCGCGAAGCTCCGTCTGCCTTCGTCTCGGGCGACCGATTCGCGAGCATCCGCGACCCCTTCGGCGTGAGGTGGTCGGTGATGACCCGCGTCGAAGACCTCTCGGACGACGAGAGCGCGCGTCGCGTCGCCGACTGGGCCGCGTCGTTCAGCGCGGCACCGTCTGACGACGCGAGCTGAGAGCCGCCTCTGCCGCGAGGCACGCGGCCGGGAGCAGCACCTCGGCCGTGCGCCGGTAGCCGAGCGGGCTCGGATGGAAGCGATCCAGGCTGAACATGGCATCGGGATCGTCGAAGAACATCGGGCCCACGGCTCGGCGGAGATCGACGGGCCGCGCCCCGGCCGAGCGTGCGGTCTCGGCCTGCGCTTCGGCCAGCCTGCGCGACACGCTCGAGATCAGCCTCCGCAGCGGCTGTGGCACGGGGCGCAGCGCGCCGAGGTCGGGGCATGTGCCGACCACGACCTCGGTGCCCTGGCGGCGCAGGTGCACGATCGTGTCGCGTAAGTGCTGTGTGGAGACGGCGATCGGGAGTCGGTGGGTGACGTCATTGCCTCCGACCACGATCACTGCCACGTGCGGTGCGTATTCATCGGGCAGACCCGCGAGCTGAGCAGCGAGATCGGGCGACTCCGCACCGACGACCGCGGCGGTGCGCAGGCGCACGGGCCGCCGCATCCGCCGTGCCATTCCCTTCGCGAGCCGTCCGCCGAGCGTCTCCTTGCGGCGCTCGGCGCCGAGACCCGCCGCCACCGAGTCGCCCAGCACGAGAAGCTGCACAGGATCGCCGTCGAGCGCACGGCGCCAGACGCGATCAGCATCGATCGACTGCTCGCCGAGCGGTTTGCCGATGCGCCGACGCGCGATCGCCGCCTGACGCGTGAGCACGAACCGGATGCCGACGGCGGCCGAGACCGACGCGGCACCGATCGCGGCGAAGGCGACGAAGTACTGTCGGCTCATGCCCTGATTCGATCCGAGCCGCGTGAACGCCGAGTGAACGGCATCCGCAGTGTCCGTCTGCAGGACCGGGGCACGTCCGAAGGACGAAACCAGCCGTCTGCCCCTGCATCCCGTGCGGTCTTCCTGCAGACGGACCCAGAGTTCGAACGCCGTGCCCGGAATGCGAAGGAGGAGCCGCGCCTCAGGCCAGCGGCTTGAGCTCCAGCTCGGCGGCGCCCGCCGAGACGGTCGCGAACTCGGTGTATCCGTCGGCGGCCGAGCGCTCGAGCAGTGCCTTCACGTTCTTCGTGCGCCGCTCGAGCCTGACCCTGGCCCCGGATGCCACGAGCCCCGCCTTGTGCGTGACGAGCTCGGCGACCGGCACGTCGGCGTCGTGGATGAGCACGACGGCGCGTTCGCCGGCATCCGCTCCCGCCGTCACGAGATCGACGAGCCTCTCGAAGCCGAGGGAGAAGCCCACGGCCGGGACCTGCTGACCGAGGAACCGCCCGATCATGCCGTCATAGCGGCCGCCGCCGCCGAGCGAGTACGACACAGACGGATGCGCGAGCTCGAAGATCGTGCCGGTGTAGTAGCCCATGCCGCGCACGAGGAACGGGTCGAAGACCAGCGGGATGTCGGTCGCGCCTCGCCCTGCGGCGACGGCCTCCCCGATGCCGACGAGGTGTCCGACGATCTCCTCCGGAGCGTTCTCGGGGAGCGCCTTGCGGATCTGCCGCTCACCGAACGGGTTGTACTCCATGGTCTGCGGGCGAAGGAGGAACGCCTCGAACGCGTCGACTGCCGCTGCTGCCGAGCCGCGCTCGCGCAGTTCGGCGGCGACGCCGTCCGGACCGATCTTGTCGAGCTTGTCGATCGTGATCAGAACGCCGGGGCGCTCGTCGCCGGTGAAGCCGAAGCTGTCGAGCATCCAGTCGAGCGCACGCCGATCATTGATGCGAACGGTCGCTCCTTCGAGGCCCAGCGCGTCGACCGCGTCGAGCGAGGCGACCATGAGCTCGGCCTCTGCGCGCGAGGAGTCGTCGCCGATGATGTCGATGTCGCACTGCACGAACTGGCGGTAGCGGCCCTTCTGGGGGCGCTCGGCGCGCCAGACCGGCCCGATCTGGATGGCGCGGAACACACCGGGGAGCTGCCCGCGGTTGCTCGCATAGAAGCGCGCGAGGGGAACCGTGAGGTCGTAGCGCAGACCCAGGTCTGCCAAGGCGCTCTGATCGCCGGCGGCGTCACGGATCGCCTCGGCGTCGAGGCCGCGTCGCAGCACGTTGTATGCGAGCTTCTCGTTGTCTCCGCCGATGCCGGCGTGCAGTCGCGAGTACTCCTCGAGCGCGGGGGTCTCGATCTCGTCGAAGCCATGCGAGCGGTATCGATCGCGGATGACGGCGAGGACGCGCTCGCGGCGGGCCTTGTCGGCGGGGAGGATGTCGCGCATTCCGCGCGGCGGGTTCACAGTAGCCACGCCTCCATCTTTCCAGGTCGGCGGGGCGGCCCGCGGCCTCAGGCCCCCGATTCCGCCTCGCGGACCTCGGCCTCGACCGCTCTGAGCCGTTCTCGCAGTGCCCGTTCCGCATCCCAGCCCTCGGCACGGGCGACCGCGACGAGAGCGAGCAGAGCGTCGCCCAGCTCGGTCTCCGAGGACGGCCTCGCGTCACCTGACGCCGCATCCGCCCCGGCGACGACACCGGCCCCCGCCGCCCGACCGACGATCTTCTGCGCCAGGGCGAGCGCCGGCATCCCGCGCGGGATCCCGTCGAGAACGCTCCGTCTCGTGCGCTTCTCCGCCGCCTTCGCGGCGTTCCAGTGCACGAGGACCTCTTCGGGCGTCGTCGCGACCTCTCCGGCGAAGACATGAGGATGCCGCCGCACCATCTTCTCGGTCAGCGTGGCGGCCACATCGTCGATGTCGAACGGGTCGTCCGCATCCTGCGCAGCTATCGCGGAGTGGAACAGCACCTGCCAGAGCAGGTCGCCGAGTTCTTCGCGCAGATCGTCTCTCGTGCCGTTCTCGACGGCGTCGATCACCTCGTGCGACTCCTCGATGAGGTACGGCACGAGGTCGCGGTGGGTGATCTGCTGCGACCAGACGCAGCGCTCTCGCACCTCGCGCATCGTCTCGGCGGCGGCGCGCAGCGGGTCGCGGTGCGACTCTGCGCTCGCTGGCCCTTCCTCGGACATCACCGTGCCTGCTTTCTTCGTCTCTGTCTCGTGATCACGATGTCACGACGCCCTGGCGTCGGTACGCGCGTGCACGCAGCGAGACGATGATCCCCGACAGCACGAGCGCCACGAGCGAGCCGACGAGCACTCCCAGGATCGCCTGGTCGCGGATGCCGGCATCGGTCGCGAAGGCGAGGTTCGCCAGCAGCAGCGAGACGGTGAAGCCGATTCCGCCGAGTGCGCCGGCGGCGACGATGTCGGCGAACGGCAGGGCGGGCGCCGCGCCCCGGGGGCGGATCCGCATCGCCAGCCACCCGAACAGGGAGATGCCGATGATCTTGCCGACGGGCAGTGCGACGGCGATTCCCCAGAAGGCGGGCGACAGTTCTGTCGGCGAGAGCGCGGGGATCACCACGAAGGCGGCGACGAACGCGAAGATCGGCAGGATCGCGCCGTTCACCGTCGGCTCGAGAGCGTGTCGGGTGCGTGCGGCGGGAACGGGCGACATCACGAGCCCGAGCATCACGCCCGCGATCGTGGCATGGATCCCCGAGGACGCCACCAGGCCCCAGGCGACGATGCCGACCACGACCATCGCGACGGCGACCGCCGGATGCCCCTTGGCATGCAGCAGCCTGCTGAGCAGCCAGAAGGCGACGACGGCGGCGACGGCGAGCGCGAGGAAGAGCCACTGCACATCGTGCGCGAACAGCACGGCGATGAAGATGATGCCGATGATGTCGTCGAGGATCGCCAGCGCGAGCAGGAACACCCGGACGTTCGACGGAAGCCCCCGGCCGAACATGGCGAGGACGCCGAGCGCGAAGGCGATGTCGGTCGCGGTCGGGATGGGCCAACCGGTCGCGGTCGCCGAGTCGCCCGCGATGAGGAGATAGACCGCGATCGGCACCAGCACACCACCAGCGGCGGCGATGGCCGGCTGCACGGCCTTGCTCGGCGAGTCGAGCTCACCGTGGGTCAGCTCATGCCGCAGCTCGATCGCCACGACGAGGAAGAACACCGCGAGCAGCCCGTCGGACACCCAGTGCTCGACCGAGAGGTCGAGGACGGTGCCGGGGATCGCGATATGGAAGTCGAGGACTGCGGCGAGCGCATCGTGCGAAGGGAGGTTCGCCAGCAGGATTCCCAGTCCTGCCGCGACGAGCAGGAGGACAGCGGGGAACTGCTGACCACGGAGGGGGTTCGCGGAGATGCGCATCGCCCCCATGGTAGTTGCGGCTGTCTCGCGCGTCTCACATCGTCATGCGTTCAGAGCACGGCCCCGAGCCGGGATACTCTCGAACGGTGACCCCCGAACACGCCTTCCCCGAGCCCACTGACACCTCGGCCATCCGCATCATCGGCCGTTTCGAAGCAGGCCGCGGCATTCCTGATGCCATGCGCACCGATGTGAGAATGCTCGGCGCCCTTCTCGGCCAGGTTCTGCGCGAGTCGGGTGGTGACGACCTCTTCGAGGACGTGGAGCGACTGCGACTGGCGACGATCCAGGCCTATGACGAGGAGACGTCCGACGCCTTCGACCGCGCTGCGGCGATCGCCGAGTCGTTCACGATCGCACGCGCCGACGAGGTCGCCCGCGCGTTCACCTGCTACTTCCACCTCGTCAATCTCGCCGAGGAGCACCAGCGCGTGCGGGTTCTGCGCGAGCGCGCCGGCCAGCCCGGTCGCGAGGATGCGGCAGACACGGTCGCCACCGCGTACGCGCGCCTGAAGACCGAGGTCGGCGATGACGAGGCTCGCCGCCGTCTCGAGGGCCTGCGCTTCCACCCGGTGTTCACCGCCCACCCGACCGAGGCGCGCCGTCGCGCCGTGTCGTCGAGCATCCGCCGCCTCTCCGATCTGCTCACGCAGCACGACGCGGCGAGCGAGGGCGGGTCCGAGGAGCACCGCGCCCGGCGTCGGATGCTGGAGGAGATCGACACCCTCTGGCGCACGGCACCGCTGCGAGCCGAGAAGCCGTCGCCGACCGACGAGGTGCGCACGGTCATGGGCGTGTTCGACGAGACGCTCTTCACCACCGTGCCGCACGTGTATCGCCGCATCGACGACGCACTGCGCGGTGACGACTCCGGCTCGAGCGCACCGGTCGTCCCGGCCTTCGTGCGCATCGGCTCCTGGGTCGGCGGCGACCGCGACGGCAACCCGTTCGTGACGGCATCCGTGACCCGAGAGGCGTCGCAGATCGCCTCCGACCATGTGCTGCGCGGTCTCGAGCGCGCGCTCGAGCGCATCGGCCGCACGCTCACCCTCAGCGCCGAGGACACTCCCCCGAGTGACGCCGTCTCGGCGCTCTGGGATTCGTTCGCGGCCGCCGAGCCGCGGGTCGCGCACGAACTGGCCGCCCGCTCCCCCGGCGAGCCCCACCGACGGGTGCTGCTCGCCCTGGCACATCGCGTCGCTGCCACCAGGCACGGCGACGAGGAGGGGTATGCCCGCCCGGAGGAGCTGCTCGAAGACCTTCGCGTGGTGCAGTCGTCGCTGTCGGATGCGGGTGCGAAGCGCCACGCCTTCGGAGGCGTGCAGCACCTGATCTGGCAGGTGGAGACGTACGGCTTCCACCTCACCGAGCTCGAGGTGCGCCAGCACTCGCAGGTGCACGCGAAGGCCCTCGCAGAGCTCGAGAGCGGCGAGGCGATCAGCACGCAGACCGAAGAGGTGCTCGAGGTCTTCCGCGCGATCGCCGAGATCCAGCGCGACCGCGGACTCCGTGCCGCCGGTCGTTACGTCGTGTCGTTCACGCAGGCCGCTTCCGACCTCGCGAACGTCCACAGGCTCGCGGCGCATGCGCTCGGCGACGATGCGCCCGTGCTCGACGTCGTGCCCCTGTTCGAGACCTTCGCCGACCTCCAGGCGGCTCCCGGCATCCTCGCCGAGGCGGTGACCTTCCCCGAGTTCCAGGCTCGCCTCGCAGCGACCGGGAACCGACTAGAGGTCATGCTCGGCTACTCGGACTCGTCGAAGGACGTCGGCCCGGTCGCCGCCAACCTCGCGCTGTACGAGGCGCAGGAGAAGATCGCGCAGTGGGCACAGGAGTCGGACATCGAGCTGACGCTGTTCCACGGACGCGGCGGCGCCCTCGGACGCGGCGGCGGACCGGCCAACTCGGCGATCCTCGCGCAGCCGCCGCACTCGGTCGACGGGCGCTTCAAGCTGACCGAGCAGGGCGAGGTCATCTTCGCCCGTTACGGCGAGCCTGCCATCGCCATGCGGCACATCGACCAGGTCGCCGCGGCGACCCTGCTCGCGTCCTCGCCGAGCGTCGAGAAGCACACGAGCGACGCCGCGGCGCGTTTCTCCGACATCGCCGCCGTCATGGACGCCTCGTCACGCGAGCGGTTCTTCTCGCTCGTGAAGGCCGAGGGCTTCGCTCCCTGGTTCGCCACGGTGACTCCTCTGGAGGAGATCGGTCTGCTCGCCCTGGGCTCGCGTCCCGCCAGGCGGGGGCTGTCGGTCGAGTCGCTCGAAGACCTGCGTGCCATCCCGTGGGTGTTCGCCTGGACCCAGGCCCGCATCAACCTGGCCGGCTGGTTCGGCCTCGGCACGGCTCTCGCCGCCGTCGGCGACGAGGCACGACTCATCGAGGCCTACCGCGATTGGCCGCTGCTGCGCACCATGATCGACAACGTCGCCATGAGCCTCGCGAAGACCGACGAGCGCATCGCCCGCCAGTACCTCGCACTCGGTGACCGCGACGATCTCGCCCAGCTCGTGCTGGACGAGCTCGCGCTCACCCGCGAATGGGTCATCCGCCTCACCGGTGGCGTCGGGCTGCTCGAGAACAAGCCGATCCTGCAGCGCGCGGTGCAGTTGCGCACGCCATACGTCGACGCGCTGTCGCTGCTGCAGCTGCGCGCACTGCGCGCCCTGCGCGACCCCGGTGAGGCGACCGGATCCGGAGCCGACGACGAGCAGAAGCGCCTGCTGCTGCTCTCGGTCAGCGGCGTCGCGGCCGGTCTGCAGAACACCGGGTGATCCACGCCCGTCGCGCCTGAGCGAGCGCATGCCGGTGCGAAGGTCCTCACATCTGCGTGCCCGCTAGAGTGAAAACTCCGCCCGATCCGGCGTACCCTCACGCGACACGATCGCACGCAGCACCATCCCCCGATCAGAAAGCTCTTTCGCGTGACCTCTTCGCCATCCGCCGACTTCCACCCGCTCGCAGAGTCCGTGCAGCCCGTGTTCGACACGGTGCTCGTCCGCAGCCCGCACGAGCCCGAATTCCAGCAGGCCGTGCACGAGGTGCTGAACTCGATCGCCCCTGTGCTGGCACGCAACCCGCAGTTCGTGGACGGCGGCATCCTCGACCGCCTGGTCGAGCCGGAGCGGCAGATCCTGTTCCGGGTGCCCTGGGTCGACGACGCCGGTCGCCTGCAGGTCAACCGCGGCTACCGCATCCAGTTCTCCTCGGTTCTCGGCCCGTACAAGGGCGGCCTGCGCTTCCACCCCTCGGTGAACCTGTCGATCATCAAGTTTCTCGGCTTCGAGCAGATCTTCAAGAACGCGCTGACCGGTCAGGGCATCGGCGGCGGCAAGGGCGGCTCCGACTTCGACCCGCACGGCCGATCGGATGGCGAGATCATGCGCTTCTGCCAGTCGTTCATGAACGAGCTCTACCGCCACCTCGGCGAGCACACCGACGTCCCCGCGGGTGACATCGGCGTCGGCGGCCGCGAGATCGGGTATCTCTTCGGGCAGTACCGCAAGATCACCAACCGTCATGAGTCGGGCATGTTCACCGGCAAGGGCACCGGCTGGGGTGGCGCCGAGGTGCGCACCGAGGCCACGGGCTATGGCGCCGTGTTCTTCGCGCAGGAGATGCTCGGAGTCCACAACGACTCGCTCGACGGCAAGCGCGTCGGCGTCTCAGGCTCGGGCAACGTCGCGATCTACGCGATCCAGAAGGCATCGCAGCTCGGCGCGACCGCTGTCACCGCATCCGACTCCTCCGGATACGTCGTCGACGACGCCGGGATCGACGTCGACCTGCTGCGCCAGATCAAGGAGGTCGAGCGCGCCCGCATCGTCGAGTACGCGAACCGTCGCCCCGGCGCGCGCTTCGTCGAGGGCGGCAGCGTCTGGGAGGTTCCCGTCGACATCGCCGTGCCCTCTGCCACGCAGAACGAGCTCGACCTCGACGCTGCCGAGGCGCTCATCGCCAACGGCGTGCGCGCCGTCTCGGAGGGCGCGAACATGCCCTGCGTCCCCGCCGCCGTCGAGGCGTTCCAGGGCGCCGGCGTGCTCTTCGCGCCCGGCAAGGCCGCGAACGCCGGAGGCGTGGCGACCTCCGCACTCGAGATGAGTCAGAACGCCTCGCGTCAGCGGTGGAGCTTCGACGCCAGCGAGAACAAGCTGCGCGAGATCATGGCCGACATCCACAGCGCCGCGTTCGACGCCGCAGAGCGTTACGACGTCGCGGGCGACTACGTGGCCGGGGCGAACATCGCCGGCTTCGAGCGCGTCGCCGGCGCGATGCTCGCGCAGGGCGTGATCTGAGCCCACTCGCGTCCCGCACACAGGTGAAGAGCCGCCTCCCTCACGGGTGGCGGCTCTTCTGCATCCCGCGTCGTCAGCTCTCGTCGACCGGCACCTTCACGACCTTGTTGAATCCGGTCACCGCCTGGTTCTCGTCGAACGCGACGACCTTCTTGCGGAAGCCCCTCGTGATCACAGCGAGGTAGATGAGGCCGAGCGCCGTCCAGATCAGACCACCGGTCAGGGCGTCCGCGTGCAGGTTCGCCCACAGCAGTCCGGTGAGCAGCATGCCGATTCCCGGCATCACGATGTAGGAGAAGATGTCGCGCGGCGTGTGACGCCGACCCTTGCGGATCGCGAACCAGGCGATCACCGAGATGTTCACGAAGGTGAACGCGATCAGCGCGCCGTAGTTGATCCACGCCGCGATCAGCTCGAGAGTGAAGGGGATGGCGAGCAGTGAGATGGCGCCGACCAGCACGATGTTGAAGGTCGGCGTGTGCGTACGGGGGTTGATGTAGCCGAAGGCCTTCTGCGGCAGCACGTTGTTGCGTCCCATCACGAGGAGCATGCGCGACACCGATGCGTGCGAGGCGAGCCCGGACGCCAGGGTCGCGCAGAAGCCCGCAGCCGTCAGCACGGCCATGAGCACGTTGCCGCCGACGAGGTTGCCGATGATCGGCAGGGTCGAGTCCTCGACGTACTGCATGTCGCCACCGGGAGCGAACTCGTTCCAGTCCGGGAACCGCAGCTGCGTCACGTACGCGGCCACGAGGAAGATCGCTCCGCCGAGCAGCACCGTGAGCAGGATCGCTTTCGGCATGATCTTCGGGTCCTTCGCCTCCTCGGCGTACATCGTCACGGCGTCGAAGCCGATGAACGAGAAGCAGACGATCGTGGCGCCCATGAGCACCGCGCTCATCGTCGCCCCGTCGTGGATGAACGGAGCTGCCGACGCGATCGTCCCCGCACCCTCACCACGCATCAGCTGGGCGACGACCATGACGACGAACACGACCATCACGACGATCGAGAACACGAGCAGGATCATGTTCATGTTCGAGGTGCCGCGCATGGTCATGTAGATGATGCTCGTGACGAGGATGCAGTAGAGCACCACCCAGATCCAGCCGGGGATATCGGGGAACAGCGCCTCGAGGTAGCTGCGGATGATGAGGCAGTTGACCATCGGGAGAAGCACGTAGTCGATGAGCGAGGTCCAGCCGACCATGAAGCCGAGGTTCGGATGGATCGACTCGCGCACGTAGGTGTAGGCGGATCCGGCGCTCGGGATGGCACGGGAGATCTTGCCGTAGCTGATCGCCGTGAAGACCATCACGACGAGGGCGACGAGGTAGGCGGCGGGGACGACGTTGTCGGTGTCGCGAGCCACCATGCCGAAGGTGTCGAAGACGACGGTCGGCGTCATGTAGCCGAGACCGAGACCGACGATCGCCCAGAGACCGAGGTTGCGTCGCAGTCTTCCGCCACCCTGCGCGAGCGGCTTCGTCTTGATGGGCGTGGCCATGAGTACTCCTTCGGGAACAGCGCATGGGTCGGACTTCGGGCGATCCGACGCTGACGCTCAGTATGTACCCGGGATATTCCTCAGCGGAAGAGCAGATCTGATTCGAAATACGCATTTAACATGCCGTGAACCGACTCGATTCGAAGATCGGCCCCCCGATCACCACCCGTCAGTGAGCACTCGATCCAGCATCGCGACCACGTGGTCGGCGCTCTCGATCGACAGACAGAGCGGAGGCTTGATCTTCAGCACGTTCGATCGCTCGGAGGTCGTGAGCACGATCACGCCCAACTCCCGCATCCGCTCGCAGATCGCTGCGGCCTCGGCATCCGCCGGCTCCATCGTCTCGCGATCGCGCACCAGCTCGACGCCGAGATAGAGCCCCTCGCCGTGCACGGGACCGATCAGCGGATGCCGCTCCGCGAGCGCACGAAGAGCGTCTGCCAGATGTCCACCGACCTCGAGGGCGTTGCGCTGCAGATCGTCCTCGACCATGGCGTCGAGCACGGCGAGGCCGACGCTGCTGCTGAGGGTGCTGCCACCCGCTGAGGAGAAGAACTGCCCCTGGCTGCTGAGCGCGTCGGCGATCCGCTTCGATGTGATCACGCCCCCGATGGGGAAGCCGTTGCCCATCGGCTTGGCGATCGTGACGATGTCGGGGACCACTCCGGACTGCTCGAACCCCCAGAAGGTCGATCCCATGCGACCGAAGCCCACCTGCACCTCGTCTGCGACGCAGAGGCCACCCCGCGCGCGCACGAGTTCGTAGGCGCCCGCCAGGTAGCCGTCGGGCAGGAGCACTCCCCCGGCGTTTCCGAGCACGGACTCGCACAGGAAGGCTGCGGGCTCTCGGCCGTCCGCGACGAGACCGTCGAGGTCTGCGGCGAGATCGGCGAGGTAGCGGCCGGCCGTGTCCTGTCCGCGGTAGGTACCGCGGAACGCGTTGGGCACGTCGGCGATGTGCACCCAGTCGGGCCGCGTCTCGAGAGCATGCGGGTTGTCGTAGGCGCTGGTCGTGACCGCATCGCTTGCCATCGTCCACCCGTGGTAGGCCTCTCGGAGCGCCACCACCGTGCGTCGTCCGGTGGCCGCCTGCGCCAGACGGATGCCGAGATCGACCGCCTCCGAGCCGCTGTTCACCAGCAGCACCGTGTCGAGACCGCTCCCCTCGGGCATCAGCGCGATCAGCCTCTCGCTGTACTCGGCGAGATCGCGGAACAGGAACCGCGAGTTGGTGGCGAGCGTCTTCAGCTGCCGGTTCGCGGCCGCCGCGACTCCGGGATGACCATGGCCGAGTCCCGCGACGTTGTTCACCATGTCGACATAGCTGCGACCGGTCGTGTCGACGAGATGGTGCCGCCAGCCGCGTTCGATCTGCGGCGGATGCTCGTAGTAGCGCTCCTGAGCGCTCGCGAAGATGCGCTCCCTGCGCTCGAGCTCCTGGGCGGCCTCGTCGTGCTGCGCGTGGGAGGGAAGCCCGAGCAACGCAGCCGGGTCGGCGGTGAAGCGGCACCACGCCGCGACGCGATCGGGTGCCACGAGATGCGCGGCGACTGACGTATCGGGCCGCGGCGCCGGAAGCGGCGGAGCATCGGCTCGGCTGAGGCCGATGATGATCGTCCTGTTCTCGAACGATGCCGCGAGCCTGCCGATGCTCTCGCCCCGTTCGACTCGGCCGCTGCGGTTCGGCTCGAGGTCGGCGCCCCGGAGCTCGAGCACCCACCCGGTGTCGAGCGCGATGCGCACCCCACCCTCTGTGATCTTGAGCTCGCCCTCTGCCGGCGCGATCATCCGCGACGACGGCCCAGGGGCGACGTGCACTTCGGTCTCGATCGGCCAGGTGGCCGCAGCGCTCGCGGTGTCGACCGCCGTGCGAGTGAGCCGGAACACGCCGTACGGAACGACGGCAGCTCGCGCACCCCTCGCGTGGGCCTCGGCGACGAGGAGCGCCTCGGCGTCGGGATGCGCCCATCGGCCTGCGTCCAGCCCCTCAGCCTCGACACCGGGGTCGACGACGACGACGCGACCGTCGAGCTCCGGAAGAAGGGTCGACAGCTCGGGGCGTGCATCGTCAGCAGCGGCGAACGGCGAACGGCCGGGCTCAGGAGTCCCGGGCTCAGCAGCCTCGGGCTCGGTCTTCTCGGGCTCGGGAGACTGCGCCACTGCTGCCTCGGGCTCCCGGGTCTCCGGCTCCGGCACCGCCGTGTGCGAGGCGGTCGGCGTCGGCGCCTCGAACTCCGGCGACTCGAACCCGAGCCGAGCGAGCACCAGCTCGGTCGCCTCGGCGAGCGGAACCGCCGTCGCGGCGTCGAAGATCGCCTGCTCGCCGGCGATCCGCTCGCGGGCATAGTCGTTGTCTCCGTCGATCGCGAGCTGTCTCCACCCGCTGGCGACGAGCAGAGCCGCTCGCAGCACGACCAGTGGCCACACGGCGAGCGCTTCGTCACGACTGAGCGGTGCGTCGGCATGGAACGCGACCACGGTATCGAGGGCACGGAGCGGGCGCTCCGGCTCGTGGTGCAGCATCGACGAGACGCATACGGCCAGTTCGGCGACGCGCCAGCCGAGCCCCAGATCGCCCAGGTCGAGGACGGTGTGCGGGTGCAGCCGGGAATCGTCACCGCGCGTCCCGGCGACGTTGTCGTCGGTGAGGTCGCCGTGGATCGGCTGCACCGGCAACGCAGCAGCCACGATCGACAGTGCCTTGTGCGCGTCCTCCGCGGCCGTGCGCACGCGGGAGCGCAGCTCGGCCTCCGTCACCGCCGGGGCGAGCGCGCTGATCTGGGCATAGGCGACGCGCATGTCCCACATCTGGTCGCGCTCGAGCCCCGGATGCGCGAGACCCGCGAGCGCGTTCACGGATGCCGCCGCCAGCGCGCCGAACTCGGCGAGGACCACGGGAGCCAGATACCCCGCATCGACCATCGGCTCACCCGCGGCGAACTCACTGCGGCGCACCGCGAATCCCCGCCAGCGCTGCGTGAGCTGACCGTCGAGTCCGGGGAGCACGGCGGGAACCCGCACGCCGGCCGCGCGATAGGCATCGAGCGCTGCATGCTGCGCGGCTCTCGCGTCGTCACCGAAGACGGGGTTGTCGACGCGCAGCACGCTGCGCGATCCGTCCGGCTCGATCAGCACGAAATTGCGGTCCTGATTGCTGCCGAGCTCGGTCGCCACCGCCTCGACTCCGTAGCATTCGCGAGCGATCAGCGCGGCGTCGTCCGTGCTGATGTCCGGTCGGACGAGCCCCGCGCCGTCACTCACCCGCGACCCGCCGCGCGACCGTCGGCGTCGAGACGCACATCGTCGGCGTGCCGGGCCAGCGAGCTGCCGTAGCGCTCGGTCAGCTGCACCATGAGGTCGGGGGTGTCGCGATCCACGCCGAAGACATGCCCGGGGAAGTCGAGTTCGGGTTGCGCGGCGGAGATCTCCTCCTCCCTGTCGGGAGACAGGAGCTGCACGGGATCTCCGACCGCGACCCAGCCGATCGGCACGACCGTTCCGGCCGGGAGCACCGCTCGGCGGTGCACGATGGCGTTCACCCGCACCTCGCATCGATCCCCGACCAGCGCACCGTTGAAGATCCGTGCCCCGGACGCGAAGAAGACCTCTTCGCCCACGGTCGCGCCGGCGATGCTCGCGAGCGTTCCCACGAGGGTGTGCGCACCGATGTGCACGGCGTTCGCGGCCGTGGCTCTGATGAGCGCGTTCTCCATCACGATCACGTGCTCGCCGATCGTGATCGGCCCTCCTTCTGCGGTGATCACGGCGCCATGGAGCACCTGGCAGTCAGGGCCGATGGTCACGTCTCCGGAGATCACGGCGGTGGGAGCGACGACGGCGGTGTCATGGATCCGGGGCCGAGCCCCGAGGTGCTCGTACAACATGACGCCAGCGTAGCGCCGCCGCATACGTGTCGAGAAGGCTGACCGAGCCTCCTGCTACGCTGACGCCCATGAAGTGCAGCTGACTCGATCCCTCCCCCGCCTCCGACCGCCGTTCGGCCTGCCCGGGGCTCCATCGATCGAAAGGCGCATCGCCATGCACTCCCACGACCTTCCCCTGTTCGGACGCACTGCTCTGGTGACCGGCGTCTCCCGCAGACGCGGCATCGGATTCGCGACCGCGACGACGCTCGCGTCCCTCGGCGCGAACGTGTTCTTCCACCACTTCCGCCCCCATGATCTCGACCACCCGTGGGGCGGGGACGACCTGGACGCGGTTCGCGCCGGCATCCACGACTCCCTCGCATCCGGGGCCGTGATGGGCGACGCCCAGGCGGATCTCCGTGACCCGGCCAGCATCGACCCTCTGCTCGACGCGGCGTCAGCGCTCTCGGGTCGGCTCGACATCGTCATCTGCAACCAGGCGATGAGCGGCGGCGACGGCACGATCTTCGACATGACCGCCGACCGACTCGACGCGCACTGGCAGGCCAACACCCGCGCCTCGCTGCTGCTCACAGCCGGGCTGGCGAATCGAGTACGCCGAGAACTCGGCGGTGCAGAGACTCCGGTCGGTCGCCCCGGCGACAGCATCCCGTCGCTCGGCCCCTTCGAGAAGCCGACCGCTCACGTCGTCTGGATGACCTCGGGTCAGGGGCACGGGGCGATGCGCGGCGAGATCTCGTACGCGACGAGCAAGGCCGCGCTCGCGGGGATCACCCGTTCGACTGCGGCCGAGCTGCTCGATGTCGGGATCGTGCTGAACACCGTCAATCCGGGTCCGGTGAACACGGGCTACCTCGATGCCGACACCACGGATCGCGATCTGTCGGGCGTCGAGGACTGGATCGCGGGCACGCCGTTCGGCCGTGTCGGTCGCCCCGACGACCCTGCCCGCCTGATCGGCTGGCTGTGCACGGACGCCGGCTCGTGGGTGGTCGGTCAGGTGCTGACCACCGACGGCGGATTCTCGCTGTAGCCGGTTCCCGTCACTCGACCGTCGCCGGCTCGGGGAAGATCGCTGTGAAGAGCTGGTCGACCCAGTCGAGCAGCTCGGCCGCCTGCAGCGGTTCGAGTCCCACTCCCACGGCGGCGGGCACTGTCGGCATCGGCACGACGAGCGCCTCGCCTCCGCCGACCAGCTTCGCCTTGGGGTACAGCCGCTGCAGGCGCACTTTGATCGAGTCCTCGAGTCGAGCCGGTGCGATGCGCAGGTTCGAGCCCATGACCACGACGTCGGAGAGTCCGGCTCTGGCTGCACGACGGCGAAGGCGGGAGACCGCGATCAGGCCCGTGACCTCGTCGGGAGGGGTGCCGTAGCGGTCGGTCAGCTCGTCGATGACGAGATCGATCGCGTCGTCCTTCGCCGTCGCCGTCGACGCCGCTGACAGCTTCTGGTATGCCTCGAGACGAAGTCGCTCGCTGTCGATGTAGTACTCGGGGATGCGCGCGTCCAACGGCAGCTCGAGGCGCAGCTCCTGGCCCGACTCGACGTCTTCGCCACGGAACGTCGCGACGGCCTCGCCGATCATCCGGAGGTAGAGGTCGAATCCGACCCCGGCGATGTGTCCGGCCTGTTCACCGCCGAGCAGGTTGCCGGCGCCTCGCAGTTCGAGGTCTTTGAGCGCGACCTGCATTCCCGACCCCAGGTCGTTGTTGACGGCGATCGTCTGGAGGCGGTCGGCCGCCGTCTCGCTGAGAGGCTTCATCTCGTCGTAGAGGAAGTACGCATAGGCGCGCTCGCGACCTCGACCGACACGGCCGCGCAGCTGGTGCAGCTGGCTCAGCCCGTACTTGTCGGCCCTGTCGATGATGATCGTGTTCGCGTTCGCGATGTCGAGACCCGTCTCGATGATCGTGGTCGAGACGAGCACGTCGAACTTGCGCTCCCAGAAGTCGTCGACGACCTGCTCGAGCGCGTGCTCGCCCATCTGACCGTGCGCCACGGCGATGCGCGCCTCGGGCACGAGCTCGGCGAGCTGGGCAGCGACGCGCTGGATCGACTGCACGCGGTTGTGCACGAAGAACACCTGGCCCTCGCGCAGGATCTCTCGACGGATCGCCGCCGCCATCTGCTTGTCGCTGCGGGGCCCGACGAACGAGAGGATCGGATGCCGGTCCTCCGGCGGCGTCGCGAGCGTCGACATCTCGCGGATGCCCGTGACCGCCATCTCGAGCGTGCGCGGGATGGGCGTCGCGCTCATCGCGAGGATGTCGACATTCGTCTTCATCTTCTTGAGGGTGTCCTTGTGCTCGACGCCGAAGCGCTGCTCCTCGTCGATGATCATCAGGCCGAGGTCTTTGAACATGACCTGATCGGTGAGGATGCGGTGGGTGCCGATCACCATGTCGACCGTGCCGTCGAGCAGGCCGTCGAGAGTGAGACGCGCCTCCTTGTCGGTCTGGAAGCGCGACAGCGGACGCACCTTGACGGGGAATCCGGCGAAGCGCTCGGTGAACGTCTCGAGATGCTGCTTGACGAGCAGCGTCGTCGGCACGAGCATCGCGACCTGCTTGCCGTCCTGGATCGCCTTGAACGCCGCGCGCACGGCGACCTCGGTCTTGCCGAAGCCGACGTCGCCCGACAGCAGCCTGTCCATCGGGATCGGCCGCTCCATGTCGGCCTTGATCTCGTCGATGGTCTGCAGCTGATCGAGGGTCTCGGCGAACGGGAACGCCTCTTCGAGCTCGCGCTGCCAGGGCGTGTCCGGGCCGAACGCGTGACCCTTCGCGCTCATCCGCGCCGAATACAGCTTGACCAGCTCGACGGCGATGTCGCGCACGGCCTTGCGAGCCTTGCCCTTCGCCTGCGACCAGTCGCTGCCGCCCATCTTCGACAGGGTCGGCCCCTCGCCGCCGACGTACTTCGAAAGCAGGTCGAGCTGATCGGTGGGCACGTAGAGCTTGTCGCCGGGATAACCGCGCTTCGACGGGGCGTACTCGAGCACGAGATAGTCGCGCACGGACTTCGTCGCGTTGCGCCCGCCGGTCGACACCTCGCGCTGCGTCATCTCGACGAATCGGCCGATGCCGTGCGTGTTGTGCACGACGTAGTCGCCCTGCTTGAGCTGCAGTGGATCGACGACGTTCTTGCGACGCGACGCGAGCTTCTTGACGACGCGCTGGTCTCCGCCGATCGTGCGCCCGTAGAACTCGTTGTCGGTGAGGACGGCGAGCTTGGCCTCGGGGATCTGGAATCCGGCTTCGACCGAGCCGGTGACGAGAGTCGCGACGCCGGTGTCGGGCGCGTCGGTCAGCTCGGACACGATGCGGGCGGCGATCCCTCGGTCGGACAGCACGTCGCGGGCACGGTCGACGAGGCCCGCTCCGGCGGCGATCACGACGACCCGCCAGCCGTCTGCGACCTTCGCCTCGACGAACGAGATCGCACCGTCGACGTTGCCGTGGAACGACGGGATGACCGAGGCGTCGATGGTCTCGGCGTCCTCGCCGCCCATCGAGAACGGGCTCAGTCGCCACCAGACGCCGCCGCGATCGCGGACGACCTCGCGCAGCCGGGCGATGGTGAGGAAGTCGCCGGCACCGAGATCGATGGGGGCCGACGCGCCGGAGGTCGCCGCGCTCCAGGCCGCGTCGAGGAACTCGCGGTTGGTCTCGCCCAGTGTGATCGCACGGGCGCTCGACCGCTCGGGGTCGACGACGGCCGTCGCGACGCCCTCGGGCAGGTACTCCGCGAGCGACTTCAGCGGACCGGAGACCGCCGGAAGAAGAGACTCCATGCCCTCGACCGGGATTCCCTCGGCCATCTTCTCGAGCATCCCCGCGATCGCCGGGAACCCGCCGATCAGCGCTCGCGCGCGATCGCGAACGTCAGGAGTCAGCAGCAGCTCGCGGCTCGGCGGCAGATCGACGCCGTCGACGTCGCCCGGGAGCGAGCGCTGATCAGCGACGGAGAACGAGCGGATCTGGTCGATCTCGTCGCCGAAGAACTCGACGCGGAACGGATGCTCCGAGATCGGGGGGAACACATCGAGGATGCCGCCTCGGACGGCGAACTCGCCTCGGCGCGACACCATGTCGACGCGCGAATAGGCGCGCTCGACCAGCTGCTCGACGACGTGGTCGAGTTCGTGACCGCGGCTCGCGGTGCGCAGCTCGAGAGGCGCGATCTCACCGAGGTTGCCAGCGATCGGCTGGAGGGCGGCTCGCACGGAGGCCACGACGACGAGGGGGTGATCGCCCGACCATTCCGCGATGCGACGCAGGGTCTGCAGTCTCTGACCCACCGTGTCGGTGCTGGGGCTGAGTCGCTCGTGCGGCAGCGTCTCCCACGCGGGGAAGGTCACGACCTCGGCATCGGGGATGTACGCGGTGAGCGCGGCAGCGAGACTCTCGGCCCGCCTGCCCGTCGGGACGACGGTCAGGAGCGCGGCGGGATGCCCCGCTGCCCGGCGCTTCTCGAGCAGACCCGCGAGCGCCGGAGCGTCGAGTCCGTCGACCAGGCCGAGATCGGCATCGGTCTGGGCCCACGTCAGGGCGTCACGAAAAAGAGATGCCTCTTCCAAGGCGCGCAGAATCCCCGGCACAGTCACCGGACAAGCCTAGCCGCGGCCGCAGACACCGGCATCGGGATCGTCCCGGACCCGCGCTGCGAGACCCGTAGGATGCCGGGATGGAACCGGTCACTCTCACCACCGAGCGCCTCGTCCTGCACGTGCCGGACGAGTCCGACATCGACGCGATCACCGCGGCCTGTCAGGATCCGGAGATCCCTCGATGGACCACCGTGCCGAGCCCGTACACGCGCGAGCACGGCGAAGGGTACGTCCGCCTGATCGGCGAGTGGTGGGCCGATGGCAGTCAGGCGATCTGGTGCGCCTATCGCGACGACGAGCTGGTGGCCTCGATCGGACTGCACCGCATCGTCGAGCACTCGACCGGCGGGGACGCCGAGATCGGCTACTGGGTCACGGCATCCGCCCGCGGCAACGGCTACCTCGTCGAGGCTGCGCGCGCCGTCGTCGACTGGGCGTTCGACGAGCTCGGCCTCGCCCGCCTCGGCTGGCGTGCGGTCGCGGGCAACGTCCCGTCGGCCCGAGCCGCCCGCGCCCTCGGGTTCCGGTATGAGGGTCTGGGGCGACAAGCGCTCACGAGCGACCGCGGGCGTGATGACGGATGGTTCGGCGGGCTCCTCGCGACCGACGATCGCACCCCGGTGGACTGGCCGATCCTCTGAGGAAGCGCCCTAGCCGCGTGTCCGACGTCGGTGGCAGGATGAGCGCATGCCTGAGATGCCGGAGGTCCAGGGCCTGACCGCCTTTCTCGCCGAACGCACGGTGGGGCGCACGATCGTTCGGACGAGCGTGGGCGCGATCGCTGCTCTGAAGACCTACGACCCGCCCAACACGGCTCTGCACGGGGCAGAGATCACCGCAGCATCTCGCCGAGGCAAGTTCATCGTGCTCTCGTGCGGCGACGACCTGCACCTCGTGTTCCATCTCGCCAAGGCAGGCTGGCTGCGGTGGTACGAGACACTGCCGACGACGCTCATCAAGCCCGGCAAGTCACCCATCGCCGTGCGGGTGGGCCTCGACGACGAGAGCGGCTTCGACCTCACCGAGGCGGGCACGAAGAAGTCGCTCGCCGTCTATGTCGTCCGCGACCCGGAAGAGGTGCCCGGCATCGCCCGCCTCGGCCCGGATCCACTCGAGGAGACCTTCACGCGTGATGTGTTCGCCGGGCTGCTCGACGGCCGGCGGACGCAGATCAAAGGGCTGCTGCGCGACCAGAGCGTGATCGCCGGGATCGGCAACGCCTACTCCGACGAGATCCTGCACGCCGCGCGCATGTCGCCGTACGCGATCGCCGCCACGCTGAGCGGCGACGAGATCGATCGGCTGTACGCCGCCATGCGGACGACGCTGACGGATGCCGTGGCCGAGGCCTCCGGCAAGCCGCCGGCCGACCTCAAAGACGCGAAGCGCCGTGGGATGCAGGTGCACGCTCGTCGCGGCGAGGCGTGTCCGGTGTGCGGCGACACCGTGCGCAGCGTCTTCTTCGCCGACCGCTCGATGGAGTACTGCCCGACCTGCCAGACCGGGGGCAAGCCGCTCGCCGATCGCCGCCTGTCGCGGCTGCTCAAGTAGCACTTCGACGCGGAATGAAACGCAGTCGGATGTGTTGAGTACACTCAGAGCATCAACGTGCTCCGGGGTCGGTGAGAATCCGAACCGGCGGTGACAGTCCGCGAGCGTCTCGGTTCTCCGAGATGCCGATCCGGTGGAATTCCGGGACCGACGGTGGTGCGAGGCCCAGTCTCGCTAGTCCGGAAGGGAGGCAGCACGGTGCGCCGCTGCGCGCGCGTTCTGCCGACGTCTCCTCCCGAGGAGAATCCCCGGAGCCTCAGAGAGGACCACGGATGGCAGTGAACGAGGCGGAACGGCGGGCGATGACCCGCGCGCTCGAGCTCGCGACGCTCGGCCCACGAGGCGTGAACCCTCAGGTCGGCGCCGTCATCCTCTCCCCCGAGGGCGAGATCATCGCCGAAGGCTGGCACCACGGTGCCGGCACGCCGCACGCCGAGGTCGATGCGCTCTCGAAGCTCGCACCCGGCGCGGCCGACGGCGCGACCGCTGTCGTCACCCTCGAACCCTGCAACCACACCGGGCGAACCGGCCCGTGCGCCGTCGCGCTCATCGACGCGGGCGTCTCGCGCGTCGTCTACGCACTCGACGACCCGGGCGAGGTCTCGGGCGGCGGCGGCGAGCGTCTCCGCGCCGCGGGGGTGAGCGTCGACTCGGGCGAACAGGCCGATGCCGCGCACGCGATCATCGGGGACTGGCTCACCGCTCAGCGTCTGGGGCGCCCGCACGTCACGGTGAAGTGGGCCCAGTCCCTCGACGGTCGGGCTGCGGCATCCGACGGCAGCAGCCAGTGGATCACAGGACCGCAGGCCAGGGCCGACGTCCATCGACGTCGAGCCGCTGCGGATGCGATCGTCGTCGGAACCGGCACCGTGCTCTCTGACGACCCCTCGCTGACGGCCCGCGACGGCGACCTGCTCTACGACCGGCAGCCGATCCCGGTCGTGATCGGCTCGCGCTCGACCCCCGACGACGCGTCGATCCGTCGGCACCCGAAGACACCGCTCTTCTTCGACACGCACGACCTGAGCGCCGTGCTCGCCGACCTGCATTCACGCGGCGTCCAGACCGTGTTCGTCGAAGGGGGTCCGACCCTGGCGAGCGCGTTCATCGCAGCCGGACTCGCCGACCGCGTGCTCGCCTACGTCGCTCCCCTGCTGCTCGGCGGCGATCGACTGGCGCTCACCGACATCGGCGTCGACACCATCGACGCCGCCCGACGCCTGACGATCGAGGAGTGGCTGCCCCTCGGTGCAGACCTGCTCGCCGTCG
>Ga0308167_1001252_pt1 | contig 31592 bp, 29 predicted proteins | sample PhyCR1_2_FD_202138 | JGI IMG/M metagenome (GOLD analysis project Ga0308167, IMG submission 202138) | Phyllosphere microbial communities from UC Gill Tract Community Farm, Albany, California, United States - DLSLRC.R1 | ecosystem: Host-associated > Plants > Phyllosphere > Unclassified | place... | reverse complement strand
CCACTTCCGTGGTATCCACGATGCCCAAAGCGGCAAGGTCTTGCGAGGTCAGGCCGTTAACGCGCATTTTACTGCTCCTTAAATCGGTGTCTGTTCTGCAAAGCAGAGATAGGTTGGGATCGTGCCGCCCGGCACCCTTCATTGAGGGTTAACAGCCCGTCGCCAGCTTGCCGCATCCGAAAAGCAGGCCGGTTCAGGCATCTGCCTCTGGATTATGGGCGGCTGTACGATCGCGCGCAGTTTACTCCTCTGCGTTTCGGGAAAAAGTCTGGTGATCTAAAAATGCGACTCAGGGCGCGTTAAGACTATGTTTCGAACGTTTTGAAGATGTTATGAAAGTAAAAAAAGATAATTTCTCAAGAAAATTATGGGGATAGGCGGAGCGGGGCGGGAAAGGGCGGCTAAAGCCGCCCGATAAATCAGTGCAGACGGTCGTTGTTTTCCAGCGAATGGCTACGGATGCCGGCAATATCGACAGCATCAAACACGTAGTTTGAGCCGCAGTAATCACAGTGCATATCGATTTTGCCATCTTCCGCGATGATCTCATCGACCTCTTCCTGCGGCAGCGTTTTCAGGACTTCGCCACAGCGCTCACGCGAGCAGGTGCATTTGTAGATCACCGGCTGCGGATCGTAGAGGGTCGCTTCTTCCTGATGGTAGAGACGCCACAGTACCTCATTGGCCGGCAGATCGATCAGCTCGTCGGTTTTGATGGTTTCGGTCAGCGTTGCCAGATGGTCGAACGCTTCTTTCTCCGTCTCCTGCGCTGGCATAACCTGCAGCAGGATACCGGCTGCGCCTTTCTCGCTGGTGCGGATAAACAGCCGCGTCGGCAGCTGCTCTGAGCGCATGAAGTAATCTTCCAGGCATTCGGCCAGCGTCTCGCCTTCCAGCCCGACCACGCCCTGATAGCGTTCACCTTTCTCCGGAGAGATGGTGATCACCAGATAGCCGTTGCCGACCATGCTTTTCAGCGTGCTGTCGGCCGGAATGTCGCCTTTAATCCGCGCCACGCCGCGCAGCTCCTGATTGTTGTTGCCGTTAATTACCGCCAGCGACAACGGACCGTCACCCTGCAGCTGCACGGTGATTTCGCCGTCAAACTTCAGCGTGGCGGTCAGCAGGCTGGTTGCCACCAGCATCTCACCCAGCAGGGTATTCACCGCGGCCGGATAGTCGTGGTTCTTCACGGTTTCGCGCCAGGTGTTAGAGACGTTCACCAGCTCGCCACGTACCGCGGCATTTTCAAACAGATAACGGTGCAGTTGATCCTGGACTGACATATTTTTTTCTCTCGTTGGGGCGGGGCGGTGACGCGTCAGTTAAGACGGCGCTACTCATCGCCCGATAATTTAAACTTCATCAAATCGCGACGCTCTTTCTTATCAGGTCGCCGATCGGGATGTGGCATCGTCAGGGCATTCATCTTGCGCGCCTGCGCCACTTTCTCGCGTTTTTCGATGCTGGCATCCGTTTCCCGATAGAGCTGCTGGGCTTCACTGGCCGGGCGGCGTTGATTACTGATTTCCACCACCACCACCGTCCGTTCATCGTTGCCCTGGCGGAGTGTCAGCTCTGCATTCAGCTCCACCAGCTTGCCGGGTTTGCTGCGCTGACCGTTGTAATGCACCTTGCCGCCTTCAATCATCTCGCGCGCCAGCGCACGGGTTTTATAAAAGCGGGCTGCCCACAGCCACTTATCGAGGCGCACGTCTTCGCTGCTTTTCTCTTTCATTGCTGCTCCTGACTCAGATCAGCGTCTGGTAATCGCTCACCGCGACGTGACGCTCGAAGATTTGCTCAGGACGGCCCGAATCGGGATTACTTACGCCTAAGCACCAGCCGATGCCGGCTAACTTCGCCGCATCCAGAATCACTTCGCTGTCATCGATAAACAGCGTACGCCGTGCGCAATAGCCGGTGTGCTGTTGTACCGCCTGCCATAAACGTTGGTCTTCTTTCGGATACCCAAAGGTATGGGTAGAAAGTAATAAATCAAGGTGTGGCGCTAAACCTGTCTGCGCCAGTTTGACGTCCAGATTGTAAGGATGCGCATTGGTGAGCAGAATGGTGCGCTTGCCTGCGCGTCGCAGTGCCTGCAGAAACGGCAGCGTATCGGCACGAAGCGCCACGCGGCTGCGCAGTTCCCAGGTCATGGTGCGGATATCCAGCGCCAGTGCCTGCGCCCAGTAATCCAGACAATACCAGTTTAGCGTATGAGCTACGGCCTGATACTTTTCCGCGATGATCTGTTCCGCCTCATCCGGCGTGATGCCGCGTTGCTGGCTGAGGATGGCAGGCACATGCTCCAGCCAGAAGTGACGGTCAAACGCCAAATCCAGCAGCGTGCCGTCCATATCCAGCAGTACGGTATCAATCTCAGACCAGTCGACGATCATGGTGTCTCACCCTGTAAAAAACCGGGCGACAGGGTAGCACAGAAGGGCAGGGCTCAGAATAACGAGCGCACACCCTGCAAAGTGCCGAGGTTATGGTTGAAGCACTTGTCGTAATAGTGCTGGATATCGGTCATCCGCTGACGATTACGGTGCATGCGGCGCAGCGCCAGCAGACCGTTGATCACTGCGCAGGTAACCAGCACCAGCAGCAGCAGGGCGGTGCCGAGATAACGCCACTGCGCCATCGCATCCGGCTCATTATGCAGCGCGATGTGGCGGGTGCCGTTGGCATCGGTCGACAGGCTGGTGATAATGCCGCTGGCGCTGAACGGCGTGTGCAGCAGCATAGCGGACATACGCTGCAGCTCGCGCCACTGAGACGGCGGATCGAGGTCAAACAGGGAAACGCTCGGCTGAGGCTGATTCACCAACTGGCGACCCTCATCGCTGACAATCAGGAAACCGCCTGGCGGTGGGCTGTTAAGGTTTTCCGCCGCGCGCCGGGTTTCACGAAAGAAGAAGGTCGAGGTGGCGGTATTCACCAGGTTTTCCAGCGCCTCGGCACTGACCGGACGCAGCAGCACATTCATACCGTTCAGCTGACCCGAGTCGGCCCGGCGCACCAGCGCTTCCCAGTCTTTCGCGTTGCCTAAATTGACCAGTGCGTTCTTTAACCGCACGCAATCCTGCGGCTGATTACACAAATCCTGCGTCTTCATCACCAGATCGGAGAAGTCATCCAGCAGGATCATGCCGGATTTCTGAATCGCGGAGGCCAGCTGCGGGTTCAGTTTCGGATCGGTGTTGGTTTCCGGGTGCAGCTGCCGTGTCGTGGTCTCCAGCAGGGCGGCGGCCTTGTCGATGATGTCTGACTGCGGCTGCGGCAGAGGCGTCGCGTTATTCCAGTAGACCGCCGAGCAGTCGAACGGCATAAAGGCGTAATTACGGTTGCTCTGATAATTGTCAGGCACCGAACACATGCCGGTGCCGGTGACCTTGAGGCTATCACCGATATTCAGCGGCACGCTGCTGAGCTTATCAACGCTGCTCACTTCCAGACTGTCGGTGCCTTTAGCCCAGGCCAGGCTGAGTTTGATCGGCATGCTGAGCGGGATCCAGGTCACCAGCAGAGCCAGCACCGCCAGCGAACCACAGGCCAGCACCACGTTTTTACGCCAGCGCTGGATGGGAAAGTTTTTCACTTCATCCTGCAGCGAAAGGAACCGGCCCTGACGCACCACCTGACGGTTCAGGTAGATTTCCACATCGGTAACCTGACCGAGATCGTGCGCCACATAAGGTTGCCAGTGCGGCGGATAGGCGAGGTCGATAATCCCCAGCGTGATGTTGCTCTGTTCCTGATTAGACTCGCTGAACAGGCCCCAGCGCTTCGGCGCGCCGCGCAGACAGTGAATATCACGCAGGCCGCGTTCACCGGGAACCCGATAGAGCAGCCACAGGCTGGCGGCGATCATCGCTGCGCCAGCCAGCACCAGCCAGATCATCAGGGTGGCCGGCACCAGCAGGCTGAAGAAGAATAACAACAGGGCGAGCGAGATAATCACCGCTTCACGGGTGCCATCCGGACGCGACAGACGATACTCTTCCGGCGTCTCTTTACGCACCTTAAGCAGCTCAACGCTCTCGGTTTCCGCTTTGCGGATCGACGCATTGGTCGAGACCGGACGCATCAGCGTCGGCAGACTTTGTTGATCAACAGCGTAATCGACCAGCGAATGACCGTTTAGGGAGATTACCAGCGGGATCGATTGGGTTCGGATCAGTTCAACGTAGTTTTCATCGGTGATGTACTGCTCCCACAGCGGCGGCAGATGAACTTCGACTTCATCGAGGTAGTAGCGCCATTTATGGGGATCGTCGGTCGACAGGCCGTAGCGGGTAATCGCACGGGTGACCGGATAGACGTTATTACTTTGTGCGGTCAGGGTCAGACGTTCAGGCGCGGCGCGTTTGCCCGTTGTAACGGCAGTGCGCGGCTGCTTTTCCAGCGCAGCGACATACTTATCGACCGCCTTACGCTCCTGATCAGACAGTTTGCGGCAGGGCGGACTGATAAATGGCAGTGGTTTCGCCAACGGCGGACGATGCCGCATAGCGTACCAAAACCCAATGCCTGCCAGAATTGAACAGGTTAGCACTATGGCCAATATCGTAAAGATTGTGCTCATACTCTGCTCAACTCAGCCAAAATGCTGTCTTCACTTTAAACTTACGCTCCCGGATACGCCCATTATTTAAGACAAATTATGGGGGGTTAAACAACTCTGACGAGTCAAGCATACAAAAAAATAGTACTGAAAATCATTAAATTAGCATTTGTTAAACCCTGCCTTGCCCGAATGGTAACCGTCTCAGACTGAATTAAATATCGGTATTATCTGAAACTGATCGGGGTGTATTGACTAATGCAAATTTTTTCATACTGATAACCACAAGGGGGTAGTGGCTAACCGTAAACGGCGTAACGACAACCTCATGGTCTGACTGTCGCACAATTGTCTGCGGTTAGGTATGCTAATTCGTTCCTGAGAGCCGGCGCAGTAAAGTTTGAGGCTGATATGAAAAACCCGTTAAAAAAACCTGACATCCTCAATGTAACAGCCGTGGCGCGTTCACGATTGTTTACCATCGAAGCGGTCGATCTGGCCTTTAGCAATGGTGCGCGGCGCGTTTATGAGCGGATGAAACCCTCAGAACGTGAGGCGGTCATGATTGTGCCGATCATTGATGACCATCTTATTCTGATTCAGGAATATGCCGTGGGGCTGGAAAGCTATGAACTGGGCTTTCCCAAAGGGCTGATCGATGCCGGTGAGTCGGTTAATCAGGCCGCCGATCGCGAACTTAAAGAAGAAGTGGGCTTTGGCGCAGGTCAGCTGACCCCGCTGGGCAAGCTGACGATGGCACCCTCCTACTTTTCCAGCAAAATGAACATCGTGATTGCTGAAGGGCTGTATGCCGAAAAGCTGGAAGGGGATGAACCAGAACCGCTGATCGTGCATCGCTGGCCGCTGAGCGACATGTTGTCACTGTTGCAGGAGCCTGATTTCCGTGAGGCGCGTAACGTCAGTGCACTGTTTATGGCGCGCGAATGGTTGGTGAAGCAGGGGCGTCTGGGTTACTGAGTCAGACCTACTGAGTAAAAACGTTCTGCATAAAAAAAGGCCGACATCTGTCGGCCTTTTGTGATCTGCGTTGCACATCAGAACAGTTCGTGGCTCTGGCCATTATCCATAATGGTGGTGCCGACATCATGTACCGAATATTCGGTTGGCTGAGTCCCTTCGATGAAGTATTCCTGACGGGTGTTGCCACCGCCGTTCGCCAGCTTGCCGGTACTGCGATCGATGGTCACCGTGACAATGCCTTCTGGCGGCGTTAACGGCTGCACCGGCACGCCATCCAGCGCACTCTTCATAAATTCATCCCATGCTGGCTGCGCGCTCTTCGCACCGCCTTCATAGCCTGAAATCTGATCGGGGATCGCGCCTGACAGCGTGCTGCGGCCCAGATTGCGGCGGGCATCGTCAAAGCCAATCCACACTGAGGTCACCACACCCGGACCGTAACCGGAGAACCAGGCATCTTTCGAGCTGTTGGTGGTACCGGTTTTACCGCCGATGTCATTACGCTTGAGATCACGACCGGCGCGCCAGCCGGTACCCATCCAGCCTGGCTCGCCGAAGATATTCGAGTTCAGCGCGCTCTTGATCAGGAAGGTCAGCGGCGTGTTGATCACGTGCGGCGCATAGTTGCCCTGCTCAGGCGGGGTGGGCACCTGCTCCAGTTCGGGCTGTGGCACCGCCTGATTCTGGTTTTTATCGGATGCCGCCACGTTTTCAACGCTCTCTTCGTTCAGTGCCAGCGCTTTTTTGGTATCGCCGTAGATCACCGGCAGATTGCACTGCGGACAGGCAATTTTCGGTTTCTCTTCAAACACTACGCCGCCCTGTTCATTCTCGATGCGGGTGATGAAGTAAGGGTCGACCAGGAATCCGCCGTTAGCCATCACTGAGTAGCCGCGAACCACCTGTAAAGGCGTAAACGAGGCCGCACCCAGCGCCAGCGACTCGGTATGCACGATGTTTTGCGCCGGGAAGCCGAAACGCTGCAGATACTCTGCGGCATAATCGACGCCCATTGCCCGCATCGCACGTACCATCACCACGTTCTTCGACTGGCCTAAGCCCTGACGCAGACGAATCGGGCCATCATAGGTTGGCGGGGAGTTTTTCGGCCGCCAGTCAGCACCGGCACCGGCATCCCAGCGTGAAATCGGCACGTCATTAAGAATCGAAGCCAGCGTCAGGCCACGATCCATCGCGGCGGTATACAGGAAAGGTTTGATGTTCGAACCCACCTGACGCAGCGCCTGAGTCGCACGGTTAAACATGCTCTGGTTGAAATCGAACCCGCCGACCAGCGCACGCACTGCGCCGTCGTTCGGATCGAGTGAGACCAGTGCGGAGTTCACATCCGGAACCTGACCCAGCCACCATGCATCGTCGACCTTGCGCACCCAGATCTGCTGGCCGGGCTGTAATACCTGGCTGACGCTTTTCGGCGTTGGGCCCTGCACGGTGTCAGACTTATAAGGACGGGCCCAGCGAACGCCCGCTAAGGTCAGCGAGACATTGCTGCCATCTTTCATCATCACGGTCGCCTCATCGCTCCGTGCTTCGGTGACGACCGCCGGCTGAAGCGGGCCGTAGACCGGCAGCGTCTTCAGAGCTTTCTCGATCCGCGCCTGATCCCACGCCGGTTCGCCAACTTTCCATAGCACGCTGGTCGGGCCGCGATAGCCATGACGCATGTCGTAAGCCATCACGTTATTGCGCACCGAGGTCTGCGCCGCCTGCTGCAGGCGACGGGTCACCGTGGTGTAAACCTTGTAACCGTCGGTATAGGCATTTTCACCGTACCGTTTCACCATCTCCTGACGCACCATCTCGCTGAGATAAGGGGCGGAGAAGGCGATTTCCGGACCATGATACTTCGCCACCAGTGGCGTATTACGCGCCTCGTCGTACTGCTGCTGGGTGATGTAATGCTGATCCAGCATGCGCGCCAGCACCACGTTGCGACGTGATAAGGCGCGGCTGTGCGAGTAAAGCGGGTTGAACGTCGAAGGCGCTTTCGGCAGACCGGCAATCATCGCCATTTCACTCAGCGACAGCTGATCGACCGGCTTACCAAAATAGACCTGCGAGGCAGCACCGACGCCGTAGGCGCGATAGCCGAGGTAAATTTTATTGAGGTAGAGCTCAAGAATTTCATCTTTATTCAGCAGCTGCTCAATACGAATCGCCAGAAACGCTTCCTTTATTTTACGCATCAGCGTGCGTTCCGGACTCAGGAAGAAGTTACGCGCTAACTGTTGAGTAATGGTACTGGCGCCCTGTGAGGCGTGGCCCGACACCAGCGCAATGCTGGCGGCACGGAAGATGCCGACCGGATCGACGCCATGATGCTCATAAAAACGGCTATCTTCAGTCGCAATAAACGCTTTCACCATCTCAGGCGGGACTTGCTGCAGCTTTAAAGGAATACGGCGCATTTCACCGTACTGCGCGATCAAATCGCCCTCAGCGCTGTAAACCTGCATCGGCGTTTGCAGACGCACATCTTTCAGCGTGTTCACATCGGGCAACTGTGGCTCTATGTATTTGTACAAACCATAAATCGAGCCTGCTCCCAACAACATGCAACACACTGCAAGGATCAATAAATACTTTACGAACTTCACCTGGAATTTCCCATCTGTTGTCGTTTGAGCAGTTTATAAACAACCGCGCGGTAGTATAAAGGCAAGCCAGACGCTTTGATATGTCCATTTTCCCCGGACGATAAGGAGATCGCGCGCATGGCTTTTCATACCTGGCAAATTGGGCTGGATATTCAGAATAGGCAGATTTGTGCCCTGGCCCTCCAGCCTCAACGTGATGGCTGGCAGCTACGCCACTGGTGGCAGCAGCGGCTGCCGCAAGATACGTTAAGAAACGGCGTGCTGCAATCTTCGCCTGAATTACTGGCGGCCTTAACCGCCTGGCGACAGCGCCTGCCACGGCGCTATTCGCTGCGCGTCGGTTTGCCGGTTCAGCTGGTATTACAGCGCCAGCTACCGCTCCCGGCACAGCCGCTACACGAGCCGGCTCTGGGGCACTATGTGCAGGCGGCGGCACGGCGTCTTTTCCCGCTGGAGCCCACTGCGCTGGCGCTGGATTACCGACAGGATGCTGCGGGCGGACAGCTCTGTGTTACCGCCGCCCGGCTGGAGGTGATCGACCAGTGGGCAGCACCGCTGCTGCAGGCTGGATTAACGCCACAGGTGTTTGAACTGACCACTGAGGCGCTGAAACGGCTGGCTCAACAGGCCCGCTTACGCGCCGGCAGCGTGCTGGTGTTGCAGCAGGATGAGCGCTGGTTGTGGAGCGATGGGCAAACCGCTGCGGATGCGGGCGACGCGGCTTCGGTTGAGGCGTTGCAACAGCAGGCATTTCCGCAGGCCTCGCAGATACTGGCCTGTGCCTCGCAGTCCGTCACCTGGCCTGCAGTCGTGACACCGTTCTCACCCTTCGATCTGTTCCAGTATAAGCAGCCGCCGTTGCCCGCCAATCCGGGTGCATTCGCGCTGGCGGCCGGTCTGGCGCTGCGGATTAAGGATTGCTGATGGTGGCGGTCAATCTGCTGCCCTGGCGGCAGCGACGCGATTTGCAGCAGCAACGGCAAAGCCTGACGGTGCTGCTGCTGGTCGCCGTCAGTCTGATGCTGGTGGTGATTCTGCCGTTGTGGCGGATAAAGGCACTGCAGCAGCGGGCTGCAGTGGAAACCGCCACGGTGCAGCTGGCGCTGGACGATTTACTTGCGCGTTTAGCCCGGCAACAAGCGCTGATGGAACAGCTCGCGTTACAGCAAGCGCTGCGCCATAAACAGCAACAACAGGCGATGCAGCGGGCAGCCTGGCAGCAGTTCTGGCTGGATTTACCCGTGTTGCTGCCCGGGACCGCCTGGCTGAAGCGGCTGGAGAAACGCGACAGCCAGTTCACGCTGGAAGGCCAGGCGCAGGATATGCAGGCGATACGGCAATTTCGTCAACGGCTGGCGGCGCTGCCGCTGTTCAACCGGATAGCGCAGGGCCGCGTTCAGCGTCAGCCTGGCGGGGGATATCATTTTACTCTGCGGGCACAGCTTCAGGCGGTTGGCGATGAGTGAGTGGTGGACGGGCTGGTGGCAGCTAAAGGCAATGGCACGCTACGGCGCGCTGGCAGCTGCGGCCGCCGGTTTACTGATGCTGAGCTGGCTGGTGTGGCTGCGGCCGGAACTCAGGGCGCTGACAGCTGAACAGCAGCGCCTGAAGCCGCTGACCACGACGCTGCAGCTGCGCCAGCAGCAATGGCGTCAGAATCCGCCGAATGCGCTGCTGCAGGCTCAGTTGATATCACCCGCAGTGCGTTCTGCATCAGGGACTTCAGGGACCTCAGGCCAGGCGATAGAAATCCTCCTCACTTCACGACGCGACCAGCTGGAGCAGTGGCAGCCCGATACCCAGCCACGCACTCTGACGCTGCATCTGCAATGGCAGGAATTCCAGCCGCTGTTTACTGAACTTGTTCAGGCAGCGGCCCCGTTTCCGGCGCATTTCCTGCTGCTGGCGCAGCCAGAGCATCTGGTGGCACAACTCTGGCTGGAGCCTGACGATGCGCCGTAGCCTGCTGATTCTGGTGCTGTGCTGCAGCAGCGCGCTGGCCCGCGATCCGTTTCAGCCGCTTGCCGGGGCCGCCTGCCTGCCAGCGGCAGAACCGCTGACCGGCTGGCGTCTGCAGGGGATCGTTGGTCGCGGATCACGTTTTCACGGCTGGCTGCTGACGCCGCAGGGGCAGGTGAGGGCGATACGGGCCGGGCAACCTTTTGCACTGACGCCGTGGCAGCTCATTGCCATTGACCGGCGCAGCCTGACCTTAGCGATCAAAAACAGCTGCAGTGCACAACGTCATTCATTTTATTTAAAAGGAAGCCCGCATGAGAACCCTTCTGACGTTATTGCTGGCAGTCAGTTGCCTGTCGCCGGCCCGCGCCGCTGACGATCAGCGTCTCAGCCTGGCATTTGATAATGCGCCGGTTGAGCGCATTTTGCAGGCCCTGGCAGACTACCAGCAGATCAACCTGATTATTGCACCCGAGGTTGAGGGATCGTTGTCGCTGCGGCTGGATGATCTGCCGTGGCAGCAGGCACTGGATCTGGTGGCCCGGATGGCAAAGCTGACGCTGGTTGAGCACGAAAATGTACTGCTGGTCTATCCGGAAAGCTGGCAGCAGGCGCAACGGCAAGCTCGGGATGAACAGCAGAAAGAGCGGTTGCAACAGATGCCGCTGCAACAGCGCGCGGTGCTGCTGCATTATGCCAGCGCCAGCGAGGTACACCGCAGCCTGCTGAGTGAGCGCCAGTCACTGATGACCGCGCGCGGCAGCGTCACGGTCGATAAACGCACCAACACGCTGTTACTGCGTGATACGGCGGCGGCGTTGCAGCAAACGGAGCGCTGGCTAAAGGCGCTGGATCTGCCGCTGGAGCAGATTGAACTGGCGGCGCATATCGTGACCATCAGTGAAGAGCATTTACAGGAACTCGGCGTGAACTGGGGATTACAGGCTGGCGACGCGGCGGTCACGAATGTGCTTCATCATCCGCGGCTGGCGATTCCACTGGCGCTAAGTTCGCCCGGCGTGAGTGTCGGGATGGCGCTGGCGCGTATCGGCGGCCAGCTGCTGGATCTGGAGTTAAGCGCGCTGGAACAGGAGAACCAGATCGAAATTATCGCCAGTCCGCGTCTGTTTACCTCGCATCAGCAAACGGCCTCGATTAAGCAGGGCACGGAAATTCCGTATGAAGTGTCGGCGGGCAACAGCGGCGCCACCAGTATTGAATTTAAAGAAGCGGTACTGGGCATGGAAGTCACGCCCAGCATTTCCGGCAATGGCCGTATCCAGCTCAACATTCACATCAGCCAGAACATGCCTGGCCGCAGCATCCGGACCGGCGATAGCGAGGTGCTCTCGATTGATAAACAGGAGATTGAAACTCAGGTCACGGTCAGGGATGGGCAGACGCTGGCGCTGGGCGGTATATTTCAGCAGCAGCGAACCCGGGGCGAAAATCGGGTGCCGTTACTGGGCAACCTGCCGCTGATCGGCGGGCTGTTTCGTCAGCAATCTGAGCAGCGCAAAAAACGGGAGCTGGTGATCTTCATCACGCCGCGATTGGTCAGGGAAGCAGCGCTTACGGCTGGATAAAACGGAAAATTCGTCCCAGAGGGCCATCCGAATTGACGCAGGGCAGGAATTAGCTTACAAGGTTTAGCGATTTTCAATACGGTGTAACCGTCTATGTTGGGTAAATCCCAGCAAACAGATCAGAAAATTCCTCTGTGAGCAGCGTTGTAAAGACGCAGCGCTGGCGCGTTACAGTTTCGCGAACCACAGGCCAATTCAGAAATGGATCAGCTGCAGGCAATATAATCGGTTGCCAAACAGCCTTGAGTGTTGAGATAATTTTTCGTCTGACTCTTGCTAACGCTCATGAGGTCTCAGTTCCTGTCCCGCCAGCAAATGCTGAACGCGGGGTATCATTAACGAATTCTTAGTAATACCGACAAAATGGCAGAGAAACGCAATATCTTTCTGGTTGGGCCGATGGGTGCCGGCAAAAGCACTATTGGTCGTCAGTTGGCTCAGCAACTCAACATGGAGTTCTTCGATTCCGATCAGGAAATTGAGCGACGCACCGGAGCGGATGTGGGCTGGGTTTTTGACGTCGAAGGCGAAGCTGGCTTTCGCGATCGCGAAGAAAAAATCATTAACGAACTGACTGAAAAGCAAGGCATCGTCCTGGCAACAGGCGGTGGCTCCGTCAAATCCCGGGAAACGCGTAATCGTCTCTCCGCCCGCGGCGTCGTGGTTTATCTTGAGACCACCATCGAAAAGCAACTGGCGCGCACTCAACGTGACAAAAAACGTCCGTTGCTGCAGGTGGATTCACCGCCGCGTGAAGTGCTTGAAGCGCTGGCTGGCGAACGTAACCCGCTTTACGAAGAGATCGCCGATGTGACTATTCGCACAGATGATCAAAGTGCGAAAGTGGTGGCGAATCAGATTATCCACATGTTGGAAAAAAGTTGATCCAACGTTCGAAGGCTCTTTAACAGGTATCGAGCATCATGGAGAAGATCACCGTCTCACTGGGGGAACGCAGTTACCCCATCACTATCGCCGCCGGACTGTTTAACGATCCGGCTTCTTTTTGGCCGCTGACCGCGGGCGAAAACGCCATGGTGGTGACTAACCAGACGCTGGCTCCGCTTTATCTCGACAAACTGTCAGCGCTACTGACGGCGGCGGGTGTGAAAGTGGATCAGGTGATTTTACCCGACGGCGAGCAGTACAAAACGCTGGCCGTGATGGATCAGGTCTTTACCGCTTTACTGCAAAAACCGCACGGTCGTGATACGACGCTGATCGCCCTGGGCGGTGGCGTTATTGGCGATCTTACCGGTTTTGCTGCGGCCAGTTATCAGCGTGGCGTGCGCTTTATTCAGGTGCCGACCACCTTACTGTCGCAGGTTGACTCTTCGGTTGGCGGCAAAACAGCCGTAAACCATCCGCTCGGCAAAAATATGATTGGCGCGTTTTATCAGCCCGCCTCGGTGGTGATTGATACCGCGTGTCTGCACTCGCTGCCGGCACGTGAACTGGCGTCCGGTCTGGCCGAAGTAATTAAGTACGGCATCATTCTTGATGGTGCGTTTTTCCAGTGGCTGGAGCAGAATCTTGACGCCTTGCTGGCGCTGGATGAACAGGCGCTGGCTTATTGCATTCGTCGCTGTTGTGAACTGAAAGCGGACGTGGTGGCTGCCGATGAACGGGAAACCGGACAGCGCGCACTGCTCAATCTGGGCCATACCTTTGGTCATGCCATTGAAGCGCAGATGGGCTACGGCAACTGGCTGCACGGTGAAGCAATTGCTGCAGGCATGGTGATGGCCGCGCGTACCGCTGAACGTCTGGGCCAGTTCAGCCCGCAACAGACTGAACGTATCATCACGCTGCTGCAGCGTGCCGGTTTACCGGTGCACGGTCCGCAGGAGATGAGCGCAGAGATGTACTTGCCTCATATGATGCGCGACAAGAAAGTACTGGCGGGTGAATTACGGCTGGTGCTTCCGTTGTCAATTGGCCGCTCTGAAGTGCGTGGCGGCGTGGCGCATGATATGGTGCTGGCTGCAATTAACGATTGCCAGAAATCTTGATATTAAGCAGTTAAGTGGTGACGCGGCGCGCCGGGTGCGCAGTGCGGAATGCCGCTTTACGGAGGAGGCATAATGGATGAGTTCAAACCGGAAGACGAGTTAAAACCTGACGCCAGTGACCGTCGTCCCTCGCGCCCACGTAAGGCGTCTACCGCAGCAAAAATACCGGTTTCACGCCAGCGCATCATGATGGGTGTGGGGATTCTGGTGCTGTTGTTACTGGTGCTGGGCATTGGTTCGGCGCTGAATGGCCCGGATGATAAGAAGTCCGCGACCGGCGGCAATGCGCCCGCCACTGGCGGTGGATCGAACAGCGAGAAAAATATTGATCTGACCGGCTCCTCTTCAATGTCGGGTGGGCAGACCTCTCCGACGGCGACCGAAAATAGCGCGCCGGCCAGTGGTGATGCGGCCAGCAACCCGCAGCGCGATGTCTCGATGCCGCCGGTGGCCTCAACGCCAACCCAGGCAGCCCCGATTGATACGCCAGCCAATCAGCAGCGCGTCACTTTACCTGGCGATCTCAACAGCGCACTGACGAATCAGCAGCAGCAGGTCGACAGTGCCGCGACCGGCGCGCAAAATGGTAGCTCGCTGCCAACTGCGCCGGCCACCGTCAGTGGCAATGCCGGAACCGCAGCCAACCCGGTCACCGCCCCGGTCAGCCGTCAGACGCCGAACAAAGCGACGTCGCCGACGCGCCCTGCGCACGACGCCGGCCGCAAGACTGCCTCGAAGCCTGCGACTACCAGTGACAGCCGGACGCATACGACGCCAGCCCGCACGCCTACCGGCAATACCGCGGCCAGCAGTTCGGCCGCAGCCAGCAGCAGTTCAGCCAGCAAATCACTGCCAGGCGGCAGCTATACGCTGCAACTGAGCGGCGCGTCCAAAGCGGAAAGTCTGAATGCCTGGGCGAAAAAACAGAATCTGAGTGCGTATCACGTCTACAAAACCACCCGCAACGGTCAGTCGTGGTACGTGCTGGTGAGTGGATCATACGCAACACCGGCAGATGCCAAACGCGCTGTGGCATCGCTGCCAGCGGAAGTCCGGGCACAGAATCCGTGGGTTAAACCGGTTAGTCAGGTTAAGAAAGAAGCCAGTCAATAATTGATGTGGGGCCAGCGTTACTGGCCCCGTTTTAAGCGCAGATCTGCTGTCGGTCCAGCCACAGCCTCACAATAAGATGTAATAACCACGACAGCATGAAAAAAAATCGCGCTTTCCTGAAATGGGCAGGGGGAAAATTTCCCTTAGTAGAAGAGATCCATCGCTACCTGCCGCAAGGCGACTGTTTGATCGAGCCGTTTGTTGGTGCGGGATCGGTGTTTCTCAATACCGATTTTGATCGCTACCATCTTGCCGATATCAACAGCGATCTGATCAATCTCTACAACATTGTCAAAACGCGCACGGCGGATTTTATTCGTGACGCGCAGCTGCTGTTTACCCCGGAAGGTAACAACGAAGCCTGCTATTACCTGCGTCGTACCGAATTTAATCTCAGCACCGACGCCTACCAGCGCGCGCTGCTTTTCCTCTATCTGAATCGTCACTGTTACAACGGTTTATGCCGCTATAACCTGCGTGGCGAATTCAACGTGCCGTTTGGCCGCTATCGCAAACCCTACTTTCCGGAAGCAGAACTGTTATGGTTTGCCGAGCGCGCGCAAAAAGCGACGTTTGTCTGTGAATCGTACGATGTTACCCTGAACAATGCCGGTAAAGGCTCCGTGGTATATTGTGATCCGCCCTATGCGCCGCTGTCGGCGACGGCGAACTTCACGGCTTATCACACCAACAGTTTTAGCCTGCGCGAGCAGCAGCATCTGGCGACGTTAGCGGCACAGCTGGCCTCGTCAGAACACCGGATTCCGGTACTGATTTCTAACCACGACACTGCACTGACGCGTTTGTGGTATCAGGATGCAGTGTTACATGTGGTCAAAGCCCGGCGTTCCATTAGCCGAAGCATAGCCGGTCGCACTAAGGTCGACGAACTGCTGGCGCTCTATAGCTAGTCTGTTTCGTCCGCGACCAACGCATTACGCCAGCCGCAGGGCTGGCGCACAACAGTGGGAGAATCGGATGAAACAATATTTGCTGGCCCCTTCAATCCTTTCGGCGGACTTTGCTCGCTTGGGCGAAGATACCGCGAAAGCGCTGGAGGCCGGAGGCGACGTAGTTCACTTCGACGTGATGGATAACCACTATGTTCCCAACCTGACCATGGGACCGATGGTACTGAAAGCGTTGCGCGACTATGGCATCACCGCGCCGATCGATGTCCATCTGATGGTCAAACCGGTGGATGCGTTGATCCCCGAGTTCGCCCGTGCAGGCGCGACCTACATCACCTTTCATCCCGAAGCCAGCGAGCACGTTGATCGCACCCTGCAGCTGATTAAAGAACATGGCTGCAAAGCCGGGCTGGTATTCAATCCGGCAACCCCGCTGAGCTACCTCGATTACGTCATGGATAAGCTGGATATTATTCTGCTGATGTCGGTTAATCCGGGCTTTGGCGGCCAGTCGTTTATCCCTGGTACGCTGGATAAGCTGCGTGAAGCGCGCAAGCGTATCGATCAGAGCGGTTACAATATTCGTCTCGAAGTGGATGGTGGCGTGAAGATTGATAACATCGGTCAGATCGCGGCTGCTGGCGCCGACATGTTTGTCGCCGGTTCTGCCATCTTCGGTCACCCGGATTACAAAAAAGTGATCGACGAGATGCGTAACGAACTGGAGAAAGCCAATGGCTCATTTCACTGATATCCGGGCGCTGGCGTTTGACCTCGACGGCACGCTGGTCGATAGCGCGCCGGGTCTCGCTGAGGCGATCGATCGGACGCTGAAAGATCTCAGCCTGCCGGTCGCCGGCCTTGAGCGCGTCTCAACCTGGATTGGTAACGGAGCGGACATCATGATGTCGCGCGCCCTGACTTTTGCGCTGGGCCGTGAGCCGCAGCCGGACGAGCAGCACGATGCGCGTGCGCTGTTCGACAAACACTATGCTGACACGGTTGATGCGGGCAGCACGCTGTTCCCGCAGGTGAAGCAGACGCTGACTGCGCTGCAGGCCACCGGTTTACCGCTGGCGATTGTCACCAATAAGCCGACGCCCTTTGTCGCGCCACTGCTGCAATCGCTTGGCATTGCAGAGGCTTTTTCGTTGATTATCGGCGGTGACGATGTGCCGGTGAAGAAACCGCATCCTGCCGCGATCTTTCTGGTGCTGGGGACCTTTGGTGTCCTGCCCGATCAGCTGCTGTTTGTCGGCGATTCGCGTAACGATATTCAGGCTGCCCAGGCGGCTGGCGTGCCCAATGTTGGCATGACCTATGGCTACAACTATGGCGAATCGATTGCCAGTAGCCAGCCCAACGTCACACTCGACTCTTTTGACCAACTTTTGCCCGCTCTCGGGCTGTAATTATCAGGACTTAAGCATGAGCAAACCCATTGTTTTCAGCGGCGCACAGCCGTCCGGCGAACTGACCATTGGCAACTATATGGGTGCGCTGCGTCAGTGGGTGCAGATGCAGGATGATTTCCACTGCATTTACTGCATCGTCGATCTGCACGCCATTACCGTTCGACAGGATCCCGTCGCGTTGCGTAAAGCCACGCTGGATACGCTGGCACTCTATCTCGCCTGCGGTATCGATCCGCAAAAGAGCACCATCTTTGTTCAGTCGCATGTGCCAGAGCACACCCAACTGAGCTGGATCCTTAACTGCTACGCCTATTTCGGTGAACTCAGCCGTATGACGCAGTTCAAGGATAAGTCGGCGCGTTACGAAGAGAACATCAATGCCGGCCTGTTCGACTATCCGGTGCTGATGGCGGCCGATATTCTGCTCTATCAGACCCATCAGGTCCCGGTTGGTGAAGATCAGAAGCAGCATCTGGAGCTGAGCCGCGATATCGCCCATCGCTTCAATGCGCTGTATGGCGACGTTTTCAAAGTGCCAGAGCCGTTTATTCCGAAGTCAGGCGCGCGCGTCATGTCGCTGCTGGAACCGACGAAGAAAATGTCCAAGTCGGATGAAAACCGTAATAACGTGATCGGCCTGCTGGAAGATCCGAAATCGGTCGTGAAGAAGATCAAGCGCGCGGTAACCGACTCCGAAGAGCCGCCAGTGGTGCGCTACGACGTGAAAGAGAAAGCGGGCGTCTCTAACCTGCTGGATATTTTGTCGGGTGTGACCGGAAAAAGCATCGTTGAGCTGGAGCAGGAGTTCGAAGGCAAGATGTATGGCCACCTGAAAGGGGCGGTAGCGGATTCGGTCTCAGGCATGCTGTCCGAGCTGCAGGAACGCTACCATCGTTTCCGTAACGACGACGCGTTGCTGGAGCAGGTGATGCGTGACGGTGCGGCGAAAGCCCGTGCCCAGGCGCAGGAAACCCTGAAGAAAGTCTACGAAGCAGTCGGCTTTGTCGCCATGCCGTAACGGCATTGCCAACAGCACAGACGGCGGGCTTATAGCCCGCCGTTTTCTTATGCGTTGCTCAACCGTTAAAACCAGCGCAGCTTATCGCGCAGGCTGACCACGCTGCCGATGATCATCAGGCTCGGGCTGCTGACCTGTTGCGCCAGCGCTGCCAGTTCGGTCAGGGTGCCGGTGACCACGCGCTGACGGGGGCTGGTACCGTTTTCTACCAGCGCGACCGGCATATCGCTGCGCATACCGTGCTGCAGCAGCTGATGCTGAATCTCTGCGGCCTGCGTCAGCCCCATATAAAACACCAGCGTTTGCTGCTCCGCCGCCAGCGTCTGCCAGCAGAGCGTTCCCTCTTTCTGCAGATGCCCGGTGACCAGCCTGACGCTTTGTGCATGATCGCGGTGGGTCAGGGGAATGCCGCTGTACGCCGCACAGCCTGAGGCCGCCGTGATGCCGGGCACCACGCTGAACGGGATCTGGTGCTGCGCCAGCATCTCCAGCTCTTCGCCACCGCGGCCAAAGATAAACGGATCGCCGCCTTTCAGCCGCACCACCCGTTTACCGCGCTGCGCCTGCTCCAGCAACAGCTGGTTGATCGCCTCCTGCGGGACGCAGTGGTGACCGGCGCGCTTGCCGACAAAGATACGCTCGGCATCGCGTCGCACCAGGTTAAGCACCTCTTCAGAGACCAGCCGGTCATACACCACGATATCTGCCTGCTGGATCTGCTGCAGCCCTTTCAGCGTCAGCAAACCGGCATCACCGGGACCGGCACCCACCAGCGTCACTTCACCCTGCGTCGGCAAATCCGCCGCAAACAGCGCCTCAGTTAACTGCTGAGCACGTTCGCCATCGCCGTTTGCCAGGGTTTGCGCCAGCCGCTCACTGCTAAAAAAACGCTCCCAGAAGTGTCGGCGTGCGGCAATCGATGCAAACTGCTGCTTTACCCGCGCCCGTAAGCTGCCTGCCCGCTGCGCCAGTTGGCCCAGATGTTGCGGCAACATTGCTTCCAGTTTCTCCCGCAGTAAGCGGGCCAGCACCGGCGCACGGCCACCCGATGAGACCGCCACCATCAGCGGCGAACGGTCAATGATGGAGGGCATGATGGCGCTGGCCTGTTGCGGCGCATCGACCAGGTTGCAGAAAATTCGCTGACGTTCGGCCACCGCTGCCACCTGCTGATTGACCGCATCATCGTTGGTGGCGGCTACTACCAGCCAGCAATCGGTCAGCCAGTGCGGATCAAACTCGCCGGGCAACAGGGTCACGGCTTGCTGCTGCGCCCATTGCCGGAAGGCGGGCGAGAAGTCGCGTGCGCCAACCCACAGATCGGCCCCGGCCTCCAGCAGCAGGCGGGCTTTGCGCTCAGCCACTTCGCCCGCGCCGACCAGCAGGCAACGTTTGCCCTGCAGCCGACAAAACAGCGGGAAATAGTCCATAAGCGGTCCTCAAAAAAAAGCCCGCCAGCGGCGGGCAGTAGACGGGAATCAGAGACAGACTTCGACCTGGCCCGCATTCACCCGCACCGGATACGCTGCCACTGAGCGCGTTTCATCTTCCATGCAATAGCCATCGCAAAGACGAAAGTGCTGTTTTTTCAGCGGGCTGGCGACCCATAACGTTGACTGATGCTCGGCGATAATGCCGCGCGATAACACGCTGGCCTCGGCAAACGGGTCGATATTGCTGATGGCATACAGTTGCTCATCGTTCCGTGGACGAAAGATAGCAATCTGCTGACCTTTCACCAGTGCGCAAACACCGGTGGCGGGCAGGATTTGTGTCAGCTGACACACTGCATTCCACTGGCTCATTATTCAGTCTCCTCAATCAGGGTGACGGCGATGCGTTCTTCAGGGCGCGCCGGACGATGCTGATCGCGTTCGGCCACCACCTGTATCGCCGGATCGCGCTGCGATGAGTTAATAAAGTGAGCGAAGTGCGTCAGGTTGCTGTTCTCTTCGAGCGTAGCTTTCCACTCGCAGTGGACGCTGGCACGCAGCCGCTTCATTTCCTGCTCGAGATGGCTGTTGAGGCCCAGCTTATCGTCAACGATCACTTTACGCAGATAGTCGATACCGCCTTCCAGACTCTCCAGCCACGTTGAGGTACGCTGCAGGCGATCGGCGGTGCGGATATAGAACATCATGAAGCGGTCGAGATAGGTCATCAGCGTCTGCTGATCGAGATCCGCTGCCAGCAGATCACCATGGCGCGGTTTCATGCCGCCGTTGCCGCAGACGTAGAGATTCCAGCCTTTTTCGGTGGCGATGATGCCGACATCTTTAGCCTGGGCTTCCGAACACTCGCGGGTACAGCCGGAGACGCCAAACTTCATTTTATGCGGGGTGCGAATGCCTTTGTAGCGATTCTCCAGCATCACGCCAAAGCCGAGGCTGTCGCCCACGCCATAGCGGCACCAGGTGCTGCCAATACAGGTTTTTGCCATGCGCAGCGCTTTGGCGTAGGCCTGGCCGCTCTCAAAGCCCGCGGCAATCAGCTCAGACCAGATGGCGGGCAAATCCTCTTTGCGGGCACCGAACATGCCGATGCGCTGCGAGCCGGTAATTTTGGTGTAGAGCTGGTAGCGTTCGGCAATATCGCCCACCGCTTTCAATCCCTGCGGCGAGATTTCACCGCCCGGCGAGCGCGGGATCACCGAATAGGTACCGTCTTTCTGGATATTGCCGAGATAGAGATCGTTGCTGTCCTGTAGCGGGGCATGTTGTGGCTTGAGCACATACTCATTCCAGCACGAAGCGAGCAGGGAACCGACCGTCGGTTTACACACTTCACAGCCGTAGCCCTGACCATATTTCGCCAGCAAATCGTCAAACGTTTTGATCTCTTCGACCTGAATCAGGTGATACAGCTCCTGACGCGAATAAGCGAAGTGTTCGCAAAGATGGTTATTGACCTCAATTCCCTGACGGCTCAGTTCGCTGTTCAGTACCTGAGTTATCAATGGAATACAGCCGCCGCAGCCGGTGCCGGCGCGGGTGGCGCTTTTCAGCGCCGCTACCGTGTGGCAGCCAGCCTGTACCGCGTTAATGATGTCGCCTTTGCTGACGTCAAAGCAGGAACAAATTTGCGCGCTGTCGGGCAGCGAGTCGACCCCGATGGCCGGTTTTTCGCCGCTGCCGGCCAGTAAAATCAGCGCTTCCGGATTGGCGGGCAGCGGTATCGCATTCAGCACCAGCTGCAGCAGGTTGCCGTAGTCGCTGGTATCGCCCACCAGCACTGCGCCGAGCAGGGTTTGCTGATCTTCGCTGAGAATTAAACGTTTGTAGATCGATTTACTCTCATCCAGCCACACCACGCTGCGTGCGCCTGGCGTGGTGCCACGCGCATCACCAATGCCGCCCACATCGACACCCAGCAATTTCAGTTTGGCGCTCATGTCGGCACCGGTGAAGGCGTTGGGGCGGCCCAGCAGGGTATCGCTGGCGACCTGCGCCATTTTGTAGCCTGGTGCTACCAGTCCGTAGACCCGGTTCTGCCAGGCGGCGCATTCACCGATGGCGTAGATGTCGCTATCGCTGGTCAGGCACTGATCATTAATGGCGATGCCACCGCGCGGCCCCAGTGCTAATCCACACTGTTTTGCCAGCTTGTCCTGCGGCCGGATACCGGTCGAGAAGACGATGAAATCGACCTCCAGCTCGCTGCCATCGGCAAATTGCAGCGTTTTACCGCCGTTTTCATGATGGTGGATCTGTTGGGTATTTTTACCGGTATGTACCCGCACGTCCATCTGCTCGATTTTACGGCGTAACTGCTCGCCGCCTTGCTGATCGAGCTGTTCAGCCATCAGCACCGGCGCGAATTCAATCACATGGGTTTCGACGCCGAGATTTTTCAGCGCGCCCGCCGCTTCCAGTCCCAGCAGTCCACCGCCGATTACCGCACCGCGTTTGCTGCGGCGCGAGCAGGCTTCGATAGCGTTAAGATCTTCGATGGTGCGGTAGACAAAGCAGTCGCTGCCTTCTGCGCCGTTAATCGGCGGGATCCACGGATAAGATCCGGTGGCGAACACCAGCGTGTCGTAATGCACCGCGCGGCCGGTATTGGAGTGAATCAGCTTCTCGTCGCGGTTGATGGTAATGGCGCGTTCACCCAGCAGCAGGTTGACCTGATGCCGCTCATAATACCCGTCGCGAACCAGGGATAGCTCTTCGGCTGTGTGATGAGAGAAGTAGGCGGAAAGGTGGACACGATCGTAGGCGACACGCGGCTCTTCACAAAAGACGGTTAGCGAAAACTGGTCAGGTTCAGCCTTCTCAAGTAATTCTTCTATAAAACGGTGCCCGACCATGCCGTTACCGATAATGACGACATTGTGCTTGCTCATTTTTGCCTCAAATTTACGATATCTGCGGCTACAATAGCGCGCCATTTCTGGCGCTCATTGATATACATCAACCGCTCCTTCATATACCTATTTAGAGGTATGTGGTTGATTTGAATTAACTTTATCCGGCAAGCCTGTAAAGGGGTTAAGGGCGTTGTCCGCGACGCGGTGAATCGTGCTAGTTTTAACCGCAGACGGTTAACCGGAAAAGGAGCGGCTAATGGCTTCACTTAAGTGGATTAATAACGTGCGTTTACCCTGGCGAGAGGGCTTATGGCAGATTGAAATTGCCGACGGTCACATTGCCCGTATCACTCCCCAGCCGCAGCAGGCGACGCCGGTGGAGGCATCGCTGGACGGTGAGGGCGGCCTCGCCAGTGCGCCGTTCATTGAACCGCATATTCATCTTGATACCACCCAGACTGCCGGTGAACCGACCTGGAATCAGTCCGGTACGCTATTTGAAGGCATTGAGCGCTGGGCTGAGCGCAAGGCGCTGCTCAGTCATCAGGACGTGAAGCAGCGGGCATTACAGACGCTGAAATGGCAGATCGCCAACGGCATTCAGTTTGTCCGTACCCATGTCGACGTCTCCGACCCCAGCCTGACCGCGTTAAAAGCGATGCTGGAGCTGAAAGAAGAGGTGGCACCGTGGATAACCCTGCAGATTGTCGCTTTTCCGCAGGAGGGCATTCTCTCTTATCCCAATGGTGAAGCGTTGCTGGAAGAAGCATTGCGGCTCGGCGCAGATGTCGTCGGGGCGATTCCGCATTACGAATTCACCCGCGAATATGGCGTTGAGTCACTGCACAAAACTTTTGCGCTGGCCAACCGCTACGACAAGCTGATTGATGTGCACTGCGATGAGATTGACGATGAACAGTCGCGCTTTGTCGAAACCGTGGCGGCGCTGGCGCATCGTGACGGTAACGGCGCGCGGGTCACCGCCAGCCACACTACCGCTATGCACTCTTATAACGGTGCCTACACCTCGCGGCTGTTCCGTCTGTTAAAACTGTCAGGCATTAATTTTGTCGCTAATCCGCTGGTTAACATTCATCTGCAGGGCCGTTTCGACCACTATCCTAAGCGGCGCGGCATTACGCGGGTGAAAGAGATGCTGGAGGCGGAGATTAACGTCTGCTTCGGGCACGATGATGTGTTTGATCCCTGGTATCCGCTGGGCACCGCGAACATGCTGCAGGTGCTGCATATGGGATTGCACGTCTGCCAGTTGATGGGTTACGAACAGATTGATGCCGGCTTAGATCTGATTACCCATAACAGTGCCAGAACTCTGCAGCTTTCCGGCTACGGTATTCAGAGCGGCCACGAGGCCAGCCTGATCATTCTGCCTGCCGAGAGCGGCTTTGATGCGGTAAGAAGACAGGTTCCGGTGCGCTATTCACTGCGTCGCGGTGAAGTGATTGCGGCAACCAGACCGGCTGAGAGTGAGATTTACTGGCGGGAGCAGGAGCGCGTCGACTTCCGGCGCTGACAAGCAGGGCGGCGAAGGATCGCCGCCCGGCGAGATTAATGGGTGACGTGACCGTGCGAACGATGTTTGGTCACCAGTCCCAGCAGGACACACATGACAAACACCACCGCATACAGACCGTTAGCGGTGACCAGCGCGGTGTGCACGCCGCTCTTCTCGACGATAGGCGCGGTAACCACAAAGGTCAGCATGGTGCCGACGGTGCCGCAGGTCAGAATGAAGTTCACCAGTTTTGGTGAAGCTACTTTGGTTTGCAGCGAGCCGAGCGTGATGATGGTGGTGTAAATCGCGCTGGAGCTAAAGCCCAGAACCATGATGATCCACTTCAGCATGCCGGCATCCTGGCTGCTGACGAACCAGTACATCAGCAGCGTCGCCAGGCCAGCCAGCACCATCAGGATACGTTGCAGATCGAAGAAGCGCAGCAGGAAGCTGAACGCCCACATTCCGACCATATAGGCGGTCCAGAAGCTGCCAACCAGCTGTCCGGCATTATCGATATTCATGCCCATCACTTTGGTGGCGTATTCCGGTACCCACGAGATAAAACCGAGCTGACCGAGGATGTAGCACAGGGCGGCAACCGCGAGCAGCAGCACGCCAACGCCCCATTTTTCCTTTTCAACTGTCGGGCTGTTTTCCGGCTTGCGCAGTACCGGGAACTCGACAAACAGCGTCATGATGAAAATCGCCACATAGATGAAGCCGATGCAGACATAAACCCAGTACCATGGCAGTTGACGTGCCAGCAGGATACCTGCCAGCACCGGGAACAGCGTGCCCGCCATGCTGAAGAAGGAGTCGGTAAACAGCAGACGTGATCCGCGCTGGCGACCTTCATACATGTGGGTAATCAGGAACGTCCCGATCGACATGGTAATGCCGCTGACCACACCCAGCACGAACATGCAGAGTGAGAAGATGCTGAGATCGCGGCTGGTCATTAAGCCAATGATCGCCAGCACCATCAGGACGAAACCGAAAATCAGCTGGCGCTTGAGTGGCACGATCACCATCAGCCAGGCATTGAGGAAAACGGCGGCCAGGATCCCGCTGTTCAGGAAGGTGAAGGTGTTACTCATGCTGGAGATGGGGATCTGGAAATCTTTCGCGATATCGCCCATTACCATGCCGGTAACGATTACCAATGCGCCGGTAAGCGCATACGAAAAGAAGCTTATCCAGGTAAGGCCGATACGATTACGGTTTGTCATGTTCTGAACCTGTTAGGAAACCGGTGGCAAAAAGTGTCAGAAAGTGTAAACGGAACTGTGATCTTAATAAACAACCAGTGAAACTGGAGATCTACATTTCATGTGTTGTGTGATTTTAATCACGCATTTGCCGGGTTTTATCGATTGCTCGCGCTTTTTAAGCCGCAGCGTAAATATAGGTAAAACGCTGGCTCTTGTATTACATGCTCTTTACAATCAATCACGTTTTTGAGCTAGCTCTCCAAGGTAAGGAATCTTTCATGTTTAAACGTACTTTAACAGCGGCAATTACCCTGTTAGCGCTCTCATCTGTTTCTGCCTCGGCCCTGGCCGCAAAAGGCGATACCCATGTTCTGCTCACCACCTCCGCCGGCAATATCGAACTCGAACTGAATGACCAAAAAGCGCCGGTCTCGGTGAAAAACTTTGTTGATTACGTCAACAGTGGCTTCTACAACAACACCATTTTTCATCGCGTGATCCCAGGCTTTATGGTGCAGGGCGGCGGCTTTACCACCGACATGCAGCAGAAGCAGACCAATGCGCCGATCAAAAATGAGGCGGATAACGGCCTGCGTAACCTGCGCGGCACCATCTCAATGGCCCGTACCGCCGATAAAGACAGCGCCACCAGCCAGTTCTTCCTCAACGTGGCCGATAACGCCTTCCTCGACCATGGCCAGCGTGATTTTGGCTATGCGGTATTCGGTAAGATTGTGAAAGGTCAGGATGTGGCTGAAAAAATTTCTCAGGTACCGACCAAAGATGTCGGTCCTTACCAGAATGTCCCGTCTAAACCGGTAGTTATCCTCTCCGCTAAAGTTCTGCCTTAATGCTTCATGCCGCCATCTGTCGATGGCGGCGCTTTCCCGCATCCGGCAAAGCCAGAAAATGCTCTTATACTTAGGGCAAAACCTGAGCAGGAGGCGGCATGGCGAACAAACTCACCGAGAAACAAAAGGCCACATTGTGGCAACAGCGGCGCAGCGCCAGCTATCAGGCCAGCTGTCGGCTGGAAGGCTTCAGCCACAATGAACCCGCCGTAAAAGGCGACGAGGCGGCGGCACGTCTGGCTTCGCTGAGGAGGCAATATGGTCTCTAATATCGCGGTCAGCCAGGATCCCTACCTGTGGCACAACGACAACGTGCTGAAGAATCTGCTCGATATTCATGACGCGGCACAGCTGCGTAAAGCAGAGCTGAGCTTCAGTGCTGCCCGTCTGGCGACGCTGGAGTTAGGGCCGCGTAATGCCGGCTTGCCGTGGCTGCAGCTGATCCACCGTACGCTGTTCCAGGATGTTTACAGCTGGGCCGGTGAGTTGCGTACCATCGATATCTGGCGCGATGAGACGCCGTTCTGCCATTTCGAATATATCGAAAAAGAGGGGAATGCCCTGATGGCGGCGCTGGAAGAGGAAAATGGCCTCGCCGACCTGCCGCGTGACGCCTTTGTACAGCGTATTGCCCACTACTACTGCGAAATCAACGTGCTGCATCCTTTCCGTGAAGGAAATGGCCGCGCGCAACGCATCTTTTTCGAGCAGCTGGCGCTGCATGCCGGTTATCTGCTGGCGTGGGAGGCGATCGATGCCGAAAGCTGGCGAGTGGCGAATCAGGCAGGCGTTGCAGGCGACCTGCAGCTGCTGGAGCAGGTTTTTGCGAAAGTGGTGAGCGAGCCGGCGTAACCGCGTAGAATAGCGGCGCTGGTAACCACTCTGGATTAGTCATGCTGCTGCTGATCGACAACTACGACTCCTTTAGCTGGAATCTCTATCAATATTTCTGCGAGCTGGGCGCGCAGGTTCGGGTGGTGCGCAACGATGCCATCACCCTGCAGCAGATGGATGCGCTGCCGCTGACCCATCTGGTGATTTCCCCGGGACCCTGTACCCCCAACGAATCCGGCATTTCACTGGCGGCGATTCGCCATTTTGCCGGACGCCTGCCGGTGCTGGGCGTTTGCCTCGGACATCAGGCGATTGCGCAGGCCTGGGGCGGCGAGGTCGTGCGCGCCCGTCAGGTGATGCACGGTAAAACCTCGCTGATTCAGCACAGCAACAGCGGCGTGTTCCGCCAGTTGAATAATCCCCTCACCGTTACCCGTTACCATTCATTGATCGTAAAACGCGATACGCTGCCTGACGTCTTTGAGGTCACCGCCTGGAGCCTGCGTGACGGACAGCCCGACGAGATCATGGGCATCCGCCATAAAACCCTGGCGCTGGAAGGGGTGCAATTCCATCCTGAAAGCATTCTCAGCGAGCAGGGACACCAGCTGCTGCGCAATTTCCTGTCGCAATAGTTTGCCTTTGAGTGATTTTTTATGCATATTTTGTGATTATTATTTCACAGCAGTACAACAATCATTCAAATGGGGTCACTAATGGCAGCCGAAAAAATTGCGGTCACACGGGAAACGTTCGATAACGTTATTTTGCCTGTTTATGCACCAGCGCAGTTCGTGCCGGTCAAAGGCAAGGGCAGCCGCGTCTGGGATCAGCAGGGCAAAGAATATATCGACTTTTCGGGCGGCATCGCCGTGACTGCGCTCGGCCATTGCCATCCTGCGCTGGTGGAAACGCTGAAAAGCCAGGGCGAAACGCTGTGGCATACCAGTAACGTCTTCACCAACGAACCGGCACTGCGTCTCGCCAGCAAGTTAATCAATGCCACCTTTGCCGAGCGGGTGTTTTTCGCCAACTCCGGTGCAGAAGCGAATGAGGCGGCGTTCAAGCTGGCACGCTATTACGCCTGCAAACGTCACAGCCCGTTCAAAAGTAAGATCATCGCCTTCCACAATGCTTTCCACGGCCGGACGCTGTTTACCGTGACGGTCGGCGGACAGCCAAAATATTCCGATGGCTTTGGCCCTAAACCTGCCGATATCGTCCACGTGCCGTTCAACGATCTGGCTGCGGTTAAGGCGGTTATCGACGATCACACCTGCGCTATCGTGGTCGAACCGATTCAGGGTGAGGGCGGCGTGGTGCCCGCAACCGAAGAGTTTATGCACGGGCTGCGTGAACTGTGCGATCAATACCAGGCACTGCTGGTGCTGGATGAAGTGCAGAGCGGTATGGGACGCAGCGGCAAGCTGTTTGCTTATGAGCACTATGGCGTGCAGCCCGATATTCTGACCTCGGCCAAAGCGCTGGGTGGCGGTTTCCCGGTCAGCGCCATGCTGACTACCCATGAGATCGCCTCCACCATGGCCCCTGGCGTGCACGGCACCACCTACGGCGGCAATCCGCTGGCCTGCGCCATTGCCGAGACCGCGCTGGATATCATCAATACCCCGGCAGTGCTGGAAGGCGTTGGCGTCCGGCGTCAGCAGTTTGTCAGCGCGCTGCAGGCGATTGATGCGAAGTACGATCTGTTCAGTGATATTCGCGGCAAAGGCCTGCTGATTGGCGCGGCGCTGAAGCCTCAGCATGCCGGCAAGGCGCGCGATATCCTCAATGCGGCAGCCGCTGAAGGGGTAATGGTGCTGGTGGCCGGCACGGACGTGATGCGTTTTGCACCTTCGCTGATCATCGAACCCGCCGACATCGAAGAGGGTATGCGCCGCTTCGCCACCGCCGTCGGCAAGGTGATTACCGGCTGATTTAGTTTTTGCGTAACCGTCTGCTCAGCCAGCGGCCATGTTGCGGTCGCTGGCTCCACGCCAGAGATGAAATGGTGTGCATCACGCTCAGATGATCCAGAATGCGGCGTACATGCTGTTCCACCACCGTGACCGGCCCTTCATTAATGTTTTCCAGCTCATCCAGCAGGTTAACCTGCGAACTGGCACCATCATATTCCAGTCGCTGCTGACAACGTTGCAGCGCAATTTCGCAGGACTGCAGATAACGCTCAGCTAACGTGGCGGTCAGCATGGTGTGTTCACGCGCCAGAATCGTCATTGCATTGATGTGCTCAACAATAAACTGGCTGTGGGTGACCCACAGACGCATATCCTTGAGGTACTGAGCGTTAAAAGCCGGTTCCTGCATCGCCTGGTTCAGGGAGTTAAACAGCGCATTGTGAGCCTGATTGACTTTCACGCGCTGATACGCCAGTTTCTCCGGTGACTGTTCCGCCCCCAGCAGCAGCCGTAGTGCATCCTGATAGGTTTCCAGCGCGTCATGGGCGTTTTGCCGCAATAAGCCACTCTGCCACTGCGGCCACAGCCACAACATTCCGCCAAAGGCGATCAGGCACCCCATCAGCGTATCCATCAGGCGCGGCAGCAGGAACTGCGCCCCATTCAGCGACAGCAACTGCAGCGAGTAAACCGCCGTCACCGTAAAGCCGATCATCGACCAGCCGTAAAACTGGCGGGTAAACCGGTAGCTGATAAAGGTGATCACCAGCATGATCAGCAGCACCAGCGACTCCGGCACCGCCAGGCGTAAGGTAGCAGCCGCAATCACCAGGCCGGCAAAGGTGCCCAGCGCCCGGTGCTGGATGCGAACGCGGGTGGCGCTGTAGCCGTTCTGGCTGACGAACATAATGGTCATCAGAATCCAGTACGGTTTAGGGATGTTGAAAAACAGCGCCAGTGCGCTGCCCAGCATCAGCATCACCGCAAAGCGCCCGGCAGTGCGCAGTGCCGACGAACGCCAGGACAGATAGCTGCGCAGCGCCGGCAGAAGCGGCAGACGGCGCTGACGATCGGCCATCAGGTCACGTTGATAGAGCGGTTTTTGGGTGCGCAGCACCCGCGCAATCCGATTGAAGTGGTAGAGACAGAAATTTCCCACCGGATTGTCAGGATGCTGGCGGGCGATTTTTTCCAGCGCGCTGAGCTGCTTCTCCATGCCAAAACGATCCGGCAACTGGTGATAGAGAATGTTATCCGCCAGCACCCGTAAGCGGGCCGAACTAGTCTGGGCGTTCCAGCGGATCACCGCTTCGGCATGGCTCTGCTCCACCAGTTTCTGCACCTCTTCCGGCTGATGCAGGCTGACCGAGATGTGCTCCTGCAGGTCCAGCGCCACCTGAAAGGCGCGGGTCAGCCGCTTATGGCTGTGATCCCGGCTGGCGGAAAGCATGTGCATCTGCTGGTAACAGGTGGTGATCATATCGACCACTTTTTGCTGACGCGCCAGCAGCGGCGGCAGGGCCTTTTCCGGATCGGTCAGCTGAGTCAGCAGGGTATATTTGGCGTCGCAATAGTTGGCCAGCTCACGGTAGATCAGGCTCAGGCTTTCACGCATTGGCTGCTCTTTCCACAGCCAGAACCAGAACCAGTTAAACAGCCCATACCATAGCGTGCCGCCGATATAGAGCAGCGGCGGCACATAGATCGGCATACGGCCAATCAGGCTCAGCGTGAAGATGGCGGCGATCAGGGTGCCGGGCAGCAGACGGCCGTGCAGCGGGCTGATTTCGCCGGTGACCCCCAGCAGCAACGGCAAGGCGAACAGAATCAGCGGCAGCGGAATGGCGTGCTGCGTCAGCCACTGAATCAGAAAGCTGCCGAGCGCAAACAGGCTGCCGCCGACAATCAGGCGTTTGAAGAAGCGTTTATGCGGGGTATCCAGACCGGCGATATTGCAACAGGCGGGAACTAACGAGAACAGCAGACCTTTTTGCAGGTCGCCAGCCAGCCAGCCCAGCGCCACTGGCAGACAGAGCACCAGGGTTTGCCGCAAGGCGTAGTTGACTTCAGGATGGTAAATAATTCGACGCCACATCGGCCCAACACAAACAATAACGGCGCGATGTTGCCATCACGCCGTGGGTGACAGGAATTAGCGGGTGCCGTAAACGACGATGGTTTTGCCGTGTGCAGAGATCAGGTTCTGATCTTCCAGCATCTTCAAAATACGGCCCACGGTTTCACGTGAACAACCAACGATTTGGCCAATTTCCTGACGAGTAATTTTAATTTGCATGCCGTCGGGATGCGTCATGGCGTCTGGCTGCTTCGCCAGGTTAAGCAGGGTCTGAGCAATGCGTCCGGTCACGTCGAGGAAAGCGAGGTTACCCACTTTTTCTGACGTAACCTGCAGGCGACGCGCCATCTGCGACGACAGTCGCATCAGGATATCCGGGTTAACCTGGATCAGCTGACGGAATTTCTTGTAAGAAATCTCCGCCACTTCGCACGCGGTTTTCGCACGTACCCAGGCGCTGCGCTCCTGACCTTCTTCGAACAGGCCAAGCTCGCCAATGAAATCGCCCTGATTCAGGTAAGAAAGAATCATCTCTTTGCCTTCTTCATCTTTGATCAGAACCGCAACGGAACCTTTCACGATGTAGTAAAGCGTTTCAGCTTTTTCACCTTGGTGAATCAGCGTACTTTTGGATGGATACTTGTGAATATGGCAATGGGACAGGAACCATTCGAGTGTAGGGTCTGTTTGCG
>Ga0308167_1001246_pt1 | contig 31711 bp, 26 predicted proteins | sample PhyCR1_2_FD_202138 | JGI IMG/M metagenome (GOLD analysis project Ga0308167, IMG submission 202138) | Phyllosphere microbial communities from UC Gill Tract Community Farm, Albany, California, United States - DLSLRC.R1 | ecosystem: Host-associated > Plants > Phyllosphere > Unclassified | place... | reverse complement strand
TGGCGGGTTTTTGCATTTCTGAGCGTTGAACCCGTTCATCGAAGGTTCGATGAACTCGCCACATCCCTGTGGCTCGCCCTTCGGGTTCGCGCGCGGACGCGCGATGCAAAAATGCTCCCGGCATTTTCGGGTTGGGCACCAAAATTCAAATGAACGGACCTCCACGGGGGTCCGTTTTTTTTTGCGCGATGATCAACGCCAGTCACCCGTTACCTCTACCCTGTCTCCGGCCATCTTCCTGATGTCGTATGCACCATTTCTCCTCTTGGCGACAGCTCCCTGTATCAAACGTTATAACCACACCCTGTCCGCCAGCGCTGTATTACCCTTGATTCGCTGCTCTGCACTTATGTGCTGTATCCACGGCCCCGACAGAGTCATGGCGATAACGCAATCTGTCATAAACCGGGACCCTGAAGATTTCTGTCTGGCTGGTCTGGCGCCATGTCATCCGGCAGTCCGGAATGTTTTTTCAAAAATTATTGCAAAAGGTTTTCCCTGATCGTTATCAAGGCAGATTCTGATATCTGGAAAGATAACAAGCTTCTTTATGACCACAACAAGAAAGAGAAGCAGAGATCGCACTGACCTGGGTGGCACACATGCTGCTATTCATTCCAATTATCTAACCGATATTAATAAATAATATGAATTACATTAAAAAATAAATATATTATTAACATACGGAGCCAATATGGAATAATTACCTGCCACTTGCACGCTCAACTAATAGAAATAAGATATGATTTTTTCTTAAAGAAATTATAATACCGCCATACCTTTATTAAGAAGAAGCCTGGTCTACATAAAAATAAAACTCAATAAATTTTAAATTTATTAATAATAAAAAACTCTTATTTCAATCACTGCAGTTAAATGTTTTTAAATTTAATGTCAGTTATTATTTACAGAACTCAACAATGCAAACCCAACAAAAAAGGTAATTACATGAAATTAACATTTAATAAAAAAACCATTCTGGCCTTAGGTATTTCTACTCTGTTCCCAGTGGGTTCAGCTGTGGCGGCAACAACCAGCGGTGGTTCTGTCAACTTTAACGGAAGCGTCGTAACGTCATCCTGTGCCATCAGTGCCAACAGCGCAGAGATTGACGTCAACATGGGCGAAGTACGTACGGCCACGCTGGCCGCCGCTGGCAGTGAAGCAAGCGTGGCAAAAACCTTCGCCATTGCGCTTGAAGATTGTGTCATCGCTGATACTTCAGCGTCTTCAGAAGAAAATCCTATTGCGGCGACCACTGTCGCGGTGACCTTCTCGGGTACGCCAGACAGCAACGATGCTAACAGCCTGGCAGTGGGCGTGAACGGCGGCGCATCATCAGCGCAGAATGTCGCCATCCGTCTTTATGACGAGCAGGGCAATGTAGTGAAACTGGGCGAAGCGGCTTCAGCAATTCCACTGCGTAAAGGCTCTAATACACTGAACTTCAGCGCAAAATACTACTCACCAACAGGCAACGCCACGGCGGGCGATGCCAGTGCAGTTGCCACCTACACAGTAACCTACTCGTAATCGTCATGCCCGGTTTAATGCCCGGGCATGAATACCCATTCAGGAGAAAAATAATGCGTTCATTAACCTGGGTTTGCCTGTCTGCTTCATTGTGCTCATCAGTAGTACAGGCTGGTGGAGTGGGGTTAGGGGCGACACGTATGGTCTACTCCGCCGATGCAAAGCAATCAACACTCCAGGTCAGAAATACACATGAGCAGGCCTCGTTTCTGATCCAGTCCTGGATGGAAAAAGCCAACGGTGAGCGCACGCAGGATTTCGTTATTACGCCGCCACTTTATGTTTTAAAACCGGCAACCGAAAGCGTGGTGAAGATCATCTTTAACGGTAGATCGCTGCCGCAGGATCGCGAATCACTGTACTGGATAACAGTAAAAGCCATTCCGCAGCAAATGCAAAATAGTGCGGGTAACTCGCTGCAATTCGCATCTGCAAATCGCATTAAGGTATTTTATCGCCCTGCCGGACTTCCCGATAACGCAAATGAAGCATGGAAAAAAATTACCGGTGCATACAGCGCAGGCAAAGTCGTGCTGAATAACCCAACACCTTATTTCATTACCACTATCAATCTCAACGTTGACGGTAAGACGGTTAATCCTGTGATGTTGCCGCCTAAATCCAGTACCACGCTGGCGGAGAAATTCAGCCAGGCCACCGCCCTCAGCTTTCAGACCATTAATGACTACGGTGCATGGACACCGGTGAACCGCACCCCATTGACCCATAAATAGACCCTCTGAGGCATGATCGCGTGAAAATGAAAATCGTTTGTGCGGTGGTGGCTTTTCATGCCATGCGCTATACCGCAGCCGCGGAGAGCGATTTGCACTTTAACCCCGCCTTTCTTAATGGCGAGAGCGCGTCAGTGGCTGATTTATCCTGGGTTAATACAGGCAGTGACTTACCGCCAGGCGAATATAATATCAGCGTCTACATCAACAAGAACTATGCCTTTACGGGCAACGTAATCTTTGCTGTGGATAATTCAAGTGGGCAGGACATCACTGCAGCGTGCCTCACGGCCAGTCAACTTGATGCGCTCGGTGTAGACATGGCCCAGGCAAAAGGCGCCACCCTGCCGCTGGCGAAGCAGTGCTATTTTCTTAACACACTGTTTCCTGACATTGGCGCAGACTATGAGGCGCAAACGCTCACGCTCAACATCTCTATACCGCAGAGCAAGATGCGCAATCTGCCGCGCGGCTACATCAGCCCGGAAAGCTGGGAGCATGGTATTCACGCCGGGTGGCTGAACTATGTCGTTAACGGTTCAAATAACACCTATAAAGGAAATACCAAAACCCGCGACCAGCAGCTGTTTGTCAGTTTGAACAGCGGCATAAATTGGGGTGCCTGGCGGCTGCGCGACTATACCACCTGGACCAAAGAGAGAAATGGGCTAAACCATATACAAACCTGGCTGCAGCGCGATGTACCTGCGCTGAGCGCACAACTTTACGCCGGGGAAACTTATACCTCTTCTCAGGTGTTTGACTCCGTGGGTGTGCGCGGACTGGCACTTAAAACTGATGACAACATGCTGCCTGCCAGCCTGAGCGGCTACGCACCCGAAGTACGGGGGATTGCACGCAGCAATGCTACCGTCACTGTCCGACAAAACGGGAATGTTATTTATCAAACCAGCGTGTCACCTGGGCCGTTTGTGCTTAATGATCTCTATCCCACCTCTTCTGGTGGCGATCTGACCATCACCCTGAAAGAGAGCGATGGCTACGAAACCCGGTTCACCGTGCCTTTTGCCAGCGTCCCTAATCTGGTTCGAAGCGGCCAGGTAAAATACGCTCTGAGTGCGGGGAAATTCCAGCCGGTTAATAACCAGAATGCCCCTGCATTTGCCCAGGGTGAACTGTTTTATGGCTGGCGGTATGGACTGACCTTTTATGGAGGCGCACAGCTTTCAGAACGTTATCGTGGACTTGCCGCGGGCATCGGCCAGAATCTCGGCAGCCTGGGTGCCTATTCGCTGGATCTTACCCGTGCCCAGAGCCAGCTTGCAGATGATAAGCACTACTCGGGAGATTCTATCCGCCTGCGCTATAGCAAATTGCTCAACGACATCGGGACGCGTGTGAATTTCTATTCGCTGCGTTACTCCACACAAGGTTTCTATAACCTCAGCGATACCGCTTATAAAAGGATGAGTGGCGGTAAGCCAGAACAAATAGTGGAAGCAGATGGAACGGTTATCACCCGATATGAAAATGTCTATGACCTTAGGATGTCACGTAAAGCCAGGAACCAGCTGCAGCTGTCGCAGCCGATGAATGCATATGGTTCCCTGTCACTGTCGTGGGATCAGCAAACCTACTGGCATACCTCGAAAACGACCCAGGGGATCCAGTTTGGCTGGAATGGTAATTTCCGGTCTGCCTCACTGGGCGTGAACTTTCAGCGCAGCACCAGCCTGTATGATGACAGCAAAGATAACATTGTGGCTTTGTCGCTCTCGATACCTTTTGGCAATCCTGAAAATTCTACACGTGCGCGCTTTTCCACTACCCAGGGAAAATCAGCAGCAACGACATGGAACGGGGGTATCAGTGGCTACGTCCCGGGAAAAGACGAGCTTTATTACAGCGTAAATCAGCGCTACAAGGCACAGCAACAGTATGGCGGTGATGCCGCAGTGCAATATAAAAACCAGCAGGGACAGTACAACCTGGGTTACAGCTACGCGCGTGACGCCCGTAATTTCAGCTACGGCATGAGTGGTGGAGCCGTATTACATGAAGATGGCGTGACGCTAAGCCAGCCGCTTGGCAATACCAATATTCTGATCAAAGCGCCGGGAGCCAGCGAGGTTGCGGTTCTTAACCACAAAGGTATTAAAACCGACAGCCGGGGTTATGCGGTAATCCCTTACGCGACGCCTTATCGCGTTAACCGGGTAGGGCTCGATACCACCACCACGGGCAATGATATTGAACTCGATAACGCCATCATCAGCAAAACGCCGACCGACGGCGCACTGGTTCGGGCCACTATCGCCACTCAACAGGGTGCAAAAGCGATGTTTGTCTTACGCCAGAACGGCACGGTACTGCCTTTTGGTAGCGTCGTCGCGTTAGCAGACAGCGAAGTTAGCAGCATTGTGGGTGATGGCGGCAGCCTCTATTTATCGGGTCTGCCAATGAAAGGCACGCTTAACGCGGTCTGGGGCAAAGATAATACAGCACGTTGTTCTGTTCGTTATCAGCTTAACAAGCAGGATTTTAATGCCCGTACGGGTCTCTATACGCTGGAGGAAGCATGTCAGTAACAAACCGTCTGGTGTGTATCGCTCTTTTTTTCGCCTGCTCGTTGCCAGTGCGAGGCTACGATGTGCTGGTCTCGGTAAAGGGTAATCTGATCGCTAACACCTGTGTAGTCGCCGCCGACTCACTGGAGAAAAATGTACTACTTGGCGATATTGGCACCCGACAATTAAGTAAAGCAGGTGCGGTAAGTCATATAAAAGCCCCGTTCACGCTCACGCTGGAAGCGTGCGGGCCTACCTTTTCAGGCGTGAAGATCCGCTTTAGTGGCACCCCGGATGATATCGATCCGCGACTGATTAAAGTGGCAGAGGGCGGAGCGACAGGCGTGGCTGTGCAAATTCTCGATAAAGATGGCGAACTGGTCCCACTCGATACCCAGACGACCGCCTATGGTGTGGAGGGGAATGACAGCGTGCAGATGAATTTTTATGCCCGATTAATCGCCACGCGTGCTGACGTTAATGCTGGCAACGTTTCAGCCATCGCCACCTGGACTACGGAGTATCAATGATGCGTATTTTACTGCTGCTTGCCTGCTTTATCGCCTCTGCCAGCGCACTGGCTATGGAGTGGCGATCAGATATCACGCTCTCACCCCAGCCAATGGAATATTCCGGGCCGGCAGACTCCGTAATGCCCGGTGAAATCATTGGTTCAACCTGGAGCGCGACAGCTGACGTACAGGAAGTATTCTGGTGCGGACTAATATGGACCTGCGAAAGGGGCACGCTTGAACCCTCTCCATCGGCCATATCCAGCGGCATGACGGTCACCGTTGATGGTGTAAATTACACAATTTTTGAAACCGGTATCCAGGGTATTGGCTATATTATTGGTCTCAAAGATTTTAACGGATCGGAATATGTCCCGTTGCAAACGGGCATCACTCAGAGCTTTCCGGCACCCGGCACGAGTGGCCGTCCCAATAATCTGGGCTGGTCAGCGAAAGTGACATTTGTTAAGACGGGAATAGCGTTGAAATCGGGTCTGTATACAACGCCAACCATTCATGCTGCAATTCTGACGGCCTACAATAATGAATCTAAAACAGCGCAGGTAATCATTAACCCCACCACCATCACGGTGGCCGCCAGCGGCTGTACGGTCAACACCAAAAGTGCGAACATCGATCTGGGCACGCTGGATATCCGCACCCTTTCAACCGTGGGTAGCACCTCACCTTCGGGGGCGTTCAACGTCACGCTCACCTGTGATCAAAACATCGCGGTGAATGCGGTCATGACCGACCAGACTACCCCGTCAAATAGTTCATCGGTGGTGACACTGACCGGAGATTCTACCGCTTCGGGCGTGGGTGTACAGTTCTTCTACAACGGTACGGGTCCCCTGAGTATGGGCCCGGACAGTACGGCTGATGGCACGCTCAACCAGTTCTTTATCCAGAGAACCTCATCGGCAAACCAGGTATTGTCACTGCCCTTCCAGGCGCAGTATATCCGCACGGGCGATCTGGTTCCCGGAACCGCTAATGCTCTGGCGAGTATTACTTTTTCCTATCAGTAACCGATCCGCCTGCTGTGCAGGTCGACCGGGTAGGGCTGGCTCTAACCCAGAACCAGCCGGTTTATGCCCCGGTCATTGGAAATAGCGCTTCTCTCTGTCTGTGCAGCCGGTGTGCAAATCCTCTCGCTTCCGCTTAAAACTCACTTCAGCACGCAATCCACACCGCGCCAGCATCCGCTGATTTCACACACTGCGCTACCCAGCGCACCCCCATTAATCCGGCATGCACATCGGGATACCAGAAATCCTGCAGAAAGGCGGTGTCGCGACGATCGGTGGCATCCATTGCCAGCGCAAAGCGGCGATAAAGGTTCGACCAGGCCTCGAACAAACCTTCGGTATGACCGCCACCGATGCGATCCTCTTCCAGTGCGCGTGGGCTGAGATACCCCATACCACGCTCCAGAATCCGCACCGGCTCGCCCTGCACTTCGTAACGCAGCTGGTTCGGCTGCTCATCCCACCACTCCAGACTGGCTTTCGAGCCGACTACCCGAATCTTCTGCCCGTGCATTGAACCGGCATTCACCGCTGAGGCCCATAGCGTGCCAACCGCCCCGTTGTCATATTCCATCATCACAAAGGCGTTATCTTCCAGCGGCGCGCGGGTAGCGACAAAGCTCTGACGTGAACAGAGCAACCGCGTCACTTTCAGCTGCGGCAGCATCGTTTCCGCAATAAACAGCGGATGCGTTGCGAGATCGCCCAGCACATAACTTGGCCCGACAAAGCGCGGATCGACGCGCCAGCGGGTACTTTCGCTTTGCAACTCCACCGCCTCATTGTGGAAGCCGTGGGCAAACTGCATATTGACGATGCGGATCTCACCCAGCGCACCGGCAGCGATCATTTCACGCGCCTGATGGACCAGCTGATGCCCGGCATAGCCGTAGGTCACGCCGACCACCTTCTGCTTCTCCCGGCTCAGCCGTTCCAGCTCATCCGCCTCTTCGACGGTGAAGCAGAGCGGCTTCTCGCATACCACATGCAGTCCGGCGTTCAGCGCTGCCCGACAAATGGCGAAATGGGTATTGTTAGGCGTGGCGATCGAGACTGCCTCTATCCCATCTTCCCGTTCCGCTTCTGCGGCGAACAGACTGGCGTAATCGGGATAACAGCGATCAGATGCCACACCCAGCGCATTGCCAAATTCACGCCCGCGCGCAGCATCGATATCAAACGCGCCCGCCAGCAGCGAAAAGTTGCCGTCGCGCAGCGCCGCAGAGCGGTGGATATAGCCAATCTGGCTGGTTCCGCCGCCGCCGATCATGCCCCAGCGCAGTGAGCGATTCAGTGCTTTTTTACCGTTAATCATGATGTTGTCCTCAGAATCCGATTGAGCGCAGGTAGTTCAGGCTGGCGGTGACATCAGCCAGGCTGGTGTCGGCCTGGCGCGGGTCACGCTCCTGTTCGATGGTGATCCAGCCCTGATAGTCACGTTCTGCCAGCAGCGCGCGCACGGCCGGATAGTCAATCGCGCCCTGCCCCAGCGGACACAGTACTCCTTCCGCGCAGGCGCTAAAGAAGTCGAGCCCGCGCGTAATGGCGTCTCGCCATCGCGCATGATTGACGTCTTTGAAATGCAGGTAGTCGATGCGCGTCCAGTAACTTTGCAGCGCCTCAATCGGGTCCATACCGGCATAATAGAGATGGCCGGTATCAAGGCATAAACCGGCCACCTGATGCGGAATATCGCTCACCAGCCGCGCCAGTTCATCAGCAAACTCAATACAACCGCCCACATGCGGATGGATCACCGGCCGCACGCCATACTCCTGCCAGGCGATCTGACTCAGCGTAGTAATGTGCTGCATCATGCGTTGCCACGCCTCATCAGAGAGTCGCGGCGCTTTATCTGACTGACCGGCGTATTTCGCCCGCTGCGGATTGCCGAAATCGATAATCACCAGGTAAGGCGCAGGCGCATTCGTTGAGTGGGTTTTTGCGGCGGTCGGCACCCGCGCCAGGTTACGGCACAGGTTATGAGTCAGCGTCACCAGCGAGGGAAAATGAGCTTCGCTGACTAAGTCGTCAAAAAGGGTGCCCGCCACCAGCGAGAGCTGATGATCATTAAGCTGCCGGGTCAGCTCTTCGGGATCGGTGGGCAAATAGCCCCAGGGGCCCAGTTCGATACTGCGGTAGCCCGCCTGGGCGGCCTCCGTCAGCACTTTCTGCCAGGGCGGCAGAAACGGATTATTCGGATCGTCAACGCCCCAGCTGCAGGGCGCATTTGCAATGTGTAGGGTCATGATATCTGCCTGTAGGGTAAGGATCGCAGGCAGTATCAAATAAAAATTTCATCACAGACAACAATGAAAGTTTCATTTTTTGATAGAGATCGCGTTTAATCATTTCATTTTATGATAGTTTTTTATCATTAATGCTTTATCCTACGGATTTTACAGGTTTTCCCGCGTCACGATCTCAAACGGCAGGGTGACCTGGGCAAAGTGATCGCGCTGTTCCGTCCCGCCGTTCAGGCAGGTGGCAATCACCACATCGGCCATCACATCAAGCCGGTGACGCAGCATCAGCGATATCGTGCCGTCAATCAGCGCCAGTTCATCGCCGGGCAGCGGACCGTGGCACAGCAGATCAATCTGGCGGCGTCCGCTATCACGCAGGGCCTGTACCACGCCCTCAATGCCGCCGCAGGGCGCATAGATCATCACCAGATCATCATGCGACTCCAGCAATTGCCGGGTTGCCTGATAGCCACCCTCGTTTGATTCATGGGTTTTTAACGGTTCGAGCACCCGCTGGCTGATATCCGACTCGCGCAGGTAAGAGCGAAAGCTGATCTCACAGCGCTCCTGACAGGTAAAGCGATGATCGCCCAGCAGCACGCCGACACATCCCGGCTGCCGCAACAGGTGCTGTGCCATCCATCCGGCGGTGCGCCCCGCTTTCTGGTTATCAATGCCGATAAAACCGGCGTGCTCACAGGGCGAGAAATCTGACAATAGCGCGTAGACCCGCACGCCCAGCCGCGACACATCCTGGATCGCGTGACGAATCAGCGGATGATCCAGCGCCACCACACCAATCACATCACAACGCTGAGCCAGCTGGCGCAGAGAGCGGGCCACCGCCTCCACTTCGTGAATATCGTGCCAGCGAAATTCAGTTTCGCTGCCCGGCGGCTGATGTCCGCGTGCGCGCTGTTGCAGCGCCTCACTCAATTGCTGATAAAACGAATAACGGGCCGGCAGCAGGATAAAACCAAAGCGCAACTGAAGCGCTGCGGATTGTGTCGCGGGCAGGTTGTACACCGCAGGCAGCCGATAACCAAGCTGCCGGGCCGCCGCCAGCACCTTCTGCTCGGTTGCGCTTCGTACCGGCGCACGGCGGTTCAGCACCCGATCGACCGTCGCAACCCCCACGCCTGCCGCGTGAGCAATTGCCGTCATGGTGACTTTTGACATCCCTCTTCTCCCTGTATCACGTCTCGTTTACCGCCACGGGACAACCCCCTGCCAGCACCTATGCTGCTCTGGCACCAGAAGGTCATTTCTGCCGCAAGCCCGATCATTTTCTCTCATTTATTTGATAGGAAACACCTCATTATTTTGATCCCCTTCGCAAAATGAAATATTTATTCCTTTTTGAATTCTGTTTAAAACGGGCATTTGCTAAAACGGATAAAAACCTGCCGTCAGACCGCATGATGGAATCACCTCATCGAAAGAATAGAGAGGTGGCAGCAGGCTTCCTATAGTGAGGTTCTGACTGGACCCTGCACCAATAAAAGGACTGGCTATGTTTCCTTCAATGCTTCCTGCCCCACGCTTACCCGACGCCCGGACCCTGCCGCCGCTGCGCTGGGGAATTATCGGTCCCGGCTGGATTGCCGATCACTTTGCCCATGCGCTGCGTCACCACACCGATCAGCAACTGACGGCGGTGGCGGCACGTAACCCGGCAAAAGCGCAGGCGTTTGCCGAAAAATGGTCGATTGCTTATGCGGCCAGCAGCATGGATGCGCTGCTGGCACGTGATGATGTCGACGCGGTTTATATCGCCACACCACATAACCACCATTTTCCGGATGGCCTGCGCGCTATTGCGGCGGGAAAGCACCTGCTGATTGAGAAACCGCTGGCGCTGAATGCGCAGCAGGCGACTCAGCTAAAGCAGGCGGCGGCGGTCAGTAAGCTGTTGTGCATGGAAGCGATGTGGTGCAACTTCGCGCCGAAATATGACGTGATCCGTCAGTTACTAGCCGATGGCGTACTCGGCGATGTTCATACATTGATCGCCGATCATGGCGAATACTTTACTGCGGATCACCGCATCTTTAATCACGATCTGGCTGGCGGACCGATGCTGGATCTCGGCAGCTATCTGGTGGCGCTCAGCGTATTTATTGGTGGCGGCGCACCCGACAGCATCATCGCCCGAGGCCAGCCGGTGCCGGGCGGCAGCGTAAACGGCCAGACCTCCATGCTGTTAACCCATCACCACGGCATGCAGTCGCTGCTGAATACCACGCTGTTCAGCAACACGCCGGGCGGTGCGGTGATTGCCGGACGCGATGCCAGCCTGGTGCTGGACGGTCAGTTCTTCGCGCCGGGTAACTTTCGCCTGACCTCCAGCGATCGGCGCCACAACCTGCAGTGGGAAGAACCCGCCAACCGCTATCAGCAACTGTGCCACGAAATCAACCACTTCGCCTGGTGTATCGGGCAGAACCTGATCGACTCACCGAACCATCCGCTCGATCAGGCCATCACCACCTTAGCCATCATGGATAACGTCAGACAGCAGATCGGCGTTACGTTTAATGAAGAACAGCAACCTTAATGTTTCCGGAGCAGACAGATGAAAATCGCTTTTGATGTGGATGTGATCAAAGACCTGGGCATCACCCGCATGGTCCATCAGGTGGCTGACTGGGGGTATAAATATATCGAACAGTCGCCGCATCCGCAGATCAACCCATTTTATAAGCATCCCAAAGCCAGCCGTGAAATCATAACGGAATATAAAAACGCGCTAAACGCCACCGGGCTGGAGATCTCCTCTTTCATCGTGGTCTATCGCTGGTCCGGTCCGGACGAACTGCGCCGCCAGGCCGCGGTGAAGAACTGGAAACGAATGATTGAGATCGCGGTTGAGATGGGTGTGCAGGTGATCAACACCGAACTCTCCGGCACGCCTAACGAGCCGGAAATTTGTGAAGAGATGTTTTATCGTTCGATGGACGAATTACTGCCGATTATCGAACGTGAAGGTATCCGCATCGAGATTCAGGCGCACCCGTGGGATTTCTGCGAAGAGAACAACGAAACGGTGGATATCGTGAAATCGTTCCGCAGCGATAACGTCAAATACATCTACAGTGCGCCGCACACCTTCTTCTACGACAAAGGCAAAGGCGATGTGAAACCGATGCTGGAGTATGCCGGGGATGACCTGTCGCATATGCTGATCGCGGACACCATGAACCACACCAAACATTGTCGCTACATCGTTAACCCGCCTGGCGTTGATGCCACTATTCACCAGCACGTCGGCGTTGGCGAAGGTGAAGTTGATTTCGATACGCTGTTTCAGACGCTGCGCGACACCAACTTTGCCACACGCCGTTACAAAGTCGGTGGCGAGCCGATCATCGCCGCCTCGCTGTTTGGTTATCCGGAGAAAATGAAGGTACAGGCGGTACAGACCCGTGAACTGATTGAGCGTGAATTACTGAGTAAATAACCTCGCTGGCCGCCGTTGGCCGCGCCCTGTCCCGCCTTTGCCCGCCTCGCCATTGGCCTGGCGGGCATTTATTACCCCTGGTCTGCCGTACAGCCCTCGCAAGTCAGCCTGGGCGGCTGCCCTCTGCGCAAGCCGCGATCACCGCCAGCAGAGTTAAACCGGCTTTTATTCACCTGCTACACTCCAGACAAACATCACACAGAGGCGAACTTTTACTATGTCGGAAAATGCATATCAGCCTGAAAAAGTCTGGCACTGGGATCCTGAAGCAAAAGGCAACGGCGCAAAAACCAATCGCCCGTTCGCTGGTCCTACCCATGAAAAAGCACTGCCGGTTGGCAAGCACCCTTTGCAGCTCTATTCGCTCGGTACCCCGAACGGCCAGAAAGTGACCATCCTGCTGGAAGAGCTGCTGGCGCTGAACGTGATTGATGCCGAATATGATGCCTGGCTGATCCGCATTGGTGAAGGCGATCAGTTCTCCAGTGGTTTTGTTGAGGTTAACCCCAACTCCAAAATTCCGGCGCTGAGTGATCACTCCGCCACGCCACCGATTCGGGTATTCGAGTCGGGCAATATCCTGCTCTATCTGGCAGAAAAATTTGGCTACTTCCTGCCGAAAGATGTCGCACAGCGCACCGAAACGCTGAACTGGCTGTTCTGGCTGCAAGGCTCCGCGCCTTATCTCGGCGGCGGTTTTGGCCATTTCTATCACTATGCGCCTGAGAAAATCGAATACGCCATCAACCGCTTTACCCTGGAAGCCAAACGTCAGCTCGACGTGCTGGATCGCCAGCTGGCTGACAATCGCTATCTTGCCGGTGAGGATTACACCATCGCCGATATCGCGACCTGGCCGTGGTACGGCAATCTGGTGCTGAATGACCAGTATGGTGGCGCCGAATTCCTCGATGTGCAGTCCTATAAAAATGTGGTGCGCTGGGCGAAAGAGATTGCCCAGCGCCCTGCCGTGATCCGTGGCCGCAAAGTTAACCGTGTGATGGGCGACCCGGCCGATCAGCTGCATGAGCGTCATGATGCATCTGACTTTGATACTCAGACCCAGGATAAAAAAGCTTAAGGAGAGACCCTGTGAGTGCTTACGTCGTATTTATTCGTGATAACACCCTGAACGATGATGAAATGGCGATCTACGCCGAGAAAGCGGGCCAGGCACGTGGCGATCATCCGATCACCCCGCTGGCTTTTTATGGCGAACTGGAAACGCTGGAAGGTCAGGAAGCAGAAGGCGTGGTGATTCTGGAATTTCCGACCCGCGAAGCAGCACACGCCTGGTATGACAGCCCGGAATATCAGGCAGCCAAAGTGCATCGCCTGAAAGGGGCCAACTACCGCGCGATCCTGGTTCAGGGCGTCGACAAATAAAAAAGGGACGCCGTCGCGTCCCTGAATGTGCAGGCGGCAACACTGCCGCCTGCATCCGTTACTCCAGTCCGATCCGTACTACGCTGTCCAGCCCCTGACTGCTGTGATCCGGGTTAAGGCCCTGTTTCACCGTGACATACAGTGTCTGACCATCAGGCGATACCAGCAGGCTGTTGGGATGGCCATCGAACGACCAGCTATTTTTCACCGCATAGGTGGTGCCATCCAGCTGCAGCACTTTTTTCGACTCCCGCTGACTAATGTAGATCTCATTGCGCTTGCCGTTGAATTTAATCCCCAGCGAATCCCCGAGATCCAGCCGCTTAATCACCTTGCCGCTGCGCTCATCGAACACCAGCGTATTTTTCGCCTTTGAATTATCGGTGACAAATAGCCGGCCGGTCGCCGGATCTTCCGCCATATTGAGGAACAGATACTCCTTGCCATCACCTGCGGTCAGGCGCTGTTCAATTTTGTTATTCCGCGGATTGATTACCAGGATTTCACCGCTGCCGTTGGCGGCATAAATCCGATCGCTGACCGGGGAATAGATGATGCCGGTGACCCATTTGCCAGCATTTCTGATGCGGGTTTTCAGCGTCAGGGTTTTCGCATCGACCACCCAGATGAGACCGGGATCGCCCACGCCACCGACATACAGCAGCCCATCGTGCAGGAAAATTTCCCGCGTCCCGAACGGCAACCCTTTTTCATTTTTCTCACTGAACATCAGGCGCTTCAGCACCTTACCGCTTTCCGGATCGATTTGTGAGATGCCGCCATCAAGCGAATTGGTGGTGTAGAGCGCACTGCCATCTGGTGCGCTAATCAGACCGAAGTTTTTCAGGTCGTAATGCCCTTCGCCGGTGGTCTTCAGGGTCGTGGCATCCAGCCGATAAATCATACCGCCGCTGACCTCTTTGAAGCCCTGCGCGCTGGCCACATAGAGTGCATTTTTAGCAGGCAGATAAGCCATTTCATACAGGCCTTCGCTCAGTTCGCGTTGCGTCAGTTTGCCCTGACCTGAGGTTTCTACCGTGACAGGCGTGCTGGTGACTGCTTTTCGCGCCGGGAACTGACAGGCCGTTAGGCTGAAGGTGGTGACAATCGCCAGAACGAGTGCCGCTTTACGCGGACTGAACAAGGTTTTCATTCTTAACTCCAGTAAGGGGCGAACGGCTTCCGTCAGACCGCTGCGCGGCGGGAAGGCTCAGAATAACAAGAATGAGAATCATACGCATCCGAACAGAAGATGTAAACGCAGCGGCACTACCGTCGCCGTTCTGCACGTTGTGCCGTCTGCGGGCAGCTGGCCCCGCGGTCGTGGGTTCACGCCCCGACCGGTTGCAGCTGCTGTTGCAGAAACGCGACGAAAGCGCTGATGCGCGCAGGCAGCTGGCGTTGCGCCTGCCAGACCGCGAAAATATCGCCATCCGGTGCCTGCCAGTCCGGCAGCACTGGCATCAGATCGCCCGCGTCAATGCTGTGCTGCGCATCCCACCACGAACGCAGCAGAATGCCGTGTCCATCCATCGCCAGCCGCATCGCCACTTCGCCATCATTGGTAATCAGACTGCCCCGCACCTTCTGGCTAAGGCTCTGCTCACCGCATGTCAGCCGCCACAAGGTAAAATCGCTGTCGTGCTGGCGCAGCAGAATACAGTTGTGCTGCGCCAGATCGCGCACCGTCTCCGGCAGGCCATGCCGTGCCGCATAGGCCGGAGAGCAACAGAGAATACGCGGATTGGTGCGTAACTTACGCGCCACCAGCCGCGAGTCGGGCGGTTCGCCGACCCGGATATCAATGTCCATATGCGCATCGAGAAAATTGAGCGGCTGGCTGGTGAGCTGCAGTGACAGTGAGAGTTGCGGATGCAGCGCGGCAAACGCTGATACGCAGGGGGCGATATGGCGACGACCAAATCCAAACGAGGCGTTAATATTGAGCGTGCCGCGCAGCTGCGCCGTCTCGCCGCTCACCGCCTCTTCCAGCGCCGCCAGCTGATCCAGCAACGGACGCGCGCCCGCCAGATAGCGGCGTCCTTCCGGCGTCAGCTCCAGCCGACGGGTGGTACGACGCAGTAGCTGTACCCCGAGCCGCTGCTCCAGCTGGCTCAGTCGTTTACTGACGGCGGCCAGCGATAGCCCGAGTTCACGGGCAGCGGCGGTCAGGCTGTCCAGCGCGGCAAGCCGCACGAAGAAAGCCAGGTCATCGGTGGAGGTGCGGGATTCTCTACTTTGATTCAACACTGGATTGCGTTTCAGGCTCATTATTTCCCCGGAATCGACAGTTATACTGCGTACACAATTCGAACATCAACCGGAAAGGTGCCCTGTGACTGATAAAATCCATCGTATTGCGGTAATTCCTGGCGACGGTATCGGCAAAGAAGTGATGCCGGAAGGCGTCCGCGTGATGAATGCGGCGGCGGAAAAATTCAACATTCCGCTGCGCTGGGAGTGGTTTGATTACGCCAGCGCCGACTACTGGCAGCAGCATGGCAAGATGCTGCCTGACGACTGGTTTCCGCAGTTGAAAGCGTTTGATGCCATCTACTTTGGCGCGGTCGGCTGGCCGGAGGTGGTGCCCGACCACGTTTCGCTGTGGGGCTCGCTGTTGCAGTTCCGTCGTGAGTTCGATCAATACGTTAATCTGCGTCCGGTGCGCCTGATGCCAGGCGTTAAAGCGCCACTGGCCAACCGCCAGCCAGGTGATATCGACTTCTATGTGGTGCGCGAAAATACCGAAGGTGAATACTCCAGCGTGGGCGGCACCATGTTCCCCGGCACCGATCGCGAGGTGGTGATCCAGGAGACGGTGATGACCCGCACCGGTGTCGATCGCATCCTGAAATTTGCTTACCAGCTGGCACAGAGCCGTCCGAAAAAACACCTGACCTCCGCTACTAAATCGAACGGTATTGCCATCACCATGCCTTACTGGGATAGCCGGGTGGAGGCGATGGCCGGTCAGTTCCCCGAGGTTCGTGTCGATAAGTATCACATCGATATTCTCACCGCCAATTTCGTGCTGCATCCGGACTGGTTTGATGTGGTGGTCGCCAGTAACCTGTTTGGCGATATCCTGTCAGATCTTGGCCCGGCCTGTACCGGCACCATCGGTATCGCGCCGTCGGCCAATATCAACCCGGAAGGCCTCTTCCCCAGCCTGTTTGAACCGGTACACGGCTCCGCGCCGGATATCGCCGGTAAAGGCATCGCCAACCCGATTGGACAGATCTGGTGCGGCGCGATGATGCTGGAGCATCTGGGCTACAAAGCGGCGGGTGACGCGGTGTTAGACGCGATTGAACGCACGCTGGCCGCCGGCGAGCACCTGACGCGCGATCTCGGCGGCAGCGCCAGCACCGAACAGCTCGGCAGTGCTATTGCCGCCGCGCTGTGAGTTAGTCCGGCAACTGCACCACGCTATCGGGATGCCAGCCTGGCGGTAACGGTTCCGGCCGCACGATCGCCAGGTTGTGTAACTGCAGGTTCTCCACGCCACGCGCAAACAGTCCCGGCAGACCGCCGGGATAACGCTCAACCCCGAACGCTTCACCGGTTTTCGGATCGAGCTTATAGGCGTTATCCAGCCCCATGCCGGTCGGTGAATCGGGATTACACGGCGGCCGGATGTCATACTGACCCTGCGTGACCTGCGCCACGCTTTGCCGCAGCTGCACCTGACTGATTAACACATCGCGGATCCAGCCCGGCTGCGCCGCATGCAGGTTAATCGCCCCCTCTGCTACGCCCGTCAGATTACTGAACTGCACCTGCTCCACGGTACCGGGCGCCATCGCCGGATCGCGATGGCGCACCGAGATAAACAGCGGGTCGGCTTTACCCCAGTGGCACGGCGGCGCATGGTGACAGGCAAAGGTCAGATTGCTGAACAGCAGACGCCGCATCGCCCCGCCGTCGCGTGACAGAATGCCAATCGCCCGATTGGAATCGAAAATGGTACAGCCGGTCACCGTCACATCTTCCACATCATCCCAGGTTTCGGTGCCGATCTTAAAGGCGCAACTGTAACTGCGCAGCAGACAGTTAGTGATCATAATCTGGCGGGCCGGACGCCGCAGTGCCGCTGGTTTGTGGGTGGTCTTGATGCAGATGGCATCATCGGCGGCGCTGAGGTAGCTGTTACTGACAAACACCGCCTCGCAGCTGTCGATGTCCAGCGCATCAGTGTTCGGCATAGTCATGGCGTTGTCGATGGTGAGGTGGTCAATGTGGACATGGCGGCAGCTCACCAGATGCACGGTCCACATCGGTGCCTGCACGATGGTGAAATTTTCCAGCCTCACCTGCTCACAATCTTCAAAAACGATGATGCGCGGGCGGTCGGCACGCGGCAGACGATAGCCCTGCTCATCACGTTCGGTGGCAAACCAGGCTTCGCCATCGCCATCAATGCGACCGGTGCCGCTGAGAGTAATGTTGCGCTGGCCCAGGGCGTAGAGCAGCACGTTATGCGACTTCTCGGCACTGCTCAGCGCCTGTACCGGCTGGTAATCAGCCAGCTGCTGGCTGGCGATCAACACCGCCCCCGCTTCCAGGTGCAGTTCAAAATCAGAGGGCAGAGTCAGACAGCCGCTGCGGTAACGACCGGCAGGCAGTGTCAGGCGGCCACCACCGGCCGCGGCAATCTGGTCCATGGCGCGTTGCAGCCGCGCGGTATCCAGCGTTTCGCCGTCGGCGGCAGGATGAAAATCGGCAAGGGAAAGGTGCATCATGCGTCTCCCGCAGGATTGAGGAGGAGGAATTGCAGCACGTTGCGACGCAGCAAACCTTTGTCTGGTCGCCATTGCGCCGTTCCGTGCCGGCGCTCACAAATTACTTCACGGCACCTTCGGTCACACCGCTGATAAATTTGCGCTGGAAAATCAGGAACACCGCCACCAGCGGCATAATTACAATCATCGCGCCCGCCATCAGTACCGGAATGTCGATGGTGTTTTTATTCTGAAAGAACATCATGCCAATCGGCAGGGTACGCAGCTCATCTTTATTGACCAGAATCAGCGGGATCAGGAACTCGTTCCAGGTCCAGATAAACAGCAGCAGACCCAGCGTGGAGAGCGTCGGCCAGATCGCCGGAACCAGGATACCCCACAGAATTTTGACCCGCGAAGCCCCGTCCATCACCGCCGCTTCCACCAGCTCTTTGGGCACCTGCTGAAAGGCACTGGCGATCATCAGGGTGGTGAACGGTAGCGACAGCGCAATCTGCGGCAGGATCAGCGCCAGATAGGTGTTGGTCAGCCCCATCCAGCGCAGCTCGTGATAGAGCGGAATGATAAACGCCTCGCTCGGCAGCACCATGCCCAGCGCCAGCATCGCCGCGATCGCTTTTTTACCGGGGATCTTCAGCCAGGCGAAGCCAAATCCGGCCAGAATCCCCAGCAGCACGCTGCACAGCACCACCGGGATCACCACCAGCACCGAGTTGAGGAAGTAGACATTAAAATGGCCCTGCTGCCAGGCGGTGAGGTAATTTTTAAAATTCAGCGAGGCGGGCAGCGTAAAGACGCCCTGAAACAGCTCCATCTGGGTTTTGAACGAGGTCATCAGCGCCATCAGAAACGGCAGAATGGTCATCAGCGCCACGATCCAGATCAGCGCGCGTGAAATCACCGGCGTACTCCGCATCAGTACCGCTCCTTTAAGACCAGGTGAATCAGGTAGTTAATCCCTAATACAATCAGCATGCTGAACACCGCTACCGACGAGGCATAGCCAAAGTAGTGCAGGTCAAACCCCTGCTTGTACATAAAGATATTGGTCACCATGGTAGAAGTGCCCGGCCCGCCCTGGGTCATCACATAGACCAGGTCAAAGGCTTTCAGGCTGGCGATCACCGTCAGCAACAGTGCAATCCGCACCTCAGGCCGCAGGCCTGGCAGGGTAATGCGCATAAACTTCTGGCGACGCGACGACCCATCCAGATCGGCCGCTTCCAGCAGCGAAGGGTCCATCCGTTGCAGGCCCGCCATAAACAGCACCAGACAGAAGCCGAAGAAGTACCAGGTGGCGACTAACCCGACCGCCGGCAGCGCCCAGGTAAAATCACCCAGCCACGACATCGCCAGCTGCGGCAAACCGATAGCCCGCAGCAGTTGATCGATCGGGCCAAACGCCGGGTTATAGAGCCAGCGCCATACCACGCCCAGCACCGCCATCGGCATGATATAGGGCAGAAAGAAGAGGATGCGCAGCACACTGCGTTCGCTGTTGTTGCGGGTGTCATACAAAAAGCTGCACAGCAGCAGACCTATGCTAATCGGCAACAGGGTGTAGAACAGCATCAGGATGGCGTTATTGCCCAGCGCGATCCAGAACACCGGATCGCTGAACATCCGCAGATAGTTACTGACGCCGCTGAACACCGGCAGCGAGGTGCCGTCCCATTCGGTGAAGCTGATGCCGAGCGAGGCCAGCAGCGGCAACAGCAGAAACACCGCATAGACCAGCACCGCTGGCAGAACATAGAGGAAATTACGCCAACCGCTTAAATTCAACATAACCGTACTCGTGGCTCAGAACGACGCTCAGGCCCGGCGGTGCGCCGGGCCACCGGCTTAGTGTTTCAGGGTTTTCAGGTAACGCTGATAGTTATTATCGAAATTGGTGACCATCTGATCGGCAGTCTGACGCCCGGCCAGCAGCAACTGCACGTTCTGGTTCAGTTCGGCATTCATGGTCGGCGTCGCCCAGTCAACGTAGTGGCCTAAACCGTCATAGTCATTCAGCGTCAGCCATACCTGATACGCCTCCGCCAGCAGCGGATTGTCCGCTGGCATTTTGGCGGCTTTGTTGGTGCTGGCGGGCAGGAAGCCCACCTTCAGCCAGCGGTCTGCCATCGCATCCGACACCATATAGTTGATGAATTTTGCCGCTGCATCCTGCTGCTCTTTGCTCTTCGCGGTGCTGGTCACCGAGAAAGCCAGATCGGTACCGCCGACCATCAGCGGTTGTTTCACGCCCTCACCCGCTGGCATCGCGGCAAAGTGGATATCTTTGTTATCTTTAAACTGGCCGAGATACCAGGTACCGCTCACCAGGAACGCCGCCTGATTGTTCTGGAACAGCGTGGCGGCATCATCGTGTCCGATGCCCTGGAAGCCAGGGAAAAAGTAGCCTTTATCGGTCCAGCTCTTCATCATGCTGGCGGCCTTAACCAGCTTGTCATCTTTGAAGCTACCGCCGACGTCGTAGATCAGATTATCCAGCGTCTTGCGGTCATGGCTTTCAATCTGCGCCTGCCACAGGGTGCTAAGCAGTTGCTGGCCCATGTTGCCATCCAGCAGGCCGAGCATCATCGGTGCGGTGTCCTGCTGCTTCAGCTTCGCCATCGCGCTCTCGAGTTCAGCCAGGGTTTTCGGTACCGCAATGCCGGCTTTATCCAGCAACGCTTTGTTGTAGTAGAGTCCGACCATTTCGCCGAGGCTGGCAACGCCGTACAGTTTGCCGCTGCCGAACTCGCCGCTGTCTGACCAGCGGTTGCGTTTGAGGATCGAGTCGGGGAAGCGGGTAGTCCAGCCATCTGCGCTGGCGTAACTATCCAGCGGCACCAGCAGCTTATCTTTGACCAGCGATCCCATATCGCCACCGCCCTGATTCACCTGGGCGATCTGCGGACCGTCGCCTGCGGTCAGTGCCAGCTTGAGCGGAATACGCGTATCTTCAAACGAGTGAACCGAGCGGTTGATCACGATGCCCGGATTCTGCTGCGTGAACGCTTTGATACCCTCATCCACTGCCGCGGTCTGCTGCGGATAGTTATAGATATCCCACTCATTCAGGGTAACGGCGGCCTGCGCGGCGTGGGCAACGCTGCCCGCCAGCAAGCCCGCCGCCAAAAGCCGACCCAGACTGCGAACCCGGAACAAACCAACTGAGGAAACAGACATTATGCTCACCTTATCCAGACCAGGATCGGCATCCCTTCATCTCACCGCCTGCCATCCCGCAGACTGAAGCCGCATAGAAAATGCACTCACTCATACTTACTTTAATAAAAAAATAAAGTCAAACAGCCATTCGGTGAAATTGCAACCCTGTGAGCGCGCGCAAATAAACAGCAGCCTGCGCGTAAAATCAGCCATTTGCGCTGGCCGGGTGAAGGATTGCCACGGTGAGAGCCGCTGAAAAAGCCTTGACGCAGCATGATATGCCAGGGCCATCCTGACAAAATAACTGCCTGATAAAGCATATGAAAATCCTATCACGCTCACAGTTTACTGTTTTTATCAGCCGTCGGTGCACAGACAAGCGCCGTGCGCCGGGCGTGTTGGCGATCACAATTGTGAAGCGAGAAACGGGTAAAGTTTGCTGAACCAGGGTGGTTAGTGCGATAAGGTAATTATTCTATCTTGAAAACTAAGTCCACTTTCATTAACGTAACTTTCATCGGCGGACAGCCTCTGTCACTGTCTCCTTCATCCACTCATGAGAACTCACCATGGCGAATCAAGGTGTCATTCGTCCGGCGACCCCGGCGGACTATCCGGCGCTCTACCGCATCTGCCTGGAAACAGCGGATGCGGGCGGAGATGCCCGTGCGCTCTACTCTGATCCCGACTATCCCGGCCAGCGGTTTGCCGTGCCCTATGCGCGCTTCGCACCCGATTTTGCGTTTGTGCTGGAGATCGGCGGTGAGGTGCTGGGCTATGTGGTCGCCGCGCCCGATACCCGCGCCTTCGAGGCGCAGCTGGAGGCGCAATGGTGGCCGCTGCTACAGCAGCATTATCAGCAACGTCACGCCGATGCCCCGCTCGACGGCAAAATACTCGACGCCATTCGCCATCCCGATCGCGCGGCTGACGCGCTGGTCACTCAGTGGCCTGCTCACCTGCATATCAATCTGTTACCGGCGGCGCAAAAAGGCGGCTGGGGCCGCAAAATGATTGAGCATCAACTGGCGGCGCTGCGGGCAGCGGGCGTCAGCGGCGTACATCTTGGCGTCAGCCTGCAAAACGAGCAGGTCTGCGCCTTCTATCAGCGCATGGGATTCACCCCGATTATGCGCAGCAATGCCATCTACATGGGCCAGTTACTCTGAGTGAGGTAGCCGATGACCAGCCTGCGCTTGCAAAATGTGAAGAAGTCTTACGAGCACGTTAATGTGATTCATGGCATCGATCTGACGATCAACAGCGGGGAATTTGTGGTCTTTGTCGGGCCGTCCGGCTGCGGTAAATCGACGCTGCTGCGGATGATCGCCGGGCTGGAGGAGATCAGCAGCGGGCAGTTGCTGATTGAGGAAAAGGATATGACGCAACAGCCCGCCACCGAGCGCGGCATTGCGATGGTGTTTCAGTCCTATGCGCTCTACCCCAACATGACGGTGCGCGGTAACCTGGCCTATCCGCTTGAGGTGATGAAGAAATCAAAGGCGGAGATTAACCAGGCCATTGAGCAGACCGCCGCCCGTCTGCACCTGACCGAACTGCTTGACCGGCTGCCACGCGCCCTCTCCGGCGGGCAGCGCCAGCGTGTGGCGATTGGCCGGGCGATTATTCGTCATCCGCGCATCTTCCTGTTCGATGAACCGCTCTCAAACCTTGATGCCGAGCTGCGTCTGCAGATGCGGATTGAGATCGCCCGGCTGCACGCCTCGCTGGGTAATACCATGATCTATGTGACTCACGACCAGCTGGAAGCGATGACGCTGGCGGACCGGATCGTGGTGCTGCGGCAGGGCCGGATTGAGCAGGTTGGCGCGCCGCTGACGCTCTATCATGACCCGGATAACCTGTTTGTCGCCGGTTTTATCGGCTCGCCGAAGATGAACTTCCTGTCGGCGGAGATCGCGGCGGTCGGAGACGGTAAAGTGCAGCTGCGGCTGCCGGAACTGAAGCTGGATGGCCTGGTGCTGAACATCGCCGCGCCGTGCCAGGAAGGGCAAACCGTGACGCTCGGCATTCGTCCGGAACACTTTCAGCCCGCCGCGCAGACGCCGGACGCACTGCGCTTTCACGGCGAGCTGGCCTATGGCGAGAGGCTGGGCCACACCAACTATCTCTATCTCGATATTGGCCGGGAACAGATGCTGGTGGTGGAAGAGCGTGAGGCGCATCAGCGTGAACTGGGGGCGCAGGTTGAACTGGGGATTTCCGCCGCGCACTGCCTGCTGTTTGATCAGCAGGGATTACGTCTGCGTTAAGGCGAACAGGTTGCAATCAGCGGGCGCTTCGGCGCCCGTTTTGCTGGCAGACGATCTCAGGTGACCGGCTCTTCATCCGCCTGGGCGGCCAGCAGGTCCAGCAGACGATTAACCGCAAAGCCGGCTGCGCCGAGTGCCCACATCCGGTTTGATTCGGTGAGAAACTGCAGCGGCGTCATGTGCGGCGTCAGTTTCAGCCGGTAAGCCTGAAAGCTTTGGGTGATGTGATCGAGCAGAATGCGTGACGCCATATGCGGCTCCATCGCCAGATAGACCACATCCGGATCGTAGGCCACCGACAGGTTCGCCAGCGAAATCCCTAATTCGCGTCCCGCCTCTTCCAGCGCCGCCAGTACCTCAGGCGTCGGGCGCTGATCCAGCGCCTGTAAGGTCAGCGTGGTCGGTTCGTCTTCCGCTACCTGCTGTAAAATAGCGCGCGAGGAGGCCACATCTTCCAGCAGGCGCAGCGAGCCATCCCCGACCAGCCCGTTACCGATCTCGCCCGCTTTGCCGTGGCGACCGCGATAGAGCTGGCGATTGAGGATAATCCCGGCACCAATTCCTTTGCCGTAAGTGGCGATTACCGCCGACTGGGCAGTGCCAAGCTGGCCAAACACCAGTGCCGCCATTGCCATCGCGTTGGCGTCATTCTCGATAAACACCGGCAGCGAGAAACGTTCCTCCAGCTGGCGGGCAATGGGGACGTTATCCCAGTCGAGCACCTTCGAGCGGATGCAGTAGCCATTTTCGGCGTCCACCAGTCCCGATAACGCCAGCCCAATGGCCCCGACTCGCTTTTCCTCCACCCCGCGCAGGAATTTTGCCAGCGCATCACCGAGCTGGCGTGGCGTCATGGTGCCCGGCGGCATCTGCTGTTCACCCAGTAAATTGCCACTGAGATCGGTCATGACGATCAGGTTACGCTCCGCGTTGAGCTGGATACCGATGACGCTGGCCCGATCGGGATTGAGTCCGAGCAGCGTCTTTGGCCGCCCCATCGACACGCGTCGCAGTCCCAGCTCCTGCACTATCTCTTGTGCCAGCAGGCGATTGGTCGCTTGCGAAACCGTCGACATGCTCAGCCCGCTGCGGACTTTCAGGTCGGACTGGCTAATCGGCGCGTTTTCAACAATCAACCGCAGGATGCGCGCGGTCACATTGGGAGCGGTCATAAATTCCTCGGGTTGACGCACTGACGCTGAGGAACCGGCTTCAGGTCAGTGATGGGATAAAGGGAGCGGGCTGGTCGCCGGCAGCCTGCGTCCGGGCGAGCGTTAAAGCTCCGCTCAGCGCGTCACCCAGCGGCGTGACCAGCCGGGTCTGAATATCGGTCGCCAGCCAGCGGTGAACCGGCACGGCCAGGCCGCCCATCAGTGCGACCCGTCCATTGCTCAGCGCGGTGAGACGACGCACCATCATGCCGATATCGGCCGCGGTCTGTTGCAGCAATGCCTGCGCATGTTCATCACCGGCGCTGGCCGCCGCAAAAATCTGCGGGACCACGTGCGCCCAGTCGGCAGGCGCGGCGGTGCGGGTCCACAGCAGCATGGTTTCCGGACTGTGATCAAACTGTGCCATCAGCTGGTGCGTCAGGGCGCTGTGTTCAACCATCGCCTCATGGGCCAGCAGTGCCAGACGCAGCGCCCGGCGACCCAGCTCCGCGCCCGAGCCCTGATCGGAAAGCGCAAAGCCCCAGCCACCCAGCAGCGTGAATCGCTCGCCATCCCAGGCGGCGCCCTGACTGCCGGTGCCAATAATAAACACCGCGCCAGGCTGCCCGGCGTGCGCGCCCGCGCAGGCGATTTCCACATCGCTGACCACCTGCAATGCGGCACAGGCAGGCTGCCAGCCGGAGAGGCGCGCCTGTACCGACGCGACGTTAGCACCGGCTAATCCGGCTACCAGTGAGGTCTGTGCCAGCGCCTGCGGCGTTAATCCGGCCAGCGAAAATATCCGGTCAATCAGCTGTTCAACGCAGGCCAGCGCCGCCTCATACTGCGACCAGACGTTGGCGGGTCCGCCCGTGGCTTCCGCCAGCACCGTACCCTGAAGGTCGGTTAACCGCGCACGGCACTGGGTGCCGCCGCCATCAATACCAAGGAGATAGTGTGATTGCACGCGCTTCCTCCCGCCTCCACTGATTAAGAGTTGTTGCCATCATCAGCGAACGATAGGGTAAAAAAACTTAAATCGCAATAACAAATAAATATGGCAATAAAATCCTGGATGTTTTCTCTTAATTTACATAAAGATAACAAAAACCCACCTCGCAAAACGCGCAGGCAGATGTTGACATTAGTTTTTCTGTCGTAATAAGTTGATGGTCAGATTATCAACAGCCGCGCCGGGCGACGGGCGGGCTCTGCGTCATCCGAATTCAGCATCAGGGGTTTAACATGAAAGTAGGCATTATCGGTCTCGGCTTTCGTCTGTCCCACGTGATTAAAGAGTTTAACAACGCCGACGACGCCTTCTCGGTAGTGGGTTATTACGACCCGGCACCTGCCGGACTGCCTAATCTGCACAGCTTCGCTATCAATCCTGGCCAGTCGTTTGACTCGATTGAGGCACTGTTGCAGCACGGCGGAATCGATGTAGTGCTGGTCGGATCACCCAATTTTCTGCACCTTGAGCATGTCGGTCAGGCGCTGGCAGCGGGCTACACCGTGTTTACTGAAAAGCCGGTGGTGATCAACGAACAGCAGACCATGGAGATGGCGAAGCTGGTGCGGCAGTATGGCGAGGCGCGCATTCTGGTCGGTCTGGTGCTGCGCTATTCCCCGCTCTATCACGATCTGCTGGCGGCGCGTGACGCCGGCCGGCTGGGCGAGATCACCTCGATTGAAGCCACGGAACATATCAAGCCGTATCACGGTGCCTTCTTCCAGCGCGACTGGCGGCGGCTGGAAAAGTACGCTGGCCCCTATATTCTGGAAAAATGCTGCCACGACATCGACCTCTATCAGGGCTTAATGCAGCAGCGTCCGGTGCGGGTCGCCAGCTTTGGTGGCCGCAAATCCTTTACGCCGGCCCATGCGCCACAGGGTGCGGTAACCGCCGACGCAGAGGTTTACCACATCAAGCCCAGTGGCTGGTCCAGCACCGATGCGGTATTCGACAGTGATGCCGACATTGTCGATTACCAGACCGCGCTGATTGAATATGCCGGCGGTGCCACCCTCGCCTTTCACGCCAACCTCAACGTGCCGGATGAGTTCCGCCGTTTCTGCGTGATCGGCACTGACGGCATGGCAGAAGGTGATTTCGTCCGTAACTACTTCCGCGTTCACAACGCGCGCAGCGGCGAGAAAGAGATCGATACCGCCTACAGCGGCAATGCTTACGATGGCCACTACGGCGCTGACGCGCTGATGGCGGAAGAGATCGTCAAACACATTAAACAGGGAACACCGCTGAAAGTTTCAGTGGTGGACGCGCTGGAAGCGGGCCTCACCGCCATAAAAATCGATGAGGCGCGCAAAACCCGCAGCGTAGTGGATATGCGTGAAAGCTGGCAAACATTTGACGCCAACCTGGGAAAAACCGGGGCCTGATGGCCCCACCTGCGGGTCGGCCACCCCCGTCGCCCCACAGGCTGTGACTAGCGGTATGACTGGATCCAGACTGTAACCGGCCTTTGGGCCGGTTTTTTTATGCCGGATCGACCTCGTTCTCCAGCTTCTGACGCCGCCGTAAATGCGGAAACAGCTTCATCCACAGCGCCACCACCACCAGCGTGCCGATGCCGCCAATCGCTACTGCCGGTACCGCACCCAGCCAGGCCGCCAGCAGCCCCGACTCAAACTCCCCCAGCTGATTGGAAGTGTTGATGAAAATGGCGTTCACCGCATTGACCCGCCCGCGCATCGCATCCGGCGTATCGAGCTGCACCAGCGCGCCACGAATCACCATGCTGACCATATCAAATCCGCCCAGCGCGGCCAGCGCCAGCAGCGATAGCCAGAGCTGGCTGGAGAGTGCGAACACCAGCGTCGCGACACCAAAACCGGCCACCGATCCGAACATAATCATGCCGACATGCTTGTCCAGTTTGTGACGACTCAGCCAAATCCCCACCAGCAGCGCGCCTACCGACGGCGCACCGCGCAGCATCCCTAATCCCCAGGGGCCGGTGTGCAGAATATCTTTTGCAAAGATCGGCAGCAGCGCAGTGGCGCCGCCCAGCAGCACCGCAAACAGGTCAAGCGAGATTACCCCCAGCACATCTTTGCGCTCACGGATGAAGTGAATCCCGGCAAACAGGTTCTTCATATTCATCGGCAGTCGCGGCTGGCTGGGTCGCTGATAGCGCAGCAGGGCGACCAGCGTCAGCGAGATAAAATAGAACAGCCCGGAGACGCCATAGACCACCTCAGGACCGGCCACGTAGAGTAGTCCGCCCAGGGTCGGTCCGACAATCACCGCCGCCTGCCCGCCCACCGAGTTCATTGCCATCGCGCGCGCCAGAATCGACGGCGGCACCAGTGACGGCAGCATCGAGGACATGGCGGGCCACTCCAGCGCTTTGGCGACCGCAATCATAAACACCAGCCCCCACAAGGCGGTTTTATCGACCGAATGAAACAGCGTCAGTACCACCAGCCCCAGCAGTGCGGCAAACTCCACCAGCTGACCGAGCAGCACGATACGCCGCCGATCGTATTGATCGGCCAGATGTCCGGCCGGCAGTGCCAGCAATACCGAGGGGAGAAACTGCATCAAACCGATCATGCCTAACGCCAGCGCACTGTTGGTCAGAGCGTAAATCTGCCAGCTGATCGCCACTGAAAACATCTGAAACCCAAACGACGAGCAAGTGCGTGCCAGCCAGAATGCGACAAACGTCCGGTGTCGCCACAGCGACTCTTCTGCTGCCGGTGCCATCAATCCCATGTTCTATCCCATATTAAGTGATGATTCCCGCGTTGTTGCGCGGTGTTATTGGTGCAGTCTGACGGTATGACGAGGGTCAGGGTGCGCGGACCGGCCGTGCCAGCCTTGCCTGCCTGGACGGCCAGCGGGTCTCATCGGGATCTGCCCTGATAATTACCAGCCTATAGGTCCTTACTGCTGAATGTATTCCAGGTAATCATCAGATGCCAAAGGAATAATTTTCTCTTTCATCCCGGCTTTATTTACTTTTTTCGACAACAAAGAGGTGATTTGGAATAAGCAGTTGATCTATATTTATTCACGCATTCAGAAAAATGCGACTTTTTATATCAATAATTATCAACATCACCTTTTATATTGCATTTCATAGAGATAATGAAAAATAGTTTATATAACCCCTATGTGACTGAGCCTATCCATCATGTTGAGCGGCAAGTCGCTGGCATTTGCTATAGCGTTCCCTATCTTCAACACACTCAGGACAGCAGTAATATACTTAATACACAGAACATTATTTCACTCCACAATCACATTGCCACTGAAGCAGCATTAATGATTATTCCGGTTGAGGATATTCGTTTACAGGGAATGATTGCCCTGCCGGAGGCCTATTTGCATTTACAGGACACGCGTGTACGGGTAGGGATTAACTATCGCAGCTTAGTGGCGCACGGCGCGTCACTGCTTGAATTAACCGAGAAATTTAATTTCTGGCTGTATGATTTCGCCCCACCCGGTGCCGACTGGCGATTACTGGAATCGTTCCCCTTTTCCGGTATTGTTTTAAGCGAACCGTTCTTTAAAGATAATTATCAAAAATTCACCTTCCCTTATTTTATGGCTTCGTTTCGGGCAAAAGGGGCAGAAGTCATTGTACGCAGTCAGTTGCCCGGTTTAACGGCGGAGCAATTCGCTGAGATTAATATCAGCGGCTGGCAACAACAACGCTCGGATGGCGAACTTATTAGCTGCTGATTCACAAATCCTGCCTTCCGGCGTTAAGGGCACATGGCGGTGCGCTTAACGTCTCATAAACCCCCATAAAATGTCGTATGACTTCGTATGTGAAGCGATTTAAGCTAAAAAAATCAAACCTTGATCTAATTTTGCTATAACATTTAACACAAAGGGATCGTCTGACTTAGCGGAAGAGAAATTTAAGAACACCCTTCATCATTTGTACTTGATAACTGAAGACAGCCTATCTGGTTGTTTTCGTGTGTTTTATGGCAACGAAACGAGGTCGATATTATGGGGAAAAACTCCTCATCTTTTGGCGTAATTCGTTTCCTGACGGTACTGTTCGCAGTGCTGACGGGTGCGTTTATGCTGATTGGCGGTATTTGGTTAGCCGCCATTGGTGGTTCCTGGTATTACATCGTCGGCGGTGCAGCGATGCTGATCACCGCTTTCCTGCTATGGCGTCGTAACAGCGCCGCACTGGTAGTATACGCTCTGCTGCTGCTGGCTACGCTGGCATGGGGCGTCTGGGAAGTCGGTACTGACTTCTGGGCGCTGGCACCGCGTACCGATGTGCTGGTGATCTTTGGCGTCTGGCTGGTACTGCCTTTTGTCTGGCGCAGCCTGCACAATGTTGGCAAAGGTCCGCTGGGTGCTATGGCCGTGGCGCTGATCGCTAGCGCGATGGTACTGGCTTACGCCGTGTTCAACGATCCGCAGGTCATCAACGGGACGCTGCCGGAAACCGCTGACAATGCCCCGCAGGCACAACCGCTGAGCAACATTCCTGACGGTGACTGGCCAGCTTATGCACGCGATCAGCAGGGAACCCGCTTCTCTCCGCTCAAGCAGATTAATCATCAGAACGTTAAAGAGCTGCAGGTCGCCTGGCAGTTCCAGACCGGTGATTTAAAAACCGCCAACGATCCGGGTGAAATCACTGATGAAGTGACGCCAATTAAAATCCGCGACACCCTCTACCTCTGCTCGCCACACCAGATCCTGTTTGCACTGGACGCGGCCACCGGCAAACAGAAGTGGAAATTTGATCCGGGCATGAAGGTCAATCCAACCTTCCAGCACGTCACCTGTCGCGGCGTCTCTTATCATGAAGTGCCGGCCGCGGCCGATGCAGCCAACAGCCAGCCTGCGCTCTGCTCACGTCGCATCTACCTGCCGGTCAACGATGGCCGTCTGTTTGCGCTGGATGCGGAAACCGGCGAACGCTGCCCGTCATTCGGCGTCAACGGCGAACTGGATCTGCAACACAAACAGCCCGTGACCACGTCAGGTCAGTATGAGCCGACCTCACCGCCGGTGATTACCAATACCACTATCGTGATGGCGGGTGCGGTGACCGATAACTACTCAACCCGCGAGCCGTCAGGCGTGATCCGTGGTTTTGATGTGAATACCGGTAAACTGCTGTGGGTGTTCGATCCGGGCGCGAAAGATCCTAACGCGATTCCGGCCGATGAACACACCTTCACCATGAATTCCCCGAACTCATGGGCACCGGCGGTCTACGATCCGAAACTGGATACGGTCTATCTGCCGATGGGTGTTACTACGCCAGATATCTGGGGCGGTAACCGCACGCCAGAGCAGGAACGTTATGCCAGCAGCGTGCTGGCGCTGAACGCCACGACCGGCAAGCTGGTCTGGGCCTATCAGACCGTTCACCACGATCTGTGGGATATGGACCTGCCGTCGCAGCCGACGCTGGCTGATATCACCGATAAAGAGGGCAATACCGTACCGGTGATTTATGCGCCGGCGAAAACCGGTAACATCTTTGTGCTGGATCGTCGTACCGGCAAGCCGGTTGTTCCGGCTCCTGAAACGCCTGTTCCTCAGGGTGCGGCGAAGGGTGATCACGTTTCCGCCACCCAGCCCTACTCTGAGCTGACCTTCCGTCCGAAACAGAATCTGACGGACAAGGACATGTGGGGCGCGACGATGTATGACCAGCTGGTGTGCCGCGTGATCTTCAAGCGTCTGCGCTATGAAGGTCCATTCACCCCGCCATCTGAGCAGGGTACGCTGGTGTTCCCGGGTAACCTCGGTATGTTCGAATGGGGCGGCATCGCCGTCGATCCACATCGTCAGATCGCGATTGCTAACCCGATGGCGCTGCCGTTTGTCTCTAAGCTGGTTCCGCGTGGCCCGGGCAACCCGATTGAGCCGCCGAAAGGCGCTGAGGGTGGCTCAGGTACGGAAACCGGTATTCAGCCACAGTATGGCGTGCCGTATG
>Ga0308167_1001241_pt1 | contig 31766 bp, 25 predicted proteins | sample PhyCR1_2_FD_202138 | JGI IMG/M metagenome (GOLD analysis project Ga0308167, IMG submission 202138) | Phyllosphere microbial communities from UC Gill Tract Community Farm, Albany, California, United States - DLSLRC.R1 | ecosystem: Host-associated > Plants > Phyllosphere > Unclassified | place... | reverse complement strand
CAGCCACGCTGATGCCGTTGCCGAAATCCAGAACCTCTCTGACGTCTTCAAACAGTTCCGCCTGGTACCGAAGCAGTTCGATTACCTGGTGAACAACATGCGCGAAATGATGGAACGTGTCCGTACGCAGGAACGTTTGATCATGAAGCTGTGTATTGAACTGTGCAAAATGCCGAAGAAAAACTTCATCACCCTGTTTACCGGCAATGAAACCAACGAAAGCTGGTTCAAAGCGGCGTTGGCGATGAACAAGCCGTGGTCTGAGAAGCTGCTGGAAGTGCAGGATGACGTTATGCGTTCCCTGCAGAAACTGGCGCAGATCGAAGAAGAGACCGGCCTGACCATTGAACAGGTCAAAGATATCAACCGTCGCATGTCGATCGGTGAAGCGAAAGCGCGTCGCGCCAAGAAAGAGATGGTGGAAGCAAACCTGCGTCTGGTTATTTCGATTGCTAAGAAATACACCAACCGTGGTCTGCAGTTCCTCGACCTGATTCAGGAAGGTAATATCGGCCTGATGAAAGCGGTCGATAAGTTTGAATATCGCCGTGGTTATAAATTCTCGACTTACGCGACCTGGTGGATCCGTCAGGCTATCACCCGTTCTATCGCCGACCAGGCACGTACCATCCGTATTCCGGTGCATATGATTGAGACCATCAACAAGCTCAACCGTATTTCGCGCCAGATGCTGCAGGAGATGGGTCGTGAACCGACGCCGGAAGAGCTGGCTGAGCGTATGCTGATGCCAGAAGATAAGATTCGCAAAGTGCTGAAAATTGCCAAAGAGCCGATCTCAATGGAGACGCCAATTGGTGATGATGAAGATTCGCATCTGGGCGATTTTATCGAAGATACCACGCTGGAGCTGCCGCTGGATTCTGCTACTTCAGAAAGCCTGCGTTCAGCGACCCATGACGTGCTGGCCGGCCTGACCGCGCGTGAAGCGAAAGTGCTGCGCATGCGTTTCGGCATCGATATGAACACTGACCATACGCTGGAAGAAGTGGGCAAACAGTTCGACGTGACGCGTGAGCGTATTCGTCAGATTGAGGCCAAAGCACTGCGTAAACTGCGCCATCCGAGCCGTTCGGAAGTGCTGCGCAGCTTCCTCGACGATTAAGTCAGACAAAAACCCCGGTTCGCCGGGGTTTTTTATGCCTCTCTGTCAGCGATCCGCCTCCCTGCCCCGCTCCTGTGTGTTGTTTAACCGGCCTGCAGTGCGGTATACAGTTCTCTGTAAGCTTCAACTATCTCTTCCAGTGACGCACGATTCAGACCGCTAGGATTCGGCAATACCCACACCTGCGTTTTGCCCATACAAATTGGCTGTTTGCCCCACTCCACTTTGCTCTGCTGAAAAGCACGACGGAACGCATCTTTGCCCAGAATGGCTAAAGCCGCGGGCTGATAATGCAGCACCTTGTCAATCAGGCGTTTGCCGCCATCCCGCAGTTCATCCGGCGCTAACTGACTCGCCTGTACCGTGGGTCGTTCAACCAGCATAGTGATGCCACATCCCGTCTCGGTTAAACGCTGTTCTTCCTCTGGTTTAAGCAGTTGCTGAGTAAAACCAGCCAGATGGATGACTTTCCAGAAGCGATTACCGGGATGGGCAAAGTGATAGCCCTGATGGGCCGTTGACTGGCCCGGATTGATGCCACAGAACAGGACGTTGAGGTTTGAGCTGATGATATCGCGGATGTTGTGCTCACTCATGCGGCCACCAGTCCGGCACGCTGCTTCAGCGCGTCGCGGCTACGCTGTAACAGTTGACTGGCATGGTCCGCATCCGGACAGGCACGCGCCAGTGCCAGCGCGCCAACCATCTCAGCCTGCATGCTGGAGGCCAGCGCATCCGCATCTTCACGATTCAGCTCGCGCAGCATCTGCGCCAGGCCGTCATGCAATGCGTTAATCCCCTGCGTAAAAATAGAGCGGGTCTGCTCTGGCAGATGCGCGACTTCACTCACCAGTGCAGCAATTGGACATCCTTCTGCCGGGGAATTGCGATGCGCCTCAGAAAGGTAGGTATCAATAAACCCGGATAACCGCTGGCCAGGCTGCATCACCTGCTCCGCCGGAGCAAAACTGCCTGATTCGGCAAGCATGTGCTTCAGCACCTCCTGTACCAGCTCCTCGCGAGAGGCAAAATGCGCATAAAAGCCGCCGTGCGTCAGTCCAACCCGCTTCATCAGAGCCGCCACACCAATGCCCTCGGTGCCGGTCTCACGCATGACTCGCGCAGCCTCACTCAGGATACGCTGCCGCGTATGCGCTTTGCTGGTCTGCTTTTCCATATCATCTCCTGCGGTTTCAGATGCGTTGCTTCTGGCTATTATAGTAATTATTACGCTCATCATATTCCACCTTGACGGCTAATATGATGATCGTCATATTGGTGTAAATTATGACGACCATCATACGAGGAGTACATTATGTCAACATCAGGTACAGCGTTAATTACCGGCGCATCGAGCGGAATCGGCGCAACTTATGCGAAACGACTGGCTGCACGCGGTTACGATCTGATTCTGGTGGCACGAGACAAAGCGCGGCTGGATCAGCTGGCGGCGTTGCTGAGCGAGCAGCACGCGATTCAGGTTAAGGTGCTGGCTGCTGACTTAACCGATGAACAGGATGTGCAACGGGTAGAGACAGAGCTGGTCACCAATAGCAACATTACGCTGCTGCTGAACAACGCAGGTATGAGCGTAGAAGGAGAATTCCTTGAGGCGGATATCAACCGCATCAACACTATGCTGACGTTAAATATCGTCACACCAACTCGTCTGGCGCAAGCTGCTGGCCGGGCCTTCAAAGCGCGTGGCAACGGCATCATTATCAATATCGCCTCGGTGCTGGCACTGGTGCATGAGATGTTCAACGGCGCTTATAACGCCACTAAATCTTATGTGCTGACGTTAACGCGCGCATTGCAGCGTGAGCTTGCTGACAGCGGAGTCCAGGTGCAGGCGGTATTACCCGGTGCAACCCGCACTGAGATATTTGACCGTGCCGGCCAGCCGATCGCGACCATCCCTGCTGAAATGCTTATGGAAGTGGATGAAATGGTCGATGCGGCGCTGGCGGGCCTCGACAATAAGGAAGCGGTGACCATTCCGCCGCTGGAAGAGCTGGAGATGTGGCAGGATTACGATCGGGCGCGCGGAACGATGGTGCCTCACCTGTCGCGTAACAAATCTGCTTCGCGCTACCACCAGAACTAAGTCCGACGCGGGCAAGGAGTTCTCAGAGAGCATTTTTACGGTTGGTACGGCGTATCTTGCCGTGCCACTTTGAGACCTTGTTACCGCCCGACAGGATATTTGTTATAGAAATCAGCAGCTAATTGCCTGCTGCTTATTTCAGCAACCGGTGGCTGAGTGCTGGATCGCTCAGAAGAGATACTTTATAATCCCCGCTCCGCTGGCCCCTTAGCTCAGTGGTTAGAGCAGGCGACTCATAATCGCTTGGTCGCTGGTTCAAACCCAGCAGGGGCCACCAAATTTAGTGATGTAAATCATGCAGTTAAGCCGCTCTTTAGGGTGGCTTTTTTGTTTCTGGCACTCAATGTCCCCTTTTCGTCCCCTCATGAAAATAATTGCCTCCATCACGGGAGCGCATCAGTTGTCACCACCGGGAGTACTCGTGGAATATTTTCAGAATTCGGAAAAAAACCACGAAGATTTTCGTGGTTCTATTGAAGAGTAGGTGTATTACTTTAACGCTCCCCTCGCAGAAGGGCCAACCCCAAAGTCAGTAGGTAGCCAAGCAATAAGAATCCAATAAAACCCACCAGCTTTATCAGTCCACTTTCGAATAAGAACAATGAAAGGAACGCTGCGATTGAGGCAATACCTGTGATAGTGGCAGCAAGATTATGGGATGTACCTATCCCAACGAATCTAGCAATTTTACTTAGAGAGAATTTTATAGAGTTAATTCTCAATGCCTTTACATATCATAGGATTGCTATTGATGTATCTGATATAAGGTTCCAGCTGATTTTCAACAAGAAAATAGACCATATCAAGATTTTGAGGTGAAACTCTAAAGTAGGTCTGTGGATAATTTCGCTGCATACGTCTTGAAGCCAAAGCCGCTTCCTCAATGAGTCCCTGCCACATCAATACGTTCAAGGGCACTGAAACGCACAAATTCACGATAAACCACAGCAGATGTCGCCTTTCTAATCATCAGCGAACCTGCTGTATAAGCAAGCCCAAACTGTGCCCCTGTTTTCCGCCTAAATGTCCAGCACCATAAGCCAGCTGGTTATTTATCGCTTCTTTTCCTGTGTCATTTAACTTTTTATAGAAATCCGTCATAACGAGGGTTATTAAACGGCGTATGGGTTCTTCTTTACTTCCCACAGATCGGATAAGCCTGATAAAACGCTCTGTCTCTCGCTGGTTTCTGTCCCTAATAGCACCACCTGCAAGTCCGCTTCCCTGCCACGTTCTTATCACCCCATGATGCATAAGGCCTGGCATACTGGAAATACCATCCACAACCCCACGTGCAATTTGCTTTGCGTCCATACATTTTCCTTGTAAGCAAATAATGTTCAACGTTGAGAATATCCAATCTGAAGTAATATTTCTATTGGCCCCATATTTCAGCATCTTCATTCGTCAGTTATTATTATAATTTATTGATTTATAATATTATTTAACGATTAAAACATTAAAAATTTCATCTTAGAGAGATCCACTCAAAATCACATAATCAGAATTATTTACCGCTATAACAATAAGTTATCTTTTTCATTAGATCCTTTTTAAGGATGTCATCAGGGCGTTGCTTGCACAGGGTCATGATGCTATCGGCAACCTGCTGACAGAAGAGCAGGCACGAGAACGTTTCCTTGAAATGCCGGAACCTATCCCTGTTGAGCGCGCCACAGCCTACCCGGCTTTGGCAATAGCGGCTGGAGCCGGTGAAGCACCGGGATCATCTGCAGGCGGGGAACAGCCGAAATTTTGCACCTATACAGAACGCGGTCACGTCTTAGTGAAATGTTCAGCCCCGGACGATAATCCGATTAGCGAACGTTGGCGCGACCTGCTGCTAGCCGAGCACCTGGCATTGAGGGTGCTCGGTGTGGAGACTGAGATATATGATTTTGGCGGTCAGCGATTCCTGGAGATCCCCCGATTCGACCGCGTTGGCAAACTGGGACGTATTGGCATCTTCTCACTGCGAGCACTTGAGGCAGAATTTGTCGGCAATGCCAGCGCCCCATGGCCTGTTCTGGTTAACAGCCTTGTGAAGGAAGGGCATGTCCATCCTGATGCCGCAGCGGGTACTGCCCGGCTCTGGGCATTTGGAATGCTAATTGGCAATACCGACATGCACCACGGAAACCTGTCGTTCTTTAGCAGCCACGGTCGCCCGTATCAACTTGCACCGGCCTACGATATTCTGCCTATGGGGTTCGCTCCCAGAGCGGGTGGCGCAATCGTAAACGCGCTTCGACCAGCATCACTACCGGAAGTAATCAGCCGGGATATCTGGCAGGAAGCACTGGGCCTGGCTGAGAACTGCTTTGTTATAGCGAGCCGTTGCGGGCGTTTCTCCGCCAATTTCGCCCCATGCCTTGAGGCATTACGCCATCATCTTGACGAGGCCAGCTCGCGTATCGCCCGTCTGGGATAAATAGCAGATAATCTGCCCGCTTAAACCATAGGGTCCAGCTAAGCGGGCCGACACTTACCCTAAAAACTGACTAATCAGCATCACCATTCCCAACCCCACCACTGAGTTAATTAACTCCAGTAATCCCCAGGTTTTAAAGGTGTCTTTCATTGAGATACCAAACGTCTCTTTAAACAATAAAAAGCCACCGTCGTACATCAGGGTAATGGTGTTACTGCCACAGGCGACGGCAAGCACCATTAAGGCGGGATTGAGATCGAAGGCGCCAATCATCGGCGCGACAATACCGGCGGAGGTGATGGCGGCAACCGCGCCCTGTCCGGTAAGAATGCGGATAACGGCAGTGATTAACCAGGCGATAATAAAGGGCGAGAGTGGAACATGGCTCATCAGCTGAACGATGCTGTCACCGACATCAGAATCGATAATCACCTGCTTCAGAATACCGCCGGCGCTGATGACAAAAAGCACGTTGGCAATCTGAGAAATCGATTTTGAGACATGCTGCGTAATGCCATCAGTCGTCATGCCGCGCTTAATGCCCAGAAACCAGATCGCCGTGAAGGTCGCCAGTAACATGCTGATTTCCGCGCTGCCTAACAACTTGCATACCTGAGTTAGCATCGAATCTTCACCCGCCAGCGGTTTTACCACGGAAGCGAGAATCATCAGGATGGCCGGAATCAACGGAATCAGAATACTGATTTTAAAAGAGGGGAGTCGCTGGGGATCGATTTCTTCGATCGGTTTGATAATCGAGTTAAGCGGAATACGGTTAATGCCTGGCAGAAACCTGGGTAATAAGATGCCCGCACAATATAAGGCTGGCAAAATCACCAACATGCCATAAAGGTAGACCTGGACGATATCGGCATTGAACGCGCTTATTAACGCAACCGGGCCAGGCTGAGGCGGGAACAGGCTGTGTCCCATCGTCGCGCCCACCACCGTCGGGATAACCAGTTTCATGTAGGGAATGTTGGCTTTCACCGCGATGTTCATCACCAATGGCATGGCAATCAGAAAGGCAACTTCATAAAACATCGCGATACCAAATATCACCCCAATAAACATCAGACCGATAGAAAGATAGCGGGTACCACAATGCCGTATCACCGTATCGGCAATTTTCTGACTGGCCCCGGATTCGGTCATGAATTTGCCAATAATCGCACCAAATATAATAATCAGCGCGAGGTGACCCATAATACTGCCAATGCCCTGCTGAATAACCGTTACGATTTTACCTAAAGGAATACCGACCATAATGGCTACAAATATGCCGGCAATCAGCAAAGAGAAAATATTATGGACTTTATACTTCAGATTAAGTACAACCAGGATAACGATCCCCGCCAGCACCCAAAAAAGCGATAAAAAAGGTAGCATAAATAGCCTCAAAATAGCGATAGGGTTATAGTGATTTAAAACTAAAATTTTGCGCTGTAACATCCCTGGCAATTACGGTCACTCATCTGTTACCTCTCCGGTAACCCCGATTGCTTTCTTTCACTAATTTCATGCCGAAATAATCAATATCGCGAACAATAAACCAGGGAAAGCTCTCTGCTGGAATAACAACATCCTATCACCTTCGATATTAACGGTTTAAATAGAGACCTGGGCTAATTCGGATTTCAACAAATTGAATTTAGAGAGTTTTTCCTTTCTTCACCTGTTGCAAAACCGTTTATCTGTCTGCTTTAGACAATAAATTAACACTCCCGACGGCCTGCCAAAGCCGCTCTACCATTCTAGTATATTAAAATCTTTTCCGGATGGGTTTGACCGTGCTCACACTGTTGAACATTGTAAAAGCAGCGCATCACAGGGGATATTTAAGAAGAAATTTTTCTGTCTGATCAGCTATACCGGCGGGAATCTCAATAAATACCTGAAATAGAACAATAAGAAAATCAGGATGAAAAAGCCGGATCATTAAAGCGTTAGTTTATATATTCTTCAGCACCGAATTTTGCTGCCAGGGCAGAGTGTTTCGGCTCCCTATCTTCTCAGCCAGGCGGTTACGCTTTAATTCCCGATAGCTGGCTGCGGCATTCCATTAATTACAGCCCTCGCGATAACACCCGGCAGGCTGCAAAGTCGCCTTTTCATATTTCGCCGATCAGATGACACATCGCCCGTTCGCGCTGCCATCTCTGCAAAATCAGGCTGCGCTCCTGGTCTGGGTGATGCCTCCTGCCGCCCGGCGACTTGCGGCAGCCGGCCAGCCGCTCCCGCAACATTCTGCCGCCCCACCCTGTTTTCATTTGAGAGCTGCATGTTATCTTGTGGTTTTGATTTTTCAGCAGGCAGAAATTGATGACAAAGTTGCGGGTAGGGATCGTGTTTGGCGGCAAATCGGCTGAGCATGAAGTGTCGTTGCAGTCAGCCAAAAATATTCTAGATGCGATCGACAAAACCAGGTTTGAGGTGGTGTTGCTGGGGATTGATAAGCAGGGACACTGGCGTCTGAACGATGCCTCCAACTTCTTACTTAACGCTGAAAATCCGGCCCTGATTGCCCTGAATCTCGCGGCTGAAGATATCGCACTGGTGCCCGGCAACCAGCAGCAACCGCTGATTACCCGTCATGATGCGCATCCGCTGTCGCAGATCGATGTGATTTTCCCAATCGTACACGGCACGCTGGGAGAAGATGGTTCACTGCAGGGTTTACTGCGCATGGCCTCGCTGCCATTTGTCGGTTCTGACGTGCTGGGTTCTGCGGTCAGCATGGACAAAGACTTTACCAAGCGCCTGTTACGTGATGCCGGTCTGAATGTCGCGCCGTGGCTGAGCGTTACCCGGGCGCAGCGCGCCACGCTGGATGCTGACGCGGTGATTGATCGCCTTGGCCTGCCATTGTTCATCAAACCGGCTAATCAGGGTTCATCCGTTGGCGTCAGTAAAGTCGACAGTGCGGACGCCTTTGAGGCGGCGCTGGATCTGGCCTTTACCTTTGACCGTAAAGTCCTGATCGAAACAGGCATTAAAGGCCGCGAAATTGAGTGTGCGGTGCTGGGCAATGATACTCCGGAAGCCAGTCCCTGCGGTGAGGTCGTGGTGCATGACGCGTTCTACTCGTATGACACCAAATATATCTCTGAAAGCGGCGCGCAGACGGTGGTGCCCGCGGCGATTTCTGCTGCGTCCAGCGAAGCGATCCGGGAGGTTGCCATTAAGGCGTTTACGGCGCTGGAGTGTTTCGGCATGGCACGGGTCGATGTGTTTTTGACCGATGAGGGTGAGATCATCGTTAATGAAGTCAATACGCTGCCGGGCTTCACCAACATCAGCATGTATCCCAAACTGTGGCAGGCAGCCGGGCTCAGTTATCAGGATCTGATCACCCGTCTGATTGAACTGGCAATGGAACGCCACCAGCAGGCCAGCAGCCTGAAAAGCAGCGTCAGCTAATCGCCCTCAGCGACGTGGTTTCAGGCCACGTCGCTGGTGATGGCGCGGTGGTTAACCGGCGAGGTCTGATTGCGGCCATTACGTTTCGACAGGTAGAGGTTCTTGTCGGCCGCTGAAATTAACCGGTTAATCACCCGCGGCCAGTCGCCCGCGTTACCGGCGCCGCCATGCGCCAGTCCTAAGCTGACCGTCACCGTGACCGTACTGCCCTGCAGCCAGAATTTCTCTTTCGCCATAGTCTGACGAATCAGCTCGGCGAGAAAATAGAGCGCTTCCGGGTCCTGATCGAACAACACCACCACAAACTCTTCACCACCAAAACGGCAGATGCGCCCTTTTTTACCTACCACCCGCTGCATACGCCGGGCGATCTCTTCCAGCACGCTGTCACCGGCATCATGGCCGAAGTTGTCATTTATGGATTTGAAATAGTCGACATCCAGCAGGATCACACCGGCTTTACGCGACGAACTGAAAGGTTCAGTACGCAGGCTTTCATAGAGGCCGGACCGCGACAACAGTTGGGTCAGGAAATCGTAATTGGCCCGCAGCGCCAGACGCTGATTAAGCTGACGAATGGCATCCATGCTGGCCGCCACAATCAGTGGACTGATGGCAATCGTCGCCACGCCCAGCCGTGCTGAAGTCAGATGGCTGATCGGCAGCAGATTATCATTGCCCTGAATGTTCATCACGCCATGCGACACCAGAATGATTTCGGTAATGCCGGTCAGTAAAATCACCAGGCTGGTGAGCGTCATCGGCAAGACGATAGCGCACCAGACCAGTGCCGGAACCGGGAACGTCAGGCTGCCCGCCCCGCCCATCATCGCGCCGACCACCAGTGAAAAGACCACCGCGATCACCGGTGAAAGCTTGCGCATATGCAGTAACTGGCGCAGCGACAGGGTTCGCCAGTCACGCGTCAGCAGAAACGGCAACAGCATCAGCCCGGTGGAGAATTGCTCACTGAACCAGTCGCCCCAGGCCGTCGCCAGCGCGGCATCAAACCTGGCCTGCTGCGCCAGCGCGCCCCAGGCAGCACACACCAGCGCCGCCAGCAGGCAGGCCGGGAAAATACGTAATACGCTGGTGATACGTTCACTGCCCGAGTCATGCTGGAGATGTTTCACCAGCAGCGAGACCGCGACCAGGATAAACAGCAGGTTGGCAACATTGAGAGTCAGGGCCGCCAGCGTCCAGCCGGAAAAAACCGTGTCGTTGAACACCATCGCTGTGAAGCAGGTGACGTAATAACGAGCCTGATGCAGAAAGGGATTCCGGACAATCACCCCCGCGACAATAGCATTGACCGGCCAGAACAGCGACAGCTCCTGCGGAATGCGCAGATGTCCGCCGATAAAGCTAAACAACAGGGTGATTAAAAATAGCGAGAGTGCATTTTTTTTAACGTTGTGCTCTTCAAACAGCTTAACGCGCATACATCCGGACCTTGTCGCTGAAAGACGGGCTGTCCACGCCAGCCTGAAAGGGGCGTGGCGTCAGAATAATTTAATCCTGGGCGCCACCAAAGTCATCCTGCGATAAAAACACTCTTCACGGGCTAACGTTGAAAACTGAGGCAACATGCCCCCTTACAGGTGAATCACGTCAGGTGGCAGCGGGAATGGGGCCAATTATGCCCCGTAAATAAAAAAACCGGATATCCGAGATATCCGATTTTTGCCGTTCTGACGATTTTACCGTTGCGCTTAGGGCTATTTTACCGCAACCGGCCACTGACTGAGGCGAATACCCCGTTTATCGGCATTATCGCCAAAATCCTTCAGTACTGCTTTAACATCGGGATCGATATATTCGGCATTATCGTTATCCACAATCACCACGCTGTTCTCCGGGATCTCGTCCAGCAACCCCTGTAGCTTCGGATTGTGCATAAAGGTCAGGTTCTGCTGAAAGCGCAGCACGTAATGGTCGTCGTAGCGGGTGAGCTGCAGCGCGTTGCGATGACTTTTATAGATGCTGTAGAGGATCTGGGTCGCGATCCCGATACCAATTCCCACCAGCATACCCAGCGTAATAATCCCGACGATGGTGGCGAGGAACGGCACGTACTGCTGCGCGCCCATGCGGAACTGTTCCACAAACAGCCGCGGCGTCGCCAGCTTGTAGCCGGTATAGAGCAGCACCGCCGCCAGACTGGCCAGCGGGATGGCATTCAGCATCTCGCTGAACCACATACCGCAAATCAGCAGCAGTACACCGTGGATGAATATCGATAGTTTGGTTTGCGCACCGGCGCTGACGTTTACGGAGCTGCGAACGATCACCGCGGTAATCGGCATTGCGCCCAGAAAGCCGGCGGCCAGGTTACCGATCCCCTGGGCAAACATCTCTCTGTTCGGCGAAGGCGCTGGCGTCTGCGGACGCAGCTTTTTCAGCGCCTCCTGGCTCAGCAACGTCTCCAGGCTGGCCACCAGTGCCAGGGTCAGCGCCACCACCCATACCTGTGGATTCTGCCACGCCATCCAGTCTGGCGTTTCCAGTTCCGCCACCAGCGCAGAAACGCTGTCAAACGCTGGCAGTGAGATGCGCGCCAGGCCGCTCGTCATCTCCGGGAACAGGCGTCCACCCACCACCGTGGCCAGACAGCCAATCAGCACGGCGATCAGCGGACCCGGAATCCAGGCCAGAGCTTTGATGCGCTTGACGGGGGCCGTCGTCCATAAGCACAGGATGGCTAGCCCGACGCCCGCCACCAGCATCGCTGGCAGCGAGAAGGTCATCTCGCCCGTCACCAGCGAAATCAGTTCGGCATCCCCTGCTGCACCCAGTGCAACCGGGATCTGCTGCATGATCAGCAGCAGGCCAATCGCTGCCAGCATGCCTTTAATGACGCTGCCAGGCACCAGCGAAATAAATCGCCCGGCGCGCAGCAGGCCAAACAGGCACTGCAATGCACCGGCGAGAATCAGCGCGGTGAGAAAGGCGGAGAAGCTCCCGAGCGAGGCCATTGAAGCCACCACAATCGTCACCAGACCGGCCGCCGGGCCGCTGACGGCAAAGCGAGACGGACTCAGGGAGGTAACGACCAGGCCACCAATCACACCGGTCAGAAGACCGGCAAACGGCGGTAATCCGCTGGCTTGCGCAATGCCAAGACAGAGCGGCAACGCGACCAGGAAAACCACCAGACCCGCAGGTATGTCGCGGCGTAGGGTATCGAGATTCATGGTGAAGGCTCCTCTGCAGATTGCTGAATCAACTCTTTGAGATGACCGGAGCGCAGGTCATAAACGCAACCAAACACCTCCAGTTCCTGGCCCGATTGCCAGATTTGCCGTACCGGTTGGGTTTGCACCAGCCTGGCGAATTGCGCCTTCACGTTGGCTTCAACCAGGCGGTCGAGCAGTTCGCTCTGCGCCTCTGCGGCTGCAGGTTGTTGAGCCAGGCCGGCTTCAATATCGTGACGCAGTGCGCTAATGCGTCGCGCCAGTGCTGAGTCCTGATGCTCCAGCACGCTGCCAGGCAGATTGAGCGCCGCTTCCACGCCACCACAGCCGTAGTGCCCGCTTAATACGATCCGTTTCACGCCGAGAAAAAAGAGCGCGTATTGCAGCACGCTCAGCAAATTGTCGTCGTCTTCAACCACCATATTGGCAATATTGCGATGAACAAAAAGTTCGCCAGGGTGGGACCCGGTTAATACCTCTGCCGGAACACGGCTGTCCGAGCAGCCAATCCATAACGAATGGGGCTTTTGCTGATGGAGGAATTTTTTAAAATAATCCGGATTACGCTGGCGGCGCTGTAATGCCCAACTGCGATTTTTCGCTAATAAGGGTTTAAGTGTCGTCACAATCATCTTCTCTCTACTACCGGGAATGGCGCTTCCTGGTTAACTACGAAGTGTATCGGCTCGCAAATAATGTGGGAGCCGTCAGTGAAATAAGAACCCAGTCACAGAAAAAGGTTATAGACGTTAATCATTTCTATTGCACGTCACTTATTTCCCTGCACGCTTACGCCTCGCTTTTTGTCAGTTATACGTCAACTCCGGTCAATGATGCGTAAATTTAATTCAGCACGGCGGGTGAGGCATAATGGATGAGTTTTTATATTAATTATTTAAAATCATTAATTTAGAATAAAAAATATAATTAACTAAAGTTAGCACTGACAAATAAATACAATTAATATTAACGGGGTTATTGGCTGCCATACCAACCGACCCGTTAAATACCAGGATTACTCTTAATTATAAAAATTAACCATTAGCATGATTCACCGCCTTAAAGTCTGTCAGACAGTGAAATCCGCTTTATTTCATATAAGAATGAAGCGAGAGATGATTTATTTGATTTGCAGCAAAATAGTGACGCAGGAAAGTAAATCAGGACCGTTTGTTAACAGAGCCTGGATAGGTCAGGCTCTTTTTCTTGACGAATTATTTACCGTTCCAGCTTTGCAGCCGCGATTCCCGCACTGACAGCTGCTGTTGTGGCGTCAGTTTATTGTAATTTTCCGCCATCCCACTCTCCCAGTCGCCATACAGCGGATTGGGCAGCACGATAAACTGTGTGCCGAATTGCTGGTGGTTCAGGTTCACAAAATCACGTCGCTGTTGATTGCCCTGATGCCAGGTCGAACCGCCGAAGTCATTAAGGTTATCGCCGACGTACAGCACCACGTTGTAGCCTTCATTTTTGATGGCATCGAAACGCGCCTGCTTGTTCGAGCTGTCGGTATTCAGACGAACCGTTTTGTCACTGACGTTGGGGAAGCCCAGCTGCTGCATGTTGGCCACCGTGGCGGCGTAGTCCTGCTGATCGCGGTTCGAGACGTAGAACAGCGTGCCACCATGCTGAGTCACATAATGCGCAAATTCCAGCGCACCCGGCACCGCTTTGGCCTGACTCGCCTGGGTCCATGCCGACCAGCTTTTACTGCTAAACGGCTGCCCGTTCTTCGCCTGCCAGGCGCTGTAGGCACTGTTGTCCAGCATGGTTTCATCCAGATCGACAATCACCGCTTTAGGTTTACCGGTCAGCGACGGTGCCTGGTCAAAGGCGAGGCGCGCGCTGTTAAAGGCTTGCCAGGTCAGGGCCTGATATTCGCCTGACTGCTGAAACCAGTTCACCGCCAGTACCGATTGCTGGCCGAGTTGTTGCTGTGCCGATTGCTGTGACGAGGTCGCACAGCCGGTTAACAGCAGCGCGACCAGTGCGGAAGCGGCGAAGGTTGCTGAGGTTTTCATCATGTCATCCTTAAGGTGAGAAAGGTCTGAGTGGGAAAGCTTCAAAAATGTAGCAGTTAACGTAAGCTGTGGGGAGCTCAACGCACGCCGTTATGACAGGAGATTCTTATGGCCGTGACCCCGCGCTCAACCTTGCTCGATTCACTGGCGTGGCTCGATTACGCCTTTCAGGCCGCTGGCGACCCTCCGCCTGCTGATGCGGCCTATGGCCATCAGCGTCATAGCGCTATTGTGGTTACTGATGTTGAGAATACGCCGCCTAAAAGCTGCGAATCAGATGGCATTATCAGCACGGGAACCCGGCCGGTGGCGGTTTACACCGCTGACTGTTTGCCGGTTTTGTTCGCCGACGCTCAGCGCAAAGTGGTGGCAGCAGTCCATGCCGGGCTGCAGGGCACGCTGGCGGGCGTCCTGACCCGCGCGGTGGAAACGCTGCAGCAACAGGGCAGCGATCCGCAAAACCTGTGGGTGGCGATCGGTCCGGCGATGGGGCCTTGCTGTTACGAACTGGGCGAGCCGCAGCTGGCAGAGATGCAGCAGCGCCCGGCCCTTGCTGGCTGGCTACGCTGGCAGCGCAACCAGCCGGTCAACCCACTGGCGCAACGTCCGCAGGCGACAGCGCGGCAACAGGGCGTCTGGTTTGACCTGCCAGTGCTGGCGACGCAGATGCTGTTACAGGCCGGCGTGCCACCGCAGCAGATTGAGAATGTTAACGTCTGCACCTATTGCATGGCGGAGAGCGGATCGAGCTATCGGCACAATACCCACTTTGCCCACGGCTACCACTCCCGCTACTCGTGGATCCGGCGGCGTTAAGCGTGTTAAACCAGACCGGACCTGGCAACGCTGCTCCACCAGGCCGGTTGTTTTTGATTTCACTCACACCCTGACATCCTTACACTTTTTTTTAACGCAGAAGCCGCTAAAGTTAACTCATCCGACCACTTCGACGTGAGTGATTATGACCCAGCTCAATCCACACTATCCCGCGCTATTTTCGCCACTGGACCTTGGCTTTACCCAGCTTAAAAACCGCTTTCTGATGGGGTCGATGCACACCGGACTGGAGGAACATCCGGAGGGTGCTGCCCGGCTGGCTGCATTCTATGGCGAGCGGGCGCGTGAAGGCGTGGCGCTGATCGTGACCGGCGGCATCGCCCCGAATCCACAAGGCGTGACCACCGCCCACGGTGCCATGCTCACCGATGAGACACAATGTGACTGGCACCGGCAGATTACCGCCGCGGTGCATCAGCATCAGGGCAAAATCGCGTTGCAGATCCTGCACACCGGCCGCTACAGCTATCAGCCGGATCTGGTGGCGCCCTCGGCCCGCCAGGCCCCGATTAATCCCTTTACTCCGCAGGCAATGAGCGATGCCGACATCGAACAGACCATTGCTGATTTTGCCCGCTGCGCCCGGCTGGCTCAGCAGGCAGGCTACGATGGTGTAGAGATCATGGGATCGGAAGGCTATCTGATTAATCAGTTTCTGGTGAAGCAGACTAATCAACGCAGCGACCGCTGGGGTGGCGATTTCAGTCAGCGTATGCAGTTCGCGCTGGCGATCACCCGCGCGGTCCGTGCCGCTACCGGCGAGGCGTTTATCATTATTTTCCGCCTGTCGATGCTGGACTTGATCAAAGAAGGCAGCACGCTGGACGAGACCTTGCAGCTGGCGGGCGAGCTGGAGCAGTGCGGTGTCACACTGTTCAATACCGGCATTGGCTGGCATGAGGCGCGTATCCCGACCATCGCCACCTGCGTGCCGCGGGCTGCGTTTGCCTGGGTAACGCAGCGTCTGCGCGAGCAGGTGAAGGTGCCGGTCATCGCCACCAACCGCATTAACCATCCCGCCGTCGCCGAGCAGCTATTGCAGTCAGGCTGCGCCGATATGGTGTCGATGGCGCGCCCGTTTCTGGCCGATGCCGCCTTTGTCAGTAAAGCGCAACGCGGCGACGATAACAGCATCAATACCTGCATTGCCTGTAATCAGGCCTGCCTCGACCAGGTCTTTGCCGGCAAGATCACCTCGTGCCTGGTCAATCCCCGCGCCTGTCATGAGTCGCTGATGCCGGTGGTCGACACCACCGCACCGCGCCGGCTGGCAGTGGTCGGGGCCGGACCGGCCGGGATGGCGTTTGCCCTGCAGGCGGCGCAGCGCGGACATCAGGTGACGCTTTACGATGCTGCGCCTGACATTGGCGGCCAGTTCAATATTGCCAGGCAGATCCCCGGTAAAGCAGAATTCAGCGAAACGCTGCGCTACTTTCGTCATCAGCTGGCGGCGGCGGGCGTGCAGGTCGTCACTGGTCATCGTGTCGGGGCCGATCAGCTCAGCGATGCCGATGAAGTGATCCTGGCGACCGGCATTCAGCCGCGCACCCCGGCCATTCCCGGCATCGATCATCCCTGCGTGCTGAGCTACCTTGAGGTGCTGCGCGATAAGCGCCCGGTAGGGCAACGGGTGGCGATTATTGGCGCGGGCGGAATCGGTTTTGACACCGCAGAATATCTGTCGCAGCCGCCGCATCAGGATGAACTGGCCGCCTTCTATCGCGAATGGGGCATCGATCGCAGTCTGAGCCAGCGTGGCGGCCTGATAACGCCGCAGCCGCCTGCCGCCACCCGGCAACTCTGGCTATTGCAGCGCCGGGCCGGTAAGCCAGGTGCCGGGTTGGCAAAAACCACCGGCTGGATCCATCGTACCAGCCTGCAGGCGCGCGGCGTGCAGATGTGGGGTGGCGTAGAGTATCTGGCGATTGATGATGCCGGGCTGCATCTGAAACGCGAGGGGGAAACTCTGCTGTTAGCGGTTGATAACGTCATTATCTGCGCCGGACAGGAACCGCAGCGCGAACTGGAAGCCGCGCTGCGGGAAAGGGGTCAGAAAGTCACACTGATTGGCGGTGCGGATGTGGCGCAGGAACTGGATGCGCGCCGCGCCATTGCGCAGGCGACGCAGCTGGCGCTCAGTATCTGATTAGCGCATCTTCACCGCACGCAACACCACGAACTTCTGGTTCGAGGCGATCAGCGTGCAGTTGCCAAACAGCTTTTTCAGTTTGTGGTGATAATCGAGGTGGCGGTTGCCGACAATGCGCAACTCGCCGCCATATTGCAGACAGCGTTTGGCATCACGGAACATCTGCCACGCCAGATGATCGGTGACGGCATGCTGCTGATGGAATGGCGGATTGCACAGCACCGCGTGCAGCCGATCGGAAGGATAACCGCTCAGCACGTTATTGACGCGGAACTGACAGCGGGCCAGGTCTTCAGGCCGGTTCACTTCAACGTTGCGCTGGCTGGAGGCGACCGCCATATAAGACTCATCAAGGAAGTGCACTTCGGCCTGCGGGTTCTGCTCCAGCGCCATCAGCCCTACCACGCCGTTACCACAACCGAGATCGACAATTTCACCCTCAATATTTTCCGGCAGATGCTGCACAAACAGCCGCGCGCCAATATCCAGCGACGACCGTGAAAATACGTTGGCGTAGTTGTGAATCTGATAAGGGGTACCATCCAGCGGCCAGACCAGCGTCGGTTCGGCGTCACGCAACGCCGGACGGGTGAACTGGCTGTAAATCAGCCGCGCTTTTTTCCACGCCAGCGAGGTGCGGGTTTCCCCGATGATTTGCTCAAACAGTTGCAGCGTCGAATTATGGATCTCTTTGGCGCGCGCCGCGGCCAGGATCACCGTCTCTGGCGTCGCGACCTGACGAATGGCGCGCAGCTGGTGCTCCAGCAGCGCCAGTGTTTTCGGCACCTTGATCAGCACTGCGGCCGGGGCCGCGGGCAGCGCAGCCAGGCTATCGAGAAAATGGACTTCACCATCGTCCAGCGCGTTTAACGCCAGGTTCTGCCGCGTCGCCTGCTGGCTCAGCCAGGAGTCGCTGACGTGCCAGACGGTGCGCGGATTCAGCGCGCAGGTTAACGCGCCAAAGCTGTCGTTCATCACCAGCACCGGGCCTTCGGGCAGCGTCTGCTGCAACAGATATTCATCAGCCGCATCCCAGGCTTGTAATGGACTTTCGTCACGCATCTGCGGGAAACGATGCAGGATAAGTGTGCGATCGTTCAGTTCAAGTTGGCTCATGAATTCTCCGGCGTGGTACACTTTGATGGATTGTCGCCCCAAAAAGGGGGCGCAGTATACTGTCTTTCGCCGGGAATCCCTAATGTCCTCACTGATCTACCTTCAGGGTTATCCTGCCCCTATTCTTGAGCAGGTTGAGACGTTGATCACCCATCAGCGTTTAGGCGCATTTCTGCAGCAGCGTTATCCTGACACCCACGATGTGATGAGTGATAAAGCGCTGTATGACTACACCCTGGCGCTGAAAAACCGCTATATGCGCAACGCCCCGCCGATCAGTAAAGTGATCTGGGATAACAAGATCAAGGTGATGAAGCATGCGCTGGGTTTGCATACCGCCATCTCGCGGGTGCAGGGCGGCAACCTGAAGGCCAAGGCCGAAATCCGTATATCGACCTTTTTCCGCCTCGCGCCGGAACCGTTTCTGCGGATGATCGTGGTGCATGAGCTGGCGCACCTGAAAGAGAAGGATCACGATAAAGCGTTCTACCAGCTCTGCTGCCACATGGAGCCGGATTACCACCAGCTCGAATTTGACGCCCGCCTGTGGATGACCGATCAGGCGATGCGCGGCAACGCCGCTTAAAGAAACTCCTGCGCTTTCTGAATCAGGCTGGTTTTAGTCAGCGCCCCGAGAAAGCGCCGTTCCTGCGGATTGTTCAGCACCGGCAACCGCTCCAGCGTCACCGCCGCAAATGCCTCCCAGCCTTCGCGCATACTCTGGTTCTGGTAAACCACCGGAAACTCATCATCCATCACACACTGTACCGGTGAGTCGAGTGTGATCTCCTGCGCCAGTACCCGCCGTGAAATCTCATGAATCGATACCACGCCCAGAAACGCCCCCCCTTCATTGATCACATAGACGTAGCGTTCCCGCTTCAGCGAGCTGACCGCCAGCGCCTGGCCGACCGATTCGTGGGGCTGCAACGCTGCACCGGCGATGATCAGCTCTGCGATGCGCATATTATCGAAATCGTATTTGGCTTCGGAGCGGTTGAAGTGATGGCTCACCACCGGATAGGTACTGGTCGATTGCAGCCGGTAGACCACCATCGATGCCAGCACCGACGCGATCATCAGCGGGAACAGCAGACTGCTGTTGAGCGTCATCTCCAGCACCATCAGCATCGCCATTAATGGCGCCTGGCTGACGGCGGCCAGCACCGCTGCCATGCCAATCGCAGCATAGAGCAGCACATTGCCAGACGGCAAATGCAGCGCTGCCCCGCCGCTGGCGATAATCACCCCCAGCAGTGCGCCAATCAGCAATGAAGGGGTAAACAGGCCGCCGACCGCATTCGACCCGACCGACAGGCTGGTGGCGAGCGTCTTCAGCAACAGTAACAGCAGCAGGCCTGGCAGCAGATAGTGGCCCGCCATCACTTTGACGATCACTTCATAACCGTTACCGAGAATATCGGTTGAGATCAGCGCCAGTAAACCGACCGCAAAGCCGCCCGCCCCGAGCCGCAGCGGCAATGAGGCTACCCGGCTGAACAGCCGCTTGCTGCGGGCAATCAGCTTGATCAGCAGCCAGCCGGCCAGGCCGGCAACCAGACCAATCACCACTGTCATCATCAGGCTGCTGAGGTCCATCTGGAAACTGGCCTCCGCCAGCGGATAAAGCGCACTGCGAAAGCCCAGCGACCACATGGTCATTACCGCCACGGCCGAGGCGATAATCAGCGGTATCAGCCGCTGCAGTGCGGAAATGCCGAAGGCGATCTCCGCTACAAAAATCGCTGACGCCAGCGGCGCGTGATACACCGACGACAGACCCGCCGCCGCCGCCATCGCCACGACGTCACTGTTTTTCAGGTTAAGCGATGCCGGTAGCACCCGGCCAATCGCGCTGCCGCACAGTGCTGACAGCTGCACCATCGGCCCCTCTTTCCCTATTGACGCGCCGCTGCCAATACTGGCAATCGAGGATAAGGCGCGAAAAAGCGAGGTTTTGGTCGGAACCGCGTCGAGACGGGCATTTATCACCTCCAGGTAGTCGGTTTTTACCGTCTGTTGCTGCTCAATGGCGACAGCGTAGCGCAGAAAATAACCCGCCAGCACCCCGCCGCCGCCCACCAGCAGCGGCCAGAAGATCCACGGCCAGACGTGAACCGATTCGGTGATTTCGCCTCCACTGGCGAACAGCAGATGATTAATAAGCTCAATTACGCCACGAAAAGCCAGTGTCACCAGCGATGCCGCGCACCCGACCGGGATGGCGATCAGTAAGGTGGTCCAGTTTAATGCGTGCTTACTTGCTTTCACCTGCGCTCCCTGTTTTGTACCTGAAAATCATCGCGTCACCTTATTACTGGAATGCGGATCGCAGGATCCACTTCTGCTCGCCCGGCTCCATTGCACCCGGCCAGAGAGATGTTACTCTGCCGCTTTACTTCTGCCGGAGAGATGACGTGATTCGTTTTGCCATTGTGGGAACAAATTGGATTACACGCCAGTTTATTGATGCCGCTCATGAAACCGGAGCAATGAAACTCTGTGCGGTCTATTCGCGCAGTCAGCAGCAGGCGGAGGCGTTCAGCCACGATTATCGCTGTGAGCAGACCTTTACCTCGCTGGAGGCACTGGCCGCCAGCCCGCAGATTGATGCGGTCTATCTTGCCAGTCCCAATGCCCTGCATTGCCAGCAGGCGCTGCTGTTTATGTCGCACGGCAAACATGTGATTTGTGAGAAACCGCTGGCCTCGAATCTGCGTGAGGCGGAAGCGATGATCGCCTGCGCCCGCCAGCATCAGGTGGTGCTGTTTGAAGCCTTTAAAACCGCCAGCTTGCCTAATTTTATCCGGCTGCAACAGGCGCTGCCTGAAGTGGGTAAGTTGCGTAAAGCCTTGCTGAGCTACTGTCAGTACTCCTCACGTTACCCGCGCTATCTCAACGGCGAGAATCCCAACACCTTTGATCCGCGCTGGTCCAACGGCTCGATTATGGATATCGGCTATTACTGCCTGGCGTCGGCAGTGGCGCTGTGGGGCGAACCGCAGCGGGTACAGGCCACGGCCACGCTGCTGGAGAGCGGCGTTGACGCACACGGCGTGGTGCTGCTGAGCTACGGCGATTTTGACGTGACCATCCTGCACTCCAAGGTAAGTGATTCTTCACTGCCGAGTGAAATTCAGGGCGAAGCGGGTGCACTGGTGATCGAGAAACTCTCCGAGTGTCAGAAATTGACCTTTATTCCGCGCGGCGCAGAAAAACAGGCGCTGAGCCAGCCGCAGCATATCAATACCATGCTGTATGAAGCTGAGACTTTTGTCCGGCTGATTGAGCAGCAACAAGTGGACCATCCGGCACTGGAGGTTTCACGCATTACCGCCGCGCTGCTGACTGAGATTCGCCGCCAGACCGGAGTGGAATTTCCAGCCGATCAGCAGGCAGTGTAAATATTTCTAAATATTAACGACAATGATTGATTCCTGACCGGCTAAGCCGTAACTTACGCCTCTGCAAAGGGGAGTAACTTGTAAGCTGATTGATCGTCACTACGTTGCGAAAGCATCCGGTCATCAGGCAACCCGGAATCTATTCTGAGTTGTAAGTGAGACCTTGCCGGAAGGCGAGGTTTGCTTACAGTAAAATAAGCGGCTGACGTCTTCTGACTTCAGCCGTTTTTTTTATTTTTCAGACAGGATACGAATATGCAAACTGTGGGTACGCCACTACTCTGGGGCAGCTTTGCGGTTGTGGTGCTGATTATGCTGGCCATCGACCTGCTGTTGCAGGGACGCCGCGGCGCGCAAACCATGACTTTCAAACAGGCCGCCGTCTGGTCGCTGATCTGGGTGTCAGTTTCACTGTTGTTCAGCGCCGCGTTCTGGTGGTATCTGGAAGGCAGTGCCGGACGCGAAGTCGCTAACACCCAGACCCTCGCCTTCCTCACCGGCTATGTGCTGGAAAAAGCGCTGGCAGTGGATAACGTCTTTGTCTGGTTAATGCTGTTCAGCTACTTCTCGATTCCGGCGAACCTGCAACGTCGCGTATTGATCTACGGGGTATTAGGCGCCATCGTGCTGCGTACCATCATGATCTTCGCCGGCAGCTGGCTGGTGACGCAGTTTAGCTGGATCCTCTACGTCTTCGGCGCATTCCTGCTGTTTACCGGTATTAAAATGGCGCTGGCGAAAGAGGACGATCACGCGGTGGGCGACAAGCCGGTGGTGCGCTGGTTGCGTAAGCACTTACGCATGACTGACGCGCTCGATGGCGAGAAATTCTTCACCCGCAAAAATGGTGTGCTGTTTGCGACACCGCTGCTGCTGGTACTGATTATGGTGGAACTGAGCGATGTCATCTTCGCCGTCGACAGTATCCCCGCTATCTTCGCCGTGACCACTGACCCGTTTATCGTGCTGACCTCAAACCTGTTCGCGATTCTCGGTTTGCGTGCCATGTACTTCCTGCTTGCCAACGTGGCAGAGCGCTTCTCGATGCTGAAATATGGCCTGGCCATCGTGCTGGTGTTCATCGGTATTAAAATGCTGATTGTCGATATCTACCATATTCCGGTCGGTATCTCTCTGAGCGTCGTCGGCCTGATTCTGGCGTCAACCCTGATGATTAATGCCTGGGTTAACCGCAAAAGAGACCAGAACAAGATCGCACCATAATTACCTACAGGGGCAGCGGATGCCCCTTTTTTATTTTGCCGCCACCAGCAGCGACATTTCATACCTCTGTCACACTTCCTCTATCCAGCATAATAAAAACCCGACATCCACCACACTGGCAGAATTATCTCTTTTCTCATTCGATCTTTTCCTTATACTCCGCCGGGCAAACCGCTTTAGCTGATGCATAACATCGCCGCTAAAACTACATCCGCGACAAAATATAGAAAATACTATGCAGAAAACTCTCTCCTCACGTCTGGGCGCGCTATTTACAGGCAGCCTGGTGAAGCAAATCATGGTTGGGCTGATCGCCGGTGTGGCGCTCGCCTGGATTTCTCGCGATGCGGCGCTGGCCGTTGGGCTGCTGGGCGAACTGTTTGTCAGTGCGCTGAAAGCGGTGGCACCGCTGCTGGTCCTGATGCTGGTGATCGCCTCAATCGCCAACCACCAGCAGGGTCAGAAAAGCAATATCCGGCCGATTATTGTGCTCTATCTGCTGAGCACTTTTTTCGCTGCCGTGGTGGCGGTGGTATTCAGCCATCTGGTGCCGCAGACGCTGACTCTGGCAGCGGGTAGCACCGAAATCACACCGCCTTCCGGCATCACTGAAGTGCTGCGTGGCCTGCTGATGAGCATGGTGGCCAATCCGATCACTGCACTGATGAACGCCAACTACATCGGCATTCTGGTGTGGGCGGTGGGTCTTGGACTGGCGTTTCGTCACAGCAGTGACACCACCCGCACTTTACTTAATGATGCGTCTCATGCGGTGACCTGGCTGGTACGGTGCGTTATCCGCTGCGCGCCGGTGGGTATTTTTGGTCTGGTGGCCTCGATTCTCGCCTCAACCGGCTTTGGCGCATTGTGGCAATACGCTCATCTGCTGACGCTGTTAATCGGCTGCATGCTGCTGATGGCGCTGGTGGTCAATCCGCTGCTGGTGTTTAGCAAAATTCGTCGCAACCCTTATCCGCTGGTGTTTACCTGCCTGCGTGAAAGTGGCGTTACCGCTTTCTTTACCCGCAGTTCAGCCGCCAATATTCCGGTGAATATGGCGCTGGCGAAACGTCTGGGACTGGATGAAGATACCTATTCGGTCTCCATTCCGCTGGGCGCGACCATCAGTATGGCGGGCGCATCGATAACCATAACGGTATTGACGCTGGCTGCGGTGCATACGCTGGGCATCAGCATTGATGTCCCGACCGCGATTCTGCTCAGCCTGGTCGCTTCGTTGTGTGCCTGTGGCGCGTCGGGTGTAGCAGGCGGTTCACTGCTGCTGATCCCGGTGGCCTGTAATATGTTTGGTATCCCCAACGATCTGGCGATGCAGGTGGTGGCAGTCGGCTTTATTATCGGTGTATTGCAGGATTCGGCGGAAACCGCCCTTAACTCCTCTACCGATATTATGTTTACTGCGGCGGTCTGTCAGGCCGAAGCCGAACGCGAACCGCGTCGTGCCTAGTCTGAGACGGCAAAAAGGCGGCCTTCGGGCCGCCTTTTTTTAGGATTCACGCCGGAGATCGCGCCTCCACAACGTGCCGTTTTGCTTGTTACAGCGTGACGCCGCTTTTAAAGATCGCCAGCTCGCGGAAGTCATTCTTTTCGTTGTTGGTCAACTGACCATTGGCAATCGCCACGATGGTATCCACGAAATCTTCCAGCATCTGATCCATGCTCATGCCATCAATCAGCCGTCCGGCATCAAAATCGATCCAGTGCGGTTTTTTCTCAGCCAGCGGCGTGTTGGTTGCCAGCTTCACTGTCGGGACAAACCCGCCATAGGGCGTGCCGCGCCCGGTGCTGAACAGCACCATATGACAGCCGGCACCCGCCAGCGCACTGGTGGCCACCGCATCGTTGCCTGGCGCGCTCAGCAGATTGAGGCCCGGCGTTTTCAGCCGTTCACCATACTTCAGCACATCCACCACCTGGCTCTGCCCCGCTTTCTGGGTGCAGCCGAGTGACTTCTCTTCCAGCGTGGTGATGCCGCCCGCTTTATTACCCGGTGACGGATTTTCATAGATCGGCTGCTGATGATCGATAAAGTACTGCTTGAAGTCGTTGATCATCGCTACCGTTTTACCGAAGATCGCCTCGTCGCGGCAGCGGCTCATCAGAATGCGTTCCGCGCCAAACATCTCCGGCACTTCAGTCAGCACGGTGGTGCCGCCGTTGGCGATCATCTGATCAGAGAAGCGTCCCAGCAACGGATTGGCGGTAATTCCCGAAAAACCATCTGACCCGCCACACTCCAGACCGAATTTCAGCTCGCTGAGTTTGCCTGGCTCACGCTGGTCATGGCGCATTTTTTCATACAGCGCATGCAGGCGCTCCACCCCGGCTTCCACTTCGTCGTCATGCTGCTGGCAGACCATGAATTCAACCCGGTCGCTTTCAAACACGCCAAGTGTGTCGCGAAACGCATCAACCTGATTGTTCTCGCAGCCGAGCCCAATCACCAGCACCGCGCCCGCGTTCGGGTGCCGCACCATGTTTTGCAGCATGGTACGGGTATTTTCATGATCCTGGCCCAGCTGAGAACAGCCGAACGTGTGGCTGAACAGGAAGGCACCATCAATATCTTCCGCCTGCTGCGTCTCTTTCAGGAAACGCTGCAGGATCTGACGGGCAATGCCATTGACGCAACCGACAGTCGGCAGGATCCACAACTCATTGCGGATACCGACCTCGCCGTTCGCGCGACGATAGATCTGCACTTCGCGATCGCCCGGCTGTGGCGGAATGGTCACGAAGTCTGGCAGATACTGATACTGATCCAGATCGCTGAGGTTGGTTCGGGCATTCTGTGAATGGATCAGCTCACCCGCCACGATCGGCTGGGTTGCATGGGCGATCGGTAAACCATATTTGATCACCAGCTCGTCCTGAGCGATCGGCTGCAGGGCAAACTTATGCCCACGCCCGACCGCCTGTTGCAGCGCCACGGAGAGCGCAGAGACCTCGATGCTGGCGCCAGCGTCTAAGTCACGCAACGCCACGGCGACGTTGTCGCGGGAATGTATTTTAATTGCGTCTTGCATAGCGTTATCTCAGTTGACTCAGCGCCTCACGCATTCCGTGGGCGATGATATTTTGCAGGTGTCGGGTCACCACAGCCACCAGTCCGGGTCGCTGGGTTAAATCTTCGCCCCAGTGTTGCGCATCGCTTAGTACGCTCTGCACCAGTTGCTCCGGCGTAATCTGATCCGCCTGCAACGCCGTCCAGCCTTCGGCGTAGCGCTGCAGCCAGTGTGCATCATCCTGCAGCGGCCAGCTTTTTTCTGCCGATTCGCCGCGATAAAAAGCGATCAGCGCTGCCAGCGCGAAGGTCATGCGGGTAGGCCATTCGCCGTTTTGCTGATGCGCTGCCAGCAACGGCGTCAGCAGCCGGGTGCGGAATTTTGTCATGCCATTCAGCGCAATCGACAACAGCGCATGGCGAATAAACGGATTGCGGAACCGACGCTGCACTGCATCAGCAAAAGCGTGCAGCTCGCTCGTGGGCAGGTCGAGCGTCGGAATCACTTCGTCACGCAGCAGCCCCTCCACGAAACCGGCAACCGCCGGATCGTCCATCGCCTCACCGACGCTCTCCAGCCCGGCGAGAAACGCCACCGGTACCATCGCGGTGTGCGCGCCGTTGAGGATCGCCACTTTCTGCGCTTTATAGGGCGCAATGTCATCGACATGGCGCACCTGCGGTGCCAGCGCGTTCAGCTTCAGCTCGGTAAACAGCGCCGACGGCCCCTGAATTACAAACTGGTAGTAGACTTCACCCGCCACCAGATAACGATCTTCGTAACCCAGTTCCGCCTCAATCTCTGCGCTTTCGGCCGGGAAGCCGGTGACGATGCGGTCGACCAGCGTGTTGTAGAAAGCACAGTGCTGATGAATCCAGGTTTTAAATTCTGACGGCAGATGCCAGTGATCGGCATAGCGCAGCACCATCTCACGCAGCGTGTCGCCGTTATGGTCAATCAGCTCGCACGGCACCACCAGCCAGCCCTTGTCACTGGCGCCCCCGAAGTGGGAATAGCGCGCCCACAGCAGCTGCGTCAGTTTGCCTGGGAAACTGCTGGCAGGCTGGTCGGTGAGTTGATCCGTGCCGACAAAGGCGATACCCGCCTCGGTGGTATTAGAAAACACCATGCGCAGATCGGGGTTGTGCGCCAGCGCCATAAAATCCCCGAACTGCTGATAAGGCTGGATCTCGCGGTTCAGGCTCCGAATCAGCCGGGTTTCGCTCACCGACTCGCCCTGGTCGTTCAGGCCGCGAATCAGCGTGGTGTAGAGACCATCCTGCTGATTCAGGCTGTCGCTGACCTCACGGTTACGCGGCCGCACCACCACGATTCCGGCATCGGTGCCCTGATGTTCGTTAAGCCAGTCAATCTGCCAGTCTATAAAGGCGCGCAGAAAGTTCCCTTCGCCGAACTGGATCACCCGGTCGCGATAGACCGCACCCGGAAAGTCGTGACGGTTTAGCCTTTTCATTCTCAGGCTCCCAGCTCAATGCCGAAGTAATCGCGAGCATTGTTAAAGCAGATGTTTTGCACCATCTCACCTAACAATGCCTCATCCGCTGGCGCTTCGCCCTGCTCTACCCAGCGACCGATCATCTGGCACAGCAAACGACGGAAATATTCGTGACGGGTGTAGGAGAGGAAGCTGCGGCTGTCGGTCAGCATCCCGACAAAACGGCTCAGTAAACCGATCTGCGCCAGTTGGGTCATCTGGCGCTGCATACCATCCAGCTGGTCGTTGAACCACCAGGCTGAACCGAACTGCATCTTGCCGGCCTGACCTTCACCCTGGAAGTTGCCTGCCATGGTCGCCAGCACTTCGTTGTCGCGCGGGTTCAGGCAATAGAGGATGGTTTTTGGCAGCGCATTATTGAGGTTCTGCGCACCCAGCAGACGCGCCAGCGGTTCAGCCAGCGGCTGATCGTTGATCGAGTCGAAGCCGACATCCGGCCCTAACAGTTGATACTGACGCGGGTTGGTGTTGCGTAACGCGCCAATGTGATACTGCTGCACCCAGCCGCGACGGGCATATTCACTGCCCAGCCACACCAGCACGGCGGTTTTGAACTGGGCGGTCTCGTGCGGATTGGGTGCAGCACCGCTGCGGCGGCGAGCCAGAATGGCGTCCAGCGTGGCGTCATCCGCCTCGGCATAACAGACCACGTCCAGCGCGTGATCGGAGACTTTACAGCCGTGCGCCGCAAAGTGATCCAGCCGTTGATTAAGTGCGCTACGCAGATCGTCAAAACGCTGCACGCTGATGTCAGTCAGCTGCTCCAGCGTCTCAATCCACGGCAGGAAGGTTTCCGCTTCAATATTGAACGCTTTGTCCGGCCGCCAGCTCGGCAGCACTTTGACCGTAAAACTGCTGTCCTGCGCCAGTGCGTGATGATGACGTAGATCGTCCAGTGGATCGTCGGTGGTGCCGACCATCTTCACCTTCATCTGCTGCATGATACCGCGCGTGGTAAAGCTGTCCTGTGCCAGCAGTTCGTTGCAGCGATGCCAGATGTTATCCGCAGTTTTTTCCGATAGCAGCGTATCGGTGATGCCGAAAGGCCGACGCAATTCCAGATGGGTCCAGTGATAGAGGGGGTTGCCAATGGTATGGGGAACGGTACGTGCCCAGGCGTCAAACTTTTCACGATCGCTGGCGTCGCCGGTACAGAGCGCCTCCGGTACGCCGTTGGCGCGCATCGCCCGCCACTTGTAGTGATCGCCTTTCAGCCAGATGTCGTAAAGGTTAGCGAAGCGATAATTTTCGGCAATCTGCTGCGGCGGCAGGTGGCAGTGATAGTCGAAAATCGGCTGATCCTTCGCATAGTCGTGATAGAGACGACGGGCGAACTCGTTATCCAGCAAAAAATCCTCGGTCATAAAACGCGACATAGCAACATCCTCATCAACTGAACCGCTAATGGCCCAAAGTTATCATACCAATTTAAGCCCGCTGCGGATTTATTTGCGATCCTGCTCACATAAACGGCGTTCTCTGTCGACGGTTATGGACACTTTTGTCGCCTGTAGCGTGCTAAACGGCTGTCATTTCGCAGGTTTCCAGTATCCCACAGCGCAGAAAGGGTTTTTGTGATGGCTCTCAACTTTTAAAGTTGTATAACAAGTTAGGCTCTCGCTCCATCGTGAGGGTGTTTTGACTCACAAACGGCAAGGTCAGAAAACGGTCGCTCAGACAGGACCTGCGGGCGTGAGCAGAACTGCATCACGAGTTGTCCCGCTCCAGATAACAACAGCGGCATGACCGCATACAGAACTGGAAGAGGTAGAGGATGCGTAAAATCAAAGGGTTACGCTGGTACATGATTGGACTGGTAACTCTCGGCACGGTGTTAGGGTACCTGACCCGTAACACTATCGCGGTGGCGGCCCCCACGCTACAAACTGAACTGCATATCACCACACAGCAGTACTCCTACATCGTGGCGGCCTATTCGGCCTGCTATACGCTGATGCAGCCGGTGGCGGGCTACGTGCTTGATCTGCTGGGCACCAAAGTCGGGTATGCGGTGTTTGCCGTATTGTGGGCCATCTTCTGCGCCGCTACCGCAATGGCCGGTAGCTGGGGCGGTTTTGCGCTGGCACGCGGGGCGGTCGGTGCGGCGGAAGCGGCGATGATCCCGGCGGGGCTGAAAGCCAGCAGCGAATGGTTCCCGGCCAAAGAGCGCTCGGTCGCGGTCGGATATTTTAATGTGGGATCGTCAATCGGCGCGATGCTGGCACCGCCGCTGGTGGTCTGGGCAATCGTGGCGCACAGCTGGCAGATGGCGTTTATCATCACAGGCGTGCTGAGTATGGCGTGGGCGTTATGCTGGCTGGTGTTTTACAAGCACCCGAAACAGCAGACTAAACTCAGCGATGAGGAGCGCGACTACATCATTTCTGGCCAGGAAGCGCAGCATCAGACCGGCAATACCCGCAAAATGTCGGCGATGGAGATCGTGCGTAACCGCCAGTTCTGGGGCATAGCGCTGCCACGTTTTCTGGCGGAACCGGCCTGGGGAACCTTCAACGCCTGGATCCCGCTATTCATGTTCAAAGTCTACGGTTTCAATCTGAAAGAGATTGCGCTGTTTGCCTGGATGCCGATGCTGTTTGCCGACTTTGGCTGCATTATTGGCGGATATCTGCCACCGCTGTTTCAGCGCTGGTTCGGCGTCAACCTGATCGTGTCGCGCAAACTGGTGGTGACGATGGGCGCGGTGTTGATGATTGCACCCGGCACTATCGGCCTGTTTACCAGCCCATACGTGGCTATCGCCCTGCTGTGCGTCGGCGGTTTTGCTCATCAGGCGCTGTCGGGTGCACTGATTACCCTCTCCTCTGACGTGTTTGGCCGCAACGAAGTCGCTACCGCCAACGGCTTAACCGGCATGGCGGCATGGACGGCCAGTACCATGTTTGCGCTGGTGGTCGGTGCCCTGGCCGATACGCTGGGCTTCAGCCCGCTGTTTGCCGCGCTGGCGGTATTTGACCTGTTGGGTGCCGTGGTAATCTGGACCGTGTTGAAAAACAAACCGATTTCAGAGCTTACGCCTGAGGTAACCGCACCGCAGGCCGCTGTGGCCCGCAGTTAGTCTTCCGGGCTGGCGCAAGCCAGCCCATTTCCTCGCCCGTCACAAAGTGGTATAACAACTCTCTGTTTGCTACCTGGACTGTGCTATGGACCTCACTGAATCCCGTCGACTTTATCAACAGCTGGCCAGCGAGCTGAAACGCCGCATTGAAGCCGGAATCTACCCGATTGGCGAGAAATTGCCGGCCGAGCGCCTGATTGCTGAAGAGATGGAAGTGAGCCGCACCGTGGTCCGTGAAGCGATCATCATGCTGGAAGTCGAAGGGTATGTTGAAGTACGCAAAGGCTCAGGCATTCATGTGATGGCCAGCCAGCAGCAGAACCGCATTGCGCCGACCAGCAGCCAGCTGGAGTTCGCCACCTTCGGCCCGTTCGAGTTACTGCAGGCACGCCAGTTAATTGAAAGTAACGTGGCTGAGTTCGCTGCCACGCAGGTAACGCGTCAGGACATTATTGACCTGATGGCGATTCAGGAAAAAGCCCGTCAGGAAGATCATTTTCGCGATTCTGAATGGGATATGCAGTTCCACGTTCGTATTGCCCGTTCAACCCAGAACAGTGCGTTAGCCGCCATTGTTGAAAAAATGTGGCTGCATCGCCTGCACAATCCTTACTGGCTCAAACTCCACGATCACATCGATCAGCGCAGCATTCTCAGCTGGTGCGACGACCATGATCAAATTCTTAAAGCCCTGATGCGTAAAGATCCGGCCGCCAGTAAACTGGCGATGTGGCAACATCTGGAAAATACTAAACAGATGCTGTTCAATGCCACGGCGGATGACTTCGAATTTAACGTTGACCGTTACATGTTTGGTGAAAACCCGGTCGTCCTGCCAGACGGGTCAAATAACGCCCGCTAACCGTGATTAAAAAGCGCCCAACATGGTCAGTTAATCTGCAATAGTGTCAGGTCATGTAAAGCTCCTTTTTACACGTCGTTTCACAAGGTAAAACTCCTGTTCGCCGACGAGTTTTCCTGTCTCGGACAGGTGATTTTTGTTACAGTTATCGCCCTTTTCTTACCCTTTGCGACAGGGGTTTATAAAGTCGCTGATTTAACGATCAATTCTGGAAGGATCCGGAAAATCCTGCCCAGGCTGCGCGCCTAAAATTT